>ENA-UOUJ01001274-UOUJ01001274.1-activated-sludge-metagenome-genome-assembly--contig:-NODE-1274-length-13724-cov-3.975565_pt1 | contig 13724 bp, 14 predicted proteins | sample MGYA00249839_ERZ747224 | MGnify/ENA primary metagenome ERZ747224 (study PRJEB28782, sample SAMN03220277) | activated sludge metagenome | biome: wastewater; feature: sewage sludge; material... | reverse complement strand
GCGCCGGAAAGAGACGCGCCGCGTCGCGGTGCTGGCGCCGACGAACAAGGCGGCGTTCGTCCTGCGCACGCGGGGGGTGCCGGCGACCACGATCCACCGCATCCTCTATACCCCCGTCTATGACCCCCAGTATGAAAAGCTGGCCGACTGGCTGGCCGGAAACGGCGACCGCCCGGTGATCGAGGGACTGTCGGACGCGGCGATGGACCGCGCCCATGCCTTTTACCAGCAACACAGCTCGATGCCCGGCGCGCTGGCGGCGGCGGGGCTGCGGGGGTCCGATTTCATCCAGGGGTGGAAGCGGCGCGACGACCCGCTGGACATCGGGCTGATCGACGAATCCTCGATGCTGGACGAACGCCAGTTCGACGACCTGCGCGAGATTTTCCCCGTGCTGATCCTGTTCGGCGACCCCGCCCAGCTTGCCCCCGTCGGCCAGTCGGGCGAGATGGTGTTCGACCGCCTGGCCGCGCCGCAGAAGCTGATGCTGAGCCGCATCCACCGGCAGGCGGCGGGCAACCCGATCCTGGACCTGGCCCATGCGCTGGCCGACCCGGAGGTGGATTTTCCCGCCTTCGAGCGGCTGGTGCGCGAGGCGGCATCCCGCGACCCCCGCGTGGTCTGGGCCGAGCGGGTGGAAAGCGACCTGATGGCGCGGTCCCCGGTGCTGGTCTGGCGCAATGCGACGCGGGTGCGGCTGATCTCGGCCTTCCGCGCCGCCTATGGGGCGCCGGGCGACGCGCTGCTGCCGGGCGAGCCGCTGGTCTGCGACGGGATCGAACTGCCGGTCAGGCACCGCAAGAAGCGCATCGACCTTGAGGCGCGGGGCCTCATCAAGGGGGCGCAGGTGATTTATCTGGGACCGGGCAGGAAGCCCGGCTTTTCCCGCCTGCATGTGATCGGAGCAATCGAGCCGCGCCTGTCCGCCGCCAGCATCGTCAGGATCGAGACGCCGGATGTCGAGGAGCCCTTCATCCCCTTTGCCGCCCGCATGGGCGCGACCTTCCTGCATGGCGCGGCGGTGACGATCCACAAGGCGCAGGGCTCGCAATGGCCCGACGTGCAGGTCTTTGCCCCCGACATTTCCGCCGCAGCCTGGTCGAACCGCACCGAGGCGGGGCTGCCCCTGTGGAAACGGCTGGCCTATGTCGCGATCACGCGGGCGCAGGAACGGCTGTTCTGGGTGACCAAGGCGCGGCTGGCGCGACCGCATGGGCCGCTGTCCACCGACGACCTGACGGTCGAGGCGGCACCCTTGGCACTGGAGGCCGAGGGGCCGGAATAGGATAGGGGCGCGCAGAAAGGTGCGTGCAAAACACGCCCCCTACGCAAACCGCAGGCGCCGCTGTCGGGCGCAATCATGCCGGGGATGCGCCGAATGCGCGCTTTGCACGCAGCGTTCCCCCTCACTCAGGCCCGCCGCGCCCGCCGCTCCAGCCTTTCGTCCTGCAACTGCCTGATCCGGTCGCGCAGCGCCTCGGTCAGCGCCTCGCGCGGCAGGCCGGTTTCATGCGCCAGCCGCAGCAGGCCGAAATGGACGCGGGCGATTTCCTGATAATAACGGGCGAAGGTGTAATTGATTGACGCCCCCGCCACGGCCCCCAGGATCGGCGTGGCCTGCGCGGCGAGCTTTTGCCCCAGAACCATCGACAGGCGCGGCGCGACGCGCGCGATCAGCCCCTGCACGGTCTGGCCGGTGATCGACAGCTTGGCGGCCAGCAGGCCAAGGTCGGTGCCGTCGTCCTCGGCCATCGGCCCGGCGGCGGCGAATATGCGCAGCGCCTCGACCCGCACCTCTTCGGAATCGGGGTCCAGCCCGTGTTCGGCGGCGATCCCCAGGATCGCGCGCAGCAGCATCGTGACCGTCAGCGGCAGTTCCAGCATCGCGCCCGGCGCCCCTGCAAGGCCCCCCGCCGCGCCCGAGACGGTGGAGGCCAGCCGGTTGAACCAGTCGCCCCGGTCCCGCAGCAGCCGCCGCGACCGCGCCGCCGCGCCGAAGGCGCTGTTCAGCGCGGCCAGCGTGATCCCGTCCAGCCGGCCCCGCACAAAGCCGGGCAGGCGTTCCACCAGCCGCTCCGCGCTGCCGCCGACCGCGGACAGGATCTCCATCCCCAATCCCCCGGCGGCCATGTAGCGGCGAGCCAGCCGATCCACCGCGACATGGACGGTGGGGTCATTGATGGGCGGCAGGATGGCCTGCTGCGCGGCGATCTTCGATGCAGGCATCGACGGGTTCCTTTGTCACTTCCACTTCGGCGCAGGGTGCGGCCAGGCGGGAATCCCGTTCGATTTCCGCCAGACCCGCCAGCACGTCGGGACGCGTCTCGCGCACCACCGCGCCCGCCACACCAACCCAGGCGCCGGGGCGCAGTTCCAGTCCCAGCACCCGGTCGGGGTTGGTGGGCGGCGGCATCTCGACATCTTCCAGCTTTGCAAAGCCGAAACGCGAATAATAGGGCGCATCCCCCACCAGCATCACCCGCGACCACCCCATCGCATGCGCGCGCGCAAGGCTTTCGCGCATCAGAAACCCCCCCAGCCCCTCGCCCTGCGCGATGGGATGGACCGCGACCGGCCCCAGCAGAAGCACCGCCTGTCCCGCCACCCGCACCGGCCAGTAACGGATCGCGGCCGTCAGCGTGCCGTCAGTCCCCCGCAGGGTCAGGCACAGTTCGGCCACCCTGGGCACGCCCTCGCGCAGGCGATAGGACGACAGCGCCGTGCGCCCCGGCGCGAAACACAGATCCAGAAGCGTCTCGACCTCGGGCGTGTCGGAATCGGTTTCGGGGCACAGCGTATACATCGGACCTCGGGCCTGCGGCTGCGGGGTGGTTAGCATCCGCCGCCCCCGGTTTGAACGGCAAAATCCGCCGCGTCCCCGGTGCCACAGCCCCCGGCCGGGCGCACCGGCCCGCTGGCGCGGCGGCGCCGCAGCGGTTAAACCCCCCCTGCCGCATGATCGAACCGGAGCGTCCATGACCCGCCCTGAACAGAAGACCGTCAAGGACTATATCCGCAGCATCGTCGATTTCCCGCACGAGGGAATCATCTTCCGCGACGTGACCACGCTGTTTTCCGACGCGCGCGGATTCCGCATGGCGGTCGATCAGTTGCTGTCGCCCTATGCCGGGGTGGACATCGACAAGGTCGTGGGCCTTGAGGCGCGCGGCTTCATCCTGGGCGGGGCGGTGGCGCACCAGTTGTCCACCGGCTTTGTCCCGATCCGCAAGAAGGGCAAGCTGCCCGGCACCGTCATCAGCCAGGCCTATGCGCTGGAATACGGCGAGGCAGTGATCGAGATTCACGACGACGCGCTGTCCTTCGGGGACCGGGTGCTGATCGTGGACGACCTGCTGGCGACAGGGGGCACGGCCGAGGCCGCGATCCGCCTGTGCGAACGGCTGGGGGCGGAAATCGTGGGCGCGGCCTTCGTGGTCGACCTGCCCGACCTGGGCGGGCGGGCGTTGCTGGAACGCGCGGGCGTCGATGTCCACGCCCTTTGCGCGTTCGAAGGCGACTGAGCCCGGCGCCCTCAGTCCTCGTCCGGCATCAGGCGGCGATACATGTGCCAGCTGGCATGGCCCAGCACCGGCAGCGCCACGAACAGCCCCAGAAACAGCGGCAGGATGCCCAGGAACAGCAACCCCGCGATCAGCGCCCCCCAGACCAGCATCACCACCGGATTGGCGGTGACGGCGGCAAAGCTGGCGATGATCGCGCTGATGAAGTCCACCTCGCGGTCCAGCAGCAGCGGCAGGCCAACCACGGTCATCGCGAACAGCGCCGCCGCAAAGCCCCCGCCGATCAGCGTGCCCAGGCCCAGCATCGTCAGCCCCCGCCCCTGAAGCAGCATTTCGGGGGACGAGGTGATGTTGGTCAGCGTCTGCAGCCCCATGAACAGCGCGAATACCGTGTGGGCGACAAACACCCAGAACATGAACATCAGCAGGATCACCATTGCCATCGACGGCATCTGCCGGTCCTTCTGCGCAAAGACGACGCCCAGCACCGCGTGCCAGTTCAGCGCCTGTCCCGCCTCGATCCGGCGGCTGACCTCGTAAAGCCCCACCGCGGCAAAGGGCGCGATCAGGGGAAAGCCCAGGATGAAGGGGATCAGCCACCATTCCTGTCCCGCCGCCGAGGCAACCGCCGTCAGCACCAGCCCGCCGGCCACATAGAAGGCCGAAAAGAACAGCCCGAATCCCGGTGCGCGGATGAAATCGCGCCAGCCGTCGCGCAGCGCGCCCGCGATCGCGTCGAAACCCACGACCGCAGGGTCGGGGATCTCGTCGGGCTGGCCGGGACCCGGCCCCGGATCGGGGGCGGGGTCGGGCTGCGACGGCCGCGTGGGGTCGGGAATCGGCGTCGGCTCGCGCAGGTCGATCTGGGTCATGCGGCGGCTCCTTGGCAAGGCGGCAGGACCGACGCTAGGGCAGCAGGACCGATGCGATCAACCGTCTTGCGCGAAACGCGCGCGCATCCTGTCGTTGACCGCAGGGGTGACGAACTTTGACACATCGCCCCCGAGACGCGCGATTTCCTTGACCAGTTTGGACGCGATGGCCTGCCGGCGGGCGTCGGCCATCATGAACACCGTTTCCACGCTGGCATCCAGCGCGCGGTTCATGCCGACCATCTGGAATTCGTATTCGAAATCGGCGACCGCCCGCAGGCCGCGCACGATGACCTGCGCCCCCACGTCGCGGGCGCAATCGATCAGCAGGTTCTCGAACGGATGGACGATGATCTCGCCGCCGCAGCGCGCGGTGATCAGGCGCGATTCGGCCTCGACCATCTCGACCCTGTCCTCCAGCGGGAACAGGGGCTTCTTGTCGCGGTTGATCGCCACGCCGATCACCAGCCGGTCCACCAGCGCCATCGCCCGCTGCATGATGTCGATATGACCCAGATGGATCGGGTCGAAGGTGCCGGGATAAAGTCCGATCCGCATGGGCGGCTCCGTTCACGGGTTTGTCACACGCAAACCCGAAACCCGGCGCCATTGCAAGCGCCGGGCTGCGGCGGGGAAGCCGTCAGTTCCCCATGATCATGCCGGTCAGGGCCTCTTTTTCCGCCGCCAGTTCCTTGAGCCGGGCGAACACGACATCGCCGATGGACACGACGCCCAGCATGCGCCCGTCATCGTCCACCACCGGCAGATGGCGAAAGCGTCCCTGCGTCATGCGGTTGAGAACCTCCAGCGCGTCCTCGGCGCAGACGCAGGTGTTGACCCGGCGCGTCATCAGTTCACTGACGGGCCTTTCCAGGATCTCGGGTCCGTTGCGGCCCAGTTCGCGCACGATGTCGCGCTCGGACAGGATGCCGTCGAGCGTCTGCCCGTCCGTGGACACCACCACCGCGCCGATCCGCTTTTCCGACAACAGCTGCGCCGCGTCCGCCACCCGCGCCTCCGGCGTCACGGTGATGAGGCTGTCGGGCCCCGCCTTCATGGCAAGGATCTGTTTGACGATCACTGCGGCGTCTCCTGCTGGTTTAGGTTGTTCCGGTCTTCAGCGTTGCCGCCTTGCGCGCCCCCGTCAAGCCCGCGCTTGGCCGCGGGGTCAGCCGCGCGCATCGACCACGGCCTGCAGCCGCGCGACCTCGCGCCGGACGCCCGTGGCCACGGCCTCGGCCAGACGGGTCAGGCGGTCGGACCGGCGATCGTCGGCGTGGCGGATCAGGAAAAAGGCACGGGTCAGCGCGATTTCCTGCGCCAGCACCCGCCGCACGCCGGGCACGAAGGGAATCGCGAAATCATGGACGATCCCCAGCCCGGCCCCCGCGCGGATCGCCTGCATCTGGACGGACACCGAATTCGACGACAGCGCTGCGTGATCGGTCCCCGTTTCCGTCAGGTAATCCAGTTCGCGGTCGAAGATCATGTCGGCGATATAGCCGATCATCCGGTGCCCGCGCAGGTCGGCGCGGGTTCGGATTGGCGGATGGGCGGACAGGTAATCGTCGTGCCCCGCAAGATGCAGCTGATAGTCGGTGATCTTCTGGATCACCGCGCGGCCGGTTTCGGGCGGGCTGACCGCGATGGCCATGTCGGCCTCGCGTCGGCTCAGGTTGAAGACGCGCGGCAATGCCACGATCTGCACCTCCAGCCCCGGATGATCCCGGACAAGCCCGGCGCAGATCTGCGGCAGCAGGTAATTGGCGCAGCCGTCGGGCGCGCCGATCCGCAGTTGCCCGGTCAGCCCGCCGGGGGCGGCCATCGCCTCGCCCGCGCCCTGGGCCGCGGCCTCGGCACCTTCGGCATGGGGCACAAGCTGGCGGCCCTCGGCCGTCAGGGCATAGCCCTGCGGCGTTTTCGCAAACAGCACCCGCCCCAGCGCGGTTTCCAGCCGCGCAATGCGCCGGCCCACGGTGGACGCGTCCATGCCCAGCCGCCGCCCGGCGGGGGACAGGCCTTCTTCCCGCGCGACGGCAAGGAATACCCTCAGATCGTCCCAGTCCATTGCGAATCCGCAAAACGCTTTTGCCTGATCGTCGCTTCATTCCGCGAAATCGCAAGACTACATTGTCCTCAGCAAGAAGAGAGGTTTCCGCGATGCGTGCCATTCACCACTGGATCGACGGCAAGGAAACGGCGGGCAAGTCCGGCCGGACCGCCGATGTCTTCAACCCCGCCACCGGCGAAGTGCAGGCCAAAGTCGATCTGGCCAGCAAGGCCGAGGTCGATGACGCCATTGCCCGCGCGGCGCAGGCGCAGGTCAAATGGGGCGCCACCAACCCCCAGCGCCGCGCCCGCGTGATGATGAAGATGGTCGATCTTCTGAACCGCGACATGGACAAGATGGCCGAGGTGCTGTCGTCCGAACACGGCAAGACCTTTCCCGATGCCAAGGGCGACATCCAGCGCGGGCTGGAGGTGATCGAATATTCGATCGGCGCGCCGCAACTGCTGAAGGGCGAATTCATCGACGGCGCCGGCCCCGGCATCGACATGTATTCGATGCGCCAGCCGCTGGGCGTGGTGGCCGCGATCACGCCCTTCAACTTCCCCGCCATGATCCCGCTGTGGAAGCTGGGCCCGGCGCTGGCCTCGGGCAACGCCGTGATCCTGAAGCCCAGCGAGCGTGATCCGACCGTACCGAACATGATCGCCGCGCTGTTCACGGAAGCGGGCCTGCCCGATGGCGTGCTGCAGGTCGTCCACGGCGACAAGGAGGCGGTGGACGCGCTGCTGGACAGCGAGATCATCCAGGCAGTGGGCTTCGTGGGTTCGACCCCGATCGCGCAGTATATCTATGAACGCGCGGCGCAGACCGGCAAGCGCGCGCAGTGCTTCGGCGGCGCCAAGAACCACATGATCATCATGCCCGACGCCGACATGGACCAGGCGGCGGATGCGCTGATCGGCGCCGGTTACGGGGCTGCGGGCGAACGCTGCATGGCGATTTCGGTGGCGGTCCCCGTGGGCGACGAAACCGCCGACCGGCTGATCGAAAAGCTGGTGCCGCGCATCGAAAAGCTGAAGGTCGGTCCCTGGACCGGCGGCAACGACGTGGATTATGGCCCCGTCGTGACGCAGGCCGCCAGGGAAAACATCCTGCGGCTGGTGGAAAGCGGCGTCGAACAGGGGGCGACGCTGGTCGTCGATGGGCGCGATTTCAACCTGCAGGGATACGAGGACGGCTTCTTCGTCGGCCCGCATCTGTTCGACCATGTGACCCCCGACATGGACATCTATCGCAAGGAGATCTTCGGCCCCGTCCTGTCCACCGTCCGCGCCAAATCCTATGAAGAGGCGCTGGGCCTGGCGATGGATCACGAATACGGCAACGGCACCGCGATCTTCACCCGCGACGGCGACACGGCGCGCGACTTTGCCAGCCGCGTCAACGTGGGCATGATCGGCATCAACGTGCCGATCCCGGTGCCGCTGGCCTATTTCACCTTCGGCGGCTGGAAGAAGTCGGGCTTCGGCGACCTGAACCAGCATGGACCGGACGCCTTCCGGTTCTATACCCGGACCAAGACCGTCACCTCGCGCTGGCCCTCGGGCATCAAGGAAGGCGCGGCCTTCAACTTCAAGGCGATGGACTGAGGACGGCCGGGGCGCGCTGCCCCCGGCGCCCGGTCCTCGTGCCCGGCAAGGAAGACATTCGGGGGCGGCCGGCGGGCCGCCCCCTTTCCGTCGGCCGGACCGCTCAGCCGTCGCCCATCCGCAGCAGCCAATAGCTTGCGCCGCCGATCAGCACGCCGAAGAACCAGCCATAGGTTCCCCACCACGCCGGCAGGATCGAGGTGAAGGTCGGCAGGATCGACGAAAAGACCATCCCCACGAACAGCGCGACAAACGCCTTGCCGTGCCAGCCGCCGTTGAAGCGGAACTCTCCGTTTTCGCGGTAAAGATCGGGGACGTTCAGTTGCGTGCGGCGGATCAGATAGTAATCCACCATCATGATCCCGAAGATCGGCCCCATGGTCGAGCCGATGAAGTTCACGAAGTGCGCCGCCCCCGTTTCCCACGGCGACCAGGGATACAGGACCAGCGCGATGGTCGCCGCGACATAGCCGCCGCGCTTGAAATCGACATGGCGCGGCGCCGCGTTCGAAAAATCGAAGGCCGCGGACACGAAGTTCGCGACCACGTTGATCCCCAGCGTCGCCACCACGAAGGTCAGCGCCGCGAGCACCGCCAGAAACAGGCTGTCGAACTTTGCGCTGATCTGGTCGGGATGCAGCAGCACCTCTCCGTATACGTGGAAGGCCGCGGTGGTGGTGACGCCCGCGACCAGGCAGAAGGCCAGCAGGTTCACCGGCAGGCCCCACAGGTTCCCGATCCGCAGCGCCCGTTCCGATGTGGCATAGCGGGAAAAGTCGCAGAAGTTCAGATAGAGCGCCGCGAAATAGGTGATCCAGGTCGCGGCCACCGCGAACAGCGTCGCCACGCTGCCCGGCGGCGTGGTGATGCCCGCGTCGCGCGTCGCCTGGATCAGCACGTCCTGCGGGATTTCCTGGCCAAAGCTGAAGCGGCCCGATTTCACCAGCAGATAGATGGCAAGGACCAGCATCATCAGCCAGACGGCGGGTCCCGCCCAGTCCTGGAAACGCCGCACCGTTTCCATGCCGCGCTGGATGATCAGCAGCTGCGCCGCCCAGACGAGGACATAGCAGATCACCTGCAGCGTCGAATGGCCCAGCATGTGGCTGGTCTGGTGGAACTCCAGCATCCCCGGCCAGCGGATCAGCAGCGCGACCAGCGCCCCCGACGCCGCCGCCGTCTGCGCGCCATACCAGAAACACGCGACGAGGCCCCGGATCAGCGCCGGGCCGTTGGCCCCGAAGGTGCCAAAGGACGACCGCGCCAGCACCGGGAACGGCACCCCCGTACGGACCCCGGCAACGCCCACCATCGTCATCAGGAAATAGATGACCAGCGACCCCGCCCCGATCGCCAGGACAAAGTTCACGAAGCTGCCGCACAGCAGGAACAGGCTGGCGGCCAGATAGTATCCCCACAGCGAATGGACATCCGAGGTCCAGACGTTGAAGATCGAGAACGCGCCCCAGCGGCGAACCTGCGCCGGGGCAAGATCCTCGTTGTAGAGCCTGGGCGAAGCGCCGGTGATGGGAGAAGATGCACCGGCGATGGGGGGAGATGCGTCTGCGACATGCATGGCCGAGTCCCTGTCAGGATTGCTTCTTGCAAAAGGCACTATGCGCCTGCCGGCAATCCCTGTCCAAATCCGTTTGGCGGCTGGCATTCGCCGCCGGCAGGCTGCAATAGTCCTGCAACAGTCGGATCTTAGGCGGCAGACAGGACGCAGCCGGCGCGAAAGGAAGGGGCACGCATGGATTTTGCACTGACCGAGGAACAGCAGGCCATCTTCGACATGGCGCGGGATTTCGGGGCCGAGCATATCGCCCCCAATTCGCGCCAATGGGAAGCCGAGGGCACGATCCCGAAATCGCTGTGGTCCGACATCGCCGGGCTGGGATTCGGCGGGCTGTATGTGTCCGAGGAATACGGCGGATCGGGCCTGTCGCGGCTGGACGCGACACTGGTGTTCGAGGCGCTGGCGATGGCCGATCCGGCGGTGGGGTCGTTCCTGTCGATCCACAACATGTGCGGCGGCATGATCGACAAGTTCGGCAAGCCCGAGGACAAGCAGAAATGGCTGCCCGCGCTGTGCAGCATGGAGAAGATCTTTTCCTATTGCCTGACCGAACCCGGCAGCGGATCGGACGCCGCCGCCCTGCGCACGCGGGCCGAACGCACGAACGAGGGCTGGCGGCTGAACGGGACCAAGGCGTTCATCTCGGGCGGCAGCTATTCGGATGCCTATGTCGTCATGGTGCGGACGGGCGAGGACGGACCCAGGGGCATCTCGACCGTGGTGGTCGAGGATGGCGCGCCGGGGCTGTCCTTCGGGGCGCTGGAGCACAAGATGGGCTGGCAGGCGCAGCCGACGACGCAGGTGCAGTTCGACGACTGCATGGTGCCGGCGGAAAACCTGCTGGGCGAGGAAGGACGCGGTTTCGCCTATGCGATGGCGGGGCTGGACGGGGGCCGGCTGAACATCGCGGCCGGCGCCCTGGGGGGCGCGCAGGGGGCGCTGGACCGGACGCTGGCCTATATGGGCGAGCGCCGCGCCTTCGGAAAGACGCTCGACCAGTTCCAGGCGCTGCAGTTCCGGCTGGCGGAGATGGAGGTCGCGCTGCAATCCGCCCGCACCTTCCTGCGGCAGGCGGCGTGGAAGCTGGACAACAAGGCCCCGGACGCGACCAAGTTCTGCGCCATGGCCAAGATGTATGTGACCGACCGCGCCTTCGAGGTCGCGAACGGCTGCCTGCAGATGCACGGCGGTTACGGCTATCTGGCCGATTACGGCGTGGAAAAGACCGTGCGCGACCTGCGCGTGCACCAGATCCTCGAAGGCACCAACGAGATCATGCGGCTGATCGTCAGCCGCGCCCTGCTGGCGGAGCGTGGCTGATGGCAGACCTGAATATCCGCAAGGATCGCCATGCGGGCCGCATCACCCTGACCCGGCCGCAGGCGCTGAACGCGCTGACGCACGAGATGGCGAACGACATCCGCGCCGCGCTGGACGGCTGGCGCGACGATCCCGAGGTGCGCCTTGTCATCATCGACGCCGAGGGCGAGCGGGCCTTCTGCGCGGGCGGCGACATCGCCGCGGTCTGGCATGGCGGCAAGGCGGGCGATCACGGCATCGGGCGGCGCTTCTTTGCCGACGAATACCGGATGAACGCCGCGATCGCGGATTATCCCAAACCCGTCGTCGCCTTCATGCAGGGCTTCGTCATGGGCGGCGGCGTCGGCATCGGCGGCCATGCCCTGCACCGCGTCGTGGGCGACACCACGCAGGTCGCCATGCCGGAATCCGGCATCGGCCTGATCCCGGACGTGGGGGGGACGTGGCTGCTCGCCCGTGCGCCGGGGCGGATCGGGGAATATCTGGGGCTGACCGGCGCACGCATGGGCGCGGGCGACGCGATCCATGCGGGATTTGCCGATATATACCTGCCCGAATCCGAATGGCCCGCGCTGATCGACCGGCTGGCCGAGACCGGAGAGGTGGAGCTGAAAGGCCGGACCCCGCCCCCCGCCTCGCTGGAGGACCGCGATCTGTCCGCCTTTGGCGGGCGCAGTGTGCAGGACATCACCGCCGCGCTGGAAAAGGCCGGGGATGCGGAATCGCTGAAAGCGATCCGCCGCAATTCGCCGCTGTCGATGGCGGCGACGCTGGCGATGGTGCGGGCGGCGCGCGGGGACCGGCGGATGCAGGATTCGCTGTCGCGCGAATACCGCTTCACCCATCGCGCCACGGCGGAATCGGATTTTCTGGAAGGCGTGCGCGCCCAGATCATCGACAAGGACCGCAGCCCGCGCTGGGCCGCGGCATCGGACCCGGACCGGGTGCAGGCAATTCTGGCGCCCTTGGGCGGCGACGAACTGACGTGGGAGGATGCATGATGAAGATCGGTTTCATCGGTCTGGGCAACATGGGGGCGCCGATGGCGCTGAACCTGGTGCGCGCCGGGCACGAGGTCGCGGGCTTCGACCCCGCCACCGACGCACCCGAAGGCGTGACGAACCGCAACAGCGCCACTGATGCCGCACAGGATGCCGATGTCGTCATCACCATGCTGCCCAACGGGCAGATCCTGCGGTCCGTCGCGGATCAGGTCATTCCCGCGATGAAGCCGGGCGCGGTCCTGTGCGACTGCTCGACCGTCGATGTGGACAGCGCCCGCACTGTCGCCGAACAGGCGCGCGCGGCCGGACTGGGGGCGCTGGACGCGCCGGTGTCGGGCGGCATCGGCGGGGCGTCGGCAGGGACGCTGACCTTCATGGTCGGCGGGTCCGACGCCGATTTCGAAACCGTCCGCCCGCTGTTCGAGATCATGGGGCAAAAGGCCGTCCATTGCGGCGATTCGGGCGCGGGACAGGCCGCCAAGATCTGCAACAACATGATCCTGGGCGCGACCATGATCGCCACCTGCGAGGCTTTCGCGCTGGCCGACAAGCTGGGGCTGGACCGGCAAAAGATGTTCGACGTGGTGTCCACCTCATCGGGCTACAGCTGGTCGATGAACGCCTATTGCCCGGCGCCCGGCGTGGGGCCGAAGTCGCCCGCCGACAACGACTACAAGCCCGGATTTGCGGCGGAACTGATGCTCAAGGACCTGCGCCTGTCGCAGCAGGCGGCCGAATCGGTCGATGCGGACACGCCCATGGGCCAGCTCGCGGCCGAGCTTTACGGCCGGTTCGTCGAAACCGAGGACGGCCGCGGCCGCGACTTTTCCGCCATGCTGCCGCGTCTGGCCGCGCGGGGCCGCAACGGCTGATCGCGCCCCGCCCCCACACGCAGGTGGGCGCGTGCGGGGAAACGCCCAAGGGGGCGGCGGCGTTGACCGGCACCGCCCCCGCGCATGAAAGGAACGCCGGATGAAGCCCTGGACCCTCCTGATCGCGGCCCTGCTGGCCGTCAGCCAGCCGCTGGCGGCCTTGGCCGACAAGCCTGCACATGCCGGCAAGGGCAACGGGCATGGCAACGGCAAGGCTCACGCTCCGCAGGTCATGCGTCATGACGGTCCGGTCGTCGTGCCCAGCCGCCGCGCCGCCACCGCCTGTCCGCCGGGCCTTGCGAAAAAGAACCCGCCCTGCATCCCGCCCGGACAGGCGCGCGAGGCGGGCTGGGAAGTCGGCGACCGGATCGACTGGGACCGCGCCCATGTCGTGCGCCGCCCCGGCCTTTATGGGCTGGCCGAGGCGCCGTCGGGACAGCGTTACGCCATCATCGACGGGCGGCTGGTGCGGGTGGACAACGACACCGCCCGCATCCTCGCGATCATCCGCGGGGTGACGGCGCTGCTGGACTGACAGGCCCCGCCCTGCGGCATGGTGACCGCGAGGCCACGAGAACAGTTGCTTCCCGCGCGCCATCGGTTACATTCATGTAGTCGAATGTGAAGGAGACTTCGATGACTCGCAACATGGGTTCGGTCGATCGCGTTATCCGCGTCATTGTCGGCCTTGTGCTGATCGCGCTCTATTTCGTCTATCCGGCCGCAAGCTGGCGCTGGCTGTTCCTGCTGGGGATCATTCCGCTGCTGACGGGGCTGGTCGGCTGGTGCGGGCTTTACTCCCTGTTGGGCATCAACAGTTGTCCGCGCCGCTGACAGCCTGACCCAGCAGCGCCCGCGCGGCCTCGCGGGCGGCGGGGGTGATCTGTTCGCTCGCCAGC
>ENA-UOUJ01001273-UOUJ01001273.1-activated-sludge-metagenome-genome-assembly--contig:-NODE-1273-length-13732-cov-4.927689_pt1 | contig 13732 bp, 7 predicted proteins | sample MGYA00249839_ERZ747224 | MGnify/ENA primary metagenome ERZ747224 (study PRJEB28782, sample SAMN03220277) | activated sludge metagenome | biome: wastewater; feature: sewage sludge; material... | reverse complement strand
GGATGAGTAAAGATGCCCGCATGCCGCTGGTATCGGCAACCGGAAGTACGCGCATGGGTAAAGCCGTGGCTGCTTCGGTGGCAGAGAGATTGGGTAGAAGCCTGCTCGAGCTCGGCGGTAACAACGCTGTAATCGTTTCTCAGGATGCGGATTTAGGAATCGCCATCACCGCTGCTGTATTTGGAGCAGTAGGTACGGCAGGACAAAGATGTACTACTACCCGCAGGCTTATCATCCATGAAAAAGTGTACAACAAATTCAAGGGTATGTTGGTGAATGCCTACGCGCAATTAAAAATCGGTTCTCCCATGAATGAAAAAAACCATGTAGGTCCGTTAATTGACAAAGACGCAGTGCGCATGTACCTCGATGCTATAGAAAAATGCAAAGCGGAAGGCGGTCAGTTCATTGTGGAAGGCGGTGTGTTGAAAGGAAAAGGATATGAAAGTGGTTGCTATGTAAAGCCTTGTATTGCCGAGGTGAAAAATCATTATCAGATTGTACAGCACGAAACCTTTGCTCCTATCCTGTACATCATGAAATATAAAACGATTGACGAAGCCATCCGTATGCAAAATGATGTACCTCAGGGCTTATCATCGGCCATCATCACCAATAACCTACGGGAATCAGAAAAGTTCCTTTCCCATGCCGGCAGCGATTGTGGTATTGCCAACGTGAACATTGGCACCTCAGGTGCTGAAATTGGCGGTGCCTTTGGCGGTGAAAAAGAAACCGGGGGTGGCAGGGAAAGCGGTAGCGATGCCTGGAAAGTTTATATGCGCCGTCAAACCAATACCATTAACTTTACCGATAAACTTCCGCTGGCACAGGGAATTAAATTTAACCTCTAAAAGATTCTTAATAACGGATGAACGGTATCCTAAAAGCCCAAAGGATATTCTACATTCGTATCAAATTTTTTAAAAATGAATAAATTTTCAAAATTGTTGATTGCCGGTTTGCTCTGGGGTGCTGCCTCATTTGCCCAAACCGCAGTAAAAGAAGCCATGCCGAAAGACTGGCATCTGCAAGATCACTCAACATCAGGATACAATGGTATCAGCCTGCAACAGGCATACGATTTCATCAAAAGCAAAAACCTGAAAAGCAATAAGGTGATTGTGGCTGTTATTGACAGTGGTATTGATACCCTGCACGAAGACCTTAAACCGGTAATGTGGGTAAACAAAAAAGAAATCCCCGGTAACGGAATCGATGATGATAAAAACGGCTATGTAGATGATATCCATGGCTGGAACTTTCTCGGCGGAAAAGATGGCCGTAACGTAAAAGAAGATAGTTACGAAGCGGCCCGCGTGTACCACAAACTGAAAGGCAAATGGGAAGGTAAAAATGTAGATGTTTCCAAACTTTCAAAAAGTGAAAAAACAGAATACGAAACCTTCATCAGGGCGGAACAAAAAATCATGGGCGATGCAGATCCGGAAGAAACGGCATTCTTACAAGCCATGTTACCCAAATTAAAAGAAGGTGATTCAGTTATCCGTAAAGACCTTGGCAAAGATGAATATTCCGCAAAAGACCTGGAAGGATATACTTCTGATAACCCGTTGGCAAGCACCACCAGTATGATGCTGGTAAACATTGCCAAAATGAACGACGGGATGGATATTAAAAACACAGATATCCTTGGTCAGTTTGAAAGTGAAATCCGCAAGATTGAATCTGCAGGTAAACCACCAAAAGAATATCGTAAAGAAGTGGTTGGCGATGATCCTGCCAATATCAACGACATTGGATATGGTAACAACGATATCATGGCTGAAACTTCATTCCACGGTACGCACGTTTCCGGTATCATTGGTGCAGCCAGAAACAATGAACTCGGCATGGATGGTATAGCAGGTAATGTTGAAATCATGACCCTACGTGCTGTGCCCGATGGCGACGAACACGATAAGGATATTGCACTGGCAATTCGCTATGCAGTAGATAACGGTGCTAAAGTTGTTAATATGAGTTTTGGTAAAGACTTTTCACCTGAAAAGCATTGGGTAGATGATGCCTTCCGTTATGCAGAGAAAAAAGGTGTGCTCTTGATTCATGCTGCCGGAAACGATGCTAAGAATATTGATTCTGCGCACAATTATCCAAATCCGGTGTACGTAAACGGTGGCCGTGCAACAAATGTAATTACAGTAGGCGCCAGTGGAGATGCCAAGAATGGTGGTCATACCGCACGTTTCAGCAATTTTGGAAAAGAAGAAGTGGATGTATTTGCACCGGGTGTTGGCATCTACTCTACCATTCCGGGTGGCAACACCTATGGTAATGCCAGCGGAACCAGTATGGCGGGTCCGGTTGTTGCAGGAATTGCCGCTTTAATACTTGAACACTTCCCACAGTTTACCCCACAACAAGTTAAATACATCATTGAACAATCGGTTACTCCGGCCACTGAAAAAGTGAAAAAGCCCGGTACAGATGATCTGGTTGACTTGAAGGAACTTTCACGCACCGGCGGGTATGTGAATGCTTACAAAGCGATGGTTATGGCTGAGGAGATGTCGAAAACAAAAATGAAACTTCCTAAATCAAAAGTGAAGAAGTCTAAAAAAGGATAATTGACCAGATACCTAAATTAAAAGCCACCTTACGGTGGCTTTTTTCTTTCTTAACATAAAGCACTTTGAGATAAGCATATGAATCGGGTGTTCTAAAAAATGATTTCGTATCATTTTGGTTACTTCAATAATTCAGCAATCTCTGCACAGATTTCTTCCCCCTTATTTGCATTGTACCAATTCTGCAAGGCTACTTTAGTTGACTCAAAATCGGCCTGGGCTTTTTTCATGTCTGTCATTAACTGTTGCGCACCTGCAGGGCGCGGGCCCCAGGAAAATAAATCCGTTCCTTCCGCATTTCGTACAATGAGTTTGGGAATACTTTTTGTCCCGTTGGTGAGGTATTGGTCAATCAGGAATGGAGGGGTATCCCTTAGCAATAAATCATATGTTATTTTAGGATTCACAGAAGCCATGCGTACCAAAAAAGGAACAATATGTGCGGCATCGCCACACCAGGGTTCAGTAATTATAATCCAATGTTGGGTTGTATCGATTTGTTTTAGCTGATGTACCAGTGAATCCTTCAGTTCCATTTGTTTATCCCAACGGTTCATCCTGCTTTTATTCAGTTTGGTATATTCAAAATACATCGCATCATTATACGGCGCGGGCGGGTTGGGGTTGTTCAAAATTTCCTCAAACAAATCTTTGTATTCGTTGTATTGCATAATCTTTCAATAATTTCATCTTTAATAATCCGCAAAGCTAATCCTCCATTTCATATACAAACACATCTTTATTAAAGTCATGTGTATGCTTATCTAACTTTTAAACATATCAATAGCATCCTGCATTTGTTTAAAAAAAAGCAGGAATGTGTGTCCCGGCTCTGTAAAAAATTTCAAAAGATTACTTTCTTTCTACTCTCTCAATACGCGCGGTATTGATCTGATCAATCATCGTGTTCACTACTTTCACTGACTGATCAATAAATATATCTTCCATTACACGTTTTAACCAGATATCATTTTTCTCTTTCTTATCTATGGCCGCTTCAATGGTTTCGACATCTGATTTCAGGTTTTTTACAACCAACGGTGTTTGTAATTTATACAGTGAATCCAGGTTTTTGTATACATTTTTCAATGTCTTTTGATCTTGCTTATACTGGTTAATGTTTAAAGAATAACTTCTGTTATTATTTTTCTCCAACCATTGCACATTTTCTTTAATCTTTGAAAAAACGGGATGTGCACTGACCGTACTGTTGAAATTTTTTGCAATGGGTTCGATGGAGAAATCTGACGTCCATGGTGCATACGAGAGTTGTTCAATCTCATCCCATTTCAATGATTGGGTAATGTCTTTTTCCCTGAACTTCAGATACTCTAAGCGATCGGGTAGAATAATATCGGGTTCAACTCCTTTTAACTGAGTAGCACCTCCATTGATTCTGTAAAACTTCTGCAAGGTTAATTTCAAGCTACCCAAATCTTCATTTTCTGTTGAACCAAACAGTGTGTTGTTCCGTTGAGGAGATAATGGAATATTACGCTGAACTGTTCCTTTACCAAATGTGGAAGTAGAACCGATCACCACTCCCCTTTTGTAATCCTGAATGGCAGCGGCAAAAATTTCTGATGCGGAGGCACTTGTTTCATCAACCAAAACAGCCAGCGGACCTGAATACTGTACGTTTCTATCACGATCGCGCAGAATACTTGATTTTTCGTCTCTTCCTTTCACCTGCACTACCGGCCCATCCGGAATAAATAATCCTACCATTTGCACTACATCATACAATGAACCGCCTCCGTTTCCGCGTAAATCCATAATGATTCCTTCCACATTTTCTGCTTTGAGTTTTTCCAGTTCGCGTGCCACATCTACTGCACAACGCGCACCGTCGGGACGTTCAAAATCAGCATAGAATTCCGGCAAATAAATATATCCAATCCTGTTTTCACCTTCAATGATGGCAGACTTCACAAAAGTATCTTCCAGTTTTACCTCATCCCGAATAATCTTAACTACCTGTATAGTGCCATCAGGTTTACGCACCGTTAAACGCACTTCAGAACCTTTTTGCGAACCACGAATCAGTTTCACCGCATCCGACACAGCAAACCCGGTTACATCTACCGGTTCTGCATCGCCTTGTCCTACTTTTAGTATCTCATCATTCTCCTTCAATTCACCATTTTTCCATGCAGGGCCTGCTGTAACCAGACTGGCAATTTTAATTTTACCATCATCTTCTTTCAATTGGGCACCTATACCATAGAACCGGCCACTCATTCCTTCATTAAAGGAACGTAAATCAACCGGAGGATAATAATTGGTGTGGGGATCCATTAAACCTGCTATAGAATTTACAAAAGAGGAAAACAACTCATCCGTTGTTTCGCGATTCTTTTTAGTATTGAAAAAACGGTCTAATTGTTTATGAATCGCCTGACGTGCTTCACGCTCCAATGTGCTATCAGGCTTCACCACAAAACCTTCCTTGCCCTTGTTTTTTTCACGCTCATCCTGAAGCTCCACAAATTTGGCAAGCGTCAGGTATTTCAAACGTTTTCTCCAGTTGTCGGTTCGTTCGGCTTCAGTTTTGGGATAATTGTTTTTCTTCGGATCCATATCTACCTTTTCATGGGTTGTAAAATCAAAAGGTTGATTCAGGATTTTTGTATAAATCTCCAGTACTTCATCCATGCGCTTCTTATATACATCTGTAATTTCATAGAAAGATTCAATGGGTTTACCCAAAATCTCATCATCAATTACAGTAGCATATTTTTGAAACTGGTCAATATCAGACTGAAAAAACATGTTTTTGTCTGTATCCAACTCTTCCGTAAATTTCTTTAATACAGAAATCGAAAAAGCATCATTGATGGGTAACGGGCTAAAATGACCCTCTTTCAGTAAAATACCCACATTGCGCAGGATACGGGCATGTTTTTGCTTTATGGGATCTTCTTTATCGGCATTGCCTTTACTCTGCAATACAATGAAAGTTCCGAACAATGTGAGTGCAATAAAAAATGGTAGGATTTTTCTGTTCATAATAAAGTCAGCAATTTTTTGCATAGCGTAAATTTAAGCAATGCTTTTTGGCTTTCCTCAATATTAACGATTGTTTGATTAGCGTACGTATGTACAGATGAGTGGTAGATAAATAAATCAGACATAGAATCAACCCAACTGCCTGCGGTAGTAGAAAAGGCATAAAAAAAGCAGGTATTTCAATTTGAAACAACCTGCTTATTTAGGGTAGCCAATGGGGCTCGAACCCACGACCCTCAGAATCACAATCTGATACTCTAACCAGCTGAGCTATGGCTACCATGATCGGGCTGCAAAAATAGAGAAAACCAATCGATTACAAAAAAAATTATACAGCGATTTCATCGGGCTGATTTAACAACATTTTAATGAAAACCGGCTACCATTCATCCAGAAACATCTCTACTATTCACAAAATAAAATGACTTTTGCGTGACTTAAAAGCGTACTATGAAATTGGCAAAATTAACCCTGTTTTTTCTTGCAATCCTCTTTATTCTACCGGAAGCTATGGCTCAGATTCCCGGCCGACCGGGCGTGGGTGGACAGCAAATGAATGTGGGGCAGTTCTATGGAAAAATACTGGATGACTCAACTTCCAAACCTATTGAAGGCGCTACCGTACAGCTGATTCAGAACAAAATGGATACCGTTACCAAAAAAAGACGCGATATGGTGGTGGGCTTCAGGCTTACCGATAAAAAAGGAGAATTCCTGATAGATCAGTTGCCTGTGATGGGGAGCTACAAAATGAATATTTCTGCCATTGGTTACAAAACAATGGAGATGAAAGTAAACTTCGACATCAACATGAATGCAGCCCGCTCCGGCGATTACAGCAGCATGATGAGTGGCGTAGTGAAAGACCTGGGTAACCTGAAATTAAAAACGGATGCACAATCCCTGGAGACCGTAGTAGTTACTTCTACCAAGCCACTTTTAGAAATGGGGCTCGACCGCAAAATTTACAATGTAGATAAAGACCTCAGTGCAACCGGTGGAACTGCCGTTGACATCATGCGCAATGTACCTACTTTGAATGTGGACATTGATGGCAATGTTACCATGCGCAATGCATCGCCTCAAATATTTGTGGATGGCCGCCCTACAACCCTTACGCTGGACCAGATTCCTGCCGACCAGATAGCCACAGTAGAGCTCATCACCAACCCTTCTGCCAAGTACGATGCCAGTGGCGGTGGTGCCGGAATCCTGAATATTGTATTAAAGAAAAACAGACGAGTAGGTTATAATGGTGGAGTGAGGGCCAGCATCGACTCCCGCTTAAGGCCCGGTGCTGGAGGTGACATCAACGTACGACAAGGAAAAGTAAACTTCTTCACAGGTATCGGTTTATTTGCCCCCAAGTCCATCGGAACTTCACGAACCGAGCGATTAGATTACCTCGCTCCTGATTCCATATCCAATTTACTGCAAACCGGTGAACCGGGCTTTGAAGGCGTGTTTGGATTTGGACGTGCGGGAATAGATTATTTCATCGACAACCGGAACACCCTTTCCATTAGCGGAAACCTTTCCCGCAGAAGAATGGAAAACGATGACTACCTGAGCATCTACAGAAACCGTTTTGATAATGCTATATTATTAGATGAAGAAACCGGCTATCGTTCTACACAATCCAGAGGCCGTGGTGGGAACAGCGGAGCCAGCTTGAATTACAAACACAACTTTGCAAAATCAGGAAAAGAACTCACTGCGGATATCAATTACCGTTATATGAATAATAAAAATACGGCTGACTTTTCCACTGCTTATTTTGATATCAACAACAATCCCAAAGGCCCGGAAATTAACCAGCGGTTTGTTTCACAAGGCAATTCCAGATTCATTGTATTTCAAAGTGATTACGTAGATCCACTTTCAAAAAACACCAAACTGGAAGCCGGTATCCGTATGGCCAACAACAAATTCAATAGTCAGAATGATAACTTCCTGTTACTGGCTAACGGCGACTTTTTGCTGATTCCCGCGTTGAGTGCAAAATATTCTTTCACCGATAGGGTGTATGCTGCGTACACTACATTCTCGCAAAAAATTGATAAGTTCTCTTATCAGGCCGGGTTGCGTTTGGAGAGTTCAGAATACACCGGCGATTTTAAATCAAGAAACCAGCGTTTCGGTAACGAATACCCGCTCAGCCTCTTCCCCAGCCTGTACCTGAGTTACAAGGTGAATAACAAACAGGATGTGCAACTGAATTATTCCAGAAAAATTAATCGTCCGAACTTCTTCCAGTTGATTCCGTTTGTTGATTATACGGATTCATTAAACTTAAGTTTGGGTAATCCTGACCTGATTCCTGAATTCACCAACACGGTGGAGTTAGGCTACTCTATACAGTTTAACAAAAGCCAGAATTTATTCTTGAACCTGTATGGAAAAAACACGAATAACCTCATCACACGGTACCAATACAAAGATGTGGGATTGAACCCCGGCAGTACAGACAGTGTCGTTTACACAACGTTTGCCAATGCCAATCAGAGTTATCAGATTGGGCTTGAAATTACTTCAAGAAATAAACTCACCAAGTGGTGGGATATCAATACCAACCTCAATCTGTATAACCAAACCATCAAAGCCTCAAACCTGCCCGGAACTACCGACAGTGAACGATTTAGCTGGTTTGCTAAAATGACCAACAGTTTCAAATTACCTAAAAACTATTCGATTCAGTTCTCTGCTGATTACCAGGCTAAGACTTTATTACCTGCCGGTGGCGGCAGGGGTTGGTTCATGGGTGGATTCGGACAGGTACAATCTTCCGCACAAGGATTTATTCGCCCGATTTATGGCGCTGATCTTTCCATTCGTAAAAACTTCCTGAAAAACAATATGGGTTCTATCACCATAGCATGGAGTGATATCTTCCGCACGCGATTGCAGGAGTCGTTCTCATCATCTGATTTCTTTATTCAGGACAACAGTCGCCGTAGAGACCCTCAGGTTGTAAGAATCAGTTTCAATTATCGTTTTGGAAAATTTGATGCAGCCCTGTTCAAACGCAAGAACATTAAAAATGAAATGGAAAATATGCAGAATATGCAGGGGGAGTAATGAAATAAAAGTATAAATTGTAAGGCGCTGAAAGGTGCCTTTTTTTTACTCACAAGCTCACCTATACACAACAAGACAACCATCCATATACACTACTAACACAAATTGTTTATTTTGTGTGCCCATAACTACACACATGAAGAAGATTCACCCTTTGTTACAACATGTTATTGCCGTAGCCGCTTTTTTACTGGCTACCGTTATTTTTTGTAAACCGGCAACCGACAGCGACCTGATTTTGAAGCAAGGAGACGTAACCGGCTGGCAGGGCATGAGTAATCAATCGTATGAATATAAAAAGGTACACGGTCATGTTCCACTTTGGGTAACCAGCATGTTTGGTGGCATGCCGGCCTTTCAGGTGGCCATTGAAGGAACCTATATCCCCATCCATTTCGTAGACAGGGCCTTGCAGTTATGGCTGCCGAAGCCCATGCATTTTTTCTTTTTGGCGTGCATTAGTTTCTACATCTTTTGTTTATGCCTGCGCATACGGTTGTTACCGGCTATCATAGGCGCTATTGGGTTTGCCTTCGCCAGCTTCTCTCCTATCATTGTAACGGCAGGGCACGATACCCAAATGACGGCACTGGCGTATTGCCCAGCTGTAATCGGAGGTGTTGTATTATTGATGGAGAAAAAATACTTCACAGGTTTTGCTTTATCAACCCTATTTATTGCCTTACAGGTTATACAAGGACATCAGCAAATTACCTATTACCTGTATTTGATTCTGGCAGCCATGTGTATTGCTTACGCTATCCGTTTCATCAAACAAAAAGAAATGGGTCATGTATTCAAAGCCGGCGGTTTGCTCATTTTGGCATCGGTGTTGGGCATTGCTGTAAGCTCCATCACCTTGTTACCCGTGTACGATTTTGCAAAATACTCTAAACGGGGTGGCCAATTGGTGATGGACCCTTCCACCTCAAAAGATAAAATAAAAGATGGCAAAACGGTGGGGCTTACACGCGATTATGCTTTCATGTGGAGTTATGGAAAAACAGAAACCTTATCCCTCATGTTTCCGGGTGTGATGGGGTATGGAACACATATAGGTGAAATGGAAGGTGAAACGTATGTCTTTCCAAAAATTGATGAAAAATCACACGTTGGAAAATTCCTGACGGATAAACTGAATGTACCGGAAGATCAGGCGGCCAACATCGCATTACAACAAAGTACAGCCTTGTATTGGGGCGATCAGCCTTTCACCAACGGCCCGGTATATCTCGGCGCGGTGATGTGCTTCTTCTTCATCCTCGGTATGTTTTTATTAGATGGCAAACACAAGTGGTGGATGCTCACCATTTCTATTATAGGCATCTTGTTGGCATTAGGTAAAAACCTGCCCGGCTTCAATTATTTCATGTTTGATTACTTTCCCTTCTATAATAAATTCAGGGTGCCTACTATGACCCTCGTGATTCCGCAAATCATCTTCCCGATGGTAGCGGCCATGACCATTCATTTATTGATGGATGCAAAAAAAATCAATCTCCTGGAAAAAAATGCAATGGGCACTTATCACTACCGGACTGGTTTTTGTGATGGCATTGGGTGTGTATGCTTCGGCTGATTTCAGCAAGGAAGACCGCGAACGCACCCGACAGTTCAACCAGATCATTGCTCAGGGTGGAAATGATATGGAACAAAAGATGATGGAGCTGAATCAGCAATCGCGGCCGCTCACTGACAATCAGATTTATGAAGGATTGTATATGAACTTCAGCGGACAGCCCGATGCACAGAAAACGGCCAGATCCTTTGTAACTGCTTTACAAAAAGATCGGGCAGCACTGTTCATGTCTGACATACTGCGTTCATTCCTCTTTGTACTGATTGCCGCTATACTAACGGTATTGGTTATTCGAAATAAAATCAGCGCAGCTATTATGGCCAGTGGTGTATTGTTGCTCACACTGATAGACCAACTAGGGTTTGGAATGAAGTACATGAACAAATACAGTTTCGAACCCAAAGACAAATACGAAGAAAACGCCTTCCCATTAACCGAGGCAGATAAACAGATCCTGCGTGATCCGGATCCGAACTTTCGGGTGTTTAATACGGCAGGACTGGATGAATCCAAAACATCATATTATCATAAATCTATCGGTGGATATCATCCGGCAAAGTTGGGCATCTATGATGACCTGATGGCGTATCAACTGAGTGGTCGTCCGAACATGGCTGTATTGAATATGCTCAATGCAAAATATTTCATTCAACAGGATGGCAATGGAACCAGGGCTTTTCAAAACCCCGATGCATTAGGCAATGTATGGTTTGTACAATCGGTACAATGGGCGAATGGACCTGTAGAAGAGATGAAAGCACTTACCGGACTGGATCCAAAGAAAACGGCTGTTATTGATGCCACCTTCAAAAATCAGGTGCCCGATTTTAAACCGGCTGATAGTGCCTCATCCATCCGCATGTCTAAATTTGATAATGATGAGATTCAATATCAATCAGAGGCTGCAGCTCCGCACCTGGCTGTATTCAGTGAAGTGTATTACAAAGACTGGAAAGCATACATCAACGGCAAACCGGCACCCTATGTAAAAGCAAACTATGTACTCCGGGCCATGGTGGTTCCTGCCGGTAAGAACGAAATTACTTTCCGCTTTGAACCAAACATATATCACCTGGGTAATACCATCAGCACCATCACCGGATGGCTGGTTTTTCTTTTATTCCTGGTGTGGGTAGCGTTGGAAATCAATATTAACCGGAAGCAAAAAAAGTTGTCCGGTATTAAAGCTTAACAAGTTTGTACATGCAGGTAACGGTGATAGCTCCTTACGCATTATTTCCGGCCGACAATGGGGGCCGCAGGGCTATTACATTATTACATGAAGCATTGAATAAGCGGGTGAATGTGCAAATCCTTACTGTACAAAACGGAGAAGCACCCAATCAATATCCGGTGAAAGTATTACCGGTATTAGGTAAAAGCGTGTGGAGGTATATTCATCCCCGGCTCCCCTCTCGAATCTACCAGCACATGTTGGCCAGCAACAGCCGACAACTCATTATCGAGCACCCCTACATGGGTTGGGCAGGTGTTTGGTTGAAACGAAGCAAAGGTATACAACTGGTGGTGCGTTCGCACAATATCGAGTCGGTTCGTTTCCGGTCGTTGGGTAAATGGTGGTGGGGGGTATTATGGCATTATGAAAAATGGGTGCATCGTCAAGCAGATATCAACTGGTTTATTACAGAAGAAGATCGCCGGTGGGCCATTACACATTATGGATTGAAACCTGCTAAGTGCCATACAATCACGTATGGAATTGAACGCCATCAGGCTCCTTCACTGGAAACACGCCAGGAAGCCCGGAGAAAGATTCAACAAGCACACCACATCTCCCCCGAAGCCCGGATACTCCTGTTTGTGGGTGCATTAAATTATGCCCCCAACCAACAAGCTATAAAACATATGATGGAATGCATTATCCCTCATCTAATCACCAGCAAAAAGCCATTCCATATTTTAATTTGCGGCCGGCATTTACCCAAATCACTGGAAGACTCGCTGGCAAAACTGGGTTCCAACATAACGTATACGGGTTTTGTTCCGGATATTTTACCCTATTATCTGGGGGCTGACATATTTATGAACCCGGTATTGGAAGGTGGGGGCATTAAAACCAAAATCCTTGAAGCTCTCGAAAACGGATTAACGGTAGTAAGTACTAAAACAGGTGCTGCGGGCGTTTCTGATATATTAACGGGAGATAAATTATATATTGCTGAAGATAATAATTGGGAAGAATTCAGTAATGATGTATTGAATGCAAAAGATTCAATAAATATCCCTGTTGAATTCTATAAATCTTTTAATTGGAGTAATATTGCAAGTAAGGCTGCAGATACTTTAAAGGAACTACACTAACGCATGAGAATATTAATTACAGGAATTGCCGGGTTTGTTGCACGACATTTTATGGAGATGCTGGCATCACACCAGCGGCAGTACACTGTGTTGGGAATTTATAATGCTCGCAAGCCACACTTTTCAGAAGATGTGTTTCCACACATACAAACCTTGTTCCGGCAGGTGAACCTCACTGATAAATCAAAAGTAAAAACTACCATACAGGAATTTAACCCTGATTACATCCTTCACCTTGCCTCCCGTAGCAGTGTGGCCTATAGCTGGCATCAACCCGGCGAATTGGTTGCAGAAAACACCCGCATTTTCCTGAACATTATTGAATCGCTTCGTGAATTACAGAGTCCGTGTAGGATGTTGTCGGTAGGCTCGGCTGAAGAGTACGGACAGATTGATGCATCCCAATTGCCTTTGGTGGAAACATATTGCACCAATCCTGTGAGCCCTTATGGCGCGGCTCGTGTGTTACAACATAATCTGGTTTCCATCTATGCTAAAAACTTCGGGTTAAACCTCACGCATACACGTTCATTCAATCACATTGGTCCATATCAGAATGAAAACTTTGTAATCGGATCATTCATTAAACAAATATCCAAGCAACTGAACAATGGCAGTAAAAAGATTCAGTTGGTAGTGGGTGATATTGAAGTTATCCGTGATTTTACCGATGTTCGTGATGTAGTACAGGCATATTATCAACTCTTGCTACATGGCAAACAGGGTGAAACCTATAATGTATGTTCCAACCAGGGCTATCGCCTGAAAGATTTAATACAATTGTTTGCCCAACTCACTGACACTGAAATTACCTGTCACCGCGATCCCAATAACCTGCGTCCTTCAGAAAACAAAGAAATCATTGGTTCCTACGCCAAATTACATGCGGAGACCGGCTGGACACCCAAAATTTCCATCGAGCAAAGTTTAACCGACCTTTTAAATTACTGGAAGGGAAAAGTATCTGCGGAAGTCATCCATGGTTAAGCAGAAGATGTTTACCGTTGACCGAAATACCTCCGGTTCAACACTAAAAGTTCGTTTACTCAGATTTACGTGGTAGACTAATGCACAACGTGTTAATAATCAATACAAAAAAACTACCCTGTTTTCGCTAAAAAAGTGGTAATTTCATTGCTAAATTTTAACGAAAATT
>ENA-UOUJ01001272-UOUJ01001272.1-activated-sludge-metagenome-genome-assembly--contig:-NODE-1272-length-13732-cov-17.286832_pt1 | contig 13732 bp, 20 predicted proteins | sample MGYA00249839_ERZ747224 | MGnify/ENA primary metagenome ERZ747224 (study PRJEB28782, sample SAMN03220277) | activated sludge metagenome | biome: wastewater; feature: sewage sludge; material... | reverse complement strand
CAGCCAGTTCATTCACAAACTGACTGAAAAAGGAATTGACCTGAACAGGAAAGTACTGGCCGATCTGGCTATGAACGAACCTGAAATGTTCAAGGGCCTCGTGCAATCGGTAAAATAATTATGCCTACATCTTTTTACCCACCGCCCCGGTTTGGGGCGGTTTTTTTATGATTTACAGATTCCTTTCCTACATTTTCGTTTTCTTTGTGCAGCTATTTAACCCACGTAAATGAACAATACTTACCACGAACTCGTTCAACAAACATTTGTTTTTCCTCAGGAAGATTTTAAACTCGTGGATGGCTACCTCCGGTACAATGATGTAGACATCAAGGCATTGATTGATAAATACGGTACACCGCTTAAAATCAGTTACCTGCCCAAAATTGGCATGCAGATTAACCGGGCAAAAAAAATGTTTGCTAATGCTTTCAAAAAGCATAAGTACGAAGGAGAATACAATTACTGTTATTGTACCAAAAGTTCTCACTTCAGCTTCGTGGTGGAAGAAGCACTGAAGCACAATATCCATCTTGAAACATCTTATGCCTACGATATAGAAATCATCAAAAAACTCTACGAAAAAAGAAAAATCAATAAAGATTGCTACATCATCTGCAATGGGTTTAAACAAAAAGTATACACATCCCGCATCGCACAACTGCTGAACAACGGATTTAAAAACGTGATTCCTGTGCTGGATAATGTGGATGAATTAAAAGCCTACACCCGTTCGGTAAAGGTGCCGTTTAAACTCGGCATACGAGTGGCAACGGAAGAAGAACCATCCTTTCCGTTTTACACCTCACGGTTAGGCATACGTGCAAAAGATATCCTTGAATTTTATGTTGATAAAATTGAGGGCAATGAAGAAAAGTATCATCTGAAAATGCTCCACCTGTTTTTAAACAAGGGTATTAAGGATGATATCTATTACTGGTCGGAACTGAACAAAGTCATCAACCTCTATTGCCAGCTGAAAAAGATTTGTCCTGAACTGGATTCTATTAACATCGGAGGCGGCTTCCCCATCAAACATTCACTGGGCTTTGATTATGATTATCAGTTCATGATCAATGAAATTGTACGCAACATTAAAGTGGCCTGCAAAAAAGCCAAAGTGCCCATGCCAAATATCTTCACCGAGTTTGGAAGTTTTACCGTGGGTGAAAGCATGGCGCACATTTACAGCGTTATCGCACAAAAAGTGCAAAACGACCGTGAAACATGGTACATGATTGATTCCTCATTCATTACCACCTTACCCGATACCTGGGGAATCGGTGAGAAATTTTTGATGCTTCCCGTAAACAAATGGGATGGAGAGTATCAACGTGTAGTGTTAGGAGGAATTACCTGCGATAGCCACGATTATTATGATTCTGAAGAACATATCAAGGAAGTGTTTTTACCTAAAGTGGATGAAGGCGAACCGCTCTATCTGGGTTTCTTCCACACCGGTGCCTATCAGGATCAACTCAGTGGTTATGGAGGAATTAAACATTGCCTGATACCGTCTCCAAAACATGTGATTATCGACAGGGATAAAAACGGTAAACTGACCGACTGGGTGTATGCGAAAGAACAATCTGCTCAAAGCATGTTGAAACTGCTTGGTTACACGTAATTCACATTATAGCTTGGCCGGCCGGAATGCATCGTTCGTGTGCATGGATTTATGATAGAGGTAATATTTACCATCTTGATAGTTCTTCCAGTACCGCTTGCCTTCCAAATCATAATACAATCTTCCATCCACCGATTTTCGGGCAACCTTATCATTGACCACAATCACCGATGGTACAGGCGTTTTTACTACTGACGGTTTGGGTTTTGCGGCTTTGGTGGTTTGTTTCTTTTCCTCCGGCTTCGCGGCAGGTACCGATTTTTTATGACAGGCCGCCAACAGCAGGCTAATACCACCCATGTAAATAAGGGCTTTTAAAAACGAGGACTTATTCATGCTGCCACCTATATCAATAACTTTACCAAAACTTCCAGTTATGAAAATATTTTTCCTGTTTGCCACTGTCTTTCTCTTTTCAACGCATACAGCACGTGCACAGAATGATTCTACCGATGTTGTAAAAGCAATTCAAAATTTATTTGATGCCATGCATTCCGGAGATTCCGCTGCACTTGTACAATGTTTTACATCGAATGCTTATTTGCAGACTATTTCTGTGAAATCACCCGGCAATCCACTGGTACGTACGGAAGATATTTCCAAATTCGGACAGTTTGTACAGCAAGCCGTTCCCGGTTCTGTACGCGAAGAGTTCAGGGTTCAATACGTGCATGAGGAAGGTGTACTGGCTCATGTGTGGGCACCCTATCAATTTTTTTATAATGGCGTGTTCAGCCATTGCGGAGTGAATGCATTCATGTTGGTTCAAACAGCATCGGGTTGGAAAATACAGTACCTTACTGATACACGGGTAAAAGAAGGATGCCGCTAAATAAAAAAAGCCCCGCTATGGCGGGGCGGAAAATGAAAAAGACTCAAATCAACATTATTGAATATTGATTTCCTTGGAAGGAGCCTGTGTAGCCTGCTTTTTAGGAAGTTCAACCTTCAGCACTCCATTCTCATAGCGTGCATCAATTTTTTCCATGTCAATTTTTTCATCAAGGGTAAAGCTGCGCTTGAAGGATTTGTACGAAAACTCACGGCGGATGGATTTGTCGGTTTCTTCCTTCTGCTCATCTTTTTTCTCACTGCTGATGTTTAACACATTGCCTTCCATGTTGATTTTAAAATCGGCTTTGTCATACCCGGGTGCGGCCAGTTCAATCTGGTATGCATTTTCTTTTTCAGTGATGTTGATGGGCGGAAAACTCATCACATCTTCACGGAAAGTTTTGCTTACAGCTACCGGAAAATCATTGAAGAAATCATTCATGAATCCTTCAAAAGTGCGACCTAACGGACGATTAACTTTTACGAGTGTCATTGTATTTAGTTTTATAAGTGATTGTTTTGTGTACAAAGATGATGGCTCAATTCATGTACCACGTCTATTTTATATGACAAAAATTCCTGATTCGAACACAGGCCCTGACTTTCTTTCTGAAATGTTTGTTGACCACTGCAATAACAGCAGTCCGATAATCCATAAACCTTCCATAACTTTGCACCCTAAATAATAATACTATGTACCCAGAACAAATAGTACTTCCAATGAAGGAAGAGTTGACAGAGCAGGGATTTACAGAATTACTCTCTGCAACCGATGTGGAGAACCTGATGAGTAAGAAAGGCACCGCCCTGGTGATGATTAATTCTGTATGTGGTTGCAGTGCAGGTACGGCTCGCCCGGGAACCATCCTGGCTGTGCAGCAAAGTGCAGTGAAACCTGATTATATTACCACCACATTTGCCGGTTTCGATATAGAAGCCGTTCAGAAAGTGCGTGAGTATATGTTGCCTTACCCGCCTTCTTCACCATGCATTGCCCTGTTTAAAGACGGTCAGCTTGTTCATATGATTGAACGCCATCTAATTGAAGGGCGCAGCGCACAAATGATTGCCGAAAACCTCAAGGGCGCTTTCGAAACCTATTGCAATTAATAATCAAACCGGTTTTTTCATCCCCCTCTTATACAAGCAGGGGGATTTTTGTTGCAATATTGAAATATATTGCATGACTCAAACAACGGTACTATGTATCCCAATTTATATTATGTATTCAAAGACTGGTTTAATGTTGAAATTGATGCACTTGCATTTTTGAATACATTCGGATTGATGGTGGCCGTGGCATTCATTGCGGCAGCGTATATCTTAACACTTGAGCTGAAGCGTAAAGAGAAACAGGGCTTACTCATTGCCCGTGAAGAAATGATCGTCGTAGGCAAATCGGCTTCTGGGTCAGAATTATTCATCAACGCTATCATTGGTTTTATTTTTGGGTATAAACTATTGGGAATTTTCTTCAGTAAACCCCCGGACATGGACCCGCAATCCTTCATTTTTTCGGGGCTGGGCAGTGTGGCAGGTGGTATTGCCGGCGCTGCTTTGATGGCCGGCTTGAAATGGTATGAAAAAAATAAGAACAAGCTGGCCACACCGGAAAAACGCAGCGTAAGGATATGGCCTCACGATAGGGTAGGCGATATCGTTATTCTGGCATTGGTATTCGGTATACTGGGTGCCAAACTCTTCGACAGCGTTGAGCACTGGGATGATTTCATTGCCGATCCTATGGGCATGTTGTTTTCTTCGGGTGGATTAACTTTTTATGGTGGATTGATTCTGGCCAGCATTGCAATCATCTGGTATGCACGAAGTAAAAATATCCGCATTCGTCATTTAGTGGATGCTGCCGCGCCGGCCCTGATGTTGGCTTATGCCATTGGAAGGCTGGGGTGCCAGATTTCAGGCGATGGTGACTGGGGCGTGTACAATAGTGCCTATGTGAGCGACACCTATGGTAATGTGCGTGAGGCTGGTCCGGGCGAATACCAACAAAAAATTCAGGAAAACATCACTTACTTCACTGAAGGATATGTTTCGGATAGCCTAAACCGAAAGGAATATGTTACCGACCGTATCTATACAAGTGCAGAGGCTGTACCTCATATCTATTTTAAAGGCCCTTCTTTTCTGCCCGACTGGTTCTTTGCGTATACCTATCCCGGTAACGTTAATAAAGACGGCATACAAATACCGGGCAATTTTAGTGAACACAACCGGGTGTTACCTCAGCCCGTGTATCCTACACCGTTATACGAGTTTTTACTTTGTGTCCTACTCTTTATGTTGCTTTGGTATCTGAGAAAGAAAAACCTCCCCCCGATGTTTATTTTCGGATTGTACCTTTCGCTGAACGGACTGGAACGATTTTTCATCGAAAAAATCCGTGTCAATAAAGTGTATCACTTCATGGGATTCGAATCCACTCAATCTGAACTGATTGCCCTTGGATTGGTCTTCACCGGCATCCTTATTATGGTGTACAGCCGAAAAAAGGCCTGATTCCCATCCCACATTGTTACCATTTAATCATTCCGGCTGGCCGCACGGTCGCCGTAGGGTAGTGTTTTTTCTACTCATTATTCCCTTTTAAGGGGGGTAAAACGAAGTGTCCTAAAATGATAATTATAGAAAAGTGCGAAAAATGCACAACAGACGTGCATTACAGCCGAAAATGGCGAAATTTCAATTTAAAACGAAACGTTCCGAAGGGTAGATTTACTTCAATTTAGGTTCAATCTTCAGAAGGTGTGAGCTTAAATCATCCACCCTGTCTTCCAATTGTTGCAGCCTGGAGTAGTATTGATCGTGAATATTGGGCATTTTAGCGGTGAAATACCACTCAACCTCCCATATTGTATTGATTTCGCTGGCATGTAGGTTGAATGACGGGTGGTTTGCCTGATCCAGGCTATCACTTTTAAGTACTATAAAACCCTGTTTAAACCTGTTTTTGACGCGCTTTAAATAGGCTTTTCCCTCCAAATCTGATATCACAAATACGCGTTCATCGGGCATTTTAGCCCATTCTGCCCTATCCAGGAGCCGTATTATAACATAACCCCCATCCTGGAGGGTTGGAGCCATAGACGGCCCCTTTATTCTCACACACAAATACGAGTGGTTTCGCTTTAAAAAATGCACCGGAAGCCTTATTATATCTACATTTTCTACGTGTGAGCTGTTGTATTGGCCGGTACCGGCAGCCACACTGATATCAGTTATTGGAATTTGCACCAAATTTTCAGCACTTTTTAGCTCATTTTGCCCTTTTAGGTTTACACTTGGGTTTACATTTAGGTTTACAATTTGCTCTTTTTCCTTAACCGACCCCTTCCCGATTAGGTTTACATTTTGAATTTTTGACAAATCAATTTCAAGTAAATCTGAAGCAGAAATATTGAAATATTTGATAATTCGCATAAGGTCAGAAAAATTCGGAGTTGATTTACCCAATTCGTATCCACTCCATGCAGTTTGCTTGAAACCCAAGCCTATAGCTATTTCGTTCTGAGTAACACCCTTTACTTTCCGTAAGTATTTAAGGTTTTTAGCAAATAATTCGATATTATCCACAGGGTGTTAATTAATTAAGTACGTAATAATTTGGTATTATCAAATCGTTTGGTAATATTTGTGTCCTCCAATAGAGGACAATAAAAGTATGCAAAAAAATCTGAGATATCCAAAGAAAAGAAGCGTGATAAGGGCAGCAAGGGTTGAAAAAACAGCGGAAACGATAGGGGTTTCAACATCACTTGTTCAGAAGGTTTTACGAGGGGATCGTGAAAACCCTCACGTAATGAAGGTGTTCATGGAAATATCTGAAAGAGAAGATGCCCTGTTGGAGCAGGTGAAAAAACTGGTACCGTTTAAATAAATGATAATATGAAAAATGAAATTATTGAAAGTGGTTCTTTAGAGCCTGAATTGAAGCCAACAGCTCAATCTTCTGCCGTAGAAGCATACTTTGATCGAATAAGGCGTTGGCCGGTAGTGCGTCAAGAGCGTGTTTGGATTCGGCCTCCAAAGTTTGGCAGAAAGTATCCAAGATATATGAAGCGGCTTCCTCGCCAAGTGTTTCCTTCCAAACTCCGAGCATCATTGAAGTTAATGCTTTCTGATGCGCTGTTAAAAGTGAAACCTGAATCATGAGGTTATCGGAAACTTCCTTTAAGTGATCTATATCGTTTTTCATAACCAAATATACTAATGAAACTCATCAACAATACCATTTACATTGAATTTGCCGACTTCATTGCTGCAGGCTGGAAGGAACAAACTGTAAAAATGGCAAATCATCGGAACGGCCCATCCTGGATGATGATACCAGACCCGAATGATAAGCGTAAAGTGCTGGTTGAGTTTGAACCATTGAGGGCAAAGGATAAAGAACGATTGGTAGCACACTTTGGCAATCCGTATGAATATTTGGCGAGAGAGCCACTCCGGAAACTGGTGGTACCTGATGTAAAGGCTGAATTGTTTTATAAGGATTACCGGTATGATGGTGGCAAATCACTGCCGATGGAGCACCAGTGTAAGTACACCAATGCCTCGGCATTTTTAAATATGCTCATCCGGGTTACTGCCGATAAACGCGTGGTAAAAAAGGAACTGAATCTAACGCTGGATCAGTTTTGGAGCCAGGTGGCAGACCTGATTAAAAGCGATGGAATAGAACTTCCATCATCTTACCGGCGGCTGCTTTCAAAGATTGATGAATACAAGGAAAAGGGCTATGAATCATTAATTGACTGGCGGTTTGGGAATAAACTATCTGCCCGGATTGGTAAAAGCGAGTTCGGGTTTGATCCGGAACTTGAACGCAAACAGGTGGCGTTTATCCGTAAGGTTGCGAGTAAGCATCAGAATTTCGATGCGGCACAGGTAACCGAAAAGTGTAACAAGATTTTTGAAAGGAAGCAGTGGAGCTGCGTGAGCCGATCAACCGTATACAATGTTATGCGGCGCAATAAGCACCTGACGCTGGCCGGTTCTGCCGGTAAGCGTGAGTATAATAACCGGATAGCCATGCAGCATATACGCCGCCGCCCTAAGCATCCCCTTTACTACTTAACACTGGATGGATGGACTGCTGAACTTCTGTATCAGGAGGGCAACAATTACAATGGCCGTTTAGTGGTGGTGGTGGTTTTGGATGCCTTCAATAATTACCCGGTTGGTTGGGCCATAGGCGAGCGAGAGACTACTGATTTAATACGCGAAGCCAACCGGAATGCTGCCCGACACATTAAAGAGTTGTTTGGCGATTACTACCAGCCGCGCCAGCTGCAGAGTGATCACTACGGCCTAAAGAACCTGACACCATTCTACCAAGCAATGGCACATTTACATACACCCGCCGCAGTTGGTAATGCCAAATCGAAAATCATTGAGCCATACTTTAAGTACCTCAATAAGAAGTACTGCCAATTCCTCCCCAACTGGTCGGGCTTTAACATTACTGCAAAAAAATCAAACCAGCCGAATATTGAGTTTTTGGATAAAATCAAAAAAACGTTCCCGACCAAACAAGGGGTTGCATTGCAGATAAACGACATACTGCTTCAGGAAAGGGAATTGAAGCAAGCCGATTATTGCGCATCGTTCGATGAGTGTACTGATCGGTTACTTATGAACCGCATGGATAGATTGATGGTTTATGGCCGTGCACACAAGTTTACTAACGCCATTACCGGTGCAGGTTTGCAAATAGCGTTGAATGGCGACAGGTTGGTGTATGACTCATTCGACCCTCAGTTTAGAGAGCTACAGCATTACAATTGGCAGGTTATTTATGACCGGGACGATTTAACCTCTGTGTTGGCAATAAGTGCCGATGGTAAGTACAAGTTTGTGCTCGATGAAAAACGACGCTTGCCGATGGATGTACACAGCACAACCCCGGCGGATAATGATTACCGATCAAGGATCAGCAATTACAACAAGCACCAAGTTGATAAAGTGATGCAAACATACCTGGAGGATGCTGAGATTGTTGAAGCCGAAATGGCCACTATGCCAACAGTGATTAATGACCGAGCTGAGGCAGCATTGAAGTTGATGTTTACCGATCGCGGCCAACAGAAGGAATCATTGCAAGATGCCAAGGGGCTTCGTGCAATTGAAGATTCTCAAACGGCTGAACCACCCAAGCCTCAGCAAGATCAGAACTGGCAACAATTGCAACAGGATTACTTCAATTCAAAAATGGACTTCAACGAGTATTTAGATTAACGAAACACTAAACCCACCCCATAACAATGACAAAGAAAGAACCCACCGAAACGTTCTCATTCAAAACTGCGAATGGCAATGTTACCGTAACGCGCACGGCCACCGTGGCCACAATTATAGCTGAACGCACATGTTTTGGCTTCACCGAAAAGGAAATTACTGAGGTTCAAAAGCTGGACAACAGTTGTATGCACTTGGCATTTTTCCCTAAAAATCAACTTATTGAAATCCTTAAAAGCCTCTAAACATGATTACTCAAGAACAAAAGAACACAATAAGCGCAGCCGCTGCCAAGTGGATTGAAGATCATAATGTGACACAGGCAGACCTTGCCAAAAAAGCCAACATTAACCCGGCGTATTTGAGCAACATACTACGTGGCAATTACACCTATAAAGCCAATGATGTGGAGGCTGATATTCCGGTGAAATGGTTTAACCAGTTGGCAGCAGCTATTGGTATTTCAATTCACAAACAATATTGGAAGCCCATTCAGACTGCCGAGCTGAAGCATATAATTGTGGAGCTTACTGCGGCAAAGAATAACACACGGTGCGTTACGATTGTAACTGATACCGGATTAGGTAAAACATACACCATAGAACGTTTCTGTAATGTTCACCCGCAACACACCTATAAGGTTACCGTGAATCACATGCATAAGGTGCGCGATATACTTTCAGAACTGGCTGAACAAATGGGCGTGCCGGTTAAAACATACCCGCTGGATACACTGATTGGCATTGCCAAAAAAATGAAAGACTTGCGCATGATGGGATGCAAGCCGGTAATTATAATTGATGAAGGTGAGAATTTGCGACTGGCTGTTGTTCAGATGCTGAAAGGATTGTACGACAGGATTAACGGATACGCATCACTGGTGCTGATTGGTACGCCTCAATTACTGCGATTGCTGGAACGCATGCGCACGAACGATCAACCCGGTGCGCCTCAATTTTACAGGCGCATTAAAGCCGGAATAAAAGTAGTTCCCGCGTATAATGACTTTACCCCATTCTTTCAGGAGTTCGGGATTACAGAGAAAGGACTACGCGCTCTCCTTACTCGTATTTGCAGCAATTATGGAGAGCTGCATGATTACCTGGAGCCTGCATTAAAAGAAGCAGACGAGGCTGAAAAGCCGCTCACGGAGGACTTGTTTCGCCTAATGTATAACCTACCAAAATAACCCACTAAATAACCTGCCATGAACCTTACCGAACAAATGAACATCCACCATCAACGCATAAAGTTGGCTGTGTGTAAACTGATTTCAATTTCAGAGGACTCATATTGTACTATGCAGTATGAGTGTGGTTTGAAATACCTGGAATTACTATACCCCATTGATCCGCGCCGAAGAGATATGATGGAGAGGTCGAAGGAGTTTTGGAGTTGGTGGCGTTGTACATGGGCATCATATGACTTGGGGTATTTGGAATCAGTAACCGAGAATGAGCCGATAGAAGATAGAATTGACTGGTATGAGAAGTTACACTCAGCCTATGTGTTGTATTGTGAAATTAAACCCAACCGCGTGGTTGTGGAATCTATTAACCAACGTTTAAAATCAGCAGCATGAAACCATTTGTATTGAAAACACATCACACAATATTGCAGGCGTTGGTTCAATCTATTGATTCGGTTTTAGCAATGCACAAAGCCGAAGACGACATTGACAAGTTGATACTGGCTACACTGTACTCCCTTAACCAGCGGTTTAAAGTAAGATTGGTGAGGCCCAAAACCAAATATTCCTTCACGTTGGAACCCAACGAGGCTATTGCGCTCCGGCTGCATTACACGGAGTTCATAGGAACACCAACTTCATACATAGGATCATTTGTTCTCGCAGTGGCAAACCAGGTAGATCAATTTTATTCAAACTCAAATTTTCAGTATGAAACTTCTAATTCTTTGCTTAGCAATCATTCTCTTGACCATGTACGCCATACAGGTATTAGCCGATAAAAGAAACGCCCGAAAGGACAAAGAGTCTCGTAGGAATAACTATTCAAACTTTTAATCAACTTTTATAAATACACAAAATGTCAATTAAAATTCACACAACGAAAGACGCCACATGGCGCAATGCAGCCGGAGATTCCGTTCCTGTAAAGTTTGTACCCAAGGCTGATCGCATCCGCGAAGCGCATGCAGCCAAAATTCACAAAGCAGCAATACATGCGGAAAAGGTTCTTCAGGATTTGCATTCCCTCATCCATGACTCTATGGATGAGATTAGGGCTCTGATTTTGAGCGAGTATGAGCTGAAGGCATCCAAGCGTGCCGGGAAACATAAGGGCAACATTACATGGTACAACTTTGATAAAAGCATTAAGGTTGAGGCAGAGATGAATGACATCGTTAAGTGGGATCAACCTCTGATGGCTGAGGCACTGGCTCAATTGAATCAATACATCAGCAAGAGTATGGGGGATGCCCACCAGTTGATTAGTGAGTTGGTAAAATCAGCATTTGCCAACAGCCGGGGAATGATTGATAGTGGCAAGGTGTTTCAATTGCTCAAATATGAGGAGAAGATAAAATCACAGCCGTTTCAGAAGGCATGCCAGTTAATGAAAGCTGCCCAATCTATTGACCGGACCAAATTGTACATGCGGGTATGGGAGAGAATGCCTGACGGCCAGTACCGCAATATCAACCTGAATTTTAGCAATATCAACCCCAAAACAACCTGAAAAACCGGGATAAGCAACCCACCTATGACCGGATAACGGGGTTAACCACCCCGTTACCGGCACCTAATTTAAAAACTCAAGGGGGGATATTGGCACTTTTTATAACGCGAAAAAAATCATAAAACCCACAACAGTAGGGTGTTTTAGCTAAAATAATGGGAAAAAGTATTGGATTAAAGCAGCTGGCCGAAAAAGTATACGAGCCAATATCGGGTTTGCCGGATGAAATTAAGGCAAGCCTGGGCGATTTGGAATCAGCGTTTGATGCGATTATATACGGCGCATCAGGCAATGGGAAGACAAATTTTACGGTGATTTTGCTCAAAGCATTACTTCAGGCATTACCAGCGATGAGGGCTGAGTATATAAGCTATGAGGAGGGCCACGGTAAAACGGTGCAGGATTGCATGATACACCGGCATGATATGTTGAACGCTGTAGGAAGCCGGTTGGTGATAACAGATCATCTATCATACGGCGAGTTGGATAAAAAGATAGGCCGCCGCCAATCGGCCAAAATTTGGGTTATTGACAGCCTGCAAGCCTCCGGCCTAACGTTTGAGCAATGCCAAAAATTGAAGGAAAAATACGTGTTAAGCCGTAAAAAGAAGATCATTATATACATCAGCTGGAGTGATGGAAAGGCACCTAAGGGATCGGTGGCAAAGGCAGTTGAGTACTACGCGAATATTAAAATGTTTGTTGACAGGTTGATTGTATTCCCGAAATCACGATACGGTGGTAACCTGCCATTTGTAGTTTACGAACCGGGCGCGCGTGCTAAATGGGGTGTTGATTTTGCGAAAGTAACGAAGCCATTGTATGAAATGTTAAAACGAAACGGTAAAAAAATAAAAGATGTGCCAAAAGAAGAGATTAACCAAGGTGCAGGCTCAAGAAGCGATAGCGTTAGTGCGATCACGCCGGAGGGCGCGGCGGCACGAGAAAATGATCAGGAGGTTTTATTGGTGCCGAACATGCCTGGCGTTTCACCTGACCTCAAGCAAGAGGCCCAAGTTTTATAACCATTGAAAGAACTTTTATGCTGTTTTACAATGAGCCAAGAAAAGTTGTTTACCTATCGGAAACCGGCATTTACGATATTCAAAATGGTGGGTGGCAACGTAAGGAAGTTGAGACAACAGTAATTGGTGAGGATAATGATTCGTTCATTGAATATTACAAGGTTATGAGCTGTGGTTATTGGGATGAGCTCGGAAGGTATACGGCGCACTATTGTACTCCGATGGGCTTTCATAAAAGCAGATTTGTACGTTGGGTTGATGGGGTTCAGTTATCGTTATTCCCAATCGTTTCAGAACAAGTTTATAACCATTAAATGCTACAAGCGTTCAGATGAATAACATCATGCTTTTCATAAAAGCTTTGGATTTCTTCTGTTTTAATCATTGTCATGTCATGGCTAATATCTGTACATATAAGTTTAAAAACCTTTTCTCTATGTGTAAGTTCAAACATTTGCATAGGCTCAGGTATTGTAACAAAATTGGCGTTATAATAATCAACGCCACCATTCAATAGTTTGATATAAACATGAAGTTTCATTGTATAAATTTCTCAAATCTACGAAAATGAAAAAATACTTGATAAACAATCCTGAGTTCACCGGATCTGCTGAGTTATGGTACAACCAGGAGGGCAGACTGATTAGGATAGATGTGGCAGATACGAATATGCGACCTAAACATGTGGAGTTCATTAAGCGAATAGCCCCGGTTCATGAGAAGGATATGCAACCAAGTCTGTTCTCATCGCAGACGACAATAATTGAAGCAGATGTGGAGATAACATTTGAACAGTTTTGGGCAACGTATAACCACAAAATCAATAAAGCCAGGTGCGAGCCACTTTGGAATAAACTATCAAAAGCAGAAAAGGTGCTGGCCTATGTTGCTATTAAAAGGTACAAGAAGTACCTGCGGGAAACAGGTTACCGTGCAATTGCCGATCCTGAAAAATATTTAAGAAATAAATACTGGGAAAATGAGTACTAAGAAAATTTACATTGCCGGTAAAGTAACCGGCTTGCCACTTCATAAAGTTTCGATGAAGTTTGGAGCACACGAAAAGAAACTGTTAACAGATGGGCATACACCCATAGTGCCACTCAATATTGTTAATAAGGAAGACGACTGGACAACAGCAATGGGTAAGTGCATACCTGCATTAATTCAATGTGATGAAGTGCATATGTTGCCCTGTTGGGTAGATAGTGAGGGTGCCAAACTGGAGCACGCAATTGCCAAAAATATGGGTATTAAAATCATTTATGTACGTGACCAATTATGATACC
>ENA-UOUJ01001271-UOUJ01001271.1-activated-sludge-metagenome-genome-assembly--contig:-NODE-1271-length-13733-cov-74.612882_pt1 | contig 13733 bp, 17 predicted proteins | sample MGYA00249839_ERZ747224 | MGnify/ENA primary metagenome ERZ747224 (study PRJEB28782, sample SAMN03220277) | activated sludge metagenome | biome: wastewater; feature: sewage sludge; material... | reverse complement strand
CTCATCGTTGATTCAGGCTATATTCTCTCATCATTATCTACGACTGTAGTACTAGGTTATTAAGGATGGCGTCGATGTTGGCGATGCCCTTGCTGCTCAACTCAGCGTGACGCTTGAGCACGGCATCCTTGCTGGAAGCCAGAACGGCATCAAATCGGCGCAGTACGGTGAGCGGCAGCATCACGCGTTCGTACTGCGGTGGTCGGTAAGGTCCGCGCAGCAGATCGGCCACGGACCAGATAAAGTTGGCGAGTTGTTGGAAGTTGGCGCTCATGGATGCGTCCTGAAATGAAAGAGATTCGGTTGCGCTGCTATCGCCCACGGCGCACCGTTGGTGGTCGATAGAACACTTTGATTCTTGGGGCAGGCACCGGCGCATCGCCCACGTGCTATCGCCCTGCTACCGCCGATATGGCGTAAGTTGTCCGATAGCATCTTCATGGCGTAGCCCCCGTTTGTTCCCACTTGGCTGCGCGGCCTTTGCCCGTGGGGGTGATCAGCCCTTCAGCTTTCATGGCACGCAAGACGACGCGCACCATGTCGCGGCTGATGCCGGGGCAGGCTTCTTCGATTTCAGAGATCGAGAACGGCAGGTTTCGCTTGAGGATTTCGGCGCGCACACGGTCGCCCTTGGCGCCGCGCCCGCGTTCGATGGTGCCGACACGTTCCTCGAATTCCTTGTAGGCCCGCAGCAGCGCCCCCCAGAAGTAGTCCAGCCACGGCGCAATATCGTGGGCACCGTCATGCCAGCCTTGCGAACTGGCCTCCAGCGTTTCGTAGTAGCTCTCTTTCGATTCTTCGAAAATGCGCTCCAGGCTGATGAAGCGGCCCACCACGTAGTCGAAGTGATAGAGCAATTGCAGAGTGAGGAGCCGTGCCATGCGGCCATTGCCATCCGGGAAGGGGTGGATGCAGAGAAAATCAAGGACGACCAGCGGTACTAGCACCAGCGGGTCGGCCAGATGTTGATCCAGTGCCGTGCGATAGCGCGCGATCATGTCGGTCATCGCCATGGGCGTGAGATGCGCCGCCACGGGCCGGAAGCGGATGCGCGAGCTGCCATCGGGGTGGCGTTCAACGATGTCGTTGTTGGTGGCTTTCCAGTGCCCGCCCGGCTGCGGCATGTAGCGGTACAGAATGCCGTGAAGCTGCAGAACGGTGCCCTCCGAGAAGGGCATCTGCTCGCCGCTTTCGTGGATCAGGCCCAGCGCGTCACGGTAGCCGGCGACCTCTTGCTCTGAGCGGCTCTGCGGTGTGGCATTTTTGAGCACCAGTGACTTCAGGCGGTGCGCCGCCACCACCACCCCCTCCAGACGGTTGGATGACTCGGTGGACTCCACCACGGCCACCTGCCGCAAGTCGCTCAACACCTCGGGCGACTGCGCCACGTACAGCTGCTGCTTGCCCCGGTACTCGCCCAGAGCGCGCAGCGTCGCCAGTTGCTGGGCATCGAAGCGCAGCTTGGCGAGGTAGTCGGGCAAGAGTGAGTGCATGAAGGATCTCGGGCGGCCGTAAATGGGGTAATCGTACCCTGAATTGGGGTAATGCGCCACGCCATTGCCCTTATAAATGAATGATTACCCTATTTGGCAACACTTGGCTTCTTGATCGTTCAGCGCGTGAATGGTGGCGTCATCCACCAACCAAGGAGCCTGCCATGACCACCCAGCCCACTGCCCTCGACACCTATCTTCAGCGCCTGCCGATGATCCTCGACAAGATCGAGGCCCTGCGGCGAATGGCCGGCGACCATTTCGGCCACGACCTGGAAGCCATCCACTGGGGCCACGTCGGTGACCTCGGGCGGGTTGATCAGGCGCTGGACGATCTGCTGGCGATCTTCGACGGCCAGGCCAAGTAAGCGAGGCCGCGATGGACACCCTACTCAAACTCTCCCCGGCCCAAAGCCTGCTGCTGCGCACCGCAGCCCGCAGTGCCGATGGGCGCGTGATGCCACCAGACACCCTGCGCGGCGGCGCACGGGTCAAAGTGCTGACCGCACTGCTGCAGCGGGGCTGGATTGAGCCTGCCGACGACGGCCACGTCATGACCGACGCGGGCTACGCGGCTATCGGCCAGCTGCGACCCGTGCCGCTGGATGATGTCCAGCCAGTGGACGCCACCGACGACCTCCAACTTCTGGAGGGCATCCCGGCTCGCGCCGGCACCAAGCTTGCCGCGCTGGTGGTGGCGCTGCGCCGCCCGCAGGGTGCGACCAGCCTGCAACTGATGCTGGCCACCGGCTGGCAGCCCCACACTGTGCGCGGGGCGATCTCCGGGATGCTGCGCAAGAAGCTGGGCCTGAACGTGGTGCTGGCGCACAACGAGTCCGGCGAGCGGGTGTATCGCGTGGTCTGATCGGCGGCCAAGGGTGTCCAGTTTCTGGAGGCCCTTGCCGATACCCCGATGCGTCAGACGGCGTGCAAAACGCTTGTGGGCCGATTTCTGCAATTCAGGTGGCAAATCAACCGCAATCCCGCACCAGCATTGAGTTTTCGTCCCTGGCCGTTTTCGCGCGGCCAGGGTGCAAACCTGCAATCCTGGTACGCACCCAGGTTCGCACCTTGCCCATTCCTCTCCATCCCACACAGGCCCGCGCTGACCGGGCTTTCGGCCCACTGGCCCGCACCGCCAATTGCGAACCGCAAACCCTGCAAACCTTGTTTTCTGGCCAGTCGGTAGCGAAATGCTGCGCTGTCGCCCCCCGTATTGGAATATTGCCAGGAAGGACCCCTTTCGCCTGGGCGGGAAGATGGGGTCACAAAACGTGAGTCCATCCGGACGAGAGTGAGGTGAGCATTCCCAATGCTCACCCTCTCTTTAGAGAGGAAACACCGGGAAGCCGGGAACGTGTTGATTTCATTGGGTTTTAATCCTTCCCAGCGCCGCTGGGAACGATTTGCCTCGGGAACGATTTAACCCCTTGGTTTTGCTGGTGTTTATTCGTTCCCACCCCGGAGCGTTCCCGGTGGGAAAGCGGGAAGCCGGGAACGATTATTGGGGGTGGGAAGCATTACTCGGCATTGGGCCCGGCAATAGGCCGACCGGCACTGGAGCGGGTCAGGTGGCCGGTGACAAACACCGCTTGCCCTTGGGCGACCGGGCCATTGGGCACGTCGAGCCACTTCACCAGCTTCGAGCCTTCGGCCATGGCGGTGATCAGCTCACCCTGCGCCAGTAAGGCATCCACCCAGCCGGTGAGCCGATGCTTGCCGATGGCGTGAAAGGCCTCGGGCAGTTCGTGGCGGCGCTCGTACAGGCCGTTGCCGCCAGTCTTGGTGTAGGGCTGGCCATCCCGCGCGGCACGGGCGATGGCGGCTTTCAGCGAGGGCCACAGGTCATCCGGCTCTGGCCGGGTCTGACGCAGACGGTCGGTGCAATCGATCAGTAAGCCGCTGGCACCGCGCAAGAAGGTGGCTACGCGCAGATTGGCGCGGCCATTGGCCTTGACCACGCCGCCCATCACCACGCGGCCACGCTCAAACGGTTCGCCCAAGGCTTCGCAGAGCTTCCTGGCCTGATCTTCCTTGGGGTGCCACAGGGCGTAGACCGCCCGCACACCATCGACCAAGCCGCCAGTGCCCCGGATCGCCTCGCGGGCCTGCTCAGGCGTGGAGGCCTCGCGCTTGGCAAAGTGGTGCGACACGATCACCGATGCGCCCGTACTGGCCGCCAGCGCAGCCAAGCGGGAGCAGACGAACTGGGCGTTTTCCGGCACGTTCAAATCCAGCGCGCACAGCGGCTGCAGCGGATCGAGCACCACCAGGCACAGGCTGGGCATGGCCTTGAGTTGCCGCTCCAGATCCAGCCACGCCGCCGTGGTCGCGGGGCCTCGGGTGGCGGGATCGGGCGCAAACAGCGGCACCGCGCCTCCAGCATCGGGCAGCGGCAGCACGTACAGCCGGTCCGGTATCGGCCCGAGGGCGTTGAGCCGGTTGTGCACCTCGATGGCGTCATCCTCGGCGGTGATGTAAATCGCTACGCCATGACCTGCCAGCGCACCGCCAAACAGCGTGGGGGCATTGGCCCAGACACCGTCGAAAGCTGCGACCTCCCGCGTGAGCGCCAGCAGCAGGAACGATTTGCCGACCCCGCCTGCAGCGGCGATCAGCGCGGCCTGTGCCTGGGGGAACACGCCTTCGACCAGCCAGCGGCGTTGCTGGGGCTGCCCGATGAAGCGATCTGCCGCCCGCCAGCGGGTGATGTCCAGCGCCGGGGTGGCGGTGGCAATGCAGGTGACTGGCTGGGAGGTGCGCAGCAGCGCTTCGACATCGAAGCCTTCAGCCACAGCATCGGCAGCATCCCACTTCGCGGGCTTGTCCTGCGGCACACGAACACGGCGGACTGTGGCCCCGATGCTCGCCAGTTTTTGAATGGCAGCAGCGGCATAGCGCGCGCCTGCCTCATCGTGATCGGGCCAGACCGCGACCGTCTTGCCTGCCAGCGGCGTCCAGTCGGTTTTATCGATGGCCGTGGCCGCGCCACCCATGGCGGTGGTAGCTGCGATGCCCAGTTGCATCAGGGCGTCGGCACACTTTTCACCTTCGACCAGCACCACGGCATCCGCTGTAGGATGGCGGGCAGGTTGTAGAGCGGGCGCGGTTCCGGCATCCGCATTGCCCGTGCCCGCACATCCCAAGGGCGGTACTGTTTGCCGGTGGGTGTGTCGTGACGATAGACGCAGGCCAGCAGGCTGCCATCGGCCGCCAGGTAATCCCATTTGCCGGTGTGCGGGCCGAGATCGTCATAAACACGGCTGGTGTGCACTGCGGGAGCGGAAACCATACGCGGCACCATCAGCCAATCGCCCGCGTCTTCCAGCAGATCGCTGAAGTCGGCGGGCAAGTGGTAGCCCCGGGTGCTGGCCCACAGCGCCAGCACATCGCCCGATTCGCCGGTGGCGAAGTCGATCCACAGGCCGCGCTTGGGGCCCGCCAATTCGACCACCAGGCTGTCGCCCGGCTCACCGTGCAGATTGCCGATGAAAAACTGGCTGCAGCGCCGTTTGCCGCGTGGAAACAGGTAGAGCAGCACCGATTCCAGCTGGTCCAGCAACCGGGCGCGGATTTCATCCTTGTCGTGGCGAGGCACGATGACATCGGCCGCATCGTTGAAATCAAAGAAGGGATGGCGGTCCACGGTGGTGGCTTGGGTTGTGGTCGCCATCATTGCGTGTGCTCCGCACCCAGACGGGCCTTGAACCAGTCGCCATTGGCGCGCACGCAGTAGTAGGCGCGACCGGGGCCGGGGTCCTTGGCATCAGGCACGATCCACAGCTGTTCGCGGGCGTCGTACCGCCAGCTGCCCGGGCCGAACATTTTGTCGAGCATGGCCTCTATGCCGTGTTGTGCAATGTGGGCACGCAGTTGCCGGGTGAGGTTGTCGCGCTGACGGCGTTGGGCGCGGTTCATTGCCAGATCCCCTCGCTGATGGACTGGCCTGCGGTGCAACGGCGGGTGCGCTGTGCCTCGTGTGCCGACACATCGTCCATGCGGTACAGCACCCGGCTGCCGAGCTTGAGAAACGTCGGGCCATTGCCGGTCATGCGCCAGCGCTCGAGGGTTTTTTCGGAAAGGCCCCAGCGGGCCGCCAGCGTGCGCGGGGTGATCAGTTCGGGCAGCGTGTGTTGCATCGGAATCTCCTGTCGTCGGTGGGGGACGCTGTCCCGTCGAGAGGGATGTGCGCCCGCAATGAGGAGATTCTTCGCCTGCTGATTTCCGAAGGCAAATGGCCAAAATTCGCTTTTGTGCGAAACGGGCACCAATAGCCCCCAAGCGTTACTCTAAATTGCTATCTGCTTCAGGGTTTTTTTACAACAGTGCCCCGGATATCGAGGACGACCAAGGCTGAATCGTGCCCGCAAACCCTCAGCCACCCGCTGCGCCCTGATCGACCTGAACTGTCTCCACGCGGACCATTACACCTGTCTGAACCGTTCTCTATTTTCGACAGGAGCTCACCGTGAATCTGATCCGTCGCAGCAAAAAATCCACCGACGCCATAGCCAATGCCGAATCCCCTTTGAATGAAATCGGGGATGTCAGTGCCGTGACTGCGATGTTTGCCCGCCTGCGCCAACAAAACGCCCAGTACGACCAGGCCATTGCCGCATTGGTCGCGGCCAACCGCATCACCTGTGGCTGGGACAAACCCGCCGAGCCGGAGATGACGCTGACCATCCAGCGCGAGGTGCTGGTGGCCTTGGGCGACACGGACGCACTGGCCCGGTTTGATCAGGAGCACCAACAGGCACTGGCACAGGAACAAGTCGCCCGCGTGAAGGCCACGCAGCAGGTGCTGGAAGCGCCGATCCGCATCAAGGCGCTGGAGCAGTACCTCAACGAGCTGGCCGGGCAGATGGAGGATGAATACGACCAGATCTCTGTCGAGCGGGAGGCAGAGCGGATATTTGCCCCCAGCGCCCGGCGCATGTTCGACGCAGCAAAGGTCTTCGTGCAGGCGTGGCGGGAAATGCAAACCGTGGAAGCGGTCCTGCTCAGCCGGATTCGGCTGCCTCAATACAGCGTCACCGGGGAATACCGCAACTGGCCAACACTGGAATTGATTGGCTCCACCAACGCCGGAGAATTGCTGCCCACGCTGATTGAGGGCATCACGCTAGACGAGATCAAAACCCTCAACCAAGCGTTTTCATCGCTCGATGATGAACTGCTGCGGGAGTTTGACAGAGAGCTTCGCAAAGTGGGTTTCGATAGCAGCGGGATCAAGGTCTATCACGCCAAGGCCATCGACGACGTGCGCCGCATCTACGCCCCCGATCCCAATCCGCCGAAGAAACACCTCGACCCCGGCCACGGCCTGTCGACCGTCGTGCGCGTGGATGTGTGAGGGGTGCCGCCATGGAAATCCAGCCTTCCCGCCCGCGCTTGCCGGATCGCTTCGGGCCGCTGTCGCCGCGCCCACCACCCGGGCCAGAGGGGCTGGAGCGCCTGCCAGTCCGGCAGCAGTCATTGCCACTGGCCGCGCATGCCGCTGACGCACGCCCCATCACGCCATGGACGGACAACACGGCACCAGACGCACCGACGTGGACGACGGCAGGGCGTGATGCCTTTGCGCCGGTGCGGAGGCTGCGCCGCCCGGTACTGCGCCGTCGGGTGCGGGTGTGGTGGGAGCGCTGGCTGCTGGCCGCCTTGCGCTTGACCTTTCGACTGGAGCGTTGGTGGCGCAGACGGCAACGCAAATACCCATGGCAGCGGCAACGAACACGCCGCCGGTGAAATGGGTCCTTCCTTCAGAGAAACCCATACGGGGGGCGCGGGCGCGCTGCCCCGTCAGCGACAGAACCTGAAACCGGGTTACCACCCGAGGTTACCGGTTACCACCCGATCGAAAGAGCGTGGTTTGACTTGGCTTCTGCCCGCCACAGCGCGTTCATGGACCTGTCTCAACCACAGGAGCATTTGAAATGACGGACACTCCCAACGGCAGCATCTCGGCCCAATTGGCCGCGCTGCCGTCCCTGCCGATGGCAGACCTCTGGGCGCTGTGGGATCAGCACTTTCCACGGCGACCCAGCCACCGCAACCGCAATTACGTCGAATCGCGTCTGGCCTACCGCATCCAGGAGCTGGCCTATGGCGCAATGCCCACCAACATCCGCAAGATGCTGGTCGAGGCCGGGGCCAAGCATTCCAAGATCAAGTCAGCTGCGGGGCGCAACGCGCAGACCCTGCTGATGCCCGGCACCACACTGATCCGGGAATGGGATGAGCGCCAGCATCGTGTGACGGTCACGCCAGATGGTCTGTACGAACTCAACGGGCAGGTGTTCAAGAGCCTGTCGGCGGCGGCACGCCACATCACGGGCACGCGCTGGAATGGGCCGAAGTTCTTTGGGCTGCGCGATGGAAAGGGGGATGGTCAATGAACGCCCCGTTGCTTGTGCCGCCCAAACGGTGCGCGGTGTATTGCCGTGTTTCCAGCGACGAACGGCTGGACCAGTCCTTCAACTCCATCGACGCGCAGAAGGAAGCCGGGCACGCTTTCATCAAGAGCCAGAGCCACGAGGGCTGGATCGCCGTGGCCGATGATTACGACGATGGCGGTTTCTCCGGCGGCAACATGGATCGACCCGCACTGCGCCGCCTGATGGCAGACATCCAGATGGGCAAGGTCGACATCGTGGTCGTTTACAAAATCGACCGGCTATCCCGCTCGCTGGCGGATTTCGCGCGAATGGTGGATGTGTTTGACCGCCATCGCGTCAGCTTCAGCGCCGTCACCCAGCAGATCAACTCGGCCACTTCGATGGGGCGGTTGATGCTCAACGTGCTGCTGTCGTTTGCGCAGTTCGAGCGGGAAGTGACGGGTGAGCGCATCCGCGACAAGATCGCCGCCAGCAAGGCCAAGGGCATGTGGATGGGTGGGCCGTTGCCGCTGGGGTACGACGTGCGCGACCGACTGCTGGTGATCAATGAAACTGAGGCTGCTTTGGTGCGCCGCATCTTCGATGACTTCGTAACAGTGCGCTCGGCCACGCTGATGGCCAAGGCCTACGGCGCGCAAGGCGTGGTCACCAAGGGCGGCAAACCCTTCACCAAGCAGACCCTCTACAAGATGCTGCACAACCGGATGTACCTGGGCGAGATCGTCCACAAAGGGCAAAGCTTCCCTGGCCAGCACCAGGCCATCATCAGCCAGGCGCAGTGGGACGCTGCGCACGCATTGATCGCCACCGATGGCATCGAACGGCGGCGCGAAACCAACGACCGCCAGAGCGAACCGGTGCTGCTGCGAGGCCTGCTGTTCACGTCTGATGGCGAACGGCTGGTACCCAGCTACACCAAGAAGAAAGGCAAGACCTACCGCTACTACAGCCCGATCAAACACCGGCGCTTTGGCGCATGGGCCAGTCAGCACGGGCCGTTGCCTGCGGTGCCAGTTGAAGAACTGGTGACCGAGCAAATCGTGGCGGTGCTGTCGACCCCGCACATCGTGCAATCGGTGTGGGACCGAATGCAGCACATCCGGCCTGACCTCACCGAACCGCAGATCGTGTTGCCGATGCGGAATCTTGCCAGTCTGTGGCAGGAGCTGTTTCCAGCGGAGCAGTGCCGACTGGCGCAATTGCTGATCGATCGCGTGGTGATTGCCGACAGCGGGTTGGAAATCATCTGGCGCGATCAGGGCTGGCAGGAACTGGCTGGAGAGTTGCTGCCCGGCACCATCGGTGCGGAATTGCAGGAGATGGAGGAAACCGTATGAAGCCCAAAGTGCAGCCACTGGGCGCAGCCATCGCCCGCGAACGCCGGGATGGCGGGCAGGTGAAACTGTCCACCTTCATCCCGCTGAAGATCAGGAAGCGAGGCGGCAGCAAGGTGGTGGTGCGGCCGGACGGCCAGCTCGACGCGCCGGGCAAGGTCGCCAGCCAGATCGACCAGCCCCTGCTGGTGGCGCTGACGCGGGCCTTCTACTGGCAGCAACTGCTCGACGATGGGGTGGTGGGCAGTGGCAGCGAAATCGCCCAGCGCGAAGGACTTCATCACTCGACGGTCAATGAACTGCTGCGTCTGACGCTGCTGGAGCCTGCCATCATCCAGGCCATCTTGGCTGGCCAACAGCCCCGGTGCATGAGCCTGCTGTGGTTCCAGCGCAATCCGCTGCCGACCGACTGGGTGGCACAGCGGGCGGTGGTGGCAGGGTTTGATGCCTGACCGGGTTACAAGCCCTCGATCACCCGTGCCACATCACCGTGGCATTCGGCGCAATTGCCCACCAGCAGCAAGTCGCCACCCTTGATGGTGCCGCTGAAATTGGTGATCGTGGTTTCGTGACTGCACTGGCCACACCAGACGTTGGACAGCAGTCGCTGGCGGATGTCGGCAGGGATGGACTCCCAGCGCTGGCGGGCTGGCTTGGTGAAAGTGGGCAGTGATTCGATGGTCATAGTTCAGCGGACCCAGCGACGGGCGTCCTTCAAGAGCAGCAGCAATTGCTGTTCGCGCAGCGGTGACGCGATGAACCCGAACCGGGTGTAAAACCTCGCCGCTTCCTCATCGATGGGGTGGGTCAGCATGGCACGGATGCCGGCCTGCTCGGCAATCAGCATCGTGCGGCGAATCGCGTCCTGCAGCAGGCCAAAGCCGATGCCTCGCCCCTGATCTGCTACCGAGACAGCAAGCCTCGCCAGAATCACCACTGGCAATGGGTACTGCCCCATCCCCTTGCGAATGCGCTCCGGCGCCTCCAGCGTGTCGACTTGTCCCACGGTCAGACTGAAGTAGCCCGCCACGCGGCCATCGTCCTCGGCAACGACAAAGGTCTTGGCCGAGCCGCTGCCCTGCGCCTGGCGGGCGTGGCGCAACAGCCAGTCATTCAACGCGGGCTTGCCGCAATCAAAACCTTCCAGCCGATGCTGCGCGGCCAGCGGCTCCGGTGCGCGCAACGTCACTTCGTGTCCCAGGGCGCCTTACGGGCAAACAGGTCGCGCAAACCCTCGTTGGCCTGTTCGGGGCGATCCAGCAGATCCATCAGGGCCTGGTACTGGCTACCCGAGACCATGAACAATCGTTGGTCCAGCAGGGTCTGCTCGGCGGCCAGGCACGCGCTGTCGAGGATGAAGTCGGTCAGCGACTTGTGGGCCACCTCGGCGGCACGGCGCAGCACCACCTCCTGTTCGGGGGTGGCGCGCAGCCCAAGTCGGGCCGAGCGGGCGGAAGGCGACGATGCGACGGCAGTCATGGCAGCACCTCTTTTGTTAGATCAATTGCCGCAATGTTAGTACAAATGACGCACGCTGTCTAGTTGCACTGGTGACCGATCGCCTTGGTTGACGATGAACCGCCGCGCGTAAGTTGTTGATTTTGCGAGAGACAGAACTGCGCCTACCCGCAGGCCAAACGGAGAATAGAGACGGCTCTGGCCGAGAAAGTGGCCGATTTCGGGCGTTTCGGCTGGTGGCCACCCGCAGCACGGATGGTCGGGACCCCGCATGGCGCGGGGATTTCAGGCAAGAAAAAGGGCCCGGAGATTATCCGAGCCCTTCAATTTGGTGGTGGGGTGGTACCCCGCATCAAACGACTATTGAAAGTACGGAATCGAAGCGCTGCGGGTTGCTGCGAACCAGTGCGAACCGGAGCGAAAAGCCTGCCGGTACGCCCGTCGGCAGTGGACGATCAAGCAGGTTTTTCGGACTGATTGGTAGTCGGAATACGGCCTCAACCTCGTCTGCTTTCCGTGGCCAGTTCAATTCCCGAAACGGGAACTGAACCCGCGTCCGTTGCCACAGCCAATAACACACCCATTTACACCCATTCCTGGGGCAAGGCGATCCGTCATGCGGCGAATGGTGACCACATTCACCGCACAATGCGCGGCGATTGACTTGCGCGTGCGGAGATTGCAGTCCATAATCTCCGCATGAATAGCGGCGAATACAAATACATCTGGCAGGCCAGTGACTGGCCAAACTGGCGCTTCGACCTGGCGGCGCTGGCCGAGCCCATGGCTGAGGTCAGTCGTGCCCAAGGGCTCTTGATGGGGCGTCTGGCTGACGTCGGCATGGCCTTGCGTGACCAAGCGAGTCTCGCGGCGCTCACCGAGGACGTGGTCAAGACCAGCGAGATCGAAGGCGAGCAGCTCAACGTTGAATCCGTGCGCTCGTCCATCGCCCGCAGGTTGGGCGTTGACATCGGCGCGCTCGCTCCGGTCGATCGGCATGTCGAAGGCGTGGTCGAGATGGTGCTCGATGCCACCGCCAACTGCCAGGCACTGGTGTCGCGTGAGCGTCTGTTCGGCTGGCATGCCGCACTGTTTCCTACCGGCTATTCTGGGCTCTCCAAGATCAACGTCGGCGGCTGGCGCGACGATGCCACCGGCCCGATGCAGGTGGTGTCCGGACCCATCGGCCGCCAGCGGGTGCATTTCGAAGCACCGCCGGCCGATCGCCTCGAGACCGAAACCAGCCGCTTCCTCGACTGGCTGAATGGCACATCAAACGAACCACCACTGCTCAAGGCAGGCCTTGGCCATCTGTGGTTCGTCACTCTGCATCCATTCGATGATGGCAATGGCCGTATCGCCCGGGCCATTGGCGATCTGCTGCTGGCGCGTGCCGATGGCAGCCCGCAACGCTTCTACAGTTTGTCGGCGCAGATCCAGCGCGAACGCAAGGCTTACTACGACATCCTGGAGAGGACGCAGAAGCGGTCGATGGATGTCACCGAGTGGCTTGCGTGGTTCCTCGACACGCTTCATCGCGCCCTCGACCATGCGCAGCACACGCTTGATGCCGTGCTGACCAAAGCGCGGTTCTGGCAGCGCTGGGCGACGACCCCGTTGAACGAGCGGCAGGTGAAATTGCTGAACAAGCTGCTCGATGGTTTCGAGGGCAAGCTCACCAGCAGCAAGTGGGCGGCCATCGCCAAATGCTCGCCGGACACGGCACTGCGCGACATCAACGATCTGCTGACGCGGGGCGTGCTGCGCAAATCGGATGCCGGCGGGCGCAGCACCAGCTATGAGCTGAACGACCTGCCGGAGTAGCGGCGCTTCCTGGAATTGGCTTGGCTCGCGACCGGAACAGCGCCTTCATGGACTCCTGCCAACTCATTCGGAAGGAGACCAAGATGGAAGTCGTTCATCTCAATCAAAAACAACTGGCCGCGCGCTGGTGTATCAGCGAGGCCACCCTGGAACGCTGGCGCAGCGCGGGGATCGGCCCCAAGTTTCTGAAGCTCTGCGGGCGCGTGCTCTACCGGCAGGCCGACATTGAGGCCTACGAGGAGTCGTGCCTGGCGACCTCGACCAAGACCGTGGTGGCCCAGGTCAGTGTCAGCTGAGAAATGTTCCGATTCGTCGGTAGATATCGACAAGTACCGACGATTTGCAACGTCGGCGGCACCGCCGGCCATCTGGGCGATTCAGTCGCCGGAAACGGGCATCAAACTCGTCTGCGATGGGATGTCGGTTCAATTCCCAAACCCTGAATCGAACCCGTGTCCGCACGGTAGTTCAAACGGTGGGCTCGGCGGCTGCGTCATTGTCGGCGGCGGGGTCGGTGAGCCGCCGAATCGTCAGTGCACAGCGTTGCTCAATCAAGGTATTGATTTGCTCAACCACGACATTGCCAGCAAAACTTTGTCCGGGGTCAAACTGGAGCTTGCGCGCCGTGGCGGGCAGTAGTTTTGTCAGGTCCAAATGCGCCGTTTGGCCTGCGTCAGTTTCCCGGCGGTCTCCAGCCGTACATACACCAAACGCCTCTGGTCATCCACCGCGTCGCAACTCCCTGACACCCCGGCCCAGCTTGCGGCGCAACAGGGCCCGCAGGGTCACCCCATCCGAGTACCCGACCTGTGCGGCGACCTGGTCGACGCTGGCGTTCCCGGTGCGCAAGAGATGCACGGCATGCTCCACGCGCAGGTCCTGGAAATACGACAGCGGTGTCTTGCCCAAAACGCTTTGCAGCCGCCGCGCCAAGGTGCGCTCGCTTGTGCCCGCAGCGCTGGCCGCCTCGGCCAGCGAGAACCCCTTCGCGAGCTGACTTCTGGCCCAGCACTCGAAGCGCTCCACCATCGGGTCGGCATGCGCAAGGTGGTCGGGAATCACGAACTCGGCTTGCGAACTGCGTGTCTCGACCAGCAGATAGCGTGCCACCAGGGCCGCCAGCGCCGGACTGCGCCCCCGGATGATGCGCAAGGCCAAGTCGACGTGGGCCAAAGCGGCACCCGCGGTAGTGAAGCGTGTCGAGTTCACGATCATGCGTGACTCGT
>ENA-UOUJ01001270-UOUJ01001270.1-activated-sludge-metagenome-genome-assembly--contig:-NODE-1270-length-13743-cov-5.590809_pt1 | contig 13743 bp, 15 predicted proteins | sample MGYA00249839_ERZ747224 | MGnify/ENA primary metagenome ERZ747224 (study PRJEB28782, sample SAMN03220277) | activated sludge metagenome | biome: wastewater; feature: sewage sludge; material... | reverse complement strand
ATGTATGCTTGTTTTCAAACTTTTTCTTGATAAAAAGTTTGACAAAAATCAAGGCCGTTTAGCTTCGCACAATTACGCTGCGCATGATCGCCGCTTACCGATTATTGCCGCTGAGGAGGCGAAAAGTAGGAATGAAATGCTTATTGAATAAAAATTTCTAAACGAATGAATTTTAATAACGTTTAAAAGCACTCAAGGAGGTTCTCTCTTACTCATTTATATTTAAATGTAAACTTCCAAATCATTGCCATACCAATGATTCAATTCATCAGGATTGAAATTGGAATATAAAAATTACAATCGAAATTAAAAGAGCAATAAATAACATCCTAACGGACTTTTTATTCAGCATATTTTTTTTACCCTGTATAAATATTGAAATAGAGCTGAATATCAACAATATATATATTAATGTATTTAAATGACTTTCTCTAAAATAATTATTAATAATAAGAGTTATTAATAAGCAAATAACAGGAATAATCTTAATTAAAGAATAATTTTTCTTCATAATAGTATTATACTTTTTAATAGAGTTAATTCTTTGGAAATAAGCACCACATTTAACTTTGAAGAATTTCCGGTTCTTATTTCAAATAATATATTTTTTATCCCTTTTTACCAGCTCTACATCTGGCTGCTTCTTCATTACAATTATTTCCTGCAGTCCACTGATATAAGACTGCTGCTCCATGGCACAATGCACCAGCTATTAATGATAAATCCAAAGATAGGCAGGTGGTATGCATAATCGCTGCCTCAGAAGCTACACTAAGTAAACAATTTCTACGGATTCTTTCACATTCATCATCAAATTCATCAATTTCATCCATCAATCCAACTTCAAAAGAATACAATTGGGGGGATGTTTCAAATGCTTTTAAGACTTCTTCCTTTATCTGTTCTACTGAAACATCCACTAAATTATAATTATTGATTAAAGTTAACCTGATATCATTAATTTCTTTTCGTTCCTCCCAATATTTTTTACTATCAATATAACCAAATAATTTAGGAAAGTTTTCAATCTCAGATTGGTCTAATTTTCCATCAGAAATATATCTCCTTAATTTTTCTTCATCATTTAATTTTGATGCCTGAACTTGGAAGTCCAATAAATATTTTTGAAACGCTAAATCATCATGAAGGTTTTCAACTTTAAAATTTTTATAAGTGTTTTTTGATTGTTCATCCTTCGAACAAGACAAAAGAATTACTACGAAAATTGTTAATACTACAAACAATACATTTTTCATAATAGAGGGCTTTTAAGTTAAAAAATGATGTTTAGACAAAATTCAAAAAAAAAAAAACGATAATTCTAAAAATAATTATCCACATTATATTAACATATTTTTTCGTTTAAACAATAACAAAATATTTCAGCAGAATAAATGAGTTTTATTGAATATAAATTTGTTCGCGAAGGAAGAACGGTACGGAAGTACTCAATGGGTTATTTCCAATATTTTTTACTATTAGTATAGCCACTCCTTCCAGTCAAAAGTATTTAATTTGTTATAAAAATATTTGATCTCAAAATCTTTCTAAATAATTATTCTGTAGGCTTGTTATATATTTTTGATTTTATGCAGTTGAAATCTAACCATATTATTATCCTTTTATTGGTTGTCATCATTGGGATTATGACGGACAACAGTTGCTCCGGTAAAATGCAACCCAATGTGCCCAAAATTGACAGCCCAAATACTACCAATACCAACAAAGTAAATAAAGGTATAGACGAGCTTACAAAGGAAGTTGTGGTAGTGGATTATGTGAGGAAAAACGGAAAACTTCCTGATTATTACATCACCAAAAAAGAAGCCAGAGAAAAAGGCTGGAATGCCAACAGCGGAAACCTATGCGAAGTATTGCCCGGCAGGGCTATCGGCGGCGATATTTTTACCAACAGAGAGGGGAAACTTCCTGTCCGGGGAGGAAGATTATGGTATGAAGCTGACCTGAACTACAACTGCGGGCGAAGAAATGCAGACCGAATCCTTTTTTCAAATGACGGAATGATATTCGTTACACATGACCATTACCAAAATTTTATTAAGAAATAAAAACTATTACACATGAATTCTGTAACTTTTGATTTCAATAGAATCGGGACATTAGACGATTTTTACAAAGTGGCAGTTAAAGAATTTAATTTATCAGACCATTTTGGCAATAATTTAGATGCGCTTTGGGATAGTATAAATGGGGATATCGAACTGCCGGTTACTGTTATTTTTCAAAATCTCTCATTAAATCAGTTGGAGTATTTTGACAAACTAATCCTGCTTTTTGAAGAGGCAGCCTACGAATTAGGCGATAATTTCGCTTTTGAATACTATTTGAACACAAAAAATTAATAATAACCTTACATATATTTATTTTTAATACATATTTAGTAATCCACATAGCCATATTAAATTTATATTAACTTATACGAATATGAACTTTTGTATAGAAAGTTGGGGTAAAATTGTATAATAAATTGATCCCATTATGCAATGGAAAACAATTACGTCCAGCTTCGGCAACAAAGCTATTGGACTATGGAATAACGGTCAGAAAGTGTTTACACTGGCCTTTAAAACAAAAACCGGCACAATCTATCTCGAATCTGAAAAAGGAGAAAAAAGATCTTTTTACTATCGAAAGAAGGGTCTGTTTAAGAATAAAATCGTTCTCGAAAATGAATATGGCGCCAATTTAGGTACACTGAAAAAAGAAAGCAGAGGCGAATATTTCGAACTGGACAACATCCGCTACTTCCTTCACTTTAAAAAAGAAAATGAAGTTGAAGTTTTGGATGAAAAAAGCAATGAATCGCTGGCTGTATTCAGTTTGGATTATGACAACTCCGACCCATACATCAACAACAGCCTTTTGATGGTGTCCTGTTTATATGTATTAAGAAAAGAAAACGATTTTCAACATACGCTTTCTTTAGCTTAAAGGTCTTCAAACAGCTTTTTAGAAAAGGACTCGAGTGATGGATCTCTGGCGCCCATCAACAGTAGAACGGTTCCGTTGGAAAGATGGGGTCTAATTTTGTTCAGAAGTTGATTTCTATCCTTTACAAAAAAAGCATTTTTCCCATTGGCTTTAATATCTTTTATCAGGTCGTTGGCCGATATATCTTTGGTGGTGGTGCCTCCTGCATAAAATATTTCGCTCATCCAGATTTCATCCTGTGGCCTGAGCGCTTCGGAAATTTCTTTTACAAAATCCTGACGCAGGAATTTGGTAGGTGTGTAACCATGTGGTTGCAGCCACGCCACCACTTTGTCTCCCGAATATTGACAGGAACGGATAGCCGCAGCACATTTCACGGGGTTATGCGCATAATCATCAACAACCCATACGCCGTTTTTATTTCCCAGCACCTGATTGCGCCTGTAAATACCTTCATAGGACCTTAATGCATCGGCTGCTACCTGTAGCGGAACTCCTGCCAGCGAGGCAGCAGCTACAGCCGCCAGCGCATTTTCCATATTGTGCCGGCCGGCAATATTCAGCTCAAAATGTTGTTTATTGATTTCAAATGAAATATGAAACCCTTCCTGATGAAAACCGGAGGCTACGTATCCGGCACCGCCATCATTTTCTTCTAACCCAAAATCATTTGCCTTATTGGTTGAAAGTACAGCCGATTTTTCATTCGATTGATTTACAATAAATTGCCTACTATTTTCTCTGAATATTTTAAACAATTCCGTAAGTTCATCTAATTCTTTATGGTCTTTCTCAATATTCAACAGCAACCCAATTTCAGGATGATACTGCACGATGGAACCATCACTTTCATCAGCTTCTATTATCAGCCAGTCGCTGTTGCCTACAAAAGCATTTCCTATTTTCCCTTTTTTAATAAGGTTTATCAAACCTGCTCCTCCCATAATTGATGGTGAAAGGCCTGCATGAGACATTATTTCAAAAAGCATTGCAGTAGTTGTACTCTTTCCGCTGGTGCCTCCAATGGCAATGGCCTTTTTATTATTGGCAATCAGCGCCAGCAATTCTGACCTTTTGATAATGGGAATATTCAACTCCTTTGCCTTCCTGATCTCTATTACGGTATCCTCTATTGCAGTGGAAGCCACAACCAAATCTATATCAGGGGTGATTCCGTTTCCATTTTGCAAGTAGCAGCTAATTCCTTCCTCTTCCAATTTTTCTTTAATACTTTTTGCCCTGCCTTCATTAAAAAACCGGTCGCTGCCCGAAATGTCCTTACCGATACCTTGCAGGTATTGGGCAATGGCGCTCATTCCTGCACCAGCTATTCCTATAAAAAAAATCTTGTCAATGTTCTCTAAACTTTGAATCATATTAATTTAATTTACTTATATGGCAGAAGCAGCATCAAAAGTAAATTAATTAACCAATATTATGAATAGGTTAAAAGAATTCATTATAATCCTTTATTCTGATTATGAATAAGATAGAACCTGCGTTCTAAAATTATTTATTTTTTTGAATTCAAATATCAGTCGCCTATTGCTTTACAGGTTTTAAACTACCGGAAAGATATTTGTCCAAAGCAGTAATCATACTGGGCGTTTGCGGAAGTGGGGCCACAATCTCAGGCTTCAATTTGTGTTTGAGCGCTTCAGTACGCGTGTTATTGCCAAAAGTTCCAATTATCAACTTTCCTTGTTTGAATTTTGGAAAATTTTCAAACCAACTTCTTACACCCGAAGGCGTAAAAAAACAAACAATGTCAAAATCGCCTTCGCTAACAAATTGTTTGACATCATTACATTTGGTTCGATACATATATCCGAGTTCAAAAGAACACTCATTTTCCTTCAGCCAGCCTACAATTTCGTTATCCTGCTGATTTTCGGAGCAAACGTATAAAAAGTTGAGGTTTTCTTTATGCTTATTAATTACATCCAACAGGCTTTTATTAGTGCCATCAGCGCCATAGAACACTTTACGCTTGCGATATAAAATAAATTTTTGCAAATAAAGAGCTACAGCCTCTGTAGCACAGAAATACTTCGTATCCTGAGAAATATTTACTTTGGTTTCTTCACAAATTCTGAAAAAATTGTCAATAGCATGGCGGCTGGTAAAAATAACTCCCGAAAAATTTGTAATGTTAATTTTTTGTTGCCTGAACTCCTTTGCCGATAAAGGCTCTAAGCATATCAAAGAATGAAACGCCAGTTCCACATCATATTTTCGCTCAAGTTCGAAATAGGGAGATTTTTCGCTTTCGGGTCTCGGTTGAGTTATGAAAATTTGTCGTTTTTTGCCTACATTCATTTTTTCCACCTTCGTCTGTGCTTCGTTATTAATCATTTATATATCACCAAAATAGGGCACAAAGGTACAACATCTAATTTAAAAAAATTGAAATTGACTTGTAAATCAAAAGAACCGGTAAAATTTCGAATGACAAAACATACAAAGTGAAGTGAAAAGGATTACTTGCAAGCTCCTTATTTGCAAATCTGAATGCTGTGAAGAACCTGTAAACGAAAAATCCTGCCAAAACCACCCAACTAACAGTTAGCGCTACGGTTTTCAACTCAAGTGTTCCCAGTGCAATAATTACAATGACCGGCAGTAAGAATAAGGTGACTATTTTATTGACCAAAAAAATAAGAAAGATATACGCATCGGTTGTTTTTGACATTCCAAAAACCCAACCCGCCAGCCTTAAAAACAGATACTTTGACAGATATATAACAGCTACGCCAGCAATGCAATACAGCAACAGCAACCAGAACGAAAACCCCGAGCCTTTTTCCAAACTCTGAATCAGAAAACTGAGATAAACGCCGGCCGTCAAAATAAATAAAATATTGAAAATCAATGATGGAAGGGTATTTTGAACTGATTGTTGAAGAAGCTGCCGCTGCCGCTGAGACCTCCTGAAAAATATAGTAAGCAGATCGTTAAAATACTTATCAAAAACAGACCTGCTAACAGCAAAAAACAATAGCAATATACCTATTAAATAAAAATAATTTTCCTTTCCGGAAACTTCGATTTTTTGTGTATAAGAAGGCGGTATCGCCCTTTCATGAAAATTAAAATATGGATGTTTTTTAAGGATGAATGCTGTTAGATAGTGGCTGTCATAAAAGGAAGAATCGATTTTATGAAAATTTGTTGTAGCGCCCATTTTTATAATAGAATCTGCCGCCGAAGCCCCTGAATGGCCTGCCTGAGATTGGGCACACAATACATTACCTGTGCTTACCAAAAGCAGCATCAAAAGCCATTTTATTGATTTACAACGCTTTATATTTAGTCCTTCCAATTCCACCATTTTAATTTTTCGCTTTCTCTTTCATTTTCAGCGCTATTTGCAAAATACACCGCACACCTGAAAACATACAATAAACACCTGTCCTGCACCAGGCCGGCATACCTGTTTGACAAATCGTAAAGCCCTTCAGGACGCTTCCCTTTCAGGTCTTTCACATTCCGAATACCAATATTATACAGGTCATTGGCAATGGAAATGCCCACACCCGGTATTTTTTTCAAATCTGCTATTGACTCGGCTCTTGTCATGGTATTTTTGCAAAAATAACAGTGCAGCGCTAAAAATAACTGATAAACCCGAAATGTATTTTAGACTGCCTCAGGTTGAAAGGGATATCATTGCGCGAACCCACCGCCCATGCCAGGTTGAACAATCCCACTTTTGTTTCGAAAGCCAGCCCCAAACCTCCCGAGAGGTAAGTAAAGTTTCGGTTTTCGCCCGTACCGGCATCCTTTCCCCATCCGCCATCCGAAAAAACATTAAAATAGGAGTTTTCGCCGATCAGATAGCGATATTCAGCGGTACCGATGGCATACTGCGACAAAAACTGACTGGCTTCATCAAAACCTCTCAGCAAACGATAGCCTCCTATCTGGAACAGTTCATTTCTAAAAATATTGCTGCTCATCAGGTATCCGCCATTGACCGCGGTTTTGAAGGTACTCCGGTGCTTATTACCTATTGGAAAATATTTTGCAAATGTTAATAAAGTCCTCACCTGATACGACTTTGCTTTAATGGTATCATATAAGCTTTTATAGTCAAAAGCAGGGTCATTAGGATCCTTCAGTTCCAAAATCTGGTTATTGGGCTTAATGATTTTATTACCGGCCGCTGTAATAAAACTCAATTCGGCGCCTCTGACGGGATTAAAAATATAGTTGGTGGTATTAAGATGGTATTCCAAACCAATATTTGAAACCCTTACGTCTGCCTCTGGCGGCAATTTTCTGGTTCTCAAAACCAGATCAGTATTAATATTGCTTACAATGGTGCTGAATTGCTGAAAAAACAACTGAGCCTGCTGCCGGGAGTTGATTGAAAACTGAGCGCCTAATTTTAAACTGAAGTTTAAATAGCTCGAATCCCTTTTGAGCATATCGAAACCAAAGTCAATACCGAAAGGCGTTTTAAACAAATAGGGCTGCTGATATCCAATATTGAGTCGCTGCGAAGCAGCCTGCAGTTTTTGCCACACCAATCCGATGGTTTCACCGGCTCCAAAGGCATTTTTCAGATTGAGCAACCCTTCGCCGGTAATCAATACTTTCCTGTTGGATAGCGGATCATTATTAGGCAATACGCCTATCAGAAAATTGACCTGACTGCTTTTTTTCTGTTTCAAAAACAGTTCCACTACACCTCCCGAAGTACGCCATTTAAATTGTGGCGGAAATTCTTCTTCGATATAATTCAGCTTTTTCAACTCATCGCTTATCCCGGCTAATTTTTCTTTATTGTAAACAGAGTTGTTTTTTATATCCAGAAAATTCTTCAAATAATCACTACTGATTTTTGCATTGCCGCTAACCTGAATGCTATCAATACGGTACAACGGTCCCGGATCAATCTTCAGTTTTCCTGAAACTAAATTGTTATCAATATTCATGCTATCCAACCAGATTCTTGCAAACGGATAACCATTGTTTTCAAAAAAATGAAACATTCGCTGCTGCAGAATGTCAACCTTTTCAAAGTCAACCCTTTGATTATCAAATAAATTACCGGCCAGATTCATTTTCATCAGCCATTGCCTTGCAGGTTCATCCACATTTACCGAACTCCATTTATAAAGCTCACCCACGAATAAGACCATTTTGGCAGAGAGAGAATCATACATTACTGAATCTACCGAAGCTGTTATGTATCCTTTTGCCTGCAACGAGGCCAAAAAATTAGAAACATATATTTGACATTCTGTTTGGCCGGCAAACAAAGTATCGGGGTTGAAGGTGTTTTGCAAAAAATCGGGCATTTTATCAACAGGCTGAATTTTTAAGACATAGCTTCGTTGCGATAAAACCTGAAGGTTCATCAGCAATAACGCTATTAAAAAAAGCATTTGTATTTTTGCCATTCTCATTGAAAGGATAAAAGTATTTATTTAATCTTTAAAGTCGTCTCAAATTTTGTCGGGCATCTATATTCATATCCCATTTTGCAAACAGGCATGTCATTACTGCAACTTTCACTTTTCTACCTCCCTCAGAAAGAAACCTGCCTTAATCAACGCTATTTGTAAAGAAATACAATTAGCTGCAACACAAAAACTGTTAGAAACCGGAAATATTGATACCGTTTATTTCGGAGGCGGCACGCCCAGCCTGATGGATATTGAAGAAATTGAGCAGATTCTGGCAGCGCTTAACACTAATTTCAACATCATTCCGCAGGCCGAAATCACCTTAGAAGCCAACCCCGACGACATCAGCGAACAAAAACTGACAGCCTGGAAAAAAATGGGCATTAACCGCCTCAGCATTGGTATTCAGTCTTTTTTTGAAGAAGACCTCAGGTGGATGAACCGGGCGCATAATGCCGATCAGGCAATCAATTGCCTGCAGATGGCTACCCAATTTTTTGATAATATTACCATTGATCTTATTTATGGCGTACCGGGATTGACCAATGATAAATGGAAGCAGAATGTAAATATCGCGATAGATCTTGGCGTTCCTCATCTCTCCTGTTATGCCCTTACCGTGGAGCCTAAAACGCCTTTGGATAAACTCATCAAAACCCATAAAAAAGAAAACGTAGATGAAGAAAAACAATCTGAACAGTTTTTATTATTAATGAAATGGCTTGCCGAAGCAGGTTATGAACATTACGAAATCTCCAATTTTGCAAAACCCGGCTTCAGAAGCAGGCACAACTCATCTTACTGGAAAGGCGAAAGCTATCTGGGTCTGGGACCTGCTGCCCACTCCTTTAACGGAGCAGAAAGGTGGTGGAATGTTGCCAACAATCAGAAGTATATTGATGCCATATCAGAGGGAATAATTCCTTTTGAAAAGGAAGAACTCACCGCCGTTCAAAAACTAAACGAATACCTGATGATTTCTTTAAGAACCATAGAAGGTATTGATTTAAAAAGAATAGGAGAAAGCTATTTATATGATTTGCTACAAAAAGCTGAAAAACATATTTTCAATAAATCCATTATTAAAGCTGAAAATTTCTTAAAACTTACCGACACGGGTAAGTTATATGCCGATGGTATAGCCGCCGATTTGTTTTTTTAGATTAAAACGCTTTCTATGATTTCAAAACCCTCCGCAGGACTCAAATCTTCCCATAAAATTTTATAAATAGTTTCGGCTATGGGCATATTGGCTTTCACTTTCTGATTAATGTTGTAAATGCACTTGGAAGCATTATAACCTTCCGCTTCCATTTTCAGTTCAAGCTTAGCCACCTGTACCGAGTATCCTTTACCAATCATGCTGCCAAAAGTACGGTTGCGGCTATAGAGTGAATAGCAGGTTACTAATAAATCTCCCAGATATACCGAAGCTGCATAATTGGCATAAGTCGTATTTCGAATATCGGTGGTTTCATGCTCTCCCACCACAATATGTTTAGCGCCAAAACGTCTTAAAAACATAGCCATTTCATCGCCGCTATTGGCGATCAGCACACTCTGAAAATTATCACCATAACCAAAACCATTAGCGATACCTGCTCCCAGGGCATAAATATTTTTGAGAACAGCAGCATACTGAACACCCAAAATATCGGTATTCACAATTGTATTGATATATGGAGAATTGAAATGTGAAGCAATTTCGGCTACCATTTCTTCCTCTACTCCCGAAAAAGTAAGGTAGGAAAGCTTCTGAGCGGCCACTTCCTCTGCATGGCAAGGTCCTAAAACGGCAAAATAATCCTTTAGCGGAAACCCAAATTGAGTGTGTAAATAATCGTTCAACAAAACATTCTGTTCGGGCAAAATACCCTTAATAGCCGAGAGTATTTTCTTTCCTTTTAAATCATCTGCCTGCAATTGCGACAGTGTACTCACGATAAATGCAGAGGGAACCGCCATCACTAAAACATCTGAGGTTTTTACAACTTCTGAAAGATTGTTATTGATACTAATTTTATTTACATTCAATAATGCAGAAGTAAGGTAACGGGGGTTATGATATCTTTTTTGGATGTAGGCCAAAGAAGACTCGTTGCGTACCCACCAGTTTACGCTGCGTTCATTATCCGAAAGTATTTTTACCAAAGCAGTAGCCCAGCTACCGCTTCCTATTACACCAAATTTTAATTCCACAAGCTTTAAAGAAATTTGCAATAAAGGTAATCAAAATGACGGCTAACTGCAATAGCTGTTTTTATGATTTCTTATTATAGAATAATTAATTTTAGCAGCATTGATGCTACACAGGACAATTCCCACCTTTTTCTTGATAAAAAGATGGAGCCAAAGATCAAAAAAATTAGCTAAAAATAATTTTTCTCATCTAAACCTGCCTAACTTCTCCACCGTCATTTCGGAGCGAAGCGGAGAAATCTTATTGTTTTGGGAGCGAGGATATCTCTCACTTCGCTTCGCTACTTTCAGAATGATGTTAAAAAAATGTCATTCGCCACCTTACCAACGTCACATCGCCGGAGGGGAGATTTCTCATTATTTTGGAAAGGAGGAGATTTCTCACTCCACTACGTTGCGTTCGAAATGACCCCTACTATTGAGGTGTCATTTCGGAGCGAAGCGGAGAAATCTTATTGTTTTGGATACGAGGAGATCTCTCACTCCGCTTTGCTTCGTTGCCAATGACATAATTTGCAGTAATCTAGTAATCAAGAACTTTTACATTATATTTATTAATCAATCTCTCCAATGTTTTTTTCTCTTTCAGCATGATTTGTTCTTGATATTTTTCTATCCCTTGCTCTATATATGCCGAACCGTTGGTTAGTAAATTATAAAAAGCGGCAGCTATTTTTCTTGCACCTGCCTTAATGGCCACTTTTGAATTTTTACGAGCCCTTAATCTTCTCATATAACTACCAATAGCAATATACTTACTGGTGATTAAAGATTGGGCGATTTCTCTAAATATTTGCCCTGCCCTTGATTGATTCTTCATTCGAGACCTATGGCTTCTTAATCCGCTCTGGTTGTGTCCCGGAGCAAGACCACACCAGCTTACAAAATTTTTTACTGTTGGAAAACGGCTCATGTCTGCACCTACTTCACCCAATAGCTTTAAAACAGAATAGTTGGTTACTCCGGGCAAACAATTAGTATCTACACCATAAATATTTAACAGTTTCTGATTTAAATCTTCAATTTGAGGTTTGTGATGACGGATGGGTTTTGCCTTATGGATAGCCTCTATTTCAGGTTTGTTTTCATTAAGAGTATCGAGTATATCTTCTATTTTCTTATCAATAATGTTTAATTGAACCTGATGAACTTTCCATAATTTTAAATTCTGTTCCAATAAAAACAACCAGGTTTCATTGTAGTTGCCTTCCAATGCCTGTTTGACTTCCTCTGATTTATTCTCTGTGATTTTTTGGTGACATAAACTTAACAAAACTTCTTTATCTCGCTCTCCTTTTATGATTGCTTCTATAATCCGGATACCGCTTGCACCATGAATTTGAGAAAGAACCTCGGTTAATTTAATATTCATCAATTCCAATGCCTTTTGCATTTTATTTACATAAGCACTCCCCATGATGATAACATCTTCACGTTCTCGAATCATCATTCTTAATTCTTTAAACTTTCCTTTGGGGATATAACTTTGACGAACTAATCCGGCTGCAAACATTTTTTGTATCCAACACGCATCCGCAACATCTGTTTTGCGTCCTTTTACTTGTTTAACCTCCTTGGGATTAACCAAACAGACTTCAAATCCGGCTTCTTCAAGCATTTGGTAGAGCGCTATCCAATAGATACCCGTTGCTTCCATACAGACCCTTTCAATATGGTCGCTTTTTAAATCTTCAATACATTGCCGATAGCCTGCCGTAAAGGTCGCATAGCTACGTACATGTATCCCGTCTGGTGATACAAAAATTTCGCGTGAGCCAATATCAATGGCTGCTGCATGGCTGTTTGCTTGATCAAAACTTACTAACTTTGCCATAATTCTTTTTTTTAAAGAGTTAAAGAAAAAAGTAGATTTCGGCCTGTGCAGGTTTAGAAAAAAAGCAAGCTGCCAAGGGGGAATATCGTATTATCGATATCACCAAACATTGATGAACCAGTGCACAGAACAATGCTCGAAAGGAGGTACTAAGGACACTATCCCGACGAAGTGCTACGCTGCCGGAATCTGCTTTATTTTTGCGAATTTAAGCCAATGTCATTGATTGCATGGATTTTTGGCACCCCAAAATTTACCCTCGAGATGACGCGAAAAAAGAACCCGAAATGTCGGTTTGAAAAAGCTATTTTCTTTGCGCAATTTTTTCAAGACCATCCTCCCAACGAGACAATCGAAATGCAATTCTTCTATATTATTCTGAAATACTAAATAATATAGACCTATCAAAGAACTGAATTAACTTTGCAGTTATTATTTATTATCCTTTCTTATTATAATAAAAACAGTCTGCCTGTTGGGTGCAGGTAATCACCAGATCGTTGATGCAAACATGAGGCGGCAAAGTAGTACAATAATAAATAGCATCGGCAACATCATCTGCCACCAAAGGTTCAAGTCCTTCATAAACTTTATCGGCAGCCACCTGATCGCCTTTGAAACGAACCATCGAAAAATCAGTATTGGCAGCACCGGGATGAATGGCTGTAACCTTAATATTGTGTGACAATAAATCAATACGCATTGCTTCACTCAATGCACCAACAGCGTGTTTGGTAGCGCAATACATATTCCCCTGAGCATAAACCTGTTTGGCTGCAACCGAACCCAAATTAATGATGTGGCCTTTTTTGTTTTGAATCATTAATTTGGCCACTGACTGGGCAATGTAGGCAAAACCTTTTATGTTGGTATCCACCATCGTGTCCCAGTCATCCAAACTCGCTTCATCAAAATTATCTTTCCCCGCTGCCAGTCCGGCATTATTTACAAGCACATCAATATTCCTGAACTCATCGGGCAATTTTTCTATTGCATCTATTACAGCCGCTCTGTCTCGAACATCAAAACAAAGAGACAGCACTTCTACCCCAAACCGGTTTTCCAGATCGGCGGCAATATGATCCAATCTGTCTTTCCTCCTTCCTGTGATGATCAATTGATAATTGTTCCCGGCAAACTTTTCGGCACAGGCAAGTCCGAAGCCTGAAGTAGCACCGGTAATTAATATGGTTTTTGAATGATCCATTATTTAAGTTTTTATTGCCGAAGGGCATTCTTTAGTACTTAATAATCAGGTTTTTGGTTTTCCAAAAGCTAAACAAAGTAATAATTTTTTGTGACCTCGCCAGCAATCCCCGCCCGACTGAACGTCGTTCGGGCGGG
>ENA-UOUJ01001269-UOUJ01001269.1-activated-sludge-metagenome-genome-assembly--contig:-NODE-1269-length-13761-cov-6.717131_pt1 | contig 13761 bp, 11 predicted proteins | sample MGYA00249839_ERZ747224 | MGnify/ENA primary metagenome ERZ747224 (study PRJEB28782, sample SAMN03220277) | activated sludge metagenome | biome: wastewater; feature: sewage sludge; material... | reverse complement strand
GGCACACGGGCCGGTCAGGGATGAGGCCTCGGACGCAGGCCGGTACTTCGCCCAGTTTCCCCTGCGCTGGCGCGTGGTCCTGTCCCAGCTGCCCCTGACCATCTCCGTGGCCATCGTGTTCGTGTTTGTCCTGGTGGTGCCCCAGCCGGCAGGCCACGGGCCGGGGACCATGCCGGCCGCGACTCCCGGGTTCTTCCTCGGGGTGACCGGGGTCATGGTGTTGACGCTCGCGGCGGTGGTCATCCCCTGGGACCGGTTGCCGTCCCTGACGTACTGGTCCATCCCGTTGCTGGACTTCATCCCGATCGCCCTGATCTGGGAGTCCGCCCGGTTCGCGCTGGACGGGATGACCATGCTGCCCGCGTTCCCCGTCTTCTGGCTGGCCTGGTCCGGCATCTACCCCTTCTGGGGCCTGTTGCTGGGGTTCATCGGCAGCGCCTCGGCGATCTGGTGGCCCTACCTGATCAACCTGGGCACCGTGGCCCGGGAAGACCTGTTCCGGCCGGCGCTCGTGCCGTTCTTCATGCTGTCCCTGGCGGTCGCCGCGAGCGTGCTGGCGCGCAGCATGGACCGGCAACGTGATGAGCTCAAGGACGTGCTGGCCACGACCCACCAGCAGAACCGCCGGCTGGAGGCCATCCTGGACACCACGGACGTGGGCATCGTGGTGACCGACCGGGAGGGCAACGGCCTGATCTGGAACGCGGCGCAACAGCGCCAGCACCTCATCGGCCAGCCGGAGGGACGGCACGACGCCACGGAGAGCGAGCTGCTGATCTTCGAACCGGACGGCGTCACCCCGGTCCCCGCGGAGGAACGCGCGCTGTACCGGGCCGTCCGCGGGGAGAGCTTCTCCGACCGGCTCTACGCGCTCGGGGTGGATGGCAGCCAGCAGTTCATGTCCGTCTCCGCCCAGGCCATGAGGGACGACGACGGTGAGTTCGACGGCACCGTGGTGGTCTTCCAGAACGTCACCGACCTGATCGACGCGATCCGGGCCCGGGAGAAGTTCGTGGCGGACGTCTCCCACGAGTTCCGCACCCCGCTGACCTCGATCATCGGGTACCTGGACCTGGCGATCGAGGACGAACAGGACGAGGTGGTCGCGCGCTACCTGCGGACCTGCCAGCGCAACTCGGAACGGCTGCTCGCCCTGGTCAACTCGCTGCTGGACTCGGCCTCCGGCAACGCCGTGGCGGCGCTGGAGCCCACGGACCTGGCCCGGCTCGTGCAGCACAGCGTGGAATCGGCGCAGGTGCGAGCGGACAACGAGGGGATCACCCTGGTCACGGACCTGCCGGAGGGACTGCCCGTGCAGGCGGACAAGATCAAGATGAGCCAGGTCGCGGACAACCTGATCTCCAACGCCGTCAAGTACACCGAGTCCGGCGGCACGGTCACCGTGACGGTCCGCCGATCGGGGGACTGCGCCGAGGTGGCGGTCGCGGACACTGGCATCGGGATCAGCCCCGAGGACCAGGAGGGGTTGTTCACCAACTTCTACCGCACCGAGCACGTCCGGCGGGCAGCCATTCCCGGGACCGGCCTGGGCCTGGCCATCACGCGGGCCTTCGTCCGCGCCCACGGGGGCGAGATCAGGGTGGTCTCCGAGCCCGGGGTCGGCTCGACCTTCACGGCGTCGATCCCGGTGGACGGTCCCTCGGCGCCGTCAGCGGAGGCGCCGGAAGCAGAGGAGTCAGCAGAGCCAGCGGAATCAGCGGAGTCGGCGGAGTTACGATCACGCTAGACGTCGATTCCACCGGCGTGTCCCGACGTGCAGCGTGATCGTAACTCTCGCCGGGTGGTCGGAGGTCGGAGGTCGGTGGCCGGGTGGCCGGTGGTTCAGGCGAGCAGGCGCCAGCTGCCCGGTTCCACGCGCGAGCCGGCACGCAGCCGGGCGGCACCGGACTCGTCCCAGGGCTCGGAGCGGGCGATGTGCTCGGCCCGCCCCGTCCAGGCGGTGCAGACCTGGGGGATGTACGCGTCCTCCTGGCCCATGAACAGCCGGCGGCGGAACATGGCCCACTCGATGGCCGGCACCGCCACGGAGTAGGCCCCGCCGACGTCGATGCCGTCCAGCTCGTGCAGGACCGCGTCCCGGCCGGACTGCGCGGCCAGCCAGACGCGCGTCGAGGCCGGAGACAGCGGCCGGGCCAGGGCGGCGAGCCCGACGTCGAGGCTCGGGTCCGCCTCGGAGGGCACCGGGAGCAGGTCGGTGGCATTGCGCCAGTCACCGAACGGGGAGCCGTCCGGGAGGACCACGGCACCCTCCTGGTCGCCGGTGTTGCGCCAGGGGTCCTCGGGGTCCAGGGTCTCGACCAGGTCCGTCAGCACGCCGGAGGCCCACAGGCGGAACCACTGCGGGTCGGTGGAGGAGATCCGCCGCAGTTCATCACTCGCCGATGCGCGGTACTCGTCGGGGACCAGCGGTTCACACCGGCTGATGGTCCACCTCGAGACAGCCTCTCTTATGGTCACGACAACGTCCTCTGGTCTGACGGGCACTGCGGCTGGGGGGTCGCCGCGGGGTGCGGCAGGGGATCGCCGCGTAGTCAAGTCTACCGAGGGCATGCTCGCTCAGAGGGGGTTCAGTCGCGTTCCGCGTAGCGCTCGAGTAGGGATCGTCACCCTCGGTCACGGAACGCGTACGGTCGCGGCCCGGGTTCGAGTGGTGCTGACGAAACCGGCGGCCGACAAGGAGTGATGATGCATAGGACGGGCATGGCGGAGGACGGACAACCACGGCGGCACCCGGTGCTGGAGACGTTCTGCCGGCGGCTGGAGTCCATCCTCTGGGGCCGGGCCGCCGAGACCCTCCGGGACGCCGGACGGCCGGCCGGGGAGCGGGAGGTCCTGCTGTTGCCGATGTGGGACTGGCGCCTCCCCGCCATGGAGATCGGGCGCAAGGGTCTGGACCATGAGACCGGTGCGGCACTGCTGATGCCGGTGCGCCTGGACTGGGGTGGCAACGACGCCCTGCTGCACCTGGTGGACCCCGCCGGGCCGTCACCGTCGTATCGCTGGACGGCACACTCCATGGGGTGGGGTGACACGGGTGAATTCCAGCCGAATAGTTCCAGATCAGCATCCCATCCCGGGCTGTGCGACGGTATAGTCGGCAGTGATAACCATTACGCCCCCGGGATCCGCCGCTGTGCCGTCGAAGACCTTGATGAGCTCGTCCGTGCCGGTCGCCAGTCCCAGTGGCAACTATTGTTCAGTCTCGAGCCGTTCGTCACCTCCACCGTTCACAAGGCCCACTCAGCAGTGAGCCATGAGATCAGTGAATTGACCGGGCGGTTCCAGCCTGTATTGCACGACACGGGAATCGAGCAGATCGTGAACGTCTTGATGGTGGGTGAGCCCACGGCCGGGGTGGCCGATACCCCGAGCGTGCCCCGGCTCCTGGAGCAGTGCCTGCGCCACGACCGGTTCACCACGGTGGATCCCCTCATGTTCCTGCGCCGCAATCTGCGCCGGGACGCTGAGGACCAGGTCCGCCGGGCCATCGGGGACCCGCGGATCGGTCCCAAGGTCCGTCGCCTCGCCCGGCAGATGCCCGGTGCCAGCGTGGGAGAGATCGTGGCGGCCTACCGTCTCGAGCACCCGAAGGACAGGCTCTCCACCGCGCGGGCCGAGGCGGCCCTGCAGGTGGGTTCGGACCCGATGGCCCGTTCCGTCGCGCTGGACCCGGAGACCAACCGGGGTGCCCGGTGACCCCCGTCTTCACCCCGGAGGGGGTCGCCGGGTCCCGCCGCCCCGTGGGACGCCGGACCGTCGGGCCCGAGACCCCCTCGATGGGCGAGTCGGCCCCGATCGGCCGGTCCGTCCTGGCGCCCCGGGGGGCCCGACGCGCGGTCGCCGTCGTCGCCGAGCAGCGTCCGGTCCTGGACCAGTTGCGCGAGATGGCCGAGGCCTCCGGTGATGAGCGGCTGCGGTTGCGGGACGGGTTCATCGGGGACCAGCGCAAGATCTTCCGCCTCCTGGCCCACCGGTTGTGCCGCACCATGGGCCTGAGCGCCGCCCTGCACCGGGACGACGTCGAACAGCTCGTGGCGATCGAGGCCCTGACCTGGGTGGATGAGCTGCTCGAGGACCCCTCGGCCCTGGGGGCCATCGAGAACTTCAGCGGGATGCTGCACGTGCGTTCCCGGGCCGCGGTCCGCGCCTGGGCGGACCGCAACCTGTCCCCGGCCTCCGGCATGGTCTCCCTGAACCGCCGGGTGCGCAAGCTCAACCAGCTGCGGGACGAGATGCGTGCCGCCACCGGTGCAGAGCCCACCGACTGGGAGCTCACGCATGAGCACAACAAGCGCATGATGGCCGCCCGGAAGGACGCCGCCAAGCAGGGGATGCTCGCCACCACCGCCGACTTGCGCGTGGCCGGCCCTGCCGTGGACATCCACGCCCTCGAGCTGGCCGTCGTCGGCCCGGAGGAGTCCCTGCTGCACCCCACCGAGGGACCGGCGCTGGTCCGTGCGGTGATCGAACGGGCCCGCCGGATCGGAGGGGTCACGTCGGACGTCGCCCAGTCATGGCTCTCCGGCGTCTACGCCTCGGAGGGCTCCCAGCGGGTCCTGACCACCGGTGAGGTGGCTGAGCAGTTGGGCCTGACGCAGGAGACGGCCGCCGCCCAGATCCGCAAGGTCCGCACCCTGGCCAAGCGGGTCCTCGCCGACCAGCTGGGGATCCTCAACGCCTAAACCGGCCGACCCCCTCCAGGGTGGTGGAGCGTGCCGCGTTCCAGGGGACGTTGCGCGTTCCCCGGAACGGTCGATGCCCGCTCGTCGGGCAACGGCCTCGGCGTGTCGCGAGGACACGCCGGGGGAACACGCCGCTGTGACCAACGCCACATGATGGTGCAGGTCACACCGGGGATATGCCGCACACATACCGGGTATGCGAGCAGAGAACCTTTCCACCGATACCGCCTGCCGGGACCTCCTGGACCGCTGGGCGGCGGGTGATCTCCCGGAGACCCAGGTGCGCCGGGACGTGGCCACCATCCTGACCCGTTCCGGGATCTGCCGAGAGGTGTCCCGCGAGTACCAGACGTGGCACCACGGCCTGGCCTCCGGGCCCCAGCTGAGCCAGGACGTCGAGTCCGAGTTCGACGAGTTCCTGTTCCGCCGCGTCACCGAGGAGGGCCCGGACGCCTTCTTCGACCTCGAGCGCGCCCGGGCCGCCTCGGTCACCGGCTGGGCGCGGCAGACCCTGCGCTCCGCCCGCAAGTCGATCCTGCGCAACATCCACAACCGGACCGCCGCCCGTCAGGAACTCGTGGCCCCCACCGGTCCCGAGGAGGGTGCGTCCACCGCCGCCGCGAGGGCCTTCCAGACCACCGCGGCCCCCGGCGCCCTCGAGGACGGTCCGGAGATCGCCCAGCGGATCATGCTGGAGGAGGCCACCGAGTGGCTGCGCTCCAAGGCCTCGCACCACCGGGGAATCGCCCGCACCCAGGCCGGGGCCGCCGCCCTGAGGTTCGCCTTCTCGCTGCCGGACCTGGTCCGCCCGGACTGGCGCGTCCGGCGTCGGGCCCTTCCGGTCCTCGAGGCCGACCCTAAGGCCGCCCACCGGGCCGCCCAGGCGATGCTGGCCTGCCTGACCCGGATCCACGGCTGGCGCGGGCTGTTCGAGGCCGCCGACCAGGACCTGATGACCCTGTGGGACGACTACTCGCGGGCCCAGCTGTTCGAGGTGGTCTCCAGGGATCCGGTGATCGCGTACACACTGGCGTTGGAGACCCTGTCCGACCGGGCCCGTCCCGACCGCCCCTCCGTCCGCGCGTTCCGCAACGCGGTGAAGGACCTGGCCCCGGTCCTGAAGAACGGCCGCAAGCCGACCGGGTGGCGCACCGCCGCCAACGCCGTGGTCGACGCGTTCCTGGCCGAGGAGTTCGAGGCCTACTCCGCGTTCGACACCGCCGGCGCCGCCGTCCACGAGGAGAGGACCGCCGAGCGCGAGTCCGCACTGGCCACGGCCTGGGACGCCTACGAGGCGATGGTCCGGTTCGCGGGTGCCCCCCTGGGCGGCACGCACGCGCAGGTCCGCGAGCGCCTGGAGGGCATCATCGACGGCATCCTTGGCGGGGGCGTGGAGATCCCGGACAACGTCACGCTGCTGCGCGCGGCCTGACGCCCGGACGCCTCACACGTCATCACCGGCCCGCACGGTCATCAGCCCGTCCACGGTGCCGGTCTCGATCCGTCCCGTGCGCGCGAATCCGGCCCAGTCGGCACGCATCCGACGGCCCCAGGCCTCCGTCTCGGCGGGGTCGAAGCCGTGCAGCAACCGGGTGCCCCACACCTTGCGGTTGCCGAACAGCAGGGGCAACTCGGCCGCGTGCGCGGAGGACAGCGGATTGTCCTCGGCCTCGGCGTGCACCAGGTAGTGGTAACCGTGCCCGCGGGCCGCGGCGTGGCGGCGGATGAAATGCTCCGCCCCGCGGGTGAAGATCACGTCGGTCAGCCACCGCACCAGTCCCTCGTGAATGGGCGGGCCCAGGACCGGGATCCGGTGCAGCCTCGCGACGGGGCCGACCACGGGGGCGAACAGGGCCGCCTCGCGCAGGTTGGACCCCACCAGGACGTCCACCCGCCGGGCGGCGTCGATCCAGGCCGCCTCGCGCCGGTCGGCCCCGGGCAGCGGGTGCTCGCCGTACTCGGGACCGAACGGCATGGCCCCGCCCAGCCCGAGCCGCAGGGCGAACCACGCCAGGTCGGCCTCCATCCGCAAGAGGTCCTCCACGGGGGCATCCGCCGGCAGTCGGGAGGCGCGCTCGCCCAGGGCGGCGGTCATCGCGGCCCGTCCGCGCATCAGCCCGATCGGCGCCGACTGCATGATCACCCGGGAGAACAGCCCCTCGGTGCCCTCGGCGATCATCAGGTGGGCCGCCGCGTCGGCCCCGGCGGACTCGCCCCAGACGGTGACGTTCTCCGGGTCCCCGCCGAACGCGGTGATGTTGCGGCGCACCCAGCGCAACGCCTCGATGATGTCCAGCAGTCCGAGGTTGGCGGGCACGCCGTCGCGGCCGAGGAAGCCGAACATCCCGAGCCGGTAGGTGATGTTCACCGTGACCACCCGCTGTTCGCTGACCAGCGCGCCCGCGTCGTAGTAGGGCTGGTCGCCGGCGCCGATCACGTACCCGCCGCCGTGGATCCACACCATCACCGGCAGCCGCTCGTCCGGGCCGGCGCCCGCCGGGGTGGTGACGGACAGGTACTGGCAGTGCTCGGAGATCTCCAGCGGCCCCAGGAACCTCCCGGGAGAGACCCCCTCGAGCGCGCGGACCGGCCGCTGCGGGCAGGCCGGTGACCAGCCGGTCGCCTCCACGGTCCCGACGGCGGCCGGCTCCGGCCGCGGGGGCTCGTACCGGTTCGCGCGGGCGTACCGGATGCCGGTGGCCCGCCACACCGGGGAACGGCCCGGGCCCTCGTCGACCCAGCCGCGCAGGGTGCCCGCCGGGCAGGTCCACTGGGGTACGGAGGTCATGCGCCCAGTGTGGCATCTGAGTTACGAGCACGCTGCACGTTGGGACACGCCGGGCCGATCACCGTCGAGCGTGATCGTAACTCCCTGATCTGGGTCGGCATGGCATGAATCGGGGTCGGCATCGCGCCCGGCCGCGCAAAACCAACCCCTCGCGCGCAGCGGCCCGCATAGGGATCAGTGGACGACCGACGAGACGGTCGACGGGGAAGGGGAGAGTCATGCCTGTGACGGTCAACGCGCTGCATTCCGACCCGGCCCTGCCGCCCGGCGGGGGTGCGGCCCTGCACCGGGACGGCCGGTTCACGGCCGGCTCCGAGTCCGCACCGGGCCGCGTCCGGCACTCTGCGGGCGGTGGGCTCCCGTGAACTTCGTCGCGCAGGACATCTCCGCACAGATCATGATGCTGGAGACCAGGGCCCTGAAGACCATGACCGCGAGGGGATTCGACCGGCGGGTGGCCGAGGCCGCCAGCCTGGCGGCGCCCGTGAGCCGCGGCTCGGTGGTGGCCACGCAGGGGCTGCGGGCCGTCATCGGCGGGCTGCCCGTGGCCGTCGGGGACGTGGTGACCGTCGGCGGGACCGGGGGCGACGGAACCCGGACCCACCCCGGGCTCGCCGGCGTCGAGGCCGAGGTGGTGGCCGTGCACCACACCGAGGCCACCGTCGTGCCGCTGGCCGAGGGCTGGGCACCGGCCGCCGGAACTCCCGTGACCCTCGCGCACCGCGGGGGAGAGGTACCCGTGGGCGACGGGCTCATCGGCCGCGTCATCGACGCCCTGGGCCGTCCGGTCGACGGCAGGGGGCCGATCACCGGGACGCGTCTGGTCCCCGCGCACCATCCCGCCCCGCACGCCCTGGACCGCACCGCCGTCACCGGGCAGCTCGGCACCGGCGTGCGCGCCGTGGACACCTTCACCGCCCTGGGCCGTGGCCACCGCATCGGCCTGTTCGCCGGCCCGGGCACGGACACGTCCTCGTTGCTGGCCATGATCGCCCGCGGCACGGACGCCGCGGTGTCCGTCATCGCCCTCGTGGGCGTGGACGGTGGCACGGTCCGGGACTTCCTCGACGACCTCGGGCCCGAGGGGCTGGCCCGGTCCGTGGTGGTGGTGGCCACCGAGGACGAACCGGCCATGATGCGCCGCAAGGCCGCGTTCACCGCCACCCGGATCGCCGAGCAGTTCCGTGACCAGGGCCGCCACGCCCTGCTGATGCTGGACTCACTGACGCGCGTGGCCGGGGCCCAGAGCCAGATCGGGCTCTCCGCTGGGGAACCGCCGGCCCGTGGGGGCCATGCCCCGTCCACGGTCTCCCTGCTCGCGCAGCTGCTCGAGCGTGCCGGCGCCGACCACCCCGGTTCGCTCACCGGGATCTACACCGTCCTCAGGGACGGCGACGACCCCGAGGACCCCGTGGCCGAGGCCGCGCGCCCCCTCCTGGACGGGCACCTCGTGCTCGAGCGCCGGCTGGCCGAGGCCGGTCACGTCCCGCCCCTCGACGTGCTGGCGTCGATTGCCCCGTGCGCCTCGGCTCTCACGGGCCCGGCGGACCAGGCGGCCGCCACCGTGGTGCGCCGGGCGATGGCCGAGCTGCGTGCGGTCCAGGCCCTGATCGAGGTCGGTGCCTACGTGCCCGGGACCCGTCCGTTGGCCGAGGCCGCCCTGACTGCCCGGCCCCACCTGGACGCCTTCCTGCATCAGGCCACGGACGACTCGACCGCCCCGGCCGAGGCCTGGTCCCGACTGCGCGGCCTCGCCGGCCTGCTGAGCGTGGACGACGCCGGCGCCGAGGGGCGGGCTGCCTGATGCCCGGGTTCCGCCGGAAGTCGCTGGCGCACGTCCGCACGCTCCGGGAGGACCTGGCCGCGGCCCGGCTGGCCGACGCCCAGCCACCTGCCCCGGCCGAACAGCACCGTGGCGCCCCGGACGGGTTACACCGTTCGGCCCTCGAGCGCACCCTGTTCGAGGACCGCGGAGGAGTGCACGTGCTGGTGGCCGCCGGCATCGCCCGGGCCGCCACCGCCCAGCACCTCGCCGGGACCGAGTCCGCCGAGTCCGAATCCGCCCAGGCCGAGGCAGATGAGGTGCGAGCCGCCGAGCAGGCCCTGATGCTGGCCGTGCAGGCCCGCCGTCGCGCCGAACGGGTCAGGGACCACCGCGACCGGCAGCAGCGAGCGCTCACGGGCAGGGCCGACCAGCAGGAGCTCGACGCGCTCGCGTCCACCGCACACCGCCCGTCAGGTGATCACCGCTGAGCACCGAGGTCCTCGCCCCCTGGATGTGAGATGGGTCACGGCCTGCGGCGCCGGTACCCATGAGCCGACCCGCCTCGACCCGCCTCGACCCGCCTCGGCGCACCTCGACAGGACCGCGTCCGAACCGCCCCGGGGTCTCGGTCGCGGGCGCCGGCACGCGGGCCGCCATAGGGCTGACCAGGGGCGATGACGAACATGCGCCTCCTCCTGACCGGTCACCCTCCCGCCGGCATGCCGTCCTCGACACCGGCGTCCCCCAGCACCCCCTCACCGGCACCCGGGCCCGGACGCCTCTCCTTCCCGTCCAAAACCTCCGGCCGCCCCTCCGGGCGGTGCATACGGATCTGGGGGGACTCGGAGGGTTGTTCCCCTGCGCCTGAAACGGACGACAGAAGGAACCAGCATGACGCGACCCACTCGCACCGCATCCCCGACAGCAGACAGGCACCGCCCGCCCCTGTCCCGGACCCTGACGGGTGCGCTGGCCGCACTCGCGCTCACCGGCGCCACTGCGGCCACCGCCGTCCCGGCCGCCGCGGCACCCGTCATCGTCCCCGCCGCTGCCACCCAGAGCTGCTCCACCCCGGACTTCACCGATTCCGCCCCTGGGTCCAGTTTCTACAGCGCCATCACCTGGATGCGGTGCGAGGGCATCACCACCGGCTACGCCGACGGCACCTTCGGCAAGAACCGTCAGATCACCCGCGGGGAGACCGCCCAGTTCCTGTACCGCCTGTCCGGGGAGAAGCACGATCCCGGCACGGACCGCGACTTCACCGACGTCAATCCCAGCGGAGCCGGGTTCGAGGCCATCTCCTGGATGAAGGCCAAGGGCTACACCAGTGGATATGGCAATGGCTACTTCGGGCCCGGCGACCCCATCACCCGGGGACAGCTCGCCTTCTTCCTGCAGGGGATGTCCGGGGAGGCCGGCTTCCGGGCCCCGCGGACCTCTCCGTTCACCGACATGACGCCCACCAGCGCGTTCTACCGGGCCACCACCTGGCTGGCAGCCACCAAGCTGGTCAGCGGCTACGCCGACGGCACGTTCCGCCCGGGCCAGCCGGTCAAGCGGGGTGAGGCGGCCGGCTTCATGTATGCCATGGAGACCCGGACCAACGGGACCCCGCCCGCCTATCAGGTCCCGGCCCCCGTCATCAGCAGTGCCGGGGTGAACCCCACCGGCGGCTCCGGCGGCGCCTACCGGGACGCCCAGGCCATCCCCTACAGCAACGGCACGGTCACCTCCGCCTACCACCTGTACGCCGACCACCTCAACGGAGCCAGGCCGCACGGGATCATGATCCACCTGCACGGTGACGGGGGCTGGGAGTACAACGACCAGAAGTGGTCCTCCATCCCCGAGTACCTCAAGCTGGCCGAACAGCACGGCATGATGCTCGTGGTGCCCAGGACCCCGGACCAGGCCAGCAAGACCTGGTGGCGCAACGCCAGCTCCAGCCAGTGGGCCGCCGACCTGCTCAAGGACCTGGGCCGCAAGTACAACCTGGACCTGAACCAGGTGTACTGGACCGGGTACTCCGGGGGCGCCGACACCGTCGCCCGGCACATGGTGAACACCCACTCGGCCGGGTGGACCGGCGGGGCCGCGGTCATCGTCGCCGGTGGCGGCATCTACGGGCAGAAGGCGCCGCGGCAGCCCATCTCGGCCACGCTGAAGAAGAACTTCGAGATGCACTGGGTGGTCGGGGCCGACGACACCCCGGCCGCCGGCGGGGCCTCGGGCACCTACGACGCCGTGGAGGCGGCCCGGCTCGGCTACCAGTTCTACACCGGCCAGGGGATGAGGACCACCCTCACCATCAAGCCGGGCATGGACCACTGGGAGATCTCGCCCTCCGGCCCGCAGAAGCTCGCCCAGGTCCTGGCCGGGCGGTAGCCCCGCGGTGCCGGCCGCCCCCCGGGGGGAGCGCACCGGTGATCCCGACGCCGGCCGGGCGCCTTCCTCACGAGGCGCCCGGCCGCGGACGAAACGGACCGCCGCGACATCACGTCTGCGCATGCCCCGGGGTATGAATCCCACGCATGCCCAGGACCTTCAGGACCCCATCGCCCAGCACGTCCAGGACAGGGACGGCGTGCGCGGCGGGAGCGTCGAGACCTGGCAGGACATCGCCGGCCAGTACCGCGTGGGCCACCGCGGGGAGGGCTCCCTCCTGATCGCCGTGGAGGACCTGCTGCTGGACCTGGGGGAGGCCCTGGCCGCCCGGGCGCTCCGGGAGTCGAGGGCCGGACAGCAGGCCCTGGTCCGGCGGACCCTGCGGTTCGAGCGGCACGTGCACGAGCTGTACCGCTGTGCCGAGACGGACCCGCAGGCGCAGATGGCCGTGACCGCCCTGGACCTCGGCGCGCCCCGGTGGTTGTTCGAGGGTGAGGAGGGCGCCGCGTGGCGCCGGGAGATCACCGCCCTGACCGACTACGCCGCCTGGGCCTGCGCGCCGTGCGCAGGGGACCACGGTCCAGACGGACCCCGCAGCGTGCCGGGACGCCTGGACTGACCCCGGACGCCCCGGGACGCCGGCTGGTGGCCGGGGCCGCCCGCCGGAGCTTCCTAGAATGGTGTGCATGCCTGCGGCCACTGACACCCCCACCGCCCCGCTCGTGCTCGGCATCGAGTCCTCCTGCGACGAGACGGGATTCGGGATCGTGCGCGGGACCGAACTGCTGGCCAACGCCGTGGCGTCCTCGATGGAGGAGCACGTGCGCTTCGGCGGGGTCATCCCGGAGATCGCGGCGCGGGCCCACCTCGAGGAGTTCATCCCCACGCTGCAGCAGGCCCTGGACACCGCCGGGGTCACGCTGCAGGACCTCGACGCGATCGCCGTGACCTCGGGTCCCGGACTGGCCGGGGCGCTCATGGTCGGCGTGGCCGGCGCCAAGGCCCTGGCCCTGGCCACGGGCACCCCGCTCTACGGCATCAACCACCTGGTCGCGCACGTCGGCGTCGGGCTGCTGGACGAGGTGACGGGCGCGGGGCCGGAGGCCGGCCGCGGCACCGGGCCGGCCGTCGTCGTGGGGTCCGGTGCGGGCGGGGGCCGTCCGCTGCCGGAACACCTCGGTGCGCTGCTGGTCTCCGGCGGGCACACCGAGATCCTGCGGGTCAACCGGCTCACCACGGACGTGGAACTGCTCGGCTCGACCATCGACGACGCCGCCGGCGAGGCCTATGACAAGGTCGCCCGGCTGCTCGGGGCCGGCTACCCCGGCGGGCCCGTGATCGACCGGCTGGCCCGGCAGGGCAACCCCACCGCGTTCCGGTTCCCGCGCGGGCTGAGCGCCCCGAAGTTCGTGGGCACCGCGCAGGAACCCGGAAAGCACCGGCACGACTGGTCCTTCTCCGGGCTGAAGACCGCCGTGGCCCGGTGCGTGGAGCAGTTCGAGGCCGCCGGCGTGCCGGACGAGCAGATCCCCACGGCGGACATCGCCGCGTCCTTCCAGGAGGCGGTCGCGGACGTGATCACCGCCAAGGCGGTGCGGGCCTGCACGGAGCACGGGATCGGGCACCTGCTGCTCGGCGGCGGCGTCGCGGCGAACTCCCGGCTGCGTGAGCTGCTGGCCGAGCGCTGCACGGCGGCCGGCATCGGGCTGACCGTCCCGCCGCCGCGGCTGTGCACGGACAACGGCGCCATGGTCGCGGCCCTGGGGGCGCAACTGGTGATGGACGGGGTGGCGCCGTCCGGATTGGGCTTCGCCGCGGACCCGGGCCAGCCGGTGGGTGAGATCTCCCTCGGCGCGTGAGGGCCGCCCGTACCCTGGCCGCCGGAACTGCCGCCCACCGGAGTCACGATCACGCTCGACGGTGGGACACGCCGGGCCGATCACCGTCGAGCGTGATCGTAACTCTGAGTTCGCCGTGACTCCACGGGCTCAGGCCCCGATGGACGCCCGCGTCCGGGCCACCGCATCGGCGACGACGGCTCGGAGGGGAGCATGGAGATCATGCCCGGCCAGCGGGGTGGACGCGGGCAGGCCGGCGGACTCCATCTGCTCCACCGT
>ENA-UOUJ01001268-UOUJ01001268.1-activated-sludge-metagenome-genome-assembly--contig:-NODE-1268-length-13767-cov-65.733883_pt1 | contig 13767 bp, 16 predicted proteins | sample MGYA00249839_ERZ747224 | MGnify/ENA primary metagenome ERZ747224 (study PRJEB28782, sample SAMN03220277) | activated sludge metagenome | biome: wastewater; feature: sewage sludge; material... | reverse complement strand
CCTTTTATACCAAGTTTTTTCAGAAGGTACATTTTGGTAATATTGAATAACATCAGACAAACCCAACACTTTTTTAAATTTATTATTTCGCCGTTTTTGTCATAGTAAATGATGTTATGCAATTTATCATTTGTATACGATTTCAGTAATAATAAATATCGGCAGGCAAAACACTTCTCTATGCTATTCACCATTTTTGTTATATTGAACAACAAAAGTCCTTCTCTATGCTGCCATCCATTTATACCATCTTTGTATTTTAGGTTGACCATTTTCGTCATATTCAATTTGAGCAGGCAAATCTCCTTCTCTATGCAACAATTCATTTTTATATCAACTTTCTTTTTCAAGTTTCCCATTTTCGAAATATTCAATTTGAGCAGGCAAATCTCCTTCTCTATGCAACAATTCATTTTTATATCAACTTTCTTTTTCAAGTTTCCCATTTTCGTCATATTCAATTTGAGCAGGCAAATCTCCTTCTCTATGCAATTTACCATTTTTATACCAACTTTCTTTGTAAAGTTGTCCATTGTAGTAATATTGAATAAAAGCAGGCAAATCTCCTTCTCTATGATATTTACCATTTATATAACAACTTTCTTCTGCAAGTTGTCCATTGTCGTCATAGTAAAGTCTAGCAGGCAAATCTCCTTCTCTATGCAATTTACCATTTTTATACCAACTTTCTTCTTCAAGTTGTCCATTTTCGTAATAGTGAATAACAGCATGCAAATCTCCTTCTCTATGATATATACCATTTTTATACCATATTTCTTTTTTAAGTTGTCCATTTTGGTAATATTCAATTAGAGCAGGCAAATCTAACACATAATTTGGTAAATATTTAGAACTATTTGTTACAATATTATTTGTATGATGTGTCATATCAATATGATCAAAATAAATATTACTTTCAAGAATGTACTTTTTTAAATTTGAAAATAATAACATTTTATATAAATGTTATTATTTTTCTTTCAATTTTTTCTCAATATAGACAAATTTAATATACATATATTAAATTAATCTTCTGTCGTTTTTGTCAATCAAATAACATTTTCTATATGACACATAATTTGGTAAATTTAAATGTTGAAAACTATCTGTTACAATATTATTTGTATGACTTGGTATTTAAAAATAAATACCAAATTTTGAAATTATTTTTCAAAAATTGATAAAGTTGTTTTCGTAAATTTGTAAATGGACATCGAAACTATATGGTAAAATACATCATTTTTGGAAAATAATTTCAAAATTTTAACTCAAAATACCAAATTTTGAAATTATTTTCCAAAAATCATAAAGTTGTTTTCGTAAATTTGTAAAAATGGACATCGAAACTATATGGTAAAATACATCATTTTTGGAAAATAATTTCAAAATTTTAACACAAAATTCCATTCCTAACCCTAGGGTAAGATAACATCGAAGATGTTATCCAACTTGGCAATTCACCTTTGGTGAATTGTTTAGTCACACTTGATATTTAAAAAATTTGTAAAAATGGACATTGAAACTATATGGTAAAATACATCATTTTTGGAAAATAATTTCAAAATTTTAACTCAAATTAAAAACCTTCAAGAAGGTACTTTTAAATTTGAAAATAATATTTTCAAATTATTATACCAACTTTTTCTGGAAGGTTGTAATATTCAATTATAGCAGACGATTCTTCTCTATGTAATTCATCGTTTTTATACCATATTTCGACCCAAGGTTGTCCATTTTCGTAATAGTAAATATCAGCAAGCAAATCACCTTCTCTATACAAATTATCATTTTTATAACAAATTTGCATGTAAAGTTGTCCATTTTCGTAATATTCAATTTGAGCAGGCAAATCTAACACATTTGAATATTTAGAACGATTTGTTACAATATTATTTGTATGATGTATTATCAATATGATTAAAATAAATATTACTTTCAAGAATGTACTTTTTAAATTTGAAAACAATAACATTTTACATTATAAATGTTATTTTGTATCAATATAGAAAAATTAATATTTAAATATATTAATCAATAACAGTAGGCAAATTTCCTCTTCTATATTTATTACCGTTTTTATACCATCTTTGTGTTTTAAGTTGGCCATTTTCGTGATATTGAACAAAAGCAGGCAAATCATTTTCTCTATGAAATTTACCATTTTTATACCAACTTTGGTAGTAAGGTTGTCCATTTTTGTAATATTCAATAAAAACATGAAAATCTCCTTCTCTACGCAGTTCATCATTTTTAAACCAAATTCATTTTTTAACTTGTCCATTTTTAAACCAAGTTTCTTTTTCAAGTTGTCCATTGTAGTAATATTCAATATGAGCAGGCAAATCTCCTTCTCTATAAAAAATTATCATTTTTATAACAAATTTTGTAGTAAGGTTGTCCATTTTCGTAATATTCAATAAAAGTAGGCAAATCTCCTTCTGTATTCAATATACCAAGTTTCTTTTTCATGTTGTCCATTTTCGTAATATTCAATAAAAGTAGGCAAATCTCCTTCTCTATGTGATTTACCATTTATATACCATCTTTCTTTCTTAGGTTTTCCATTTTCGTAATATTTAATATGAGCAGGCAAATCTCCTTCTCTATTCAATTTATCATTTATATACCAAATTTCTTTTTTAAGTTTTCCATTTTCGTAATAATCAATTTGAGCAGGCAAATCTCATTCTCTATGTAATTTACCATTTTTTTTCCAAATTTCAAATTTAATTTGTCCATTTTCGTAATAATCAATTTCAGCAGGCAAATCTCCTTCTCTATGTGATTTACCATTTTTTTCCAAATTTCAAATTTAAGTTTTCCATTTTCGTAATAATCAATTTGAGCAGGCAAATCTCATTCTCTATGTAATTTACCATTTTTTTTCCAAATTTCAAATTTAATTTGTCCATTTTCGTAATAATCAATTTGAACAGGCAAATCATCTTCTCTATACATTTCACCATTTTTATACCAACGTTGTGTTTTAATTTGTCCATTTTCGAAATATTCAATTTGAGCATACAAATCACCTTCTCTATGCAATATACCAGTTTTCTCTAAAATACGCTCACCAGGAATTTTTTGTTCTATTCCTTTATACCATCTTTTCATGTAAGGTTGGCCATTTTGGTAATATTGAATAACAGCAGGCAAATCTCCTTCTCTATGAGGTGCACCATTTTTATACCATCTTTTTATGAAAGGTTTTCCATTTTTGTAATATTCAATTTCGGCAGGCAAATCACCATCTCTATGTAATCGATAATTTATATACCATCGTTTTATTTTAGGGTTTCCATTTTCGTAATATTCAATTATAGCAGGCAAATTTCTTTTTCTCTGAAATTGATGATACCAACTTTTTCTTTTAGGTTTTCCATTTTCGTAATATTCAATTTCGGCAGGTAAATCTCCTTTTCTATGCAATTTATCATTTATATACCAAAATTTTCCCTGAATTTGTCCATTTTGGTAATAGTGAATTTCAGCTGGCAAATCTCCTTCTCTATGTAATTTAATATTTTTATACCAACTTTCTATCTTAGGTTGTCCATTTTCGTAATATTCAATTTCAGCAGGCAAATCACCTTCTCTATGCAATATACCATTTTTATACCAAGTTTCTTTTTTAAGTTGTCCATTTTCGTAATATTCAATTTCAGCAGGCAAATCACCTTCTCTATGCAGATCACCATTTTTATACCAATATTCCATGTAAGGTTGTACATTGTCGTAATAATCAATTATAGCAGGCAAATCTCCTTCTCTATACAGTTCACCATTTTTATACCAAATGTGTATATCATACTGAATATCAACAGGCAAATTTAACACATAATTTGGTACATATTTAGAACTATTTGTTACAATATTATTTGTATGATGTATTATATCAATATGATTAAAATAAATATTACCCTCAAGAAGGTACTTTTTTAAATTTGAAAACAACAACATTTTACATTATAATAAAAAATTATTTTTGCAAAAGTGGACATCAAAACTATATGTTAAAATACATCATTTTTGGTCAAAAATATTAATTCAAAATGACAATCTAATATTTAACCGTCTTGAAGGTGCTTTTTAAATTTGAAAATAATAACATTTTACATTATAAATGTTATTTTGTCTCAATATAGAAAAAATTAATATTTTGCCGTTTTTTGTCATAATCATAACAGTAGGCAAATTTCCTTCTCTATATTTATTACCATCTTTTTATTTTAGGGTTTCCATTTTCGTAATATTCAATTATAGCAGGCAAATTTCTTTTTCTCTGAAATTGATGATACCAACTTTGTCTTTTAGGTTTTCCATTTTCGTAATATTCAATTTCGGCAGGTAAATTTCCTTCTCTATGTAAACTACCATTTTTATACCAACTTTCTGTTTTAATTTTCCCATTATAGTAATATTCGGTTAGAGCAGGTAAATCATTTTCACTATGCCATAGATTATTTTTATAGTACATTTTTCTCCAAGGTCGCCCATTTTGGTAATAATCAACTTCAATACGAAAATTTACTTGTCTATGTAAAATATAATTTTTGTCCCAAATTTCTTCTTCAATATAATTTTGATTCCAAGTTTCTAGCTTAAGTTCTCCGTTTTTGCGATATTTAATATCATCAGGAAAACCTCCTTCTCTATGTAAAATAGAGTTTTTATACCAACTTTTTCTGATAATTTGTCCATTTTTCAAATAAGTAATAACAGCAGGCAAGTCTAACACGTAATTTGGTGAATTTGAAGAGCGATTTATTGCAATATTATTTGTATGATGTGTCATATCAATATGATCAAAATAAATATTACCTTCAAGAAGATACTTTTTTAAACTCGAAAATAATAGCATTTACTATAACAAAAATAATTTTAATTATTTTTGTTATAGTAAATGTGTATCTCAAATTGCTTAGACAAAATATAAAACTAAAGAACTATTTATATGATGTATCATATAAATATGATTAAAAGTAACATTTAATTAAATATGATGTTTTCATCAAAGTAATTTTTAAATTACCTTTTCTATGTTTATTATCATTTTGATACCAACTTTTATCAAAGATTGTCTATTTTTGTCATTGTAAATATAATACATAATTTAAAGAACTATTTATCATATCAATATTACCTTCAAGAAGATACTTTTATATTTGAGGCTAATTTAATTGTAATTTATTACTTTGCTGTTTTTGTCATATTCAATTTCAACAGGTAAATCACCTTCTCTATATTTATATCCATTTTTATACCAAATTTGTATCTTAGGTTGTCCTTTGTAGTATTCAATTATAGCTGAAAAATCCCCTTTTCTATTTATTTTCCCATTTTTATACCAATTTTCCCTCCAAGGATGCCCACTTTTGTCATATTCAATATAAGCTGGAAAATCACCTTTTCTATTTATTTTTCCATTTTTATACCAAATTTTTGTTCTATGTTGTCCACTTTCGAAATAATCAATAACAGCAGGTAAATCACCTCCTCTATGCAATTTATCATTTTTATACCAACTTTTTATCCAAGGTTGTCCGTTGTCGTAATAGTAAATTGTAGTAGGCATATTACCTTCTCTATGCTTTTTACCATTTTTATACCAATATTTCTCCTTAGGTTTCCCGTTTTCGTAATAAATAATTTCAGCAGGCAAATTTCCTTCTCTATGCAATTTATCATTTTGATACCAACTTTCTCTCAGAAGTTTTCCACCTTCATACCAACTTTCTTTTTCAAATTGTCCACCTTCATACCAACTTTCTTTTTCAAGTTGTCCATTTTTGTCATATTGAATAACAGCAGGCAAATTTCTATGTAATTTACCAGTTTGGTACCATTTTTTTATTCTAGGTTGACCGTTGTCATAATATTCAATAACAGAAGGCAAATCTTCTTCTCTATGTTCACTTCCATTTTGGTACCACCTTTGTGTCTTAAGTTGGCCGTTGTAGTAATATTCAATAACAGAAGGCAAATCTTCTTCTCTATGTTCACTTCCATTTTGGTACCACCTTTGTGTCTTAAGTTGGCCGTTGTAGTAATATTCAACTAGAGCAGGCAAATCTCCTTCTCTATGTTCACTTCCATTTTTGTACCAAATTTCTTTTTCAAGTTGCCCATTTTGGTAATATTCAATATAAGCTGGCAAATCTCCTTCTCTATGTAATTTATTACCATTTTTATACCAACTTTGTACATAAAATTGTCCATTTTTATGATAGTAAATAAAATTAGGAAAATCTCCTTCTCTATGCAATTTACCATTTTTACTCCAAGTTTGTGTCTTAAGTTGTCCACCCTCATAATATAAAATTTCAGCTGGCAAATCACCTTCTCTATGCAATTTACCATTTTTACTCCAACTTTGTATATGAAAATGGCCATTTTTGCCATATTGAACAACAACAGGCAAATCTAACACATAATTTTGTAAAATCAAATACCTATTTATTTCAATCATATTGGTATGATGCATTATATCAATATGATTGAAATAATTATTACTTTCAAGAAGATACTTTTTTATATTCGAAAATAATGACATTATATATTGAAAAAATAAATTTATTTTTTTTAACAATTTAAACATATGATTTATAAAATCTATTAATATTTTATCATACAGAAGAATAATTACTGCCGTTTTATATTTTCGCAATAAATCACATTCTATATGCAATTTATTACCAAATATAAAAAACTATTTGTTACAACATCAATATTATTGAAAATACTTTCAAGGAGGTAAATTTAAAAATAATGACATAAATTACTATTAAATCATATAATATTGCAGTTTTCGTTACAGTAAATCGCATCAAGAAAGTGTCGTCTTTAGATATTATCATGAAAAATTACATTCTCTATGCTATTTGTATATTAGGTTATTTAGACAAATGTAACACATAATCTAAATAACTATATGATGTATCATATTTATATGATTAAAAGTATCTTCAAGAATACAATTTTATTTAAATTTTGTTTCAAAATTTAAATATACATATATTATTACCATTTTGATACCACTTATGTATCTTAGGTCGCCCATTTTCGTAGTAGTGAATTTCAGCAGGCAAATCTCTTGCTCTATGCTTTTTTACCATTTTTATACCAACTTTCGTTTTTAAGTTGTCCATCTTCGTAGTAGTGAATTTCAGCAGGCAAATCTCTTGCTCTATGCTTTTTACCATTTTTATACCAACTTTCGTTTTTAAGTTGTCCATCTTCGAAATATTGAATTTCAGCAGGAAAATCTCCTTTTCTATGAAATTTACCACTCTTATACCATCTTTGTACCTTAGATTGTCCATTTTTGTAATAGTAAATTTCAGCTGGTAAATCTTCTTCTCTATGCCATTTACCATTTTTATGCCAACTTTCGTTTTTAAGTTGTCCATTTTCGAAATATTCAATTTCAGCAGGCAAATCTCCTTCTCTGTGTGATTTACCATTTTTATACCAACTAAATTCTGAAGGCTGCCCATTTTCGTAATATTGAATTAAAGCAGGTAAATCTCCATCTCTATGCAATTTATTATTTTTGTACCATCTCTTTATCTTAGGTTGCCCATTTTTGTAATAGAAAATAAAATTAGGTAAATCTCTTTCTCTATCCCATTTACCATTTTTATGCCAAATTTCTCTCTCAGGTTGCCCATTTTTGTAATAATAAATTTCTGCAGGCAAATCTCCTTCTCTATGTAATTTATTACCATTTTTATACCAAGCTTGCAACGAATGTCCATCATTGTAGCAGCGAATTTCGGTAGGCAAATCTAACACATAATTCGGTAATTTTAAACGCATAGACCTATTTATTACAATATTATTTGTGTGATGTATTATGTTATTGAAATAAATATTACTTTCAAGAAGATACTTTTTTAAGTTTGAAAACAATAACATTTTATATAAATTTAAATTTAAATTTAAATTTAAATTTATTTTTTCAAATTTAAGATAATGATCTAATTTATTCCTTTGCAGTTTTTGAACAGAAGCTAACAAATTTTCTTTCTATGCAATTAGATTGTTGGTGATATTCAGTGGGAAATCTCCTTCTGTAAGATTGTTCATTTTCGTAATATTGAATTTCAGAAAGCAAATAATTTTAAATTTGAAAATAATAAATTAAATCATATAATGATTTAATTTTTGGAAAAGTAAATTACCTTCTCTATAACTAATACCATTTTGATACCAACTTTTCATGTAAGGTCGTCCATTGTCATAATATTCAATAACAGCAGGCAAATCTCCTTCTCTATGCAATTTACCATTTTGATACCAATTTTCTTTTAAAGGTTGCCCATTTTCGTAATATTCAATTACAGCAGGCAAATCTCCGTCTCTATGTTTATTTCCATTTTGGTACCAAGCTTCATTAGAAAGATGTCCATTTCTGAAATAGTGAATAACAGCAGGCAAATCATCTTCTCTATGTGGTACACTATTTTTGTACCAAACTATTCTGTAAGGTTGCCCATTGGAATAGTAATCAATTTCATTAGGGAAATCTGTCATTTTACATTATAACAGAAATTTAAATTTATTTTTTCAAATTTGAGACAAAATATTCTTTTGCACTTTGTGGTACAGTAAATTTCATTTTTTGTGGAATGTTTTCATAATATTAGAACAGGCAAATATTTGCTATTGCCGTTTTATGTTAAGACAATTTTATGCCATCTTTATATTTCGTGATGCCCGTTGTAAAATAGTAAATTTCATCAGGTAAACCACCTTCTCTATACCATTTGTCATTTTGATACCATTTTTCTATTTCAAGACGCCCATTTTTGTCATAGAAAATTTCTGCAGGCAAATCTCCATCTCTATGTTTAATACCATTTTGATACCATTTTTCTATTTCAGGTCGCCCGTTTTTGTAATAGAAAATTTCTGCAGGCAAATCTCCATCTCTATGTTTAATACCATTTTTATACCAAGTTTCTTTATCAAGTTGTCCACCTTCATAATATTTAATAGCAGCGGGCAAATCTCCTTCTCTATGCAATTCACCATTTTGATACCACATTTGTGTCTTCGGTAGTCTATTTTCATAATAGTAAATTTCTGCAGGCAAATCTCCTTCTCTATGCAATTTACCACCTTCACACCAAGTTTGTGCCTTAAGTTGTCCATTGAAGTAATATTCAATTTCAGCAGGCAAATCTCCTTCTCTATGCAATTCACCATTTTTATACCAAATTTGTATTTTAGGTTGCCCATCACTGAAGTAATATTCAATTTCAGCAGGCAAATCTCCTTCTCTGTGCTTTTTACCATTTTTATACCAAATTTTGTTGTCAAGTTGCCCATAGTCGTAATATTTAATTTGAGCAGGTAAATCTCCTTCTCTATGCCGTTCACCATTTTTTAACCAAATTTGTATTTTAGGTTGTCCATTTTCTTCATATTGAATAAAAGCAGGTAAATCACCTTCTCTATGCAATTTACCATTTTTATGCCACCTTTCCATGAAAAGTTGCCCATTTCCATAATATTCAATGTAAGCAGGTAAATCACCTTCTCTATGCAATTTACCATTTTTATGCCACCTTTCTATTTTAGGTTGTCCATTGTAATAGTAAATAATATTAGTAGGCAAATCTAACACATAATTTTGTAAACTATAAGGATTAATTACTACAATATTATTTGTATGATGTATTATATCAATATGATCAAAATAAATATTACCTTGAAGAAGATACTTTTTTATATTTGAAAATAACAACATTTTATATAAATTTAAATTTAAATTTATTTTTTTCAAATTCAAAACAAATTAAATCACTATATGATTTAATTATAATCTGCATAGCAAATTTCATCAAGAAATTTACTTTCTACTATATTGAATAACAGCAAACTAATCTCCTTATCTATGTAATTTATCATTTTTTATACCAAGCTTCTAGTTTACCACTTTCGTAATAACATTAGGCAAATCACATTTATTACAAACTTTTTGTAGGATTGCTAGTAATAACATCAAGCAAATCTAACATATATTTTAATCATATCAATATGATTAAAATTACTTTCTTAAAAGCAGTAACACAAATTTATTTTTTTTTTCAAAATTGGAACATATGAAATCATTTAATTTATTATTTTTCCGTTTTTGTCGTAGTAAATCACATCATACTGATATCCTTTACTACGTTTATGCCACTTTACTTTTTGAAGTTGTCCATTTTCGTAATACTTAATATCATCAGGTAAACCACCTTCTCTATATTTAGTATTATTTTTAAACCATTTTTCTTTTTCAGGTTGTCCGTTTTGGTAATAGAAAATTTCGGCAGGTAAATCTCCTTCTCTATGCAATCCACCAGTTTTATACCATCTTTGTATAAAAGGGTTTCCGTTGGAGTAATATTGAATATCAGAAGGAAAATCTCCTTCTATATGGTCTATAAATTTGCCCATTGGAATAATAATGAATAAAAGCAGGTAAATCTCCTTCTCTATACAATTTACCATTTTGATACCAAAGTTCTTTTTCAAGTTGCCCATTTTCGTAATACCAAATTTCAGCAGGCAAATTTACTCTATGTTTGTTTCCGCCCTTATACCAAAGTTCTTTTATATGTTGCCTGTTATAGTAATATTTAATTTCGGCAGGCAAATCACCTTCTCTGTGTTTTTTACCACCTTCATACCAAATTTGTATTTTAGGTTGTCCATTTTCGTAGTAAATTTCAGCAGGCAAATCGCCTTCTCTATGTTTATCACCATTTTTATACCAAATTTTGTTGTCAAGTTGTCCATGGTTATAATAAGTAATAACAGCAGGCAAATCTCTTTCTCTGTGCTTTTTACCACCTTCATACCAAATTTTTATTTTAGGTTGCCCATCTTCGTAATATTCAATGTAAGTAGACAAATCACTTTCTCTGTTCCATTTACTATTTTTAACCCAACTTTGTATGTGAGGTTGTCCACTATCGTAATAAGTAATATTAGTAGGTAAATCTAACACGTAATTTGGTAAATTTAAAGTTCTACTTGAAAAAAAAAGAGAACTACTTATTACAATATTATTTGTATGATGTATTATATTATTGCAATAAATATTACTTTCAAGGAAGTACTTTTTTAAATTTGAAAACAATAACATTTTAATAGAAACTTAAATTTAAATTTGAAAACAATAACATTTTAATAGAAACTTAAATTTAAATTTGAAAACAATAACATTTTAATAGAAACTTAAATTTAAATTTGAAACAAAATTAAATACACATATCTAATTATTTTCTGTTCGGTATAGTAATATCGAATCTCCATGTTTGTTTTCAGGAAAATCACCTTCACTTTCGTGATAGTAAAAGTTGCAAATCTCCTTCTCTATGAAATTTTTGTACCAAAATCTTTATCAAGGCAAATTTAACACAAAATAACTATTTGCGTGATGTGCCATGTTATTGAAATAAATATTTTCAAGTATAAATTTAATTTCATTATTCTACTTTATACAATTTACCATTTATATACCAATCTTGTCTCTTAATTTGACCATTTTCATAATAAACAATTACAGCAGGCAAATTTCCTTCTCTATGCAATTTAGTATTTTTATACCAACTTTTCTTTATAGGTTGCCCATTTTGATAATACTCAATAAGAGAAGGTAAATCACCGTCTCTATTCCACATATTATTTTTATTCCAACTTTCTATTTTAGGTTGTCCATTTTTGTAATATTCAATTTCAGCAGGTAAATCTCTTTCTCTATACTGTATGTTATTTTGATACCAACTTTCCATCAAATGTTGCCCATTTTGGTAATAGTAAATTTTAGCAGGCAAATCTCCTTCTCTATGCAATTTATCATTTTTAAACCACATTTTTTTTTCAAGTCGCCCATTTTCGTAATACCAAATTTCAGCAGGCAAATATTTTCTATGTTTTTTACCACCTTCATACCAAATTTCTATCTTAAGTTGTCCATTTTGGTGATAGAAAATTTCAGCTGGAAAATCTCCTTCTCTATGTAATTCACCATTTTTATACCATTTGTTTTCAAGTTGAACATTTTCATAATAGAAAATTTGAGCTGGAAAATCTCCTTCTCTATGCAATTTACCATTTTTATACCACCTTTCAATTCGTCCATTTTTGTAACGATATTCAATTTTAGCAGGCAAATCCAATACATAATTTGGTAAATTTAAAGACCTATTTATTTCAATATTATTTGTGTGATGTATTATATGATTAAAATAAATATAACCTTCAAGAAAATACTTTTTTAGATTTGAAAATAGTAACATTTTATATAAATTTAAATTCATTTTTTTTAATTTTTATAGTAAAGCAAATCGTCTTCTATATTTATAATAAAATTGTATATTATGTTGTCCATTGTCATAAAAGCAGTCCAATCTCCTTTATAATTATTAAACATTCATATATGAATGTTTTTTGGCATAGTAAATTACAGTATTCACAAGTAACACTTTGAACAATAGCAGAACTATCATGGTGTACATTATTTGTATTTCTTGGAACTAATATATTACATTTAAATTAATTTCCTCATTTTCTTTCATAGTCCATTTTCCAGCATTGCTACTTATTTCTAAATGTTTAACTTCCCCATATTTAGTATCTCCAAATATATCATTATAATTGCCTTTCAATTTCACTAATGGTCCATTCATAACTTTATATAATTTCTTGGTAACATCAACTCCTCCATATATTGCTTTCAAATTATGATTAATATATTGATATTTGATATCATGACATAACTTCAAACAATCAAGCATCATATCCCCTCCATTCTTCACAAATATTGCTTCATGTATATCAATAAATGTGTCTAATCCACCTTTTACCCAAATATCATTTTCAATTATATTAAATGGTATTTTAATTAATGACTGGAGTTTATAATTGTTTTTCAATATGATTACGGACATTTTAATTTCATTATTTAATGAATAAGTTACATTATCTCCAAATATTTGATTATTTTTGAGTAATTGCAAACCTACTCCATCAGTAGCAAACGCAAATGATTGAACATGAAATCCATTATCTTTGGAATAATTTATACTTGGTCCTACTAATTTAACTTCATCATTAAGTTGCGATGTAAATAATTCAGTCCAATTATCATTTTCAAATACAAATGGACCACGACATGAACTATTTATAAATATATACTTATTGAATGAAATTGATTTAACCATATTAAGTGCATAATTCCATGCTTCAAAATCAGGTCCTTCGTTTTCCCTAACAATTACAGTTACATTTGATAAATTATTAATATGACTGTAAATTTCGTTCTCATCTGCCATATTGAGAACTATAATAAAATATACTTTATCTGATTTGAATATACCATTCGTCATAAAAAATTCAACATTGCTATTATATGTATGAGTAGTATATATTACTACTGTTGAATCTTCCATTTACAATAAAAAAATATGTATTAAGGGGAATTATTTGATAAGAAAAGTATTTATATTATGAAATTTGAATATTTAGATATCAATAAAAATGTTGATTTATATTGAAAGTGTAGTATAAATTCAGTTTAGAGTAATCATATACCATTTGTCAATAAAATTATTATTGAATACGTAGTATAAATTCAGTTTAGAGTAACCATATACCATTTGTCAATAAAATTATTATTGAATACATAGTATAAATTCAGTTTAGAGTAATCATATACCATTTGTCAATAAAATTATTATTGAATACATAGTATAAATTCAGTTTAGAGTA
>ENA-UOUJ01001267-UOUJ01001267.1-activated-sludge-metagenome-genome-assembly--contig:-NODE-1267-length-13768-cov-3.724057_pt1 | contig 13768 bp, 7 predicted proteins | sample MGYA00249839_ERZ747224 | MGnify/ENA primary metagenome ERZ747224 (study PRJEB28782, sample SAMN03220277) | activated sludge metagenome | biome: wastewater; feature: sewage sludge; material... | reverse complement strand
AGAGATCCCCCGCCGTGTGTTCATCGACCGGTTGAAGAAGGACTACGCCTACGTGGCCTATCCGAAGAACCTCAAGGCCGTCGAGGCCCTGGTGGACAGCTCCATCTTCAAGAAGGGATCCTCCACCACGGATACCCTGCTCCGCAAGGAGGTGAAGGAAGGGGAGATGCTCCGTGGTCGTCTGCTCTACCGTCGCGAGATCACCGGCATGATCCGCAACGGGAAGTACCTCGCCGTGCGCGGTCGCCAGTATGATGAGGCCACCCAGACCATGGAGGATACCGTGGTGGTGCGCGACGTCATGGAGGGATGGAAGTATGACCGCAAGAAGGCCGGGAAGCTGACGAAGCCGGTCTTCACCATCACCGGGCGTACCTACACGCAGCGCGACCTGCTCGATTTCCTCGAGGCCAAGCAGCGCCGCGAACGTGTGGTCACCTCCAAGGAACTGGTCGAGGCCCGCTTCTCCGAGTTCGTGGATGAAAGCCTGATGAACTACGAGGATGAGCACCTCGAGCAGAAGTATCCGGACTTCCGCATGCTGATGAAGGAGTACCGCGATGGCATCCTCCTCTTCGAGCTCACCGACCAGAAGGTGTGGGGCCGTGCCGTGCGCGACACTGCGGGTCTGGAGGCCTTCCACAAGGCGCACGAACGCGACTACATGTGGCCCACTCGCTATACCGGCGATCTGTACACCTGCCAGGATGCCGCTGTGGCCAAGCTGGTGCGTGCGCAGATGAAGAAAGGCAAGCGCGGCAAGGACCTGCTGGACATCATCAACAAGACCAACGCGTTGGCCCTGGAGATCGATAACGGCACCTGGACCGCGGATCAGAAGCCCTACCTGCAGGCACTGACCACGGTGGGCCTGAGCGCCGACCAGCAGGTGGATGGCCGTGTGGTCATCGTGGACCTGAAGGAGATCATCCCGCCCACCCCGAAGACCCTGGACGAGACCCGTGGCATGGTCACGGCCGCTTACCAGGACAGCTTGGAGAAGGCGTGGATCGAGGAACTGCGTGGCAAGTACATGGTCTCGGTGGACCGCGACGTCCTCTATTCCATCAAGTGACGGTGCACAAGGGATCCCCCGCCTGGTCGAAGGCCGCGCTGGTGGCCGTCGTCATAGCGGCGGTCCCGGCGGCCTGTACCACCACCACAGACCAGGAGGATCCCGTGGTGGCCAGGGCTTTTGATCAGGTGCTGCGCTGGAGCGACCTGCGCCAGATGGTTCCTTTGGGACTGTCCCCGGAGGACAGCGCCGTGATGGCCGAGTCGCACATCAACAACTGGATCCGCAAGCAGGTGGTGCTGCACAAGGCCGAGGAGAACCTGTCCCCGGCGGACAAGGATTTCGAGGCCCAGCTGCGGGACTACCGCAATTCGCTCGTGCTTTTCGCGTATGAACAGGCATTGGTGGACCAGAAGCTCGATACGACCTTCACCGAGGAGGAGGTGCAGGCCTACTACGAGGCCAATCAGGCCAATTTTGAGCTGCGCGATCATGCCGTGAAGCTGCGCTGGTTCCGGCTGACCGTGCCCGACCGCAAGGTGGTGAAACGCGTGGAGGACCTCTTCAAGAGCCCCAAGGAGGAGAAGCAGCACGAACTGGAGATCTGGCTCGCCTCCAATGGCGTGAACATCATCGATCGCTCGGCGGCCTGGACCTATTGGTCCGATCTGGATGCCGAGTTCCCGGTGGACCTGCCGGAGCCCCACGGGCCCGAGCGGGTGGTGTTGAACAGCGACAGCACCGCCTGGTTCCTGGAGATCCTGGAACTTCGTCCCCGGAAGAGCGCCATGCCCTTGGAACTTGTCCGCCGGGACATCCGCTCCATCCTGCTGAACCAACGAAAGCTGCAGCTCATTGAGCGCATGCGAGAAGACCTGTACCGTGAAGCCCTGCAGAACAAGGATGTCGAAGTGCATTGAGCGAGCGGCCCTCGCGGTGTCGATGCTGCTGGTCGGTACGGTCGGCATGGCCCAACCACAGGCGCTGCTCATCGACCGCGTGGTGGCCGTGGTGGGCCGGGAGGCCGTGCTCCATTCCGACCTGGCCCAGCGGCTGGAACAAGCCCGCAGCCAAGGGGCCAAGGTGGACCTGGAGATGGCCTGCGGTGAACTGGAGGACCTGCTGTACGAGAAGCTGCTGCTGGAACAGGGCCGCCTGGACAGCGTGGTGGTGGAGGAGGCCCAAGTGAACGGCGAGCTCGATCGTCGCATCCGGTACTTCGCTTCGCAACTGGGCGGGGAGAAGAAGTTGGAGGAGTTCTATGGCAAGAGCATCGCCGAGATCAAGGCCGATTTCCGCCAGCAGGTGCAGGACCAGTTGCTGGTGCAGACCATGCAGCAGAAGGTCACGGCGGATGTGCGGCTCACCCCGCGCGATGTGCAGCACTTCTACCGGTCCATCCCGGAGGACAGCGTGCCCCTGATCAATGCCGAGGTGGAGTATGCCATGGTCCTGAAAGTGCCCAAGCCGAACGAGGAGGAGGACCGACGCGTCCGGCGCAGGATGGAGGAGTTCCGCGATGCGGTCGTGAAGGGAACGAAGGATTTCTGCACCGTCGCCATCCTGTACTCCGAGGACCCCGGTTCGGCCAAGGAATGCGGGGAGCTCGGCCTGGTGCCGCAGGGCGTCATGGTGCCCGAGTTCGATGCCGTGGCGCTCAGCCTCAAGGAAGGCGAGGTGTCGCAGGTGTTCAAGACCCAGTATGGCTGGCACTTCATGCAGTTGATCGAGCGTCGGGGTGAGCAGTACAATGCCCGCCATGTGCTGATGCGTCCGCAGGTGGGGGCCGCCGACCTCCAGGTGCGTGGTATTCGGGCGGGTTCCATCGACATGGGGGCCGCCGCCCAGGAGCTTTCGGATGACGAGGATAGCAAGGGCCTCAACGGCGTGATGATCGACCCCAGCTCCAATTCGGCACGCTGGGACATGGGGTCGTTGGACCAACAGACCTTCTTTGTACTGGACAAGTTGAAGCCGGGCGAGGTCAGCGATCCGCAGTTGGTGGTGATGCCCGATGGCACCAAGGCCTACCGGATCCTTCGCCTCATCCAGCGCACGGCACCGCATCGGGCGAACCTGAAGGACGACTACCGCCTCATCCAGCAGGCGGCAGAGGGCAAGGCCCGTGCGAAGGCGGTGGATGATTGGGTCGCCGAGCGGCTGAAGGGCACCTACGTGCGCCTTTCCGCCGAGCATGCCACCTGCCCGTTCCAGCATGATTGGGCCAAGCTGGAGCCCACCAACTGACCCTTCACGCATAGCGACGAAGCACATGAACATTCCAGGGAACGATGTCCAAGCGGTTGAACAGTTCGGCGAACGCTACCGTCGGCTGAAAGGGGAGGTGGGCAAGGTCATCATCGGTCAGGACCAGGTGGTGGACCTGGTGCTCCTCGGTATCTTCAGCAAAGGCCACTGCCTGTTGGTGGGCGTGCCCGGTCTGGCGAAGACCCTGTTGGTCAACACCGTCGCCAAGGCCTTGGGCCTCACTTTCAACCGCATCCAGTTCACGCCCGACCTGATGCCCAGCGACATCATCGGTTCCGAGATCCTGGACGAGAGCCGCCACTTCCGTTTCGTGAAGGGGCCCATCTTCGCCAATTTGGTGCTCGCGGACGAGATCAACCGGACACCGCCCAAGACCCAGGCCGCCCTGTTGGAGGCCATGCAGGAGCGCGCGGTCACCGCCTCCGGGCAGACGCACGGGCTTCCCGATCCCTTCTTCGTGCTCGCCACCCAGAACCCGATCGAGCAGGAGGGGACCTATCCATTGCCCGAGGCCCAGTTGGACCGCTTCATGTTCAACATCTGGGTGGACTATCCCAAGTATGCTGATGAGCTGGCGGTGGTGAAGGCCACCACGAGCGATCGGCCCGCTACCGTGGAGCCAGTGCTCAGCGCGGAGGAGATCCTGTACTACCAAGGCCTGGTGCGCCGGATCCCAGTGCCGGACAACGTGCTCGAGTATGCCGTGAAGCTCGTGGGGCGCACGCGTCCCGGTACGGAGACGGCCCCGGCCATCATCAACGACCATGTCAGTTGGGGGGCCGGTCCGCGCGCATCCCAGTTCCTGGTGATCGGGGCCAAGGCACATGCCCTGGCCCATGGTCGGTTCTCGCCGGATATTGCGGATGTGCAGGCCGTGGCGCTGCCCATCCTCCGCCATCGCCTAGTGAGGAACTACAAGGCCGAGGCGGAAGGCGTCACCATCGATCGGATCGTCTCCGGCATCCTCTGATCGTTCGTGGGATACCACGGTTACCCCGAAGGTGGGGAATGACCGTGGTCAGCATGGCACTTCCGGGATCCCCTATTTTTGGGAGGTACCAACCCTTCGCACCGTGCTGCAATCCGTACGTCGCAAGCATCGCTTGATGCTCCTTCTCGCGTTGTTCGCCATGGGCGGGCTGCGGGCCCAGTTGCCCACGGTGGACATCACCCTGGTCCAGACCGTGGAAGGTCCGGTGGAGGTGCGCATCCGGCCCGATGGCCCCTTCGATGGGTTGATGTCCAGTATATCTTTCACCATACGTTGGACTGACGGACAGGCCAACTTGGGTACGATACAGCAGTTCTCGCCCGTCAATGTCTATAGCCCAGTGAACAAATCTGGGCCGGAGCAGGTATCCAATGGATTCCGCTACCAGGTCTTTGCGGGCTTTGGTTTCGTACCGCTTTACGATGTGCCCACCGCCTGGACCGGTGGCGAGGAGATCGTCCTGTGCCGCATCAATGTCATCAATGGCACCAGCGCCTTCAACATCGTGAACGATGACTGGACGAACGATATCAACAACAACGGCAATTTTTACGTCTCATTGAACGGCCAGGGTCGCACTGGCGAGATCTATACCATTTCCACATCGGCGGAGGATGTTCCGTCATCAATGGGCGGAGTGATCATGGCGCCGGTCCCGGCCGACCGCATGTTGTCCATCACCATGCCCGGGGAGCATGCCGGACCTGTGGACCTCCGCGTGACGGATGCAGCAGGCCGCATGGTGAGGCAGGAGAAGCTGGTCTTCCAAGGTGGCGTGCCCGTGACCGTGGATGTTTCCGCGCTCCCGGCAGGGGCCTATGTGCTCCATCTGTTGTCCGCTGCGGGAAGCAATGCGCAGCGGATCGTCGTGCAACATTGAATTGTCCGCATCATGAGCTTGCTAACACGTCTTTTCAGGCAGGGCTTGGTCATTGGATCGATATGGTCCTGCACAGTCCTTGTCGCCCAGGAGGTGGGACCGTGGCGCACCGTGATGGAGGCCGAGGTGGCCGGCCGCGGTGAGCGCCGGATCGTGCCCGCGCAGTACCGCACCATGGCGGTGGATGTGAATGCCATGGCCGCGCAGTTCGATGAAGTGCGTTCAACGCCGGGGATGGTGGCCACCATGATGGTGCCTCTTCCGGAAGGTGGCGCCGAGCGTTTCCGGTACTGGGCCAATGAGGTGATGCATCCGGAGCTCGCATCGCGCTATCCGGAGATCAGGACCTTCACCGGCGAAAGCGTGGACCGTCCGGGCATTCAGGCACGTTTTGACCTCACTCCACACGGGTTCCACGCCATGGTGATGGACCAGGAAGGAGGCTGGTGGTTCATCGATCCCTACGCGTTCGGCGATGCGAGCACCAGCATCATCTACCGCAAGGCCCATTTCTCCAAGGCGCTGCCTGCAGGCTTCAACCCATGCAGCTATGAGGAGGTGAACGATATTGATGCCGCTGCCGAGCAGACGCGCCAATGGATACAAGAAATGGGAGTGGACCGTGTGGGGGACTGCCAGAAGCGCACTTATCGGCTGGCCTTGGCCTGCACCGGTGAGTATGCCAACTACCACGGGAGTAACACCACGAACAACAACAAGGCGCTTGCCCTCGCCGCCATGGTCACCACCATGACCCGGGTGAACGCCCAGTTCGAACGGGATGCCACGCTCACCATGGTGCTGGTGGCCAATACCGATCAGCTCATCTACCTCAACGCATCCACCGATCCCTATTCCAACACCAATGGATCGGCGATGCTGGGCCAGAACCAGACCGCCTGCGACGGGGTCATTGGATCGGCCAACTACGACATCGGGCATGTGTTCAGCACCGGCGGTGGTGGCGTGGCCTATCTCAACAGCCCGTGCAACAACAGCTTGAAGGCGGGAGGGGTCACCGGTCAGCCCAACCCGGTGGGCGACCCGTTCGACATCGACTATGTGGCGCATGAGATGGGTCACCAGTTTGGTGCGAACCACACGCAGAACAACAACTGCAACAGGGCCAGTGCCGCCGCTTTTGAGCCGGGCAGCGCCTCCACCATCATGGGCTACGCGGGGATCTGTGCGCCCAATGTCCAGAACAACTCCGACGCGTATTTTCATGGGTACAGCATGCAGGAGATGGCCGCGAACATCACTGTTGGCACATCGAGCAGCTGCCCGGTGGTCACCTCGTCCGGCAACACGGCCCCGACAGTGAACGCCGGTGTGGACCGTACCATTCCGCGCAGCACGCCCTTCATCCTCACCGCAACGGGCAGCGATGTGAACCCTGGCAACACCCTCACCTATTGCTGGGAGCAGATGAACAATCAGGTCTCCACCCAGCCGCCTGTGGCGACCAGCACCAGTGGACCCAACTTCCGTTCGTTCACCCCCACCACGGGTACACAACGGTACGTTCCGGCGCTCAGCGCTGTGGTGGCCGGCACCACACCCACGTGGGAGGTGCTTTCCAGCGTGGGCCGCACCTACAACTTCCGCGTCACCGTGCGCGACAATGTGACGGGGGCCGGGTGCAACGGTCAGGACAACATGGTGGTGACCGTGTCCGGTACGGCCGGTCCCTTCCTGGTGACCCAGCCCAACACCAACGTATCCTGGGCAGCTGGCAGCACGCAGACGGTGACCTGGGATGTGGCTTCCACCAATGTGGCCCCCGTGAGCTGTTTGAACGTGGATATCCTGCTCTCCGTGGATGGTGGCTTCACCTATCCCTACACGCTTGTGACCTCCACGGCGAACGATGGCAGTCAGACCGTGACCATCCCGTCCATCCCGGCCACCACCACGGCCCGCGTCATGGTGAAGGCCAACGGCAACATCTTCTACGACATTTCCAACGCCAACTTCGCGATCACGGTACCCACCTCACCGGACTATGCGCTCAGCGTGGCGAGCCCATCGGTGAGCGTGTGTGAGCCGGCCAATGCCGTGTATGCCGTACAGTCCACTTCCCTGGCAGGATACACCCAGCCCATCACCTTGGGCACCACGGGTCTGCCCGCCGGGCTCACCGGATCCTTCAGCCAGAACCCCATCACACCGGGTGCGAACGCCACCCTCACCATCTCGGGAACACAGAACCAGTTGCCGGGTACGTATGGGTTCACACTGGCCGCCACCTCTGCAAGCGGGAACCGGTCGATACCCCTCACCCTCATCATCAATGACGTACCGGGAGGCGTGGTCCGCACCGCTCCCCTCAACGGCGCCACGGGTGTGGCTCCGGGCGGAGTACTGACCTGGAACGCAACACCGGGTGCGACCAGCTATGCCCTGCAGATCGCGACGGATGCCGGCATGGTCAATATCATCGAGAGCGCGGTGGGCGTTTCCACCACGAGCTATACGCCCGGAAGTGCGAATGCGCCGTTGACCACCTACTTCTGGACCGTGCAGGCGGTGAACGACTGTGGTTTCGGGCCCCTCACCCCGGTATGGTCCTTCACCACGGCGGCCTGCGTGCCGGTGCAGGTGCAGGTCACCACCGACCGGTATGGGGATGAGACCACGTGGGAAGTGGTCCAGGGCGCCACCGTGGTGGCCTCTGGTGGGCCGTATGCCCAGCTGCCCGGCAATGGCACGCAAGCCCAGGCCCCGGTGGACCTCTGCCTGCCGGCCGGGTGCTATCAGCTCAAGGTCTATGACAGCTATGGTGATGGCAATTGCTGCAGCTACGGCAACGGCTTCGTTCGCGTGGTGGATGGTACCGGAACGGTCCTCGCCAATGTGAGCCAGGATATCAATGTGGGAGCACCGGTCACGGTATCGTTCTGTGTGGCGGCCCAGGTGCTGATCTCACCCAAGGTGCTGCTCGAGGGACCTTACGTGTCAGGGCAGTCCTTGATGCATGATTCCCTGCGGGTGCGCGGCATGATCCCCTTGACGGAGCCCTACACCGCATTGGGCTATGATCAGCTGGCGGGGGGCGGTGGCGAGATCACCACGGCCGGGGTGTTTGCCACGGCGGGCAACAATGCCATTGTCGATTGGGTGCGCTTGGAACTGCGGTCGGCGACGAACAATGGCACCGTGGTGGCCACGCGCCAGGCCTTGGTGCAGCGCGATGGGGATGTGGTCATGGCCGATGGGACCTCGCCGGTGGTCATGAACGTGCCGCCGGGGAACTACTACCTCGCCATGCTCCATCGGAATCACCTCGGCTGCATGACGCTCACCACGCGAACGCTGGGGTCCACTGCGGTGGCGGTCGATCTGAGCGCAACGGCCACCACCATGTTCGGCACCGATGCGCGCAAGGTTTCGGGAGGGGTGGCCCTGCTGTGGGCGGGCAATGTGGTGCTCGATGGGCGACTGGCCTACACGAACCAGGACAACGACCGCGATCCCATCCTTTCAGCCATCGGCGGAGTGGTGCCAACCGCCACCGTCATGGGTTATCGCGCCGAGGATGTCAACCTGGATGGCACGGTGAAGTACACCGGTAGTGGCAATGACCGCGACCCCATCCTGACCAACATCGGAGGTGTCGTTCCCACCAACGTGCGTTTGGAGCAGCTGCCATGATGGTGCGCGGAGGCTTTTTCCTGGGATGGGTGATGCTCATGGCCCCATCGCTGCTTGCCCAGCAGTGGGAGGTGTTCGACATGGCGGGAGAGGGATTGCCGAGCAATACCATCACGGACCTCGTTCAGGATGATGATGGGGTGGTCTGGGCCGGGACCGATTGGGGGCTATGCCGGTTCGACGGATCGGCATGGACCGTACTGCAGGCCGGCACATCCGGGCTTCCGGGCAATGAGGTGACCTGCCTGGCCGTGGACAGCCTGGGCCGGTTGTGGGTGGGTACGGCCACCAACGGCATCGGCATTCTGGCAGGGGAGGGCTGGACCTATCTGGACAACACGAACAGCCCCATTGCCACCGAAGGTGTCAAGCACATCCATCACGACCATCGTGGTTGGGTGTGGATCAGCACCGAGCTCGGGCTCTATTGCCACACAGGGGAGGAGTGGCGGCATTACGACAACACACCGGAGAGCCATGGCGGCTTCACCTTCTTCGGGCCCAACGTGCGCGCGGTGGATGTGCGTGAGGATGGCCTGGTGGCCGTGGCCACGATGAACGCCGGGCTCACCTACCTCACCGAGACCGAGTTCGTCTACTATACGGCCGCCAGCAGCAATTTTCCCGATAACTCCATGAACGATGTGGTGTTCGATGAGAACGGGGACCGCTGGCTGGCCTGTCCTTCTGGAGGACTGATCTGGCATGCGGCATCGTTCATGGGGGGGCCTTGGTTCCAGTACGATTCGTTCACGGCCGGCTTGCCGAACAACACGATGCTCTGTGTGGTGATCGACGATGCCGGGCGGAAACTGGTCGGCTCGGAGACCGCAGGCATCATCGTGTTCGAGGGGCAGGGCAACTTCACGGTGATGGACCAGGCCGGGACCGGGCTTCCATCGGACCAGGTGCGCTGCCTGATGATCGATACCGCCGGGGTGCTCTGGGCGGGTACACATGCGGGAGTGGCCCGATACAACCCCGGCATGGATGTGACCGACCGCTCCATGTTCGCTGGGGCCACGGCCTACCCCAACCCGGTGAGCGATATGCTCCATGTACAGCCCGCTGGACAGGGCGGTCAGGTCAACTGGCAGGTGACCGACCAGCTTGGACGTATTGTGCAGAGCGGCGTTGTGCCCGGTATCGTCCCGTTCGTTGTGGATATGGCCTCCTTGGCCCAGGGTACTTACCTGGTCCAGCTCCGGATCGACGGCCGCAGCGAGGTGCTCCGGATCGTTAGGAACTGAAGGGATCGGCTTCTTTGGAAGTTGACGCGCATGGGTGGACCCGGTATATTGCCGTTCCTTTTGCTCCCGTCCCAACCTTCCGATCCCGCATGAAGCATCGTTACCTCCTTTCGGTGGTGGTACCCGGTCTGTTGTTCGCCGCCACGGCTGCAGGCCAATGCAGCTTGACGAACGCCACGAGCTGTGTCTGCCGAACGGCCGGCCAGACCACCTGCGACCTCAAGCCTGACATTACCATTTCGTGGTTCGGCCTACAGAACTACCTCAGTGGTCCCACGGAGAACCCCCAGACCGGCACCCAGGCGGGGCGCCTGAAGATCTCCGGTTCCACCCCGAACATCGGGTATGGCCCCTTGGAAGTGCGCACGGCCGATCAGAGCGGATTACGTCATTTCGTGTGTGGTACGGACACGTTCACCGTCAGCGGGCAGACCGGGTTCAATTGCCCCAATGGCCAGAACCCCAAGCAGATCATCTTCCAACAGGTGTACCGCAAACAGGGCAACACCATGATCCGCAACGAGCGGATGGCCGGAAGTATGACCTATCACTCGGCACACAGCCACTACCATGTGAACGATTGGACCACGATGGACCTGAAGATCCAGGACCCTTCGGAGCCCGATCCCCGCAAGTGGCCCACGGTGGCCTCCGGCGCCAAGATCGGTTTCTGCCTGATGGACTACGGTGCCTGCAGCTCCTACCCCGGTCACTGCCGCACCTCGCAGGAGTATAATGGCGGTACGGCCCTGAACAGCAGTGCGAACTTCCCGAACTATGGGCTTTATGGCAACTACCAGTGCGGCACCAACGTGCAGGGCATTTCGGTGGGGCGTACGGACATCTACAGTGAGCAGTTGGACATGATGTGGATCAACGTCATGAGCGGCTTGTGCAACGGCAACTACTGGATCGTGGCCGAGGCCGATCCCACCAACGTGTTCGTGGAGGAGAACGACGACAACAACTACACGGCGATCCCCTTCACCATGACCCAGCAGCGGCCGGCCGGCAGTGGGGGTACGGCGAGCATTCTTGCGCCCAACGGCATCCGCGCCGTGGCGGGCACCCCGGTGCGGCTCACGGCCACTCCGGGCTACAGCTATCTGTGGAGCAATGGGGCCACCACCCGCACGATCGATGTGACCCAGGCCGGTACCTACAGCGTCACGGTCACCGCACCTTGCGGAAGCCTGACCTCCAGCTCGGTCAACGTCACGTTCGAGACACCGCTTCCCGCACCGGTGGGAACGGGAGCCACGGTGGTGGGCCCGGCGAGCGCAACACTTTCCGCAGCAGGCCAGGGAACGGAACTGGTGTGGTACAACGCACCCGCCGGCGGGAATGCCTTGGCCACGGGCGCACAGTTCCAGACCCCGGTGCTCTCCACAACAACGGATTACTATGTATCCACGAGAACGGTCTCTCCCGGAGTGCACACCTATGGCGCCAAAACGGACCGCACCGGCACCACCCAACTCACCAACAATGCCCGTCAGTGGCTCATCTTCGATGCTGCTCAGCCGTTCGAACTGGTCTCGGTGAAGGTCTATGCCGCGAACAATGGTGACCGGCACTTCGTGCTGAAGGACAACGTGGGCAATGTGATCGCAGAGCGGTATGTGTACGTGCCTACGGGCATGCAGCGTGTGCAGCTGAACATGAAGGTCCCCGCAGGTACGGGGCATATGATCACGGCCTACGATGACAACACCGAGATCGTGCTGGACCTCCATCGCGATGACAGCGGTGTGAGCTATCCGTATGCCGTGGGTGGTGGTCTCGGTACCATCACGGGCAGTACGGGTGGTTCGTCCTACTACTACTACCTCTATGATTGGGAGGTGAGGACGCCCGAGCTGGTACGTGAGAGCCCGCGTGCCCTGGTCACTGCTACCGTGACCGAAGGAGTGGTGGTGGACGTGAAGGCCTTGTTGCAGGGGCCCTACAAGGTAGCCACGGGGATGATGTCCGATTCCCTGCGCGTGCTGGGTCTGCTGCCTTCCACGGAGCCCTTCACGGCACTTGGCTTCGCTCACGCCGGTGGTGGGGGAGGGGAGGTCCTGTCCCCGTCGCTCCTTTCGGTGACCGGTGCCAATGCGGTGGTGGACTGGGTGCTTGTTGAACTCAGGAGCGCAGCACAGCCTGCACAGGTCCTGGCCACGAAGAGCTGCCTGTTGACCCGTAATGGCCAGGTGATCGCCGCAGGTGGCGGGCTTCCCCGCTTTGCCGTGCCGAACGGGAATTACCATGTGGCCATCCGTCACCGCAACCACTTGGGCTGCATGACGGCCGTCCCGCTGGCCCTAGGTGCAACGGCCACCGTGGCCGACCTGCGGCAGAGCAGCACGGACACCTTTGGCACGGCCGCCCGTCGGCAGGAGAGCAATGGACAGATGGTCCTTTGGGCCGGTAATGTCCAACGCGATAACCAGGCGAAGTACACCGGCGAGAACAATGACCGCGACCCTATTCTCAACAGTATTGGCGGGGTCATTCCTACGAATACGGCGAACGGTTATCTTTCGATGGATACGAACATGGATGGCGTGGTCAAGTACACCGGCGGCGCCAATGATCGTGACATCATCTTGAACAACATCGGTGGGGTCATTCCCACCGAGACCCGACTCGAGCAGCTCCCCTGACCCCAGCTCCCCTGACCAGAACCACCCTTACCCTTTCACATGTTCCGACCAACCCTTTCTTTTAATCTGGCCCGGATCGCAGGCATTGCCCTGTTGGTCGGTGCCTCCACATCCGCGTGGGCACAGCCCGGTGATGTGAACCGGATCGATGTCCGGCTTGTGCAATCCGGTCCCACCCAGTTGGAGGTCCAGTTGCGGCCGAACAACACCTGGACGGAGACGGACGGGGTGGTGAACCTCACGTTTGCCATACGATGGCAGACAGCTGCTGGCGGAACTATCTCTGGGTTGGCGAATCTTACCCAACCGGATGCCTGCTTCGACGCCGGTATTGGGTTGGCTTACAATTCTGGGATCTCCAATGTGGATGCAGGAGGGTTCAGGTATCGTGGTCTGAATGCCACGGGTGCCGGATGGAGCGCTGGGGATGGCTGCTCCTTTGCTGCGAACACGTGGCATACCTATGCTCGCTTGAACGTCTCCAACCTCACGGGTTGTGGTCTGTTCGAGGTGGTGACATCGGATGCCTACACGCAGGCGAACAACTCCAACTGGTTCATCAGCCTGGGTGGCGTGAACGTTACCGCCAACTCGCAAGTGGTCGGCCCCGGTGTGCAATTGGGCGCATGCAATGTGGATTGCCTGGGGGTGATCGGTGGCTCGGCCCTGCCTGGAACGCCTTGCGATGATGGCAACGCGTGCACGGTCAATGATGTGTACACGGGAACTGCCCCCAATTGCGGATGTGCGGGAACGCCTGTGGCGGCCCCTGTCCTCAATACCTTCGGCAGCAACTCGCCGATCTGTGCGGGCTCCACGCTCTCCCTGAACGCTTCGGCCACGGGAACGGGTGTCATTACCTACTCCTGGAGCGGTCCCAACGGGTTCAGTTCCACCACGCAGAACCCCTCCATTCCGAATGCGACCACGGCCGCTTCCGGCAACTACACGGTCACGGCCTCCAATGGTTGCGGCACGGACTCCGAGACCTTCTCGGTAACGGTGACGGCCGCCCCGAGCGCTGGTACGCTGAGCGGTAATCAGAGCATTTGCGTGGGTGGC
>ENA-UOUJ01001266-UOUJ01001266.1-activated-sludge-metagenome-genome-assembly--contig:-NODE-1266-length-13778-cov-3.391460_pt1 | contig 13778 bp, 15 predicted proteins | sample MGYA00249839_ERZ747224 | MGnify/ENA primary metagenome ERZ747224 (study PRJEB28782, sample SAMN03220277) | activated sludge metagenome | biome: wastewater; feature: sewage sludge; material... | reverse complement strand
AACCATGAGGGCACGCGCATCCTGTTGCAGGTGGTGAAGCGGCATCCCGGTGTGGAGCGCATCATCGTCACCAGCACCCAGTTCGTTTGCGAGGCCGGCTACCAGCCCAAGCACGACCTCGACTTCAAGCCCTTCACGGTCTATGGGGAGTCCAAGCGGCGCACGGAGATGGTGACCCGCGAGGCCGGCCTGTCCTGTGCGTGGACCATCATCCGCCCCACCACCATCTGGGGCCCCTGGTCCCTGCGTTACCGCGACGTCATGTTCAAGGTGATGCGCAAGGGCCTGTACTTCCATCCCGGCAAGGGCCGCGTGGTGCGCAGCTATGGCTACGTGGGCAACGTGGTGTGGCAGATCGACCGGATGCTGAACGCCCCGCGGGCCGTGGTGGACCGGCAGGTCTACTATGTGGGCGACCGGCCCTTCGACCTGAAGGAATGGGTGGAGGTGGTCTCGAAGGAGCTCACGGGCAAGCCGGTGCGTTACATCCCCACGGCGTTGATCCGGATGGTGGCCTTGGGAGGCGATGTGCTCAAGCTGCTGCGCATCCCGTTCCCCATCACCAGCGGGCGTTTCCGCAGCATGACCAGTGATTACATCACACCGATGGACAAGACCATTGCCGCCTTCGGTGAGGCACCGTACAGCATCGAGAGCGGTGTGAAGGAGATGGTGCGGTGGTACGATGGTGGCAGCGAGCGCATCGTGGCCCCCGTGCTCAAGGATGTACGCCTCAAGGACCGGAAGGCATGAACGAGGTGCCCACCGTCCTTCCCAAACGCCGGGTGCTCACGGCTGACATCAGCATTGGTGCGTTCGCCGAGCAGGTGGACGCCATCGCCGCGCTGGGTGCCGCCCATCGGAGCAGTTATGTGTGCTGCGTGAACGCCCACATGACCGTGGAGGCACGCGAGCCCTCCTTCGCCCGCGTGGTGAACGGGGCCGACCTCGCCACCGCCGATGGCATGCCCGTGCTCAAGGCCTTGCGTCATTTCCACAAGGTGGCGCAGGACCGGGTGGCCGGCAACGACCTGCTGCCTGCCTTGCTGGCGAAGGCGGCCGATCAAGGTCTTCGTGTGTTCCTCTACGGCGGAAGTGAGGAGGTGCAACGCCGCATCATGGACCGCGCCGCACGTGAGTTCCCGGGCCTCCGGTTCGCGGGAGGGCATGCGCCGCCCTATGGTCCGTTGGAAGCCCTGGACCTGGCGGCGGAAGCCGAACGCATCAATGCCAGTGGTGCGCACATCGTGATGGTCTCCCTCGGATGCCCCAAGCAGGAACGTTGGATGGCCGCCATGAAGGGGCGCGTCCAAGCCGTGATGCTGGGGCTGGGCGGGGCCTTCCTGCTCTACGCCGGGGTGGACACCCGCGCGCCGAAGTGGATGCGTGACCTGTCGCTGGAATGGCTCTACCGCCTGTGGTTGGAGCCGGACCGTTTGTGGAAGCGCTACCTGGTCACCAACACGATCTTCCTGCTCATGCTGGTGAAGGCCCTGATCCGGCGGAACCCGTCGACGAACGGATAAGGTCCGTCCTTGGCCGAAGGGACGACGACCCCTTGGTGGGGCGTGTATAAGTCTCTAAATATCAAAGCATTAAGTTGGGGTCAGAGGCCCCTTCAGGGCCCGAGTAAATATGTCCGGACCTGATCGAATGTCGACGAAACGTTAATTCTATTCGACGAACTTGACAGACGGACAGGGGTGGGGTACATTTGGCCTCCCGACGCAGAAGACCAGCCGTAACGCCGAGAACAACAGCATGGAGAAGTCCATTACCACGAAAGAAGGCTTGGTCGCAGGGAACGGTACCCCTTCGGAGCTCGGAGCCGAGCTCAGTACCTTGCTCCGCTCAAGTCGTTTATCCCTCCAACACGTGCAGACCGGATTGAACAGGGTGCTTACTCTTGAACCGTTGACCACGGTCAAGGACCTCGTCATCGTGGGTGATGGTCCTGCAGCGGAGGAGATCTTCCAGTACTGCGAGGACCAGACCGTGCGGGGCTACCGGTTCTGCGGGCTGTTCAACGATACGCCGGTGGCCGGCCCTCTGGGCGCGCGCCGCGTGGGCGATGTGGAGGCTGTGAAGGCCTACGCCATCCAGAACCGCATCGACATCGTGTACTGTGCGCTGCCGGGCACGCGTCGGCAGGAGATCACGGACCTGATGGAGTTCTGCGAGCGGAACACCATCCGCTTCCGGGTGATCCCCAGCGCGGAGAGCTTCATCCCCGTGGTGAAGACCACCGATCTGGAGTTCCATGGCGCGGTGCCGGTGAGCAAGCTGCGTCGTGAGCCGCTGGACCGTTCCAGCAACCGCATGCTGAAGCGGGCCTTCGACATCGTCTTCTCGCTCGGCGTGATCGTGTTCATCTTCAGCTGGCTCTTTCCCATTCTGGCCCTGCTTGTGAAGCTGTCCAGCCGCGGACCGGTCTTCTTCAAGCAGATGCGCCTGGGCAAGGACAACAAGGAGTTCGTCTGCTGGAAGTTCCGCAGCATGCGCATGAACAAGGAGGCCGATGTGAAGCAGGCCACCAAGAACGACCCCCGGGTCACCGCGGTGGGGCGCTTCCTGCGGAAGAGCAACCTGGACGAGATGCCGCAGTTCCTCAATGTGCTGTTCGGTCACATGAGCGTGGTGGGCCCGCGTCCGCATCCCCTGCGCCTCAACGAGCAGTACCGGGACATCATCGACAAGTACATGGTGCGCCACTTCGTGCGCCCCGGCATCACGGGCTGGGCCCAGGTGAACGGGTTCCGCGGGGAGACCCAGACCCCCGAGCTCATGGAGCGCCGCGTGGAGCTGGATGTGTGGTACCTGGAGAACTGGTCGTTCTGGCTGGACCTGAAGATCGTGGTGAAGACCGTGACCAACATGGTCCACAAGGACCCCAACGCCTATTGATCGGCAAGCCCTGACGTCGAGGCCGGGGGCACGCTCCCGGCCTTTTCTTTTGCACCAAGGTTTGTTCAAGCGGAAAGAACCCTATATTTGCCGTCCCTTTCGGGAAAAGGAATACAGATCGACATGGCCAACCACAAGTCCGCCCTGAAGCGGGTCCGCCAGACCGAGACGCGCAACGAGCGCAATCGCTACCAGCATAAGACCACGCGCAACGCGGTGCGCAAGCTGCGGTCCACCAGCGACAAGAAGGAAGCCGAGAAGCTCCTTCCTGAGGTGAATTCCATGCTGGACAAGCTGGCGAAGACCAACGTGATCCACAAGAACAAGGCGGCCAACCTGAAGAGCTCCATCAAGAAGCACGTGAACGGCCTCAAGTAAGCCGGCGCGCAGCCTATCTTGGACAGGTCCTCCGAAACGGGGACCTGTTCTTTTTCCACACATGGAGAACGCCACCCGGAAACCGACCATCGCCGAATGGGCGGAGGATGACCGTCCGCGCGAGAAGCTCCTGCGCAAAGGCGCCGCCGTCCTCAGCGATGCTGAACTGATCGCCATCCTGCTGCGCAGCGGAAGCACCACCCACAATGCCCTCGACCTGGCCCGTGCCGTGCTGCAAGGCGTGGACAACGACCTGCATCGCCTCGGCCGGCTGGGCGTGGCCGACCTCCGCCGCATGGGCGTGAGCGGGCTGGGCCAGACCAAGGCCATCACCATCGTGGCCGCCCTGGAGCTGGGCCGCCGCCGCAAGGACCTTGATCCGCGCGACCGGCACACCGTGGCCACCAGTGCCTCCGCGCACGAACTGGTGCGCGATGTGCTGCAGGACCTGCCCTACGAGGAGTTCTGGCTGCTGCTGCTGGACCGCGGCAACCGCCTCATCGAGCGCTGCAAGGTGAGCCAGGGCGGCATGCACGGCACCGTGGCCGATCCCAAGGTCATCTTCAAGGAGGCGTTGGACCGCCGGGCCAGCAGCGTGGTGCTGTGCCACAACCATCCCAGCGGCCAGCTCCGCCCCAGCGAGGAGGATATCCGGCTGACCCGGAAGCTGGTGGAAGGCGGTCGCCTGCTCGACATCGCCGTCCACGACCACCTCATCGTCACGACCACAGGGTACTACAGTTTCGCCGACAACGGCATGCTCTGACGGATACCGGATGCATCTGCTCACCATCATCGGGGCACGGCCCCAGATCATCAAGGCGGCGGCCATGAGCCGCGCCATCGCGGCACTTCACGGCAGGCCGATCCGCGAGACCATCCTGCATACCGGCCAGCACTACGACGAGAACATGTCGCAGGTGTTCTTCGATGAGCTCGGCATTCCCCGGCCGGACATCCAGCTGGGCGTGGGCTCGGGTGGGCACGGCGCGCAGACCGCCCGCATGCTCGAAGGCATCGAGGCGGCCCTGCTGAAGGAGCGTCCGGATGTGGTGTTGCTCTACGGTGATACCAACAGCACGCTGGCGGGTGCGGTGGCTGCGGCCAAGCTGCGGATCCCCGTCGCCCATGTGGAGGCCGGGCTCCGTTCCTTCAACAAGGCCATGCCCGAGGAGGTGAACCGCATCGTGTGCGACCATTGCAGCACCTGGCTGTTCTGTCCCACCTCCACGGCCGTGGAGAACCTTCAGCGCGAAGGGTTCTCGCTGGGCACCGATCAGCGGCCCACGGCGGACAGGCCCCATGTGGTGTTGAGCGGTGATGTGATGTACGACAACAGCATGCACTTCGCCGGCCTGGCCGCCGCACGCAGCACCATACTCGCCGACCTGGGCCTCGGCACCGGCAACTACGTGCTTGCCACGGTGCACCGCGACAACAACACCGATGATCCCGCACGGCTCAATGCACTGCTCGGCGCGCTGCTCGATGTCTACGCCGAGCACGGCACCGAGGTGGTGTTGCCTCTGCACCCGCGCACCCGGCAGCGCATCAAGGACCTACCCCCTGGCCCGGTGAGCGAGGCCTTGGAGCAGGGGCGTGGCATCCGCATCATTCCACCGGCCGGCTTCCTGGACATGATCGCCTTGGAGCGTCATGCGCGCCTCGTGATGACCGATTCCGGTGGCGTGCAGAAGGAGGCCTACTTCTTCCGTGTGCCCTGCGTGATCCTGCGCCCGGAGACCGAATGGGTGGAGCTGGTGGCGCATGGGCAGGCCATCCTGGCCGATGCCGATCCCGTCCGCATTGCGGAGGCTGCGCGGCATTTCCTCAACGGCACCCGACCGGAGACTCCGCCCTTGTTCGGTGATGGACACGCCGCGGAGCACATTTGTGCCGAACTGTTGCGCAGCTTCCCGCAGTGATCCGGTCCCTGGTCCAATACACGTCGTTCTTCGCCTCCGGTCTCGCCGATGCCCGCCTGCGTGCTCTGATGCGTGCGCACGCCGCAGGAGCGGTGCCCGTGCAGGAGGACCTTTCCTCCCTGTTGCCCCAGGCACTGACCGACGTGGCTGGTCATCTGTGCCGGGCCCAGGACAGCGGTGTTGATCGTGGCTTGGGCAGCTTCCATCTGGTGTACGGCTGGGGCGCCTCCTACCCCGAGACCACGGGCTATATCGTTCCCACGTTGCTGGCCCTTTCCGACCGCCTGGGCCGGGAGGACCTGCGCCTCCGTGCCCTGGAGGCGGCTGATTGGCTTGTTTCCATCCAACGGACGGACGGTGGCTGGCAGGGCGGGCGTGTGGGCGAGGACCGTCCATCGGTGGTCTTCAACACCGCGCAGGTGGTGCGTGGCCTGTTGGCGGCGCACGATACCGCTGGAGGAAGCCGCTACCACGAGGCTGCGGCGCGGGCCTGTGACTGGATGGTGCGTGTGCAGGAGTCGGACGGGTCCTGGGCGGGACACAATTTCCTCGGTTCACGACGCGTCTATGACACCTACGTGAGCGCACCCCTGCTGCACATGGCCGAACGCACGGGTCGACCAGCCTATCGCGAGGCGGCGTTGAAGAACCTCGCGTGGGTGCTCACCCGTCAGCGGCTGAACGGATGGTTCGCGGATGCGGACAACACGGTGAAGCACAATGACCGCCCCATCACGCACACCATCGCCTACACCATCGATGGGCTGCTGGAGTGCTTTGCGTATACGGCGGATGAGCGCCTGCTGGAGGCCGCACGGCGACCGGCGGAGGCCTTGCTCGGCACCTTCGAACGCAACGGGTCCCTGAACGGTCGCTACGATGCGCACTGGCAGGGCAGTGAGGCCGCCATCACCACGGGGTGTGCCCAACTGGCCATCGTATGGGCCCGTTTGCACCGCATCACCGGAGATCCCCGCTGGCAGGAGGGATGTGTGCGGATGGTCCGCTGGCTGGCGGCGGTGCAGCGCCTTTCCGTTCAAGGTCCGGCACCCATGCAGGGCGCTGTCACGGGTTCCTTTCCGCTGTGGGGGCGGTACGAGAAGTTCGCCTGCCCCAACTGGGCCCAGAAGTACCTGGCGGATGCCCTACTTTGCGCCGAGGGCCGCACGCCCCGCTATTGAAGGCACGTGAAGGAGACCTCGTTCGATCCCATCGACCTGTTCCTGCGCTCTGTGCGCGAGATGCCGGAGAGGCCGGCGGTGCACGTCGATGGCCGTTCGTGGACCTATGCGGAGCTCGATCACCTGTCGCAGCGCATCGCCGCGTGGTGTGATGCGGTGTGCGGGGACGAGCAGCGGGTGGCCGTCCATGGTGCCCGAACGGTGCTGGCCTATGCGGGCATCCTGGGCGTGCTGCGCTCGGGCCGTGCGTACGTGCCGCTGCATCCGGACCATCCACCCCTGCGCTGGCGCAGCATGCTCACGCGCGCGTCGGTGCGCACGGCCATTGCGCCTGCACAGGTGCATGCACAACTGCGCGAGGCCGGTATCGATCTGCTGGTGGACCTGGACGGGCTTCCTTCCGCAGCGGCCCGATCCAACGTGCGTGGCTCCCGCGAGGCCTACGTCATGTTCACATCAGGAAGCACGGGAGAGCCGAAGGGTGTCCCGGTGGGGCGCGAACAGGTGGCCGCCTACCTGCAGCATGTATGCACGACCTATGCGTTCTCCCCGGAGGACCGCTTCACGCAGTTCTTCGCCTTGTCCTTCGACCTCAGCGTGCATGACCTCTTTGTGTGCTGGGGGGCGGGTGCCTGCCTGTGCGTACCACCTGCCGATGGCGCGTTGCAGGCGATGTCCTTCGCCAACGAGCAGGCCATCACGGTGTGGTTCTCGGTGCCATCACAGGTCGCGCTGCTCCAGCGCATGCGACTGCTGAGGCCCGGGCCGTTGCCGAAGGTGCGGCAGGCCTTCTTCTGCGGGGAGCCCTTGCCGCTCGATCTGGCCCGGGCGTTCTGCGAAGCTGCACCCCACGCACAAGTGGTGAACCTCTACGGTCCCACGGAGACCACCATTGCGATCACTGAACAAGTGGTCGGTCCGGAGCTGACAGAGCGTGTTGTTCCGCTGGGGCGGCCGTTCCCAGGGCATTGGGCGCGCGTGCGCACCGGTGAGGCCTTGGCGACGAGCGGGGAGGGGGAGCTGGTGCTCTCCGGACCGCAGGTCAATGCGGGGTATCTCGGTCAGTCCTCCGCTTCGTTCTTTGAGGCGGGGGGACAGCGCTGGTATGCCACGGGTGATCGCGTGCGGATGGACCCGGAGGGCGTGCTCCATTTCCTGGGCCGGGTGGATGAGCAGGTGAAGCTGGCCGGACATCGGGTGGAGCCGGGGGAGATCGATGCCGTGCTGAAGCCCATGCTGGGCGATGGAACGGCGGTGACCGTTCCCGTGCTGCGTGCCGGGGCCACGGAGCTGGCTACTTTTATCGATGTGGAGATGGATCCCGTACCGCTGTTCGCCGCCCTGCGCGAGCGCCTGCCGGCCTACATGCTTCCATCGCGCATCATCGTCGTGGACCGCTTTCCCCACGGCACCCACGGCAAGTTGGACCGCAAGGCTTTGATCGAACGAGCAACGCATGGATAAGCAGGAGATCCGGAGATTGATCATGGAACGGGTGGGGGAGCGCTCCCTGCGCATGGGCCTGCGTCCGGATGACGTCACCGATGAGCTGGACCTCTTGCAGAGCGGGGTGCTTGATTCACTGGCGTTCGTGGACCTCTTCGTGGCCCTGATGGATGCCACGGGCCGTGAACTGGACCTGGAGTCGGCCTTGTCCGCCAAGGGCGCCACCACCATCGGTGGTCTGGTCCACCTCTTCAGTTGAGACCATGGACACGATGACGATCCGGGTGGTGGACCACGCACAGGACCCCGCGTTGGCGCGGGTGCCAGCCCTGTTCGAGGAGATGCACCGCGAGATGGCCGGCCAGGGCATGGGCCTTTCGCTGGCCGAGGGCGGTGCGGTCCGCTGGTGCGAAGGCGTGGCCCGTGGACTGGAGCGCTTCGGCAGGCTGGTGGTCGCAGAACGGGGGAACGAGCTGATCGGCTTTGCGCACGGTGCATTGAAGCTGGCGCCGGAGCACCTGGGTGGTGTGCGCCTCGGTCACATCTCCCATGTGCATGTGCTGCGTGATGCCCGCGGATCAGGCCTCGGTCGCGCCATGGTGGAGCTGCTGCACACCTGGTTCCAGGAGCGCGAGGTGGCCTCCATTGAACTGCAGGTGCTCGCAGGCAATGAGGCCGGACAGGCCTTCTGGCGTTCGCTCGGCTACCGGGTGGAACTGCTTCAACTCCGCAAGGGCTGAGCGATGGACGTCACCACCTGGCCGGCGCGTTGTGGGGTGAAGCAGGGCATGACCGTGCTGCTGATGGCCGACCTGACACGCATGGCCTGGCGCGCACGCAAGGCCCGTGTGACCTTCACACCAGGCGCGCTGCTGGATGCCTTCCTGGACGCGGTCGGTCCCTCCGGGACCATCCTGGTGCCCACCTACAACTTCGACCTGCAGGACGGTGAGCCGTACGATCCCGCACGCACGCCGCCCATCACGGGAGCGCTTGGTGTCGCGGCGCTCGCACATCCCGCCTTCCGGCGCACGGGCCATCCCCTGCACTCCTTTGCTGTGGCGGGTGCGCAGGCCGAGGTCCATGTAAAGGCGGACGATGCGAGCAGCTTCGGGCCGGCCTCGGTGTTCGCGCTGCTCCGCAGGGAGCGCGCCCTTCAGGTGGTGCTCGACCTCCCGTTGAACGATGCGCTCACCTACGTGCATCACGTGGAGGAGCTGGAAGGTGTGTCCTACCGACGTTGGCGTACAGTGCGCATCCGGGTGCAGGGTGATCACGGCACGACGCGGACGCGCACCATCCGCCGCTTCGCCAAGAAGCCCGGTCACAGCAACGAGCTGCATGCCTTGGAGCCGTTGCTCCTCGCGGCCGGGGCGCTCCAGCAGTTGTCCTTCGACGGCGCCACGGCCATGACCGTGGACCTGGCCGCTGCGCACGAGGTGATCGCCGCGGATATCCGCACGAACGGAGCACGCCACATCCACCGGTTCAGCTGGGAGCGTTGGATACGGGATATCTTGAGGCCGCTCCTGAAGCGCGGACCTTCACGTTCCGCCAAGGCGCTCGAACCCCATGCTGCTCGTCCGGCTCGATGATCCCACGCCACGTGCGCGCTTCGCGGTGAACCACCTGCTGGGGCGCATGACGAGCTGGCCGGTGCATTTTGCGGCCAGCGAGGAGGAGTTCCGCAGCAGCGAGCTGCCCAAGGTGCGTTATGGTAGTGCCGGATCGGAAGGTGCTGACGCGCTCACCGTGCATGCCTCCGGAGCGTTGGGCCTGGAGCACGCGCTGCCGGCTGAGCCGGAAGTGGGCAGTGAGGAGGGGCTCCCGGTGCTCTACCCGAGCTCGGCCGGCGACGATCCGTTCGCCGGTGCATTCTACCTGCTGGCCCGTTGCGAGGAATGGGCCCCAAGGGTGCGCGATGCACATGGGCGGCTCCCCTCGGCCGGGCACTTCGTGGTGAGACACGGCTTGGAGCAACTCCCGGTGATCGACCACTGGGTGCTGCGGCTGGTGAAGGTGTTGCGCAAGCGTCACCCCGGACTGCCCGCACCGCAGGCACGCTATCGGCACGTGCTTTCCGTGGATGTCGACAATGGGCTCATGGTGCTGGGACGCCCCTCGTGGAAGCAGGCTGGTGCGTTGATGCGCGCGGTGTTGCAAGGAAAGATCGGTGAGGCGGCACTGAGGCTGCAGGTGCTGCTGGGCCGCAGGAACGATCCCTTCGATCGGTATACGGAGCTGGTGGAACTGGCACGGACGGGCAAGGTGGACCGGCTCATCGCGTTCCTGCTCATGCGTGGTGAGGGCGCTCATGATCATGCTGCGGACCCCCGGCACCCGCTGATGAACGACCGGTTCAAGCAAATGGACGGGGCCTTCGACATCGGGCTGCATCCCTCGTACCGCAGCAGCGAGGATCCACAGGTGTTCAGGGAGGACCGCGCGCTGTTGGAGCAGATCATTGGACATCCCGTCCGCATCAGCAGGCAGCACTTCCTGCGCTGGCAGGTGCCGGGCTCGCTTCGTCTGTTGGAGGCGGCGGGTCTCACGGAGGATCACACGCTCGGGTTCAGCGACCGGCCTGGATTCCGGTGTGGCACCTGTACGCCCTTCCCCTGGTACGACCTGGAGCAGGAGCGCGAGACGGACTTGATGCTCTGGCCCTTCGCCGTGATGGACAGCGCCCTGCACGACCGCATGGGCCTCGGACCCGACGAGGCCATGCGGACCATGTGTGCCGTGAGCGATTCGGTGCGCGCTGTGAACGGCACCTTCGTCAGCGTGTGGCACGATCGGTTCCTGAGCGGATACGGGATCTGGCAGGGCTGGCCGGAGGCCATGCAACAGGTGGTGGAACACGCCCGGTCATGATCGCACATCGGCACCATCCCGACATCGACAAGGCGCAGTGGGACCGCCTGCTGGATGGTTGCGCCAACCGCCTGTGGTATGCGCGTTCCTGGGTGCTCGATATCGCCAGCCCCGGTTGGAACGCGCTGATCGATGAGGATCACGGCGCCCTCATGCCGCTCACGTGGCGTTCCCGATGGGGCATCCATTACCTGCATCAACCCTTCGGCCTGCAGCAGTTGGGCGTGTTCGCGCCGATGCCGGAGGACAAGCTGCACGCGACCTTTCTGCATGCCGTGCCTGCCCGGTACCGCTATTGGGACATCTACCTCAACGAGGCCATGACCAGCGCTGCGGTGGGCCGCACCATGGCCTGCACCGAGCAGGTCGTGGACATCCTCGGCGATCCCGAGGCGCAACGGGCCGCCTATTCACAAGGACATCGCCGCAACCTGCGCAAGGCGGCCCCACATGCCGACCGCATCACCTGGGACATCAGCGCGGCCGAGTTCGCGGCGTTGTTCGCCTCCACCACCGGGGCGCGTTACCAGGTGCCCAAGCGCGACCTGACGATGATGGAGGCGCTGATCACGGCGGCGGTGCAGCGCGGTGAGGCGCGCATCCTTGGGCTGCGTGACGGGGGGCAGCTCGTGGCCGCCGCCTGCATGGTGGAGGCCGATGGCCGCGCCATCTTCCTGAAATCGGCCGTGAATGCACGCGGCCAGGAACTGCATGCCATGTTCCTGCTCGTGGACCATTACCTCACCCAGGCGCACGCGGGCTGCACCCTGTTCGACCTCGCGGGGTCCAATACGCCGTCGGTCGCCCGGTTCAATACGGGCTTCGGTGCGCGCTCATCGGTATATTTACGCCTGCTGCGGAACGCGCTTCCTGCGCCCTTCCGATGGCTCAAATGACGGACAGCCCATGGTGTTGGAACTGGTGAAGCAGCGGAGCGTGGCGGCGCATTTCCTCGCCGAGATGCGTGATATCAACGTGCAACGCGACCCGATGCGGTTCCGGCGCAACTTGGAACGCCTCGGCGAGGTGATCGCCTTGGAGCTGAGCCGTACGCTCGAGTATCAGGAGCAGGAGGTGACCACGCCACTGGGTGTCGCACGGGTGCAGCTCCTGACCGAGCAGCCCGTGCTCGCCACCATCCTGCGCGCCGGCCTGCCCATGCACCAGGGCCTGCTCAACTACTTCGACCGGGCGGACAGCGCCTTCATCAGCGCCTATCGCAAGCACCGCAAGGGCGAGGATGCGTTCGACATCCAGGTGGAGTACCTCTCCAGTCCGTCCATCGAGGGCCGTGTGCTGGTGCTCTGCGACCCCATGCTGGCCACAGGCCAGAGCATGGTGATGGTGTACAAGGCCCTGTTGCGCCACGGCAAGCCCCGTGCCCTGCATGTGGTCTCGGCCATCGCCAGTGCCGAAGGCCTGGAGTATGCCAAGCTGCACCTGCCGCCGGGCACCCGGTTCTGGATCGGGGCCATCGATGAGGAGATGACCGCCCAGGCCTACATCGTGCCCGGGCTGGGCGATGCGGGTGACCTGGCCTATGGCGCCAAGCTCTGAGGCATGGAAGTGCTTCAAGCGCTCACCGTGCTGTTCACCGCCATGGTGAAGTTCCTGTTCGCGGGAGCCGTGGCCTACAGCCTCGGCTTCACCATGCTGGAGACCATGGCCCTCACGGCCTGTGGTGGGACGATGGGCATCCTCATCTTCTTCTATGCCGGCACCTGGGTGTTGGAGCGGTTCCGCAGACGCTATGTCCGCAGACGACAGGAGCGCATGGACAAGGGCCTTCCGCCGAAGCCCATCTTCACGCGCACCAATCGCTGGATCGTGCGGGTGAAACAGGGCTATGGCTTCTGGGGCCTTTCGGTGATCTGCCCGCCCATCCTGTCGATCCCGGTGGTGGCGGTGCTCTGCGCGAAGTACTTCCGGCATGATCGACGCACCCTGCCCACCATGGTCTCCGCTGTGGCCGGCTGGTCCGTGGTGCTCAGCCTCGCCTGGAGCTTCCTCCGATGAACCGGTACGAGCACATCTATTTCGACCTGGACCACACGCTGTGGGATTTCCGCTCGAACTCGCGTGCCACCCTCGTTGAGCTGCATGCCGAGGAGCGCCTCGCGGAGCTGGGCGTGACCGACGCCGACGCCTTCATCGAGGTCTATGAGGAGGTGAACCAGGCGCTATGGGCCCGCTACGAGGCCGGGCACCTGCACAAGGACGTGCTGCGCGTGCTGCGCTTCCGCAACACGCTGCTGCAGTTCGGTGTGCGCGGCAACGGGCTGGCCGAACGCCTCGGTGAGGCCTACCTGGACCGCTGTCCCACCAAGCCGCTGTTGATGCCTGGTGCGCGCGAACTGCTCGATGCGCTGCACGGCCGGTACCGCATGCACATCATCACCAATGGCTTCGATTTCGTGCAGCAGGTGAAGCTCGTCAGCAGCGGCATCGGGCACTATTTCGATGTGGTGCTGAGCAGTGAACGCGCCGGTGCGCGCAAGCCCGATCCCCGCATCTTCGAGAAGGCGCTGCGGTCGGCCGGGGCCGAGGTGAGCACGAGCCTGATGGTGGGCGACAACCACGAGGCCGACATGCTGGGTGCGCGCCGCGCCGGTATGGACCATGTGCACTACGCCGCTGAAACGGCCCCGGATGCCGAGGCCACCTACCGCATCACGCACTTCGACGAGCTGCGCGCGCTCCTGTCATGAAGGGATCGAGTCCGGCTGGAAGAAGTATTCCATCCGTTCGCGGTGCCCATTGATGTGGCTGTAACGCTCGAAGCTGAGCGAGGAGCCGCTGGAGACCTTTCCGCGGAAGTCGATGTCGCCCTTCTCGGGGTGGATCACGAAGAAGAGGCTGTCGCCCTTCACTTCCACCGGCACGTTGTGCAGGCCGATGCTGGGGTCGCCCTTCGTTTCGCGGATGAGGAACTTGTGCAGGTCGGCCTCGAGCTCACGCGTACCGTTGATCAGCACCACGCGGCCTTCGGGGAAGTAGCGCATGAGGCGGATCACGTCGCCGCTTTCGGTGCGGTAGTGGCCATCGAAGCGGATGGACAGCCCGGCCAGCG
>ENA-UOUJ01001263-UOUJ01001263.1-activated-sludge-metagenome-genome-assembly--contig:-NODE-1263-length-13809-cov-5.487785_pt1 | contig 13809 bp, 14 predicted proteins | sample MGYA00249839_ERZ747224 | MGnify/ENA primary metagenome ERZ747224 (study PRJEB28782, sample SAMN03220277) | activated sludge metagenome | biome: wastewater; feature: sewage sludge; material... | reverse complement strand
TTCATTGAGACTTCGTGTTGTGGGTTAAGATGAGGAGACTCGTCTGGGAAGAAGATGAGACTCGTCTGGGAATTGGATGATTGTGTAGAAAGATGTTGGTTTTGTTGATACAAGAGATGAAGTTGACGGGCTGCCGGATAGCAGTGGAAAGCCCGGTGAGGATGGTGTGCAGTGGTGGTGTGCCGGACTTGCAACGTATAGCCGGAACAAATGATGCAATACATTGCGATGATGAAAGCCCCAAAGAAATCAAGGGAAGCATGTGGCTGCTGTGGATTGGTTGTGAATGAAGTAAAAAAATCCCGCTTTTTTTTTTAAAGCGGGATGTGTAAGGATTTAAAAGCGGGCTAGTGCATCGGAACTTCTATGAGTAAAAGCTCCGCATTTTCTGTGGCGGTAATTTGCAAAGAATCGGTATCGGAGATGCTCATGGCATCGCGTTGATTCAATAGGGTTTCGTTGATGGAAACGGCTCCGGAAATAACCACGAGGTACATACCATTTCCTTTGAACGCGTTGTTGTATGAAATACTTTTTCCGGCATCCAGATTTGAAAGTGAGAAGCGTGCATCCTGATTGATCCAAAGGGCATCGTCCTCATTGCGCGGAGACACCACCACCTGCCATTGGTTCGTGCGGCCGGCGATATCAAAAGTGCGTTGATCGTATCGGGGTTTTATATTTCGCTCTTTCGGGAACAGCCAGATTTGAAAAAGGGTTACCGGATCTGTGGCCGATGCGTTGGCTTCGGAGTGTTGAACACCGGTTCCGGCACTCATGATTTGAACGTCGCCTGCTTTGATGATGCCTTCGCCACCGGTACTGTCTTTATGAGCGAGCGCTCCGGTGAAGGGGATGGTCACAATTTCCATGTTATCGTGCGGATGGGTGGGGAAGCCTCCGCCACCGGCTATCCAATCGTCGTTTAGCACCCTCAATGCCCCGAAATGCACATATTTGGGGTTGTGGTATCCGCTGAAACTGAAGTAATAATTGGGCTTTAACCAACCGTAGTCGGCACTTCCGCGTTCGGAAGCTTTCTGTACACTTGTTTTCATGTTTGCTCCTTATTTAATGTTTAAACATCAAATTGGGTGCCAATCGTACAAAATGCTATTTTGTCAGGTTAGTTCAGGTGTTCAAAATCCGTATCGTTGAGGGGGATATGGACTTCTTCCACGCGGTTTTCGTTGAATTCGATGATGAAGTTATTGCGGCCTTCACCGATGAGGATTCTGAGGTATTGTTGTTGAACCAGTTCGAGCATATTCAGGAAAATGAAGATGGCATGGATGCGGTTTTCGCAATCGTCGAACAGTTTTTCGAAGGAAAGCGTTTTTTCGCGTTCGGCCAGTTCGAGCAGGTAATGTCGGATGCCTTCCATGGTATAATTGTATTGTACCACGGTATGCACCGGACGATTATTTCTTTCCTGAATTTTTTGGGCAACCCGCTCAAAGGCTTTCATGAGCTTGAACAGGGTGATGGTTTGTATTTCGGTGCCTTCGCCGGATTCTTCACCAATTTGTGAGAGTTCTTTCTGGAGGTTACCACGGCGTATCATCAGCAGGCGTTCAGCTTCCATTTCGGCCATACGTGCCGCTGCTTCTTTGAATTTTTTGTATTCGAGGATTTTGTCGATCAGTTCCTGGCGCGGATCAATTTCATTGCCTTCGGCATCCAGTTCTTTTCTGGGCAGCAGCATTTTGGCTTTAATACGCATTAGGGTGCTGACGAACAAAATGAATTCGCTGCTGAGTTCAATATTCAGTTCTTCGGATTCATGAATATGCTGCAGGAAATCGTCGATGATTTTTGTGATGGGAATATTATAAATATCCAATTCATCTCTTTCGATAAAAAAAAGCAGCAAATCGAACGGCCCTTCGAACTGATCGAGTTTAATTTGATAAGTAGTGTGGATCAATGGTGGGTATTGAAAAGTAGTTTAGTAATTTTTTAAGTTGTATGCAAAACCGATGCCCATGAGTTGCAGGATTTGCGGAGCGGGCCCTTTACCGGGTTTTACATTTTGCACATCGTCGTCATAGATCATATCAACGTTGAGGGAGAAGTTGATTCTTTTGGTGATTTTAGCGGTGAACACGTTAGACCAGAAAACATCGATATTCTGTGGATTGCTTTTGTAGTTGGAGAAAAGATCCAGCCTGGATTTAAAAGTGAATTTATCATTGAATGTTTGCTGATAATTCACCGATCCGAAGGCGCCGAATTCACTGCGGGTGTTTTTGCCGGGTTCCAACCCATAGAGGGGTGCGAGGAAATCGTTTGTAACAATGACCCAGCGGGAAGTAATCGGAGAAATAAACAAGGACAGGTTTTTATTGGGCTTATAATCTATACCGGCTGATAATAAAACATAGGCCGGTGCGAGGAATTTAGAAGTGAGTGCGGCAGAGTCGGCATTGTTTGCGCCTTTCAGGTACGAGTACCCGTTAGCAAACTGAGTACGTGCGTTGAGCAATCCGGCGAGGTTTACTTTAGATGACAAGGCGTAGCCATATTTTGTAAGAAAATCAATTCGATCGCTGGCTTTGCGTGATCCGAGGCTGGTGGTGTTCACAATACCATAGGCCAGATCGAGTGTATTATCCCAGGAGTGTTTTCCTTTTTTGTAGAAGGCATGCAGGTTAGTGAAGGCGTTCAGTGAAAAGGAGAATTCATCACCCCCTGCCGCCCAGTTAGAAAGGGAGCCCTGGTTGATGTTGAGGTTGAAGATGCCACCCTTCTTCCATATTTTAGGAATCGTATCGATGCCATCCGCTTTGTTCACTTTTTTTTCTGTGGCTGATTTTAATTCTTTCACGGTGGCATCCTGTGCCTGCGTATTCAATACAGCGCATAAAAGAAAGGGCAGCAGTAATTTTTTCATTGCAGGTATCTGTCTTTAATACTTTCAAACTTCGTTTTACTTCTTGAGCGCATCTCTGATTTCCATCAGCAGTTTATCGGTAGAAGATGGTTCGGCCGGTGCGGGTGGTGCCTCTTCTTTTTTTCTGGTAGCCGCATTGGCTGCTTTCAGTAAAATGAAAATGACAAAAGCAATTACAATAAATTTAAGTACAGCCGCCAAAAAGTTGCCGTATTTAACAGCGCCCCAGGTTAGTTTACTGAGATCGTCTACATTGGCGGCTTTCAATGCCGGGTTCAGCAACAATGGTGTGATAACATCATCTACCAATGAAGAAACAATGGCCCCGAATGCAGCACCAATGATAACGGCAACGGCGAGGTCTATTACATTGCCTTTTAATGCAAAAGCTTTAAATTCTTTTAAAATACCCATAACATTGTATTTAGGTTGGCTCAAAGTTATCATTTAATTGGTGTAAGGGCGTATATTTTATCCACTTCTTATGTACGAAATGGTTGCAGCATGAAAGCAGGGAATACGTGGTTGAACTGGTTTTTGTTTATATCCCTGGCTATTATTTGGGGCAGCAGCTTCATATTAATGAAACTGGGTATACGGCATTTAACACCGGTGCAGGTAGCCTCGGTCAGGATTATTGCTTCCGGTATAATACTGTTGCCGGTTGCTTACAGGGCTTTCAGGCGCCTGAATTACACACAGCAGGGTTTTGCGTTGTTATCGGGGTTACTGGGGAGTTTTTTTCCTGCGTATTTGTTTTGCATGGCTGAAACAAAAATGGACAGTGCGCTGGCGGGCATTTTGAATGCACTGACCCCGGTGTTTGTTATTCTCATTGGTGTTTTCTTTTATCGGTTGCCGGTTTCCTGGCAAAAGTTATCCGGTGTAGCCATAGCCCTTGCGGGGAGTGTGTTGCTGCTGTTTGCACAAAGCGGGTTCAGTGGAATGGAGCATCCGTGGTATGCAGGCATGATAGTATTGGCCACGTTGTGTTACGGCTGGAATGTAAACCTGGTGAAAAAGCACCTCAATCATGTGAATGCACTGGATGTGGTAGCCGTTGCACTTGTGGGGTGTTCCGTACCCGCTGTACTGATTTTGATGTACGTGGGGTTTCCGGCCATTGTTGTGGATCAGGGTTTTTTAGGCTCATTGTCGGCAGCAGCGGTGTTGGGAATTGCAGGCACTGCATTGGCATCGGTATTGTTTTACCGGTTGATTCGTTCAGCCGGAGTGGTATTTGCTTCTATGGTCACCTATGCGATACCGGTAGTAGCCATGGTATGGGGATTGATATTTCGCGAATCGGTGGGGTGGATGGCGGTGGGGTGCCTGTTCATTATTTTAACAGGAGTGTATTTGGCCAACCGGGCGCGGTAATTTAATGGAACAAATGCATGTAACGCGCTTCCGGAGCGGCGTCAATGAAAATAATGTTCTCCCTGTTTTCATCCATTACCAATCGGTTGCCCAACAGATTTTCTCCTTCTTTTTTATCGAAGTTCAGCAGGATGGTATCATGTTGTAGCTGATAGGTGCCTGTGAATTCAGTATTTTTAATGCTGTCGAATAACATTTTGTAGTATTCAAATTTCCAATCTTCGGATAAGGACAAATAGCAATCGTTCAGGTCGGATAGCGACATAAATGTTTGGTTGATGCCGGTAACAGGTGCTGCGGATGCAGGTTCAGCGGGCTTTTCAGCGGGTGCGTTGCAGGAGAAGGCTAAGAAAATGCCCCATATCAATACAATCGATTTCATTCGTCAAAAGTACTACCTGATTGTTATACAAAAAAATGGGGATATAACCATGGGAAAAACACCCTTTTTAAAAAGAGTAAAAATTGTAATATTGAATGGGTAACCGATGGAGTGAACGGACATCGGAGTGTAGAACTGGAAATTATCCCACCTTCAAACCAAACACATGAAATCATTTCTATGGATGCTGGCGGTGTGCGTTACCGCCGTGCAGTCATTCGCGCAAAAGCCGGCACCTGAGGGGCGCCCCGATGTAAAACAAGGCAATATTACTGCCGCGGATTTTTCCAAAGCGCCGTATGCTATTGACTCTTCTGCACATGCAGTGGTGTTGATGGACATTGGAGATTCCGAATTCACCGGAAATAATCAGAGTTCATTTGACCTGGTATACACCCATCAAAAGCGCATCCACATCATCGATAAAAACGGATTTGATCACGCAACGGTTCAAATTCCGTTATATACTTCTAAAACCAAAGAAGAATCTCTTCAATCTTTGGTTGCCTATACCTATAACCTGGAGGGAGATAAGGTGGTAGCTACCAAGGTGGAGAAGTCTTCAATTTTTATTGAGAAGCAGAATGAATTTTACAAGCTGTGTAAGTTCACCTTCCCCAACCTGAAAGAGGGATCCATCATCGAATTTAAATACAAAGTGGTGTCGCCCTTCATCCAGAATCTTCAACCGTGGAACTTCCAGGATGCCATACCTACTTTATGGTCGGAGTATACGGTAGGCATACCCAATGTGCTTGATTTTTTAATACTGTATCAGGGATACAGAGAATTTGATTATACCAATCAAAATGTAAAAAACATGAGCTACCGGGTAACCATAGACGATCATTCCTATCAGAGGAACTCAGTGGATGTAAATACTCCGGTTACCACCACCACCTGGGCTATTAAAAATGTACCAGCTTTAAAATATGAAAACTTTACCTCTTCTGTTTCCAATCACCTGCAACGCATATTCTTTCAGTTAAGAACCGTACGTTACGACGAAAGCAAGCCCATACAGGTAATGAACACCTGGGAGCAAATCATGAAAGATTTGATGAAGGATAATAATTTTGGAGGCACCTTATCACAAAAGCATGATGTGTACGAACAGGAAGTGGTGCCTTCATTGGGAAAGGTGGAGAATGATCTGGATAAAGCCATGGGTATTTTCAGGTATGTGCGCAATCGTTTCAAATCGTCCGGAACCGGATCCATATACCTGAAGCAAACCATTCGAAAACTAGGTGAAACCAAAAGTGGTACGGCTGCTGAAATCAATTTGTTCCTCACTTCCATGCTTAGAAACGGAGGATTTACTGCCCGTCCGGTTATTTTGAGTACACGCAGCAACGGTATTGCTCCCGATATGTTCCCTATACTGAATGAATTTAATTATGTGATTTGTTTGCTGGAGCACGATAACAAAAAATATTTTCTGGATGCATCCCGGAAAAAAATGGGTTTTGGGCGTTTGCCGCTGGCCGTGTATAACGGGCAGGCACGCGTAGTAGATGAATTGCCATTGCTGATGAACCTGTCACCCGATTCTATTCAGGAAACCAGTGTAGTGAATGTGTCTATTAATAATACGGATAACGGAACAGAGTTGGAAGGTTCGGTATCGATTGACCCCGGTTATTATGAATCTACCGATATACGTGATGAGCTGGATAGCAAGACGGATTCTGTGTACTTTGCCGACATCGAGAAAAAGTTTGAACCGGTCATTCGAATCGGACATAAATCAATTGACGGGTTAAAAGATTTTGAATCTCCACTGAATATATATTACGAATTCAAAACTGATTTGAATGAAGATGTGTTGTACTTCAACCCTATGTTTTCGGAAAAGCTCAAAGAGAATCCATTTAAATCTCAGAAGAGAGAATACCCGGTTGAAATGCCTTATGTAATGAACCGCCGGTTTACATTGAACATGGAAATTCCGAAAGGATACAGTGTAGATGAAATGCCGAAAAGCGAAAAGATTCTGCTCAACGATAAAGATGGATATTTTGAGTACGTCATCAACAACAATGGCCGCAACATCATCCTGAATTCAAGGATTATGCTGGCAAAGTCAACATTTTTGAATGCCGATTACGAACCCCTGAGAGCATTTTTCGGAGTGATTGTGAAGAAGCATGCAGAAATGATTGTGTTTAAAAAAAATAAGTAATCATGAAGTATTTAATGATTTGCCTCGTTTTGTTTGCAACAGAATCGAAGGCTCAATCGTATGCCGCCTTTTTTATTCCGGATTCACTTCGAAAAAATGCAGTGGCCGTATGCAGGCTGGAAGAAAAGAAGGTTGAAATATTTTCTTCATCGAAAGCGATTGTTCGTAACCGTTATGTAATTACCGTGTTAAATCCACATGGAGACGGGTATGGCAATTACAGCAATCATTATGATAAACTGCGCAAGTTGAACAACATCAACGGTACCTTGTACGATGCTTTGGGAAAGAAAATTAAATCCATGCAAAAGAAAGATTTGCTGGATATGGCATATAATGATGAAATCAGCCTCATGACCGATGATCGCATGAAGCGTTTCAGTTTCAACCATACATCTTACCCGTACACTGTGGAGTTTACGGATGAAGAGCAATTGAACGGAACTTTTTTTCTGCCCTCTTGGAATCCGGTACCCGGACAAAAATTTTCGGTGCAGCACAGTTCGTTTGAAGTAGTGTTACACGAAGGAGCGGATGTACGCTTTAAAGAATTAAATGTGCCTGAAAAGCCTATTGAAAAGGTTGCCGGCAAACAAAAATCTTATGTATGGACCTTGAAGGACTTTCCAGCGTATGAGCGGGAATGGTTTCAGCCCGCACCTGAAAATTTTCTTCCCAATGTATATCTGGCACCCGTTGAATTTACTATCGGAAATTATACAGGCAAAATGGATACCTGGGAAAACCTGGGCAAGTTCATTTTACAATTGAATGCCGGAAAAGATGCGTTGCCTCCTGCCATAGCAGCCGATGTAAAGCGTTTAATCGGCAACGTGAGTAACAGGGAAGAAAAAATAAGGTTGTTGTACGAATACCTGCAACAGAACACCCGGTACATTAGTATACAAATGGGTATTGGGGGTTGGCAGCCTTTTGATGCATCTTATGTGGCCACCAAGCGTTACGGGGATTGCAAAGCCTTATCCAATTACATGGTAAGCCTGCTGAAAGAGGCCGGTATTAAAGCGCATTATGTACTCATCAATTCAGGTGAAGCCAGGAGAGGGTTGTGGGAAGATTTCCCGGCTCCGTATTTTAACCATGCGGTGGTGTGCGTACCCTCCGGTAAAGACACCCTATGGCTTGAATGTACCAGCCAGACAATCAGTCCGGGTTATATGGGTTCGTCTACTGGTAACCGTAAGGCACTCATGATTGCTGATCATGGCGGAGTGGTGGTGAATAGTCCGTTGTACACGGCCAATGAGAACAGGCAGGTTAGAAAAATTCAGGCACAGGTAGATGAAAGTGGAAACCTGAAGGCCAGTTTAAATACCCGTTTCAGCGGAATTGAACAGGAAACTCAACATTACCTGTTACATAATAATACGGCAGCTATGCGTGAGAAATACTTGAATCAATCATTGGATTTACCTAATTATTCGGTGGAGGCTATCCGTTATAATGAAACCAAAAGCAGTATTCCAGAAATAGAGGAGTACATGGAATTAAAGGCAACGAATTATGCCACCATCACAGGAAAACGTATGTTTATAACCCCTAACCTGGTGAATAAAGTTTCAACACGGCCGGATGCGTCAAAACCCAGAAAGTATGCTGTAGTATATCCTCACTCTTTCACCCATGCAGATACGGTTGAAATCAGTGTACCCGCAGGGTACGAACCTGAAAGTATTCCGAAAGATGTAACAGTGGATAATCCATTCGGAAAATACAGCATCCGTTTTGAAGTAAAAGACAACGTAATACGTATGTACAGGCGGTACACCCGTGAGGCCGCTACCTATCCCGCTTCCTCCTATGCTGATTTAGCGGCGTTTTATCATGCGCTTTATCAGGCAGACCACAGCCGGGTGGTGCTCGTTAAACAGTCGGAGTAGTAAAAAAAACTTCCTCATTTTTTTGTATCCGGTCATCAACCCTTACCTTTGCGGCTCAAATTAGAAACGAATGCCCGAAAGGGTCCGTTTAACAAGGTATAAAGCATTAAAAATCAATTAGATTATGGCCAATATCGGTAAGATAAAAACAGTTATCGGTGCGGTGGTAGACGTACAGTTCAATAACGATTCCAAATTACCGGAAATCATGAACGCACTGGAAGTAACCCGCGAAAATGGTGAAAAGCTGGTACTGGAAGTACAGCAACACCTTGGGGAAGATAGTGTACGTACAATCTCCATGGATTCTACCGAGGGATTGGTACGCGGAACGGCCGTGGTAGATACCGGAAAAGCTATTGCCATGCCTACCGGTGATGCAATTAAAGGACGTCTTTTCAATGTAACCGGCGACCCTATCGACGGTTTGCCAGCAGTTTCAAAAGAAAACGGACGTCCGATCCACGCCAAACCACCGGTGTTTGAAGAGCTGAGTACCGCCTCAGAAATTCTGTTTACCGGTATCAAAGTAATCGACCTGATTGGCCCGTATGCCAAGGGTGGTAAAATTGGTTTGTTTGGTGGTGCCGGTGTGGGTAAAACGGTTTTGATTCAGGAGCTGATGAATAACATCGCAAAAGCATACAGCGGTTTATCCGTGTTTGCCGGTGTGGGAGAGCGTACACGTGAAGGAAACGACCTGATGCGTGAAATGATTGAAGCCGATTTGATTAAATACGGCCCTAAATTTAAACACTCCATGGAAGAAGGTGGATGGGATTTGTCTACCGTAAACCTGGATGAACTCAGAGATTCCAAAGCAACATTTGTGTTCGGCCAGATGAACGAACCACCGGGAGCCCGTGCAAGGGTGGCTTTGAGCGGATTAACCATCGCTGAATATTTCCGGGATGGTGACGGACAAGGACAAGGTAAAGACATACTTTTCTTCGTGGATAATATCTTCCGTTTCACGCAGGCCGGTTCAGAAGTATCGGCGCTGTTGGGGCGTATGCCTTCAGCGGTGGGTTACCAGCCTACCCTGGCAACAGAAATGGGTTTGATGCAGGAAAGAATTACTTCAACCAAGAACGGTTCGATTACCTCCGTTCAGGCGGTGTATGTACCGGCGGATGACTTAACTGACCCCGCCCCTGCAACTACCTTTGCGCATCTTGACGCCACAACGGTATTGAGTCGTAAAATTGCTGACTTAGGTATTTATCCTGCTGTGGATCCGCTGGATTCTACTTCACGGATTCTGACACCATTGATTGTGGGCGAAGAACATTACACTTGTGCAAACAGAGTAAAAGGAATTTTACAGCGCTATAAAGAATTACAGGATATTATTGCCATCCTGGGTCTGGATGAATTGAGCGATGAAGACAAACTGGTTGTTTCCCGCGCCCGTAAAGTACAGCGTTTCCTGAGCCAGCCGTTCTTTGTGGCTGAACAGTTTACCGGTTTGAAAGGCGTACTGGTTTCAATGGAAGATACGATTCGCGGCTTCAATTCCATCATGGATGGCGAAGTAGATGAATATCCGGAAGCTGCTTTCAACCTCGTAGGTACATTGGAAGACGCGATTGAAAAAGGTAAAAAACTGATGGAAGCAGCCAAAGCATAACAGTGCTTTCTGTTTGAACGGATGTTTTCACCCTCTCAACCAATCAATATGACTTTAGAAATATTAACACCCGAAAAAAAGATATTCAGCGGCGAAGTGTTCGGCGTTCAGTTGCCGGGCATCAGTGGGTTGTTTGAAGTGCTGGATAAACACGCCCCATTGGTGAGCGCTTTGAAAGCGGGCCATTTGAAGATTCTGAAAGACAAAAGTGCATCTACATCTTTTTCTATTCAGGGTGGATTTGTAGAAGTGCTGAACAACCGTACTACGGTACTGGTAGAAGGTGCGAAAGAGTTGTAAAGTGTAAAAATATTTTTCTGTAAATGCTTCGTGTATCGAAGCATTTTTTTTGCCTTGTTGTAAGCGTTCAGCGCGGTTTGTACTGTACAAATTAAACCGGGTTTTTCCACCACAATATTGCCCTGGCGCAAAGCGGCATACATAGTATAAGCAGTAATGAATACGGGGATTGGGTGATGTAGTAGGCCAGGATAGAAAGGCATGCTACATAAAACGGATAGGCAACAAACAATCCACCTACCATGATGGAATCAAAATGATCATTATTCCATTTGTATGATATGAGCCACTTGAGCGGATAGTATAGAGGAGCATGCAACAACCATCCGGCAAGCGCAGGCACGGTAAGGGCTATACGAAGTATTTTCCGTGGATGGGGGTTAAAGAGATGTTCGGCTTTTGCCCGGTTATTGGGTTCAATTTCATACACACGTTGTTCAAGAGCTTTTTGTAAACGGTTATTAAATGCAGTGATTGCCTTTGCCTTATTGGTTTCGGCAGAAAATTCATTTTCAAAAGGTGTGTCGAACAGCAGATGGATGTTCTTTCCGAACTTTCTGAAACTGCTGAAGTTAATACCGGTGGGGAGTACACGCAGTGGAATACCTTCCTCCCAACAACTGAATGCAAGCCGTGCAGTGCCTTTTTTGAGCGGGCGCAGGTGCCATTCGTTGACACAACGGCCTTCGCTGAATATGAGTACAATGCCGTTGTTACGGAATACCTGTCTGCATTTTTCAAAGGTGCTATAGTTTTCCTGTAAATTTTCAGCTCCTTCCGACAGGCGGTATACCGGCATCATATTCAACGCATTCAGCAAAACGGAATAGAACCGATTGGTATACACGTCTCCACGAACCAGTGAATACACAGGTCTTTTAAACAAGGTGGCAATGACGATGGCATCCAGAAAGGAGTTGGGGTGGTTGGCAGCAATTAATAGAGGTCCATTGTATTGCAGCATTTCTGGCCGGTTCACATAAATCAATCTGCAATAAAACAGAAATGCCAGTTGAGCGGGAAATTTCAGGATGCGGTATAACAAGCCGGTGTGTTTTGTGGGTTGAAGTTACCGGATTTCATTGGAAGGAAGAAGTTAGTTCAGTTGAGGATCGATCGGGTAATTAACCATTTGTTCGTATACCCCACCCATGTGCAGCATGGTGTTTCTCCAAAGGGCTTCGGGAGAGGTGTTAAAAATCAATTTTCGTGTACCCGTAGTCGTTGCCCAGCTGCGTTCTTCCATTTCATTTTCCAGTTGCCCGGCATCCCAGCCGCTATATCCCAGGAAAAACTTCACTTTGTCTGGTGATATTGTGCCTTTTTTAAGATGTGCAGTGAGTAGCTGAAAGTTTCCTCCCCAACATATATTATCGGTGAGTAGCTGGCTATCGGGTATTAAATCAGGATATTGGTGAATATAATGTACGGTGTCAAGTTGTACGGGCCCACCCTGATATACCTCCAGTGTAAGTCCTTCCATTTCAGAAAGTAGTTCATCTACCGTAACCTCGAGCTTTTTGTTGAGTACAAACCCAAAACTCCCTTCAGCACTGTGCCTGCAAAGCAGGATCACCGAACGCATGAAATTCTCATCTTTCAGGAAGGGGTCTGCCACCAATAGTCCGCCACTCAACAATGTGTTCATATTCAAATTAATTTTACCAGATAGACATATACAGCATAAATTTAAGCTGCTTCGCTTAGAAGTGGACGTTAAAAATGGAATAAAAAAGGCAATGCATTATATTTAAACTGCACCTGCCCCTAAATTTGCAGAAGGCAACCTAATACTGGCATTGAATGAAAAGAGCTTTCCCTTTAATAACCTTATTTATTTTATTATCGCTGTTGGGGCTCATCTTCTTTCAGTATTTATGGTTACAAAGTGCCAAGGAAGTAAAAGAGAAAGAATTAAGTTCGAATTTAATACGGGCAGTTGGGGAAGCTGCTCAATATCTGGTAGAAGACAACACCATCATCCCATTACCTAAGAAATCTGAATTACTGTTTCCTACAGAAAAGTTACCACGTGACTTGTTGCGCCCCTCCGTCATACAGCGTTACTCTAAAGAGGAGATACGGGAAGTGATTCGAAAGGCACTGCACAATAACTTTTTACATGATGTTGATTTCGAGTTTGCGGTTACCGATGTTTCTCTGGCGGGAGATGAGATTGCCTCTGAAAACTTTTATCGCCATTACATTGATAGTTTCAACAACCGGCGTCAGATTATTCCGTTGACACCCCCTTCCGGAAGCATGTTCGAAAATTTGTCGAGGGAAGAATACCTGGTGGTTATTGTCCCCAATGATAAAACCATTGTACTTCGCGAAATTACCTGGTTCATTGTAGGGGCTGTACTGTTTACCCTCATTATACTGACAGCCTTTTTTATCACGATACGGACATTACTGCGCCAAAAGAAGCTGAGTGAAATTAAATCTGATTTCATCAACAACATGACGCATGAATTTAAAACACCGCTGGCCACCATATCCCTGGCCGTGGATGCACTTCGGAATGAAAAGGTGATGGGCGATCCGGAAAAATCAAATTATTTTACGCAGATTATTAAAGAGGAAAACAAGCGAATGAACAAGCAGGTGGAAACCATCCTGAAAGCCGCCTTGTTGGATAAACAAGAAGTTTCCTTAAATCTCAAATCAGGCTCTGCCCACCAATTCATTCAAACGGCTATCAACAACATTCAGTTGCAGGTAGAGGAAAAACAGGGTAAACTGGATGTTCATTTACAGGCACTCAACGATACCATCCTTGCCGACGAGGTACATTTTACCAATGTTGTGAACAATCTGCTCGAAAATGCAGTGAAATATTCTAAGTCTGAGTACCTCTATATCAATCTAACTACTTCAAATTCAGGCAAATATTTAAAAATTCGTATCGAAGATCATGGAATCGGGATGAACAAGGAAACCCTTAGCCGGATTTTTGAAAAATTCTACCGCGCCCATACCGGCAACATCCACAATGTAAAAGGGTTCGGCCTGGGGCTGAGTTATGTAAAAACCATGGTGGAAGCCCATCAGGGTACCATTAAGGCAGAAAGTACACCCGGGAAAGGCAGTGTTTTCACTGTTTCCATACCTTTGGCTTCCTGATTCACACGTTAT
>ENA-UOUJ01001262-UOUJ01001262.1-activated-sludge-metagenome-genome-assembly--contig:-NODE-1262-length-13812-cov-4.290252_pt1 | contig 13812 bp, 12 predicted proteins | sample MGYA00249839_ERZ747224 | MGnify/ENA primary metagenome ERZ747224 (study PRJEB28782, sample SAMN03220277) | activated sludge metagenome | biome: wastewater; feature: sewage sludge; material... | reverse complement strand
TGATGCGCGATATGCGCACACCGGCAGCAGGCACTATTTCATAAAGTGTAACAGTAGGTCCGATGGTGGCGCTTATTTTTTGAATCTGAATGTCATAATTAAGTAAAGTGTTGATTATTTGGTTTTTATTTTCTTCTAATTCAGCCGGGTCTTGTTGAATATTTTGGTTGCCATAACTTTCAAGCAAGTCGGTTTCAGGATATTTATAATTTCTCAGGTCGAGTGTAGGTTCATAAGGCTTCATTTTTTCGGTATGGGCTGCCGCTGCCTGTTCCTGCTCGTAAGTGGTGATGGGTGCCGAGTTTATTTCTAATTTTATGGAATCGCTTCCGGATTTTGACTGGCCGGATGTTTTTCCGGGCATTGGTTGTTGTCCTTCGGCTTTGTTTTTGAGCGATATTTCATCGTTGCTGCTTTCTTTTTCGCTTTGAGATTGAAGTGAAGGTTTTAATACAGAAATGTTTTCAAATCCCTTTTCTTCTTGCTTTTGGGGCAGTTCTTCCTGTTTTTCTACGAGTGTAAAATTGTATCCCGGCTTTTCGGCCCCTGTGTCAATAATCAGCTTAGCAGCCTCATTGTCATTTGATTTTGGTTCCGGAGTTGCCGGTTTTTCCTCTACTTTGGTCGGCTCGGTTGCAATGGGTACTTCTTCGGATTCATCCTCCTTAACTGTCAGTGGTTGGGGTATAAATTTCTTTGGAAAACTAAATGCAGGGTTAAATTGCCAGATCAGGTAAGCAATGACAATCAGCCCCAAAACTGCTGCTGTTCCAATTGCCCCCAACGAGTTTTGCAACCAGTTGTTAATTACATTTCCGACACCACCTCCCCAGCTAAACTCTTGATTATGAAGTAAGAACGAAAGTATAGTGGATACGGTTAACATTCCGAGAGTTACGTATTTGAGGTTGCGCCAAACCGAAAAAATATTTTTGTTCCATAGCAGATTTATGCCCACTACAAAAAAGAATGTACAAATAAGAATAGAAGCGACGCCAAATAATTTATAAATAAAAAGATGTGAGGTCAAAGCGCCCAGTTTGCCCATCAAATTAGCTACTGGAGTATCATAGTCCCAAAGTATTTCGGCGCCACGGGATGCCTGCGTAAAATCCTGCCTCCAGTTGAAAAAATAGGATACAAATGAAATGAGTAAAAACAGAGAAACCAGAACAAAAACAGTTCCGGTTATTTTAAGTGTTCGTTCGTCTTTTGCCAACTCTTTAAGTTTTACGGATTCTTCTTTTTCAGATTTCAGCCTTGCCGAATTCCTGCTCCTGTCTGTTGATCCTGTGTTCGTCTTTTTTTTCTTATTAGCCATAAAGGGCAAAGATAATTAGTTTTAATAATTGTGATTTATGTTTTAATGGCTGTGGTCAAAGCAAAAATTCTTCCATATTATCGGGATGGATGACTGTGATTTTGCTTCCGGGGTAGGCCTCCAGAAAACGATTCATTTTTTTTACGGACGCATTAGGATTCCATTTGAACTCAAATCCATCAATTTGACCGTCTTTTTCTTCAATATAATCAATTTCTTTTTGCTCTTTTGTACGCCAAAACCATTTATTCCGCCATAAGCCATCATATTCTGCCTTTTTTTGCCTTTCTGAAATAATGAAATTTTCCCATAGAGAGCCTATATCCTGTCTTAGCTCTGCTAACGAAAAATCAGCAATCAGTGCATTTCTAATTCCATTGTCGTAAAAATAAATCTTCCTGCTGTTTTTCAATTCATTTCGAAGGTTTCGGCTAAATGAACCTAACCTGAAAATAATATAACATTGCTCCAATAACGTAATATATTTTTCTACCGTTTTACCATCCAGACCACAAATTTGCCCCAACTCGTTATAGGATACCTGCGAACCAATTTGGAAGGCCAATGCCTGAAGCAATTTTACTATTTTATCAGGCTTTTTTATCTGCTCCCACATTAAAATGTCCTTATATAAATAGCTGTCTGACAGGTGTTTAAGTATTTCTTTTTCATTCCCTGCATTATTTACCACATCAGGATAGTAGCCAAATACCAGGCGATGAGGAAGCAACCGTTTTTCTTCCAGTAAACCATGATGTGCCACCATTTCGCCGTATGATAATGGGTATAAATGATATTCCCACTTACGACCGGTAAGAGGTTCATTTATTTTATTAGCCAGGTCAAATGAAGAACTACCTGAAACAATCAACTGAATGTCGGATATATGGTCAGTAATCAGTTTCAATTTTATGCCGATATCTGAGATTCTTTGAGCTTCGTCAAGCACCACAATCCGGTGATTCCCAAATATGGATTTAAGTCGGGAAGAGGAGGCGTTTTCAAATAGTTTGGCCACATCTGTTTCATCGCCATTTAGCCATAATATATCCTTTTTGTCGCTTAAAGCGTTCTTTATCAATGTTGTTTTACCCACTTGTCTGGCGCCCATTATAATGATCGCTTTGCCTTTTCCCAACTTATTTTTTAAAGTTGCCTCCAGAAACCGTTTAATCATGTCCTGTATTTTTCACAAAATACAACTTTTTAGGAATATAATCCTAATATTTTATAACCTTTTAGGAATGTAATCCATAAAAGTTTAAACTTTTTCGGAATTGATTCCGTAAAAGTTATAGATTTTTCAGAATTGACTATATTTTTGATTTAAGAAAAGCTAAAAAAAGGAAGAGCCACCCGCCTATAAAACTCAAACCTCCGATAGGTGTGATGATTCCTACACCACCCAGACCCACCTGTCCGGTAGCTTTGAGTAAAGACAAAGCGTAAAGGGAACCGCTAAAGAGGATGATTCCGGTAATAAAAAGCTTTCCGGCCCAACTCATTAGTGATGATGATGCTTTTTCGAACAATATACCGGTAAAAATCAATGCAAAAGCATGATACATTTGATATTGTGCCCCCGTTTGAAATGTGGCCACTGAATCCGGCGAAATTTCTTTGAGTTTGTGTGCGGCAAAAGCGCCTAAAATGACACCCAATCCACCCAAAACAGTTCCTGTGGTTAAAAATGTTTTATTCATTCGTTAATGTTTTTATTATCTCATCAATGGTTGTTTCCTTTTGATCTAATTTTAATTTGGCACGCTCATAAAAAATTCGCCGGTCTGCCGATTTTTTCAGGATGTATGCTTTCAATTGGTCATCTGTCAGATCTCTTAGCAGGGGGCGCTTGTTCTTTCCTGCCCTTAGTCTGCCCAGAAGAACGTCGTAAGGCGTATCTATCCACAGTGTTATTCCATTTTGGTTCATGTAATCAATATTATTGAAAAAGCAGGGCGCTCCTCCACCGCACGACAAAACCATAGCCTCCTTGGCTTCTGTTACCTCATGCAGTAAATCCCTTTCCACTGTTCTGAAATATTCCTCGCCTTCCAGATCAAAAATTTCAGGAATTGTTTTTTGCTCATTAGACTCAATCAGGTCATCTAAGTCGAAAAAAGGAATATTCAGTTTTTTACTCAATATTTTGCCTGTGTGCGTTTTGCCCGCCCCCATAAAACCAATAAGATAAATACGCATTTTCTCTATGCTTCGTTTTACTGTTCAAACTAAATAAATACCAAAAGGGGATAAAAATACAATAAATCCTTACACTAAAAAATGTTAGTCATTATTGTCAAGATCAATGCATTTAAGAAAATAATCTTTGGGGAAATCAAACACCGGTGGCGTGTTTTTGTGAAACAATCCGAAAACGGTGCTGCCCGACCCGCTCATGAGGGCAAACTCGGCTCCTGCTTTGTACAATTCATTCTTAATTTTTTCAATTGGAGGATATGCTTTAAATACTGTTTTTTCAAAATCGTTTCCAATACTGTTATTCCATAGCGATACCGGTAGCTGAATAAGTTCTTTAAGCGACAGGGTAGGCGCTTCAGGCTTAATTTGTGCAAATGCCCAAGGTGTGGAGATGTGGATACCCGGATTGACAACCACAATTTTATATGCAGATAAATCAATTTTCAAAGGTTCTAATATTTCGCCCCTGCCTGCCGCATAGCATGGCCCGTTGATGATGAAAAAAGGACAATCGCTGCCTAATTGTAAAGCGTATTGAATCAATTCGTTTTCGGTAAGCCCGAGGTTGAATTTTTTGTTCAATGAGCTTAGGGCAAATGCTCCGTTGGCGCTTCCTGCGCCCAAGCCTGCGCCCACAGGAATATTTTTTAACAGGTAAAAATGAACCGGTGTTATTTTGCTGAAATCTTTTTTCAGCAGATGGTAGGCTTTCAACACAATATTGTCCTGTTGGTTGCCCGGAATAGGCAAACCCAGGGCGGTAATTTGCGTTTCATCTGCATCTATCAGCTCCAATACATCAAAGAGCGGGAGTGGAAAAAAAACGGTTTCCAGATTGTGAAACCCATCTTTGCGCTTGCTCACAATCTTCAGGCCGATATTTATTTTACAGTCAGAAAAAACTACCAAGAAAAATATTTATGGAATTATGTGTTTATTTATTGGGTAAAATGAATGATTTATAACCATTATTAAAAAATACTTATTTAAATGCTACTTTTTACGACTGTTTATTTCATCGCGTATGGCAATGGCTTTTATATAATCCTCATTCTCAAGCACTTCATTCAGCATGGCATTTAGTTCGTCTATGCTCATATTTTTGAGGTTGGTGGTTGAGTCATCCGAACGGGCGCTGCCAATAGCTTCTTCTTTGGCAGATATTTGCTTATCTTTTTTATCATCCATGATGATGCCTGCGGTTTCCAATATATTTTCATAGGTATAAACCGGGCAGCCAAATCTTACGGCTAAAGCCAATGCATCTGAAGTGCGGCTGTCAATTTCGATGGTGTCATTGGAAGAAGAACAAATCAGTTTGCTAAAAAAGATGCCTTCCTGCAGGTCAGAAATTATGATTTCGTGCAACTCAATACCAAAAGCAACCATGAAATTCTTCATCAAATCATGCGTAAGCGGGCGGCTGGGATTCATTTTTTCCAATGCTACGGCAATCGCCTGAGCTTCAAAACCGCCAATGACGATAGGAAGTCTGCGTTGACCATTCATCTCACCCAATACAACGGCATAAGAATGGGTTTGGGTAATACTGTGCGATAGCGCCACAATTTCTAATTCAATCTTCTTCATAATGAGGTACGAAACTAATAAAATAAATGCAAAAGCGGATGTAAAAGTAATAGGTATTATTGGGAAGTATTCTGTTTTATTTATTTTTACCGCCTAATGAAGTATTTAATTGCAGGTTTAGGTAATATTGGCAACGAATATGCACACACAAGGCATAATATTGGTTTTGATGTGGTGGCAGCCTTTGTGCAGAAACACGGCGGCACTTTTAGATCGGATAGATTAGCTTATGTGGCCGATGTTAAATACCGGGGCAGATTGTTTGTTTGTATTTGCCCCACTACCTATATGAACCTGAGCGGTAAGGCCGTCAAATACTGGTTGGAAAAAGAAAAAATTGCGCTTGAAAAAAGTATGGTTGTTTTAGATGAAATTTCACTACCTTTAAGTAAATTGCGCATAAATCCCGGTGGAAGCGACGGTGGTCATAACGGATTGCGAAGCATTCAGGAATTGCTGCAAACAACAAATCATCCGAGACTGAGGTTTGGCGTCGGAAATGTTTTTCCCAAGGGTATGCAGTCGGAATATGTATTGGGTAAATGGAACAAAGAGGAGGAGGCGCTCGTGAAGCTGAAAATTGAAAAAGCTGTGGAAGGGATTGAAATATTTGCTTTCCAGGGAATAAATGCCGCTATGAATGAAATAAACAGTAAAGAGTATTCATTGTAATAAATTATAGGTATTGCTCATAATATTATAAATAAAATTATGAGGAATACAATATCTGCGGTGTTTGTTTGAAAACCGCATCAAAAATAAATAGTTTACAGATGAAAATTTTTTGTATTGGTAGAAATTATGCTGCTCATGCCAAGGAACTTGGAAACGAGGTTCAGGAAGATCCTGTTGTTTTTATCAAGCCTAAAAGTGCATTACAGAGGCCGCACATTCCATTTTATTATCCCGAATTTACCAATGAATTGCATTATGAAGCGGAATTAGTAATCAGGGTTTCTAAAAATGGCAGGTATATTAATAAGCGATATGCCTATCAGTACTATGATGCCATAACGCTGGGGATAGATTTTACCGCTCGCGACATTCAAAGAGAATTGACCAAAAACGGACTTCCCTGGGAAAAAGCAAAAGCCTGGGACAACTCTGCAGCTATTGGAAAGTGGTTGCCAATAAAGAACTTTGAAAACCGAAAAAATATAAATTTTGGCCTGTATAAAAATGGCGAATTAGTGCAGCATAGCAATTCGGGTAAAATGATACACAGTTTTGAAACGATTTTGACCAATATTTCAAAATATTTTACGCTCAATATTGGCGATATCATCTTTACCGGAACCCCCGAAGGCGTAGGCGAACTGGTTATCAGCGATATGCTTGAAGGGATTATCGAAGACGAAATAGTGCTAAACCTTACAGTTGAATAATTTTCTGCCAATAATTAGGATGAAATATGTTAAATTTGCAACATAGTTTCAAATATTGGAGGTAGCTAAAAATATACGACTTTTTTCCGGCTGGATTTTGATAGTGGCTTTTCTTATTGTCGCTACTCCCAAATCTCTGTTGCACAATATATTTTCAAACCACACCGACCACTCATTTCAAGCAAAAGATACTATTGGTGGAGAGAGTGTGAGCGCTTATCATTACTACTGCGGATTTGTAAATGATTATATATTCAATCCCTTTTTATCCAATTTAGCATTAGTCGAATCGAAGAATATTTATTTCCAAAAGCAAATAATACCGGTATTATCCTGCCCATTTATTTGTAATTTTCTATCTTCTTACAAACTCAGAGGCCCACCTGTTTTTTCCTGATATTTTTTGGTTAATCATTTTTTCAACTTTTTAAAGTTAAAATAATCAGGTATGAAAATATTACGCCTTTCGTATTTCATAGTATTTGTCTTTGTTTCTTTAAGTTCTTTTGCCAACGTCGATTTGAACAACTCCTTATCGGGCAGGGTTTTGGATTATCAAACCCACAAGCCTTTGATTAATGCAAACCTTTACATTGCCGATTTGAGACTTTGGGCAATAACCGATGGCGAAGGAAAATACAAATTTGACAATCTTCCCTCTGGCAACTTTACAGTGGAGGTGTCTTTTATTGGCTACAAATCTTATGTGGAGCTGGTAAAAATTGGCAGCAATACCCTAAAGGATTTTTACCTGCAAAGTTCAGTTGTCGAAATAGAAAACGTTATTATTACCGGCGTTTCTTCTGCCACACAAATTAAGCGTTCTCCCTTGCAGGTATCTGTTATATCGCGCCAAGAGATAGTGAAATCGGCAGGCAGCAATCTGTTGGATGCTTTGTCAAAAACAGCAGGTTTTTCGGCGGTTACCACAGGGCCAGCCATTGCCAAGCCCTTTATCAGAGGTTTGGGGTACAACAGGGTGGTGAGTATCAATGACGGCATCAGGCAGGAGGGGCAGCAGTGGGGCGATGAGCACGGATTGGAAGTGGACGAGTACAGTGCACAGAAAATAGAATTATTGCGTGGCCCGGCTTCGTTGATGTTTGGAAGTGATGCTATTGGCGGCGTTCTTAATATTTTGACCAATGTACCCATTCCCAATAATTTGATTAGGGCTAATTTGTCGGGTACATTTAATACCAATAACAATCTGTTAGGATCTTATGCTAACATAGCCGGAAATCTTAATGGCATCAACTGGAATCTTTATGGAAGCCAAAAGGAGGCAGGCGATTATAAAAACAAATTTGACGGCAAAGTGTTAAACAGCCGCTTTCATGAAATGAATTATGGCGGATATGTTGGTATAAACAAAAACTGGGGCTTCAGCCATTTTATTTTTTCGGCCTTTAACCAGAAATTAGGAATGATAGAAGGTGAGCGAAATGAAAAGGGCGAATTCGTTTTGGATGGATATGCTTCCGGCAATCCATTGATGACAAGTAAAACGCCACTGGTACCCAATCAAAAAGTAAATCATTTGAAACTGGCGTTGGATAACTCGTTTTCTTTCGGCAACAGCAGCAGGTTGACGGCATTGCTGGGTTTTCAGCAAAATGGCAGGCAGGAATTTGGTGAAATAGCTACTCCGGATGAGCCGGAGATATATTTGAAATTAAATACCATTAATTATAATATTATTTATCATCCTGCAACAAACAGCGGTTGGAAAACAAGTTTTGGAATTAACGGTATGAGTCAGCGCAATAGCAACAAGGCAGAGGAGGCGATTATTCCCGATTATCATGTCTTTGATTTTGGTGTTTTTGGTTATGGAAGTAAAAATATTAAAAGCAAAACCACCCTGAGTGGCGGTTTGCGGTTTGATATCAGAAATCTGAAAACTAAAGAAATGGGTGATGAGGATGAAATTAAATTTGAATCGCTTAAAAGGGAGTTTTCAAATGTTTCGGGTAGTTTGGGCATCAGCCATGAAATTAACGAAATCTTTTCGGTGAAGGCAAATATCAGTCGCGGCTTTAGGGCGCCAAATGTATCAGAGCTTTCTGCACACGGAAAGCATGAAGGCACTTATAGGTATGAATTAGGAAATAAAAACCTGAAAATTGAAACCTCCTTTTCTGTTGACGGCAGTGTGCAGGTAGAAACCAAACACCTTAGCCTGAGCATTGCTCCTTTTTTTAACAGGATAAATAATTATATCTATTACGAAAAGATACTGAATAATGCAGGAGCTGATTCATTAATCGCACAAACACCGGTTTACAGATTTACTCAACAATCAGCAGAAATGTGGGGGTTGGATGTAAATTTCGATCTTCATCCCCATCCACTGGACTGGCTGCATTTTGAAAATACCCTGAGCTATCTGAGAGGAAGATTTACAAAGGAAGTGGGAGGCTCCCGAAATATGCCTTTAATTGCACCATTGCGATTGTTGACGGCATTAAGGGCAGAGTTTTCTGATGGATTAAAATTCATTAAAAATTTTTACATTAAATTAGAAATGGATAATGTGGCGGCTCAAAACCATTTTTTTGCAGGGTACAATACCGAGACTGCTACTCCGGGCTACACACTGTTTAATTCGGGCTTGGGAGGAGATGTGGCAGTGAAAGGAAGGAAAACAGCCTCATTGTTTTTGTCGGTAAACAATATTACAAATCTGGCATACCAAAATCATCTGAGTCGGTTGAAATATTTGGATGAAAACCCGTTGACAAAACGACCGGGCGTTTTTAATATGGGAAGAAATTTTTCAGTGCGCATGATGATACCTCTGGAATGGAAAGTGAAAAATAGTTGAAAATTTAACTGTTAGTTTTTGGATAAATTTCAAACTCTGCTTATCTTGTTGCTGATATACAATAAAATGAGTGAAAATAGTTTTATAAAAAAAATCCGAAGCCCTTTCTGGTTCCGGATTTTTTTATTGAATAAACTGCCTTCTGCATTTTTTTCGGGGCTGAGAATCAAAGAAATTACCACCCGGAAATGCTCAGTGTCGGTTCCCTACAAATGGTTTACCAAAAACCCTTTTCGTTCCACCTATTTTGCAAGTCTGGCAATGGCTGCCGAGTTGAGCACCGGCGCTCTGGCAATGAGTAAAGTGTTTGGCTTAAACCCACCGGTGAGTATGCTGGTAACTAAGTTAGAAGCCACTTATTATAAAAAGGCAGCGAATGTGACAGTTTTTACCTGCTGTGATGGAGAAAAATTTGATGAGGCCATAAATAAATCCATTCAAACCGGAGAGGGAATTGAACTTAAAGCTGCTTCAATAGGTTTTAATAAGGGAGGAGAAAAGGTAGCTGAGTTCTTTATCACCTGGTCTTTCAAGAAAAAACAACGTTGATTATTTTTTAATACTTAAAACATTAATATATGAAAATAGCATTTCATGGCGCTGCCCAAACAGTTACGGGTTCCAAACATTTACTCACCCTAAAAAGCGGTAAGAAAGTATTATTGGATTGCGGTATGTACCAGGGGCTTGGCGACCAGACGGATATATTGAACCGCGATTTTGGTTTTATAAGCAGTGAAATTGATGCTTTAGTATTGTCGCATGCACATATTGACCATTCAGGTTTAATACCAAAATTAGTGAAAGAAGGTTTTGCCGGAAAAATATTTTGCACCGATGCCACTAAGGAGCTTGCATCCATATTGCTTGTAGATAGCGCTGAAATTCAGGAGGAAGATGCCCGGTTTCTGAGCAAAAAGAATATCAAAAATAGAAATTCAGCGCTTTCTGAACCGCTTTATGATTTGGACGATGCTAAATTGAGTTTTTCCTTTTTTGAGTCCAGAAAATATGGAGAATGGTTTGAAGTAGTTGAAGATGTGCAGTGTATGTTTACAGATGCAGGGCACATTATCGGCAGCCAATGTGTGCATTTGAAAGTGAAAGAAGATGGAAAAGAAACCAGAATTACCTTTAGTGGTGATGTGGGCCGATATCGGGATGTGATACTACGCTCGCCGGAGGTATTTCCACAGGCAGATTATATTATTATGGAATCCACCTATGGAAACAAATTGCATGATAATGTAAGTTCCTCGCCCGATCAGCTTTTAGACTGGATTAATAAAACATGTATTGAGAATAAAGGAAAGCTCATTATGCCGGCATTTAGCGTAGGCCGCACACAGGAAATACTGTATTCACTAAATCAACTGGAATTAGAAAGACGACTGCCAAAAATACCTTATTATGTAGATAGTCCGCTAAGTATAAAAGCCACAGAACTGCTCAAACGCTACCCACAATACTTCAACAGACGGGTGCAGAATGTGATTAAAGGTGATGAAGACCCATTTTCTTTTACCGGACTAAACTATATAAAATCGGTTGATGATTCAAAGATGCTAAACTATCAGAATGGTCCGTTGGTGATTATATCGGCAAGTGGAATGGCCGATGCAGGCAGGGTGAAGCACCATATCAGTAACAGCATTGAAAACTCACGAAATGCAATACTGATGACCGGTTTTTGTGAACCTTATTCATTGGGTGGCCGATTGCTGGCAGGCGCCAAAGAAGTTGGTATTTTTGGTATTGAACACCAGGTAAATGCCACCATTGGACAAATAAAAAGCATGAGCGCCCATGGTGATTACGAAGACCTTTGCCAATGGCTGGCATGCCAGAATCCAAGGGAGGTGAAGCAGCTGTTTCTGGTGCACGGCGAACCCGATGTGCAGTTTGATTTCAGAGAACGATTGATTAAAAAAGGATTTTTGGATGTGCAGGTACCAAAGAGACATTTTGAAATCGGTCTTACCTAAAATCGAAAAAAATATTAGATTTTTAGCTTTCTTCTTTTGGCTTTTATCTATTTAACCTGAGTAATTACTTCAGGCAGTATTTCTCATGGTTTGTGCAATAATTTTCATTGCTAAAAAATATTGCTTTATTTTAAAATATTCTTCACAATTTATTTAGAAAACCAACGGAATTTATTTAATGTTTGTTCGTCTAAAGTATAAAAGCAAACATTATGAAAAAGTTATTTACACTGTTGGGTTTATCTGCAATCATTATGATTATTTTGACTGGTTGTGGTCCTGCAGCACATATAGAAACCAGCCGCAATGCAAACTTTAGTCAATATCGCACTTTTGCATGGGCTCAAAAAAATGAGCGCAGCACACGGTCTGATATTACCGAACAAAGAATAAAAGATGCCATCGGTTATCAGTTGGCTAAAACTAAAGGATGGAGGGAGGTTAGGCATAATCCTGATATCATCCTGAGCTATGATGTATTAGTGGAGAGGAGTTCCCGTTTGCAGTCTGACCCTGTTTATTCATGGGGCGGTTTCAGAACCTTCTATAATCCGTATGCCCGAAGGTTTTACAATGTGTATTATCCTTCAAGGTTAATGGGGTTTGACAACTATTCTGTCCCTACCAAAGAAGGAACCATCACCATCACAATGGTTGATACTAAAAATGATGAAGCTGTTTTGCAGGCTTGGGCTACAGACGAAGTAGATGGCAGAAAGCTGAATGGCAAAGAAGTGGACAGAATTGTAAATGCCATCTTCAAAAAGTGGGACAACCAAATGAGGGTGGGCAATCCTTACGACGAAAAGTATTATAGCAACCGTTAAGACGCAGGTTCAAGATATTAGGGATAGTAGTTTGGTTTGGTAGTTATAATAAAGCCTCCGTTACAATGTGGTAGCGGGGGTTTTTACTTGTCAAAAATCCGAGTTATTATCGTATTAATCAATCAGTTTTAGGCAAGAGAAAAGACGCAAATATGGTATGTTTCTATAATCCAATAAGTAAATCCATTCCAGTTAGTGTCATACTAATCAAGACATTCCACAACCTTTTACCGATAATCACCGGTCATTCAATGATGCAATCTACCAATTTTTTGTTTAATCCATATAACCCTGATCTGCAAAACTAAGGTATCCGCTTTCGCTTACGATAATATGGTCTATCACATTCATTTCCATGATTTTTGCGGCCTGTCTTAATTTATCGGTGATCTTTTTATCCTGCTCACTGGGATTAGGGTTTCCGGAAGGATGATTATGAAAAAGCACAAGGTTGACAGCTGTTTTTTCAAGTGCTTTTTTTAATATAATTCTTGTATCTACTATAGTTGAAGCAATGCCGCCTTCGCTAAGAATTTCGATGCCAAGAATTTTGTTTCTTATGTTCATGTACACCACTCCAAACAACTCTCTGTCCATATCCCTGTATCGCTCCTGCAGATACCCCCCAATATCTTTCGAATTGGTCAGGAACTTTTTATTTAAAATATTTCCGGCCTGCCGCCTGCGACCGAGTTCCAATGCAGCAGCGATGGTAATCGCTTTGGCCTCGCCAATGCCCTTCACCTTGGTCAAATCTTTAATACTTAGTTTTCCTAATTCGTTCAGGTCGTTATCGCTGAGTTGCAAAACTTCCTTTGCCAGGTCAACAGCCGATTTTTTGGGTGTCCCATTATGAATTAATATTGCCAGTAGTTCCGAGTCGGATAAATTTTCGGCGCCCAAAGAAATCATTTTCTCACGAGGTCTGTCATCTTTTGCCCATTGTTTAATTGTGTTCTTTGCATCCATTTGCACAAAATACAAAAGTTCCTGAAAATTTGTGTTTCGCTTTTTTTTCTGAGATTGTTTCTGTGGAACAGCAGATTAGTGGCATTTGCCAAAAAATTGAAATATGAAACAGCGCCGATTGCTTTTACAAACTCATCTTTTCCTTGAACTTTACCGTTTGCCTACGACTGACTTCGATTTTATCGCCATTTTTCAATTCCAACAAAAGACCGTTGTTGAAATAAGACTCTACTTTTTCTACCATGCGGAGGTTTACAATATTCTTGCGGTTGGTTCTAAAAAATACTTTAGGATCCAGTCTTTCCTCTAAGGCATTTAATGATTTCAAAATCAAAGGCTTATTATTTCCAAAATGTACTTTGGCATAATTGCCTACGCTTTCAAACAGTCTGATTTCACTCAGCTTTATAAACCAGCAACGATCGCCGTCTTTTACAAACACCAAGCTATTTTCTGTCAAAATATCTTTGTCAATATTATCGGCGCTTTTTTCTTCTTTATAGTCAGGTATATTCAGTTTTTTTATTGCTTCTTCCAGTCTTTTTTTGTCGATGGGCTTTAGCAGATAATCCAATGCGTTTACCTCAAATGCCTTGAATGCATACTCATCATAAGCGGTGGTAAAAATTACGACAGGAACAGTTTCCAGTTCGGCAAGCATATCAAAGCCCGTTTTCCCGGGCATTTGAATATCCAAAAAAATCAG
>ENA-UOUJ01001261-UOUJ01001261.1-activated-sludge-metagenome-genome-assembly--contig:-NODE-1261-length-13825-cov-8.074946_pt1 | contig 13825 bp, 12 predicted proteins | sample MGYA00249839_ERZ747224 | MGnify/ENA primary metagenome ERZ747224 (study PRJEB28782, sample SAMN03220277) | activated sludge metagenome | biome: wastewater; feature: sewage sludge; material... | reverse complement strand
CTCCGCCAGTCGCCCGCACGAGGCGGGCGGCGGCGGCGAAGATCGGCGTCTTCCGGCCGAGTACGTTACTGTCTACTACGTGCGCGCTCCAGGTTTCGGACGTCCGGCGCCTGTGCCAAAATCCGCGCCGCGTTTCGGAGCAGGATATGGCGGCCAGATGGTGCGGGAGGAGCAGGCGGTTTCGACCCAGGCTGTCCGGGCGGAAGTCGCTCGCATTCTCGGATCCCCGCATTTCGACGCCAGCGAGCGCAACCGGCAGTTCCTGAGCTACGTCGTCGAGGAGGCCCTCGCCGGGCGGAGCGAGCGCATCAAGGCCTACACGATCGCCACAGAGGTCTTCGGGCGCGACCCGAAGTTCGACCCGCAGCTCGACTCGATCGTCCGCATCGAGGCGGGACGGCTCCGCCGGTCGCTCGAGCGCTACTATCTGACCGACGGCCGGACGAGCCCCCTGCGCATCGACATCCCCCGCGGCGGCTACGCGCCGGCCTTCACGGCTGCGGAGTCGGCGGCACTCCCGCACGCATCTGCCGGTCCGCCCCGCGTGCTGGTGACGGCCTTCGAGGCGGAGGGCGACCAGTCGTCCTTCCCGACCTTCACCCGTGGCTTCACCCGCTCGCTGATCATCGCGCTGACCCGCTTCACCGGCCTGCGCGTCTTCGGGGCCGAGACCGCGCTGCGCCCTCCGGCCGACATCGACCCCGGCGCCGCCCGGCGGGAGCTCGCCGCCGACTACCTCGTCACCGGCCAGACCTCGCTGCAGCCGGACCGCTTCCAGGTCGACGTCCTGCTCGTCGAGGCGGCGAGCGGCCGCGCCGTCTGGGCCGAGACCTTCGAGCGGCAGCTGAAGCCGTCGGAAATCATCGCGCTGCGCAACGAGGTGGCGAACCGCGTCGCGCGGGCCCTGGCGCAACCCTACGGCGCGATTCAGTCCGATCGCGCGCGCGACGCCGACGGACAGGCGCCCGAGCTGCTCGGGAGCTACGCCGCCGTGCTCCTCTTCTACGCCTACTGGCGCACCTTCGACCAGGCGATGATCGAGGCCGTTCGCGTCGGGCTCGAGCACGCCGTGGCCGCCGAGCCCCACTATGCCGAGGCGCTGGCCTGCCTGTCGCTCGTCTATTCCAACGCCTACCGCTTCCGTCACCCGATCGGCGCGCCCGACCCGGACCCGCGGGACCGGGCGCTCGCGCTCGCCATCCGCGCGGTCGAGCTCGCCCCGAGCTCGAGCTGGGCGCGCTACGCGCTCGGCCTGGCGCGCTGGTTCGCCGGCAATGCGGCGGCCGGTCTCGAGGCCCTCGAGGCCGGCCGGAGGCTCAACCCGAACGACACGACGATCCTCGCCGACCTCGGCCAGCGCTACGCGATGCTCGGCCGCTGGGACGAGGCCGTGCCGCTGATCGAGGAATCCTACGCCAGCAACCCGGGCCAGCCCGGCACCTATCGCATCGGCCTCTTCCTCTACCACTTCGCCCACGGCCGCTTCGCCGAGGCGCTGGCCGAGGCGCGCCGGATCACTGCGCCGCGGATCCTCTACGGCCATGTCGCGGTCGCGGCGGCCGCGGCCGAACTCGGGCGCGACGACGAGGCGTCCGACGCCGTCTCGGCCATCCGCGCCCTCGATCCCGACTACGGCGCCCAGGTCGTCGCCGACCTCGAGAACCGCCACCTCGCACCGGATCTCGTGCCCCTGATCGTCGCCGCGCTCGCCAGGGCCGGCCTCGCGGTCACGGCGCCGGACAAATCCTCGTAAGGGCGTCAGAATGCGTGCTCCCCATCTTCGCAAAGAGCGGCTCGAAGCGAGCGCCACCGACTTCGTCGTCCGCCTCGCCTTCCTCGGCCTCTTCGCCTGGTGGTCGCTGGAGCTGGTGCGCCCCTTCGTGCCGATCCTGATCTGGGCGATCCTGCTCGCGGTCGCGCTCTACCCGGTCTATGCTTGGCTCGCCCGCCAGCTCGGGGACCGCCCACGCCTCGCCGCCTTCCTGCTCACCCTCCTCTCGCTCGCGACCGTGCTCGGCCCGGTCAGCATCCTCGCCACCAGCCTCGCCGAGTCGATCCAGTGGCTCGCCTCCGGCCTGAACTCGGGCACGCTCAAGATACCGCCGCCGCCCGCGGCCCTCGACGAGTGGCCCGTCGTCGGCAAGGATCTCGACGAGGCCTGGGCCCTCGCCGCCAGCAACCTCGACGACGCCGTGCGGCGGTATGGCCCGGAAATCCTGCCCACCGGCGGTACCGTGCTCGGCAAGATCGCCGAAATCGGCCTCGACGTCCTGAAGTTCGTCGCCTCCGTCGTCATCGCGGGCTTCCTCTTCCTCCCCGGTCCCCGCCTCGCCGCCGGCGCCCGCGCCTTCGCCAGCCGGCTCGTCCAGCCGCGCGGCGCGCATTTCGTCGACCTCGCCGGCGCCACGATCCGCAACGTCTCGCGCGGCGTCATCGGCGTCGCCCTCCTGCAGGCGCTCCTCGCCGGCGTGATCCTCTACGCCGCCGGCATCCCCGGCGCCGGCCTGGTCGCCTTCCTCGTCCTCCTGCTCTGCATCGTCCAGATCGGGCCCGCCCCCATCCTTCTGCCGGTGCTGATCTGGATCTGGACGACCCAGGACACCACCTTCTCGCTCGTCCTGACCCTGCTGCTCGTGCCGGTCAGCCTGATCGACAACGTGCTGAAGCCGATCCTGATGGCCCGCGGCCTGACGACACCGATGCTCGTCATCCTGACCGGCGTGATCGGCGGCACCTTGACACACGGCCTCGTCGGCCTCTTTCTCGGCCCCGTCGTGCTCTCGGTCTTCTACGAGCTCGTCGTCGCCTGGACGCGTCTCGGCGCCGTCCCCCCCGAACCGCCCGAATCCGGAGCCGCCTGATGGATCACCCCGCGATGAACCCCGCGGCGCCGCACCACCTGCCGTCCTTCGTCACCGGCCCCGGCCAGTCCGACTGGCTGATGACGGTGATGGCGGTCTTCCTCATCGTCGCCGTCATCTCGGTCGGCCTCGTCTACCTGAAGCTCCACGCGCTGCCCGAGCACATGGCGCACCGCACCAGCAAGGTGCAGTACCAGTTCGTCGCCGTGCTCGCGCTCCTCGCCCTCTTCACCCACAACAACATCTTCTGGATCGCCGCGCTGCTGCTCGCCCTCGTCGAGCTGCCGAACTTCTCCACGCCGATGAACTCGATCGCGCTGTCGCTCGAGAAGCTCTCCGGCCGCGACCGGCATGGCCCCGACGTCTCGCAATGGGACGACCTCCTCTCCAACGACCCGTCGCGCGACAACCCGCCCGGACCGGCGCCGGCGCCGCCTCCCGCCCCGACGCCGGAGAAGGAGGCCTGAGATGCTCGAGCTCCTGCTCTGCTCCGCCGTCACCGTCCTGCCCGACTTCCTCTACCGCCGCTACTGGCAGGGCAAGCGGCTCGGCCACGAGATCACCCTCTTCTCGGTCTGGTACGAGCTGCGCTGGGGCATCACCCTCTGCGTGATCCTGACCATCTCGCTCATCACCACCATCTTCTACTTCCACCCCTCGACCTCGAGCGCGGTCTCGGTCTTCCGCACCGTCACCATCCTGCCCGAGACCAACGGCCGGGTCGCCGAGACCTTCGTCGACATCAACCAGCACGTCACCGAGGGGCAGCCACTCTTCCGCCTCGATACCACCGAGGACGAGGCGGCGGTCGAGACCGCGAAGCGCCGGATCGCCGAGGTCGAGGCCACGATGGTCGTGGCGCAGTCTCAGCTCGCCGAGGCCGAGGGCCGCATCGTGCAGGCCCGCGGCTCGCTCACCCAGGCTCAGGACGAGTACGAGACCCGCGCCGAGCTCATGCGCCGCAACCCGGACGCCATCGCCCGGCGCGAGGTCGACCGCGCCCAGGTCGCCGTCGACACCGCGCAGGGCGCGGTCGACGCCGCCGTCGCCGGCAAGGCCGCCGTCCAGAGCCAGATCGACTTCGCGCTGCCGGCCGAGAAGGCCAGCGCCGAGGCGGCGCTCTTCGAGGCCGAGGTGGCGCTCTCCAAGGCCCTCGTCGTCGCCGGCACCTCCGGCATCGTGCAGCAGTTCGCGCTCCGCCCCGGCGACATCGTCAATCCGCTCCTGCGCCCGGCCGGCATCCTGGTGCCCGACCGCGCCGTCACCGGCCTCGCCGCCGGCTTCGGCCAGATCGAATCGCAGATCATCAGGATCGGCATGGTCGGCGAGGTCACCTGCCCGGCGATCCCCTTCACCGTCATCCCCGTCGTCGTCACCGACGTGCAGGACGTGATCGCCTCGGGCCAGATCCGCCCGACCGACCAGCTGCAGGACATCTCCGCCTTCGCCCGCCCCGGCACGATCACCGCGATCATGGAGCCGCTGTTCGAGGGCGCCCTCGACCGCCTGCCGCAGGGCTCCTCCTGCATCGCCAACGCCTATACCTCCAACCACGACGCCCTGCAGGACCCCGAGATCGGCACCTTCCGCGCCTTCGTGCTGCACGCGATCGACGCGACCGGCCTCGTCCACGCCGCGCTCCTGCGGCTCCAGGCGCTCGTCCTGCCGGTGCGGACCCTCGTCCTTTCCGGCGGCCACTGATGCCCCGCGGCGCCCCTTCGACGCGGCCGGTGCTGGCGAGCCTCGCCGGCTACCGGCCGGCGTGGATCAGGGGCGACGTCGCCGCCGGCCTCGCCATCGCCGCCGTGGGCCTGCCCACCGCGATCGCCTACCCGGCGATCGCCGGCCTGCCGCCCGAAACCGGCCTCTACGCCTCGATCGCCCCCCTCGCCGCCTACGCCGTCTTCGGCCCCTCGCGCCAGCTGATCGTCGGGCCGGATGCCGCGACGATCACCGTCATGGCCGCCGTCCTCGCGGCGATCCCCGGCCTCGAGGCCGCCGACCGCCCGGCCGTCGCCGCCACGCTCGCGCTCGTCGTCGGCGGTCTCTATCTCGGCGGCCGCCTCCTCGGGCTCGGCGTGCTCTCGACCTTCCTCTCGCGCCCGATCCTCGTCGGCTTCTTCGCCGGCATCTCGCTCTCGATCATCACCGGCCAGCTCAAGCGCGTCACCGGCGCGCCGATCGTCTCCGACGGCCTGCTCGCGCCGTTCGTCGACCTCGTCCACAAGGCGGTCGACATCCACTGGCCCTCGCTGGCGCTTGCCGCGGCGATGTTCGCGGTCCTGCAGGCCTCGGCCGCGCTCCGCCTGCCGGTGCCCGGCCCGGTCATCGTCGTCCTCCTCGCCGTCGCCCTCTCGGCGCTTCTCGACCTGCCCGCCCACGGCGTCGCCACCGTCGGCGACATCCCGTCGCGACTGCCCGCGCTCTCCCTCCCCTCGACCGGCGGCGCCGGCCTCGACCAGCTCCTCCTCGGCGGCGTCGCCATCTTCCTCGTCAGCTTCGCCGCCGGCATCGTCACGGCGCGGAGCTTCGGCCAGCGCGGCGGCTACCCGGTCGACGCCGCCCGCGAGATGACCGGCTTCGGCGCCGCCAACATCACCGCCGGCCTCTTCGCCGCCTTCCCGGTGACCGCTTCGGACTCGCGCACCGCGATCAACGCCTCGGTCGGCGGTCACTCCCAGCTCGCCGGCGTCGTCGCGGCCGCCACGCTCGTCCTCGCCGTCCTCTTCCTGCAGCCGGCGCTCGCGATCCTTCCGATCCCCGCCCTCGGCGCCATCCTGATCTCGGCCGCGCTCGCGCTCATCGACATCCCCGCGCTTCGCGCGATCTGGCGGATCAGCCGCATCGAGTTCGCCTTCGCGATGATCGCCCTCGTCGCCCCGATCATGCTCGGGGTGCTGAACGGCGTGATCGTCGCCATCGGCGCGACCTTCGCCTACCTGCTCCGCAAGATGATGTTCCCACGCGACGCGCTGCTCGGCCGCATCCCCGGCCGGGAGGGCTTCTACAAGCTGCACCGCCACCCCGAGGCCCGCTCCGTCCCCCGCCTCGTCATCGCGCTCGTCGAGGGCGACCTGCTCTTCTTCAACGCCGACCACGTCCAGGCGCGGCTCCTCGCCATCGCCGACGCGGCGGCCGCGGAGACGCGCTGGTTCCTGCTCGACGTGGGCGCGGTCACCCAGACCGACTCGACCGCCGCCGCCATGCTCGAGGAGTTCCGCGCCGACCTCGCCGAGCGGGGCGTGCGGCTCGGCTTCGCGGAGTTCAACGCCGAGGTCCGCGACCTCCTCGACCGCGCCGACCTGCTCGCCGCGGTCGGCGCCGACATGATCTTCGACGACCTCGACGATGCGCTGCGCGCCTTCGAGGCGAACCCGGGAGAAACCGCATGAGCAAGAAGCGCAAGAAGGACAAGGCCGCGAAGCCGGACGAGCCCGCCCCCGATCCCGCCACCGCCAGGAAGGCCCGCAACAAGGCCTACGAGACCGAGCTCGCCCGCCTCCAGGTCGAGATCGCCAACCTGCAGGCCTGGGTGAAGGCGAGCGGCGCGCGCATCGTCATCCTCTTCGAGGGCCGGGACGCCGCCGGCAAGGGCGGGATGATCAAGCGGCTGACCGAGAAGGTCTCGCCGCGCGTGTTCCGCGTGGTCGCGCTGCCCTCGCCGTCCGACCGGCAGAAGACCCAGCTCTACATGCAGCGCTACATCGAGCAGCTGCCGGCCGGTGGCGAGGTGGTGATCTTCGACCGCTCCTGGTACAATCGTCCCGGCGTCGAGCGGGTCATGGGTTTCTGCACCGAGCAGGCCGCCACCCGTTTCCTGCAGGAGATTCCGCACCTCGAGGCGCTCCTGACCGAGTCGGGCATCACGCTGCTCAAGTACTTCCTCACCGTCGGCGAGCAGGAGCAGGAGCGCCGCTTCCGCCAGCGCATCGACGATCCCACCCGCCAGTGGAAGCTCTCGCCGATGGACCTCGAGAGCTACCGCCGCTGGTGGGACTACACGCGCGCCTACGACGAGATGCTTCGCCTGACCGACACGCCGCACGCCCCCTGGTGGATCGTCGATTCGAACGACAAGAAAGCGGCGCGCATCAACTGCCTCACGCACCTTCTCGCCTCGATCCCCTACGAGAAGGTCGCGTACGAGGAGCCGAAGCTCGGCAGGCGCCAGAAGAAGCCCGACGACTATGTCGCCGACCGGACGGCCCGCAACGTCGTGCCGAGCGTCTTCTGAGAACCTGTTTGGAAAGCGCGGAACGACGAGGCAACATGCCGCACGACTCTCGGCCGGTCAGTTGTTCAGAAGCCTGTCCCTGCCGGCCGGCCGAGCTTGCGCGGCGGCCCACCGGAGCTTCCTCCACGCATCCGGCCTGCGAAAGAACTCGCCGAGCGGCGGCAGCAGCAGCAGCGAAGGCTGGTGCCGCAAGATGAAGTTCAACAGGTCCAGGCACCCCCGCTCCCTGCGGACGATATGCAGGCACAGAGACCAGTAAGCCAGAAGAGCCAATCCACGATCGCTTCGCCGTTTCAGGAAATGCGCACTGGAATGCGCGGCCCCCGGCCCGGCGAAGAAGGCCCGGAAGACCGCCTCCATCTCCTCGTTCTTGTCGTGTACCGTGCGGAGGCTGTTCTGCCGATTTTCGCCATGGCTGCGGAATATCAGCAGGTCCGACTCGACCTTGGCTATCGACCCGAGCAGGGCGAACCTCATCCACATCTCGACATCGCACATATGGGGCAGGTCGACGTTATAGGGCCCGGCCTCCTTCTGGGCTGCCGTGCGAACGACCGCGGCGGGGCCGAAGATCGGGCTTCGCCCGGTCCGGCAAATGGTCTGCAGGAACTCGGTCCCGGAAGCCACCTGCACCGGCGCCGCGGCCGTCACCGACAAGCCTGCCGGGGGATTCTCGCCATGGTGGGGCAGCGCCGATCCGTACACGAGGTGCACCTCGGGGTGCGCATCCATCACCGACGCCGCACAGCGCAACGCGCCATGCAGCAGAAGGTCGTCGGAACAGAGGATCATGAAATATTCCGACTCCGCCCACTCGATGCCTTCGTTGAGCGAGGCGTGCAGGCCGAGGTTCCTCCTGCGGACCCGGATCTCGACGCGCGGATCCTTGCGCGCGATTTCCCGGGCGATTTCCGCGCTGTCGTCCGTCGACGCATTGTCGATGACCAGGACGCGGAGCCGCTCGACGTCCTGGGAAAGCACGCTCCGGACGGCTTCGCCCAGGTATCGCCCGTAGTTGTAGTTGGGGATGACGACGTCTACGCTCGCCACGGCGCCCTCCGCTGGCTGGAGTCCACAGACATTGCCCCCGGTCGGAACTGTCGCCTTCGTCCTCCCGGCCGCCCGCGCACGCTTCGTCAGGCCTCGGCGCCCGCCGGCCGCCCCAGGTCCGCGATGACGCTCGCGTAGAGCGACCGGTAGCCGGCCACGAAGAGCAGTATCCATCCATGGACGAGGGCCATGGTGGCGCCCCCGATCGCGAGCCGCAGCAGCGGGGAAAGCCCCTCGCCAATGCCCTGCAGCAGCAGGAACGCACAGGCTGCGGCCACCGCACCGGCGACGAACGGACCCGCAACCGCCCTGGCCAGGTCCCTGACGGAGACCGGGGTCCCGTGAAGGCACCATGCGACGTGCGGGAAGAGCCACAGCACCATCACCGTCGAGTAACTCAGCGCGACGCCATTCGGCCCGTAGGGCAAGCCCAGCAGGCAGGCCACGACGACGAGCGGCGCCAGCACGAGGCCGACGTACAGGCTGCGCTTCTGCAACCCCACGGAAGCCAGCACCCAGAAGAGCGGATTGATTATCCCCAGCACCAGTATGGTCGGCGTCATCAGCCTGAAGATCGGCACGGCCTGCGCCCATCCCGGCCCCAGGACCAGCCTGACGATCTCGTCGGCGAACAGCGCACAGAACAGCGTGGTCGGAACGGTGACCGCCGTGATGAGCGTATAGCCCTTGAGGAAGAAGCTCCGGAAGCGCGTGGGATCGTCCTGAAGGCGCGAGAGCGCCGAGAAGAACACCCCTCCCACCGTGGCGTTGATGGTGTTGACCGGAAGTCCGATGAGCTGCACCGCGCGCGTGTAGACGCCGAGCACGTCGGGTCCCCAGAACCGGCCGAGGATGACCTTCTCCAGGTTGTAGCCGACATAGACGACGATGCCGTTGAGCGTGACCGTGCCGCCGAAGCAAACCATCGGCCAGATGTCGACGCCGAGGCGGGGCCGTCCCGGCAGCCAGCCGGTGGCGAACCAGCAGCCCACGGTATAGAGCGCCGAGGTCGCCATCAGGCCGGCGACCAGGGCCCAGTAGCCGTAGCCGGTCCAGGCCATGCCCACCCCGACGCAGGCGCCGCCGAACTGGGACACCGCGTCGATGACGCTCAGCGCGGGATACCGCAGGTCGCGTTGCAGCAGCGCGGAATGCTGCACCCCGGAGGCGGCGAGAAGAAAGCCGGGCGCCAGCGCGACCATGATCCAGAACAGGCGGGGATCGCGATAGAACTGGGCGATGAACGGGGCGCAGACCACGCAAAGGAGCGCGAGGAGGCTGCCCACGAGGATGTTGACCCAGAACAGCTGGGAGATCTGCTGCCTGGTGACCTCCGACCGCTGGACGGTCGCCAGGGACAATCCGGCGCTGGTGAAGAGGTCGAAGAAGCCGGTGACGACCGTCACCATCGCCACCAGCCCGAAGTCGTTCGGGCTGAGCAGGCGTGCCGCGATCCCGAGATAGACCAGGCGGACGGTCATCGTCGCGGCCTGGCCGAACAGCTTGGCCACGCCCCCCCGTACCGCCTTCCCCTTCAGGTTATGCATTTCCGATGTCCCGGGAAGAACCAGCCGTCTCTGGCTAGGCGTCGACAGCGACCGGGTCCTTCGTCCGTTCAGAGGTTTCCACGACGGGATCGTGCCGGACCGGTGGGGCCGCCGCCACGCGCTCGAGCCAGACCTCCCGCCACCATGAATAGATGCTTCTCGGGCAGTGCATGCGCCGGTCGCTGTAGCACGCCTGGCACCAGACGTTCTCGAGTATGAGGGCCGGCGTCTTGAGGGTGACCATCAGGCCGGTGTTCTCGCCGATGAACCGCGACACCCGCGCCTGCACCCGGAAGATCTTGCCGCAGTACGGGACCATCTCCGCATCGAAGAAAAGGCCCCTGTTCTTGTTGCTCTCGTCGATCGTCGCCAGGATTTCTTCGTACGACTTCACGCGCACCAGTTCGCCCGGCTGCAGATCCAGCGTGACATACGGCGTCGGCTCACCCATCGGCACCACGCCGCGCCGCCGGGGAAACGGGAGCCCGCCCCACAGGCTCACCACCCGGTCATAGACCCAGCGGAACGGCTTTCGGAGCGTGTCGTGCCCGGGCCGGACGAAGTAGTAGTAGGAGCCGTATATCGCGCCGCTGACGAGCTGGCCCAGCGAAGCGTTGCCGGAGGTATAGTCCCTGACGTACTGCCTGGCGTCCCACCACGGCAGATACGTGGTGAAGACGGGAAGGTCGGTCGCCTGGCAGGCGTATCTCGGGCCGCCGGTCGCGGGCTGGTCCGCGGCCAGCGTTCCGGCCAGCACGGCTTCCTCCGAGCATCCGGCTTCCTGCCGGAATGCGCCCGCGGCGGCGCGATCGCCTTCCGACCGCTCGGAGGGCCCTTCCACCGGTTTCAGCCACGCCGCCTTCCAGAATATCAGGCAGGCCGCCTGGCAACCTCCGTACGCCCTGCCGTCGCATCGCACGTTCTCGAGGTGCACGCCGTCGGGAAGGGTGCGCCCGCCGGTACCGTTGACGGTATCGCACGTCTTGTGGGCGCTCTTGTATACCCGCAGCCTGCGGCCGCAGAACTCGAACATCTGCGGCATGAAGGGCAGGCCGTCGAGCCGGCCGTTCGAATCGAGCGAGCGGAGAATTTCCTCCTTGCTGCGAACCTCGACCCAATCTCCCGCGCGTAGCGACATGCCTGCTTCCCTACCGACTCGACACCGCACCAGAAACCCGAGCTGACAAGCTGTGGACCGACGTAACAACATCCTATTCCGGGCAGCCCATGACAATTGGTCGTAGTCCTTCGCCGTCCGGCCGAGAGCCTGTTCGAAAAGCGTGTGAGAAAGGTTGAGCGACGGAGGGCGGCGGCAGGGCCGGCCCCCGCCCGCCGCATCATACCAACCGCCGAGTTGACGCGCCGGCGGCACGGGGCGACCCTTGGCGAGACGATGATCCCGGCGCGCGACATCCTGCCGACGACGCGGCGCGGCGCCCTGCTCGGGGCGGCGTGCCTCTGCTGCCTGCCGGCAGCCGGCTGGGCGTCGACCGGCGTCGAGGAAGTGGCGCCGGGGGTCTTCATCCGCCGCGGCCCGGATGCGGAGGCCGACCGGGAGAACCTCGGCGGCATCGCCAACATCGGCTTCGTGATCGGCCGCGATGCCGTCCTCGTCACCGACCCGGGCGGCAGCCGCGCCGACGGCGCCTGGCTCCGCGGCGAGATCCGTGCGCTCACCGACCGGCCGATCCGCCATGTCGTCATCAGCCACGTCCACCCGGACCATGCCTTCGGCGCCGGCGCCTTCCTCGCGGACGAGCCGGAGTTTGTCGGCCACGCGGCCCTCACCCCGGCGCTCGCCGCCCGCGGCGACTTCTACCGCGAGCGGCTGGCCGAGATCCTCGGGGCGGAGGCGGTCGGGCCGGTCGTGATGCCGACCCGCGAGGTGGGCGCGGACGGGACGGTCATCGACCTCGGCGACCGCCGGCTGCGGCTGCACGCGCACCCGGCGGCGCACACGACCTGCGATCTCTCGATGCTCGACGCCGAGGCAGGGCTGCTCTTCCCGGCGGATCTCCTCTTCGTCGGGCGGGTGCCCTCGCTCGACGGCAGCCTGACCGGCTGGCTCGGCGAGCTCGACGCGCTCGAGGCGCTCGGCGCCCGCCAGGCGGTGCCGGGCCACGGGCCGGCGCTGGTCGAGCCGGGGCCGGCCATCGCCCCCCTCCGCCGCTACCTCGCGACGCTCGCCGAGGAGGTGCGCGCGGCGATCGCCGCCGGCCAGCCGATCGGCGCGGCGGCGCGCACCGCGGCGGCGGGCGAGCGCGGGAACTGGACGCTCTTCGACGATTACAATGGACGAAACGTCACCCAGGCCTACAAGGAACTGGAGTGGGAATAGGAGGACCGACCATGCCGAAGCGGCTCATCCTCGCAGCCTGCCTCGTCGCCCTGGCGGCGCCGGCCTTCGCCGCCGGCAACATGGAGCCAGACCGGGTGTCGCGTTGGGAGGACCTGACCTATCTCATCTTCGGCGACGATGCCCGCATCGCGCCGACCGAGAGCCTCGTCACGCTGGCGGCGCCGGCGCGGGCCGAGGACGCGGCGCTGGTGCCGGTGACGATCGCAACCGCGGAGGGCGCGGGCGTCACCGGGCTCAGCCTCGTCGTCGACGAGAACCCCGGCCCGCTGGCGGCGCGGCTCCGCTTCGGGCCAGCCGGCGACCCGCGCGAGCTCGGGCTCCGGGTGCGGGTGGACGGCTATACCAACCTGCACGCGGTCGCGACGCTGGCCGACGGGTCGATGGTCGCGAACGCGGTCTTCGTGAAGGGCTCGGGCGGCTGCTCGGCGCCGATCGGACTCAGCGACGTCGAGGCGATGGCCGACATGGGCGAGATGCGAATGAAGTTTGCCGCCGGCGGGCCGGAGGGGAGCGGGCGGGCGACGCTGATGGTGCGCCACCCGAACTTCAACGGCATGCAGATGAACCAGGTCTCGCGGCTCTACACCCCGGCGCGCTACGTGACCGAGGTCGAGGTCAGCCGCGGAGGCGAGCTCGTCTTCGCGATGGAGAGCGACATCTCGCTCGCCACCAACCCGGTGATCGACTTCCTCTACCGCACCGGCGACGCGCGGCCCTTCACCGTCTCGGTGGCCGACAGCAGCGGCGCGCGCTGGTCGCAGGAGTTCCCGGCGCCGGAGTCGGCCGTGACCAACTGAGCCATGCGCGGCCTCCCCGCCCTCCTCGCGCTGCTCCTCGCCACCGGGGTCCTCGCCCAGGAGTCGCCGCCGCCCGAGCCGGACGGCTACCGCACCGGCGCGCTGCGCGCCCCGACGCCGGCGACGCTCGCGGGCGCCGAGGTGCTCGACATGGCCGGCCTCGAGGCGGCGGTCGCCGGCGGGGCGGTGCTGATCGACGTCGGGCCGGCGCCGGTCAAGCCAGCCGACCTGCCGCCCGACCGGGTCTGGCTGCCGGTGCACCGCTCGATCCCCGGCGCCGCCTGGATGCCGGGCGCCGGCCTCGGCGACGACCTGCCGCCCGAGCGCGCGGCGCTCTTCGTCAGCCAGGTCGAGGCGCTCATGGGCGGCGACCGGGCGCGGCCGGTCGTCGTCTTCTGCCAGCCCGACTGCTGGGGAAGCTGGAACGCCGGCCGGCGGCTGGTGCAGGCGGGCTTCGCCGGCGTCGCCTGGTTCCCGGACGGGGTCGACGCCTGGCAGCGCGAGCATCCGACCGCCCCGGTCGACCCGATGCCGGGATGGGGGAGCCCACCTCCGTAGGGCGACTAACCTATCGTATTCCTAGGACGCCCCGAAGGAAAAAGCCTGCTGATTCCGGGAGTGCGAAAAGATACCCTTGTACTCCCGTTAGGTTCGAGTTGATTGGTGAATAATGCTCGGGCAACAAGGGAGCAAGATCATGAATAATATCTTTCAGGTCGATCGGCGGAGATACATCCTGGTATCTGACGTTCGCACAACGGCCCTTCCTCTCCCAAACGTTCTCGGGGTCAAATCCTGCCGGCTTGTCCGCTTCATATGGCTCTGATGTTACTTCTCCCACCGCGGCAATCTTACCTCGAACATAGGAGTATACGGTATCACCGGGACGCACCACGGAAACATTTTCCCAGTGATGGGGGGTGCTTCCGCGCTTGTCTCTAAGCGGAGCCCAAATGTACCCGCCTGCCCTCTCGTGC
>ENA-UOUJ01001260-UOUJ01001260.1-activated-sludge-metagenome-genome-assembly--contig:-NODE-1260-length-13848-cov-14.055318_pt1 | contig 13848 bp, 12 predicted proteins | sample MGYA00249839_ERZ747224 | MGnify/ENA primary metagenome ERZ747224 (study PRJEB28782, sample SAMN03220277) | activated sludge metagenome | biome: wastewater; feature: sewage sludge; material... | reverse complement strand
GGAGCCGACCGTGAAGCGGACCTATCAGCCGTCGCGACTCGTGCGCAAGCGCCGTCACGGCTTCCGTTCGCGGATGGCCACCAAGAACGGTCAGAAGATCGTCGCCCGTCGTCGCGCCAAGGGCCGCAAGCGCCTGACGGCCTGATCGGCCGCGGTCTGCTGGCCGCGTCCTGCAACAGGGACGCTGCGATGACGACGCCCATGCCTATTCTGCGCCTGACACGGCGGCCCCAGTTCCTGGCGGCCGCCAAAGGCGTTTCCGTCGCGCGCGGCGCCGTGCTGATCCAGCAGCTGGATCGCGGCGACGGCGACCCGACCATCCGCCTGGGCTTCACCGCCACGCGCAAGATCGGCGGGGCGGTGGTGCGCAACCGCGCCAAGCGGCGTCTGCGCGAGGCGGCGCGGGCGCTGGCGCCGGTCCACGGACGGCCCGGATGCGACTATGTGCTGATCGCCCGCAGCGGAACGGCCGAACGCGCATGGGACCGTTTGCTTGACGACGTGAAATCGGCCCTTACAAGGCTGGCGACCCCACGCGCGGACGCCCATGTGGAGACGTCGACCCCGACGGCCACCCGCCCCGCTTCAGACCGCCCCGACCCAGACCGCCCAGACACCGGCCAGGACCGCTGACCCCATGCAGAATCAAGACTCCCGCAACACGATTATCTTCTTCGTGTGCGCCGCGGCGATCATGGTCTTCTACATGGTCTTCGTCATGCAGCCCCAGGCCGAGCGCCGTCGCGCCGCCCAGGCCGAGGCCGCCGCGACCCAGTCCGAGACGCGCGCCGCCGCCGGAACCGAGGCCGCCGACGCCCCGCCCGCCGCCTTCGTCACCGACCGGCGTCAGGCCCTGGGCCGCGCCGCGCGGGTGCCGATCGAAAGCCCGACGCTGAAGGGCTCGCTGTCGCTTCTGGGCGGCCGGATCGATGATCTGTTCCTGGTCCGCTACCGCGAGACGCTGGATTCGCCCAATCCGGTCGAGATGTTCCGACCCCAGGGCATGGAGCACGCCTATTTCGCCCAGTTCGGCTGGACCGGCCAGAACGTGGCCGGCGGCGTGCCGGGGCCGAACACCGTCTGGCGCCTGACCGGCGGTTCGGTGCTGACGCCGGCCACGCCGGTCACCCTGACCTGGGACAATGGCGCGGGCCTGCGCTTCACCCGGGTGGTGGCGCTGGACGACCAATATCTGTTCACCGTCACCGACACGGTCGCCAACCTGGGCGGCCAGCCGATCACCATCGCCCCCTATGGCCGGATCGAGCGCCAGGGCGTGCCGACGGGCCTGGGCCGCGACATGATCTCGCACGAAGGCGCCATCGGCACCTTCAGCCGCGGCGGCGGCTTCTTCACCGAACAGCACAAATACAAGGACTGGGCCAAGAAGCCCCGGATCGAGCACGACACCACCGGCGGCTGGCTGGGCATCACCGACAAATACTGGCTGTCGGCCATGATCCCGGATCAGTCCGAACGCATCGAGGCCGGCTTCCGCGTGCGCGAGCGCGGCGAGGTCCAGGTTCAGGAAGCCTCGATGCTGGGGACCGCCCGCGTCATCAATCCGGGCCGCCAGATCACCGAGACCCAGCGCCTGTTCGCCGGCGCCAAGCGCAGCGAGGTGCTGTCGTCCTATGAGAAGTCGCTGGATCTGCCGCGCTTCATCTACGCCATCGACTGGGGGATGTTGTGGTTCCTGACCCGGCCGATCTTCCTGGTGGTCGAGTTCTTCTATGGCCTTCTGGGCAATTTCGGCCTGGCCATCCTGGCGCTGACCGTGGTGGTCAAGCTGATCATGTTCCCCCTGGCCAACAAGGCCTACGAGAGCATGTCCAAGATGCGCAAGCTCCAGCCGATGATGGAGGAGATCAAGAAGAAGCACGCGGGCGACACCCAGAAGCAGCAGATGGAGACCATGGCCCTCTATCAGCGCGAGAAGATCAATCCGCTGGCGGGCTGTCTGCCGATCCTGGTCCAGCTGCCGGTCTTCTATGCGCTGTACAAGGTGCTGTTCGTCACCATCGAGATGCGCCACGCCCCCTTCTTCGGCTGGATCCGCGATCTGTCGGCGCGTGATCCGTCCAACATCTGGAACCTGTTCGGCGCCATTCCGTGGGATCCGGCCTCGGCGCCGCTGATCGGCGGGCTTCTGGCCGGCATGCTGGGCCTGGGCATCCTGCCGCTGTTCTACGGCCTGACCATGTGGCTGCAGATGGCCATGAACCCGCCCGCGCCCGATCCGGTCCAGCGCCAGATCTTCCAGCTGATGCCGATCATCTTCACCTTCATCATGGCCCCGTTCGCGGCGGGCCTCTTGGTCTACTGGGCGTGGAACAACATCCTGTCGATCATCCAGCAGTATTTCATCATGCACCGCTTCGGCGCCGAGAATCCGATCGACAACTTCATCGCCCGCCTCCGCAAGAAGGCGGCCTAGTTGGCCGAGGACTTCACCCCCGAGGAGATCGAGGCCGCGCGCGTGCTGTTCCAGCGCCGGGCGACCTTCGTCATGGGGGCGGCCAAGATCGAGCAGCTGCCGGACCCGGACCTGCCGGAAATCGCCTTCGCCGGCCGGTCGAACGTGGGCAAGTCCAGCCTGATCAACGGCCTGGTCGGCATGCAGAAGCTGGCCCGCGCCTCGAACGAGCCGGGCCGCACGCGCGAGGTCAATTTCTTCGATCTGGACGGCCGGATGCGTCTGGTCGACCTGCCCGGCTACGGCTGGGCCAAGGCGTCCAAGACCACGGTGAAGAAATTCCAGGACCTGGGCCGCGACTATCTGCGCGGGCGGGTGACGCTGAAACGGGTCTATCTGCTGATCGACGCGCGGCACGGGCTGAAGGCCGTGGACGGCGAGGCGCTGGACGCCCTGGACCTGGCGGCCGTCAGCTATCAGATCGTCCTGACCAAGGCCGACAAGATCAAGCCGCATGAGGCCGAGGCCGTGCGCCAGGCGACGCTGAAGGCCATCTCCAAACGCCCCGCCGCCTATCCGTTCGTGGCCGTGACCTCGTCGGAAAAGGGAACCGGCCTGCCCGAACTGCGGGCCGAGATCATGCGCACCACGGGCGTGACCCTCTAATAGGTCAGGGCGTTCGCCAGGAAGGCTGCCACGCGGGGCCAGGCGTCGGCGCGGGCCGCCGCATTGGCTTCGGGCGTACCGCCGCTGCGATGGGCCTGGCGCGGGCCGCCGTCGCCGATCAGATCATGCCCCGCCTCGGGATAGATCAGCACTTCGGTCCGCAGGCCCGCCGCCTGGCGCGTCGCCTGGATGTTGCGGGCCTGGCGCGCGGCGTTCCACTGGGCGTCCTTCTCGCCCGCGATCAGCAGCAGGGCCCCGCCATAGTTTTCGACCGGGATGCGGGCCGCCGCCTCGCGCTCCGGGTGGTCGGCGCGGCCGTTCTCGTGGATGGCGCGCAGGTCCGCCGCATCGCCCGCAAGCAGCCCTTCGACGAAGCCGCGATAGGGCATGAAGGGCAGGGCCTGACCCTCAAAGGCGAAGGACGAGCGCGTGCCCTCAGCCTCCAGCGTCTCTAGGCCCCAGCCCTCCCAGACGATGTCGCTGGGCGTATAGGCGACCACGGCGTCGATCCAGTCGTAGCGGCTGGCGGCGATCAGGGCGAACTCCGATCCCTTGGACCCGGCGAACAGGGCGAACTGCTCAATATCGACGCCGGGCATGGCGGCCAGTGTGTCGCGCAGGCGCGCCAGCTGATCCACCGGAATGTCCACGAAACTGCCCGACAGCTCCGGCAGGGCCTTGGGCGGGCCGTACTGGCCCCAGTCGGGCGAATAATAGGGCAGGCCCACCGCCACATAGCCCATCCGCGCCAGGATCGGCCCGAATCGCTCGCCCGCCTCGGTCCCCCCATCCGCGCCATGCAGGATCACCACCACCGGCCGGGCGTCGCCGTCGTCCAGCCGCCAGGCGGCGGCGTGGGGAAAGCCTTGGATCGGCGTGCGGGTGACGGTCTGGGCCAGGGCGGGGGCCGCGACGCCTAGCATCAGGGCGGCGGCGCCCAGGGCGGCGAACAGGCGGCGGGTCGGACGGATCATCATGAAATCTCCCCAGCGCGGATCACGCTTTCAAGACCAAGTCGTCGCCGACCCCGTGATCGGATGCAGGCGTCTTACGCCGCCGGCATGGTTCCGGCGTTGATGGCGATGCGGCCGATCAGGCCCTTGACGATCAGGTCCAGGGCCGAGCCCTCGCGATAGTCGGCGGCGGCGACGAAATTGACCCGGTCTTCCGAGATCAGCCCATAGATCTTGTTCTGGTCCCGCTCGGAGTTGCGCGGATCATAGACGGCGATCGAGAAGCCGCCCTTGGTGTGCATCATCTTCATGGTCGGCACATCGGTGTCGCCGTCGCCCAGGAAGATCATCCGGTCGAACGGCACCGGCCGCACCTCGTCGGGGATGAAGCGGTTGATCCGTTCGTGCTCGTAATGGTTCAGCACGCCCTTGTTGATGCGGAACAGATACTGGGTCTTGGTGGTGTAGTTGACGCCCACCGCCGGCCAGATGGCCACGCCGTCGCGGTCATAGACGAATTTGGACGCGAACACGTGGCGGAAGGCGTCGCGGATCGGGCAGCCGTCGATCATCTCCTCCAGGCCGGCCGAGACGATATAGTGTTCGATCTCCAGCCCGTATTGCTGGCCGAAGGCGTCGATGCGCTCGAACCAGCCCTTGCCGGTCAGGTCGGACTTCAGCCCGTCGAACAGCTTCACGTCCTGGCCGTGCTCGCGCAGCATCTTCTTGGTGATCGGCGCCCCGTTCTCGCGCGCGCGCTGCAGCATCAGCTGCATGTACATCAGGATGTTGTCGCCGTCGGATTCCCGCGTCAGCCGGTCCGCCTCGCCCCAGAAGTCGCCGATGCCCATGCCGACCGAGGGGATGAAGGTCACCTCCTGCATGTTCCCCCGCGCCAGGGTTCCGTCGAAATCATAGATCAGCGCGGTCTTGAGGGGGGCGGCCATGCGGCCTCCAGTGGCGAGTGGCGAGTGGCGAGTGGTTAGTGAAGGCCGGAGTGTGAGTCAAAGCGGAAGGGCGCGGACACCCTAATCGCCACCCGCCACTCGCCACTCGCCACTCAATGACAGCTCGGGCGGGGCGGCCTCGCCGGCGGCGTTCAGCGGCAGGTGCAGGATGAAGGCCGCGCCCTTGCCCGGCTCGCTCTCCACCTCGGCCCAGCCGCCGTGCAGCTCCACCAAAGCCTTGACCAGGGCCAGGCCGACGCCCGGCCCGCCGCGCTCGCGCCGCACGAAGCGGTCGAAGACGTGCGGTTGCAGGTGATAGGGGATGCCGCGCCCGGTGTCGGTCACGCGAATGCGCACCTCGCTGGGGGAAGCTTCGGCCGACAGGGTCACCACCCCGCCTTCGGACACGGCGCGGGCGGCGTTTTCCAACAGGTGATCCAGCGCCTGGCGGATGCGGCCGGCGTCGGCGCGGATCGGCGACAGGCGCGCATCGTGGGTGACGCTCAGGGCCGCGCCGCGCCCTTCGATGCGGGGACGCACGGCCTCGGCCGCCTGGTCCAGCAGGTCGCCCACCCGCACGTCGTGCAGGCTCAGCTCCATCTCGCCGGCGTCGATCTGGGCCATGTCCAGCACATCGTCGATCGACCGGGCCAGCTGGCTGGCCGCGACGCGGATGGCCCCGGCGTGCTGACGGCTGCGTTCCGGCAGATCGCCCAGGGTCTCCAGCAGCTCCGAATAGCCGACGATGGTGGTCAGGGGGGTGCGCAGCTCATAGCTGACCGAGCCGACGAACTCGCGCTTCAGCGCCTGGCTTTCGGCCAGGGCCGCCTCCTTGGCCGACAGGGCCTGTTCCAGCTCGCGCCGGGCGGTGACGTCGGCGAAGGCCACCAGGGTGGCGCCGTCGGGCAGGGGGCGGGTGCGCCAGGCGGCGATGCGGCCGTCCTCGGTGCGGCCTTCGCCCGACACGGCCACGCGGCTTTCGGGATCGGGATCGGCGACCCGCGCCTTCAGCCCCAGCCACAGGCCGGGGTCCGGCAGCACCGCCTTGCAGATTTCGGCCAGGGCGTCGAAATCGGCCACCTGGTCCAGCTGGTCGGCGCTGACGCCCCAGAAGGTCTCGAACGCCTCATTGTGCAGGCGCAGCCGACCGTCCGAACCGAACACGGCCACCGCGTCGTTCAACTTGTCCAGGGTGGCGGTCTGAACCTGGATCTGGGCGTTGTAACGGCTGCGCAGCTGCAGCTCGTCGGTGATGTCCGAGAACAGCAGCAATATGCCGCCCAGCGGGTGCGGCTGGCGCACCACGCGCAGGGTGCGCCCGTCCGGCAGCGACCAGCTGTCGTCCGGCGCCGCCTCGGCCGCCTCATAGAAGGCCAGTTCGCGCGTGCGCCATCCGGCGTAGTCGACCACTTCCGGCAGCATGCGGCGCTGGCGCAGCCGGTCAAGAAGCTCGGCATGGGTCGGCCGGTCGTCCAGCCAGGCGGGGTCCAGGTGGAACAGGGCCTGGAAGGCGGTGTTGTGGAAGGCCAGCCGCTTGGACGGGCCGAAGATGGCCACGGCGTCGGCCAGGTGATTCAGCGTCTCGTCGTGCGCCTCGACATGACGGCGCAGGGTGTCGCGCGTCTCCTCGGCCTCGGTCATGTCGATGGCGAAGGCGATGACCGCCCCGCCGCCGCCCGGCGCCGGTTCGGCCGACACCTTCCAGGCGCGGCGCCGACCACCGGATGAGGTCCAGCGGAAGCCCTCCTGGCGCATGGCGCTGCGTCCCGCCTCGGCGATCAGGGATTCGACGCTGCGGTCGAACGACAGGCTGCGCGCCCGCGCCTCGTCCAGGCTGACGGCCCCCACCTCGGCCAGCCAGGCGCGGTTGGCCCAGGCCAGGCGGCCGGCGGCGTCCACCACCCAGGTCGGCGTGGGCGAGGCGTCGGCCAGCAGCCCCAGCCCCGTCTCGGCCGCCCCCGCCAGGGCGCCGGCGTCGGCGGTCTCCAGCGGCGACAGGCGCAGCCAGGTCTCGGCACCCACGGCCCGGCCCGCGACCCGCCAGGGGCCGTGTTCGGACGGCAGGACGGCGTCGAACGGCTGGCCCTGGTCGATCAGGGCGGCGATCGGTTCGGAGTGCAGCCGCGCCAGGGCGGCGCGGGCGTCTTCGGCCGTCTCGGCCTCCAGCAGCTGCGACAGAGCCTGGATCGTCTTGGCCGGTCCCAGCAGCTCGGCCGGGCCGTCCAGGGGAATGCGCACCTCGTCGAAGGCCGCCAGCGCGCCCCGGCCCCGCGCCAGGGCCTGGGTCAGGGTCTCGGCCTGGGTTTCGGCGGCGGCTTCGCGGGCGGCCAGACGCGCGCGGGCGCGCCAGGCCCAGGCGCTGAGCGCCAGGGCCAGTCCGCAGGCCCCTGCGGTGGCTGCATAGGCGATGTCGGCCTCGGCCATCCTGGTCCATCCGCCCAAACGAATCGATTCACCATAGAGCAATTCGGGGTTCCGCCGAGGGGGGCCAAGCCGCCGCATTGCGGCCCGGCCCGCCGCGCCCGATATGTCGGCCATGAGCACAGCCAAGAGCACGAACTGGACCGACTGGGCGGCGCCCTCTCTGGATGATTTCGCGGCCCTGGCGCGTCGGGCCTTCGACGATCTGCCCGACCTGTTCCGCCAGGCGGCGGGCGAGGTGGTGATCCGCGTCGACGACTTCGCCGACGATCAGACGCTGGACGACCTGGGCATCGACGATCCGTTCGGCCTGACGGGTCTGTATTCCGGGGTCGACATCGGCCGGCGCGACGCCATGGGGCCGGCGGCCGAGCCGTCGCGCGTCTTCCTGTACCGCCGCCCGATCCTGGATGAATGGTGCGAGCGCGGCGACGTGGGCCTGTACGACATCATCGCCCATGTGCTGATCCACGAGATCGGCCATCACCTGGGCCTGTCCGACGACGACATCGACGCCATCGAGGACGCTGACGACGACTGAACCGTCGGTTCGCGCTTCGCGAACGGCGCCGCCTGTCCGTTGGCGAAGGCGGGGCGGTTTTCGCCGCATGTCCGGTGGCGGGCGATGCGGGCGGCGGCCACGCCTGGGTCATCGGAACCCGGCGGTCGGGTTCCTCCTGCGATCCGAAGGCCCGACATGAAGACCCTGATCCGTTCCTGCGCCCTTGCCGCCATTCTGGCCGTCGGCGCCCTGCCCGCCCTTGCCCAGGCCCCGGCGACGCCTTCGGCGGGCCGGCTGGCCCTGACCTTCGAGGTCGGCGCCGAGACGGGGGCGATCATGGTCGTCCTGTTCGACAGCGAGGCGGCCTATTCCGGCGGCGCCCCCGTGCGCCAGGCCCGGGTCGATGTCGCCGGCGGCCAGCGCCAGGCGGTGTTCGAGGGTCTGCCCGCCGGCGACTATGCGGCGCGGGCTTTTCACGACGTGGACGGCAATGGCCGGATGAACACCAATCCCTTCGGCATGCCGACCGAACCCTATGCCTTCTCGAACAACGCCGTGGGCAACATGGGTCCGGCCAGCTGGGACCGCGCCCGCGTCGCGGTTTCGGGCGATGTGGCCCAGACCCTGACCATCCGCTGATCGCCGCCTGGCCGGAAGACCGCTCATGACCCCCTCACGCCGTTCCTTCATGATGGGCGCCGCCGCCCTGTCCGCCGCCGTGGCCACGCCGGAGATGGTGCGCGCCGCCGCCGCCATGGACGCCGCCCGCGACTGGAGCCTGGCCACCGCCGATATGGAGGCCGATGTCGCGCCGCGCGCCATGCGTCTGGTTCACGGCCGGGCGCCGCGCGGGCTGGACGGGGTGCTGTTCCGTAACGGTCCGGCCAAATTCCGGCGGCCGGGCGGCTCGGCCACCCACTGGTTCGACGGCGACGGCATGATGCGGGCCTTCCGCATCCATGACGGCCAGGTCACCCTGGACGCCCGCTTCGCCGACACGGCCAAGCGCCGCCACGAGACCGAACTGGACGCCGTGGTCACCCCCGGCTTCGGCACGGCGGGCGACAGCCGCGCGCGCGTCGGGTCCAGCGACGACGCCAACGCCGCCAACACCGCCGTCATGGTGGCGGGTGACGAAGTCTGGGGCCTGTGGGAGGGCGGATCGCCCCTGGCCATGGACGCCGACACCCTGGCCACGCGCGGCCTGGTGACCCTGCGCGACGACCTGAAGGGCATGCCGTTCCAGGCTCACCCCCGCTATGCGCCCGACGGCACGATCTGGAACGTCGGCACGACCGGCGCTCAGGCGGTGATCTGGCGGCTGAACGCCGACCGGTCGCTGCATACGGCCCAGGTCATACCGCTGCCGCGCGCCAGCTATATGCACGACTTCACCGCCACCGAGCGGCACATCATCCTGGTGCTCCAGCCCTGGGTGGCCGAGCGCCAGACCATGCCCTTCGCCAGCCGTTTCGCCTGGCGGCCCAGTCTGGGCACTCTGATCATGGTGGTGGATAAGGCCGACCTGACCCAGCGGCGACTGTGCGAGCTGCCCGCCTTCTTCCACTTCCACCTGGGCGACGCCTGGTCGGACCCGGACGGCACGATCCGTTTCGACGTCGCCGCCAGCGCCGACGCCCAGTTCGTCATGGAGGGCGCCCGCATCCTGGTTCAGGGCCAGGGCGTCGTGCCGGGTGAACCGGCGCATCTGGCCCTGGTGACCCTGCACGCCAACGGCCGGGCCGACATGCAGACAACCGAGGCGGCGGCCGAATTCCCCAAGGGTGATCCCCGACGCGCCGGTCTGCGCCGCGATCTGACCGTCCATGTCGCGGGCGAACGGGCCGGGCGGCCCCTGGCCACGGGCATCGCCGTGCGGGACTGGTCCAGCGGCCGTTCCGACGCCTTCGAATTCGGAGACGACCATGTGGTGGAAGAGGCCGTCTTCGTGCCCAAGCCGGGCGCGACGGCCGAGGCCGAGGCCTGGCTGGTGGCGCCGTCGGTCAATCTGCGCCAGGGGGTGACCGAACTGCACGCCTTCGAGGCCGGAAAAGTTGCCGACGGCCCGGTGGCGACCTGGCGCGCCGACATCGCCCTGCCGGCCGGCTTCCACGGGGTGTGGAAGGGTTAAGCCCCTCACCACCAGCCGGCGGCGCGCAGGGCGCGGGCATGGGCGCGGCTGACCGGCACGGTCAGTCCGCCCTCGACCGTCAAGGTGGCGCGCCCGTCGCCGCGCGCGACGTCGCGCACGGCGTCGCGGGCCACCCACCAGCTGCGGTGGGTGCGCGCGCCCTCCAGCCCTTCCAGCTCGGCCACGGCGTCGGACAGCCGCATCAGGATCAGGTCCGAACCCCGATCGGTGTGCAGGCGCAGATAGTGGTCCTCGGCCTGGAGCGCATACAGGGTCGCGCCGCGCAGTTTCGGCGGCAGACGGTCAAGGAAGCGCGCGGGCCGGTCGCCGGGCGCGGCGGCGTGGGTCTGGACCACCCGCCGCTTGTCCAGGAAGACGCTCATCAGGCTCATGCCCACCGTCACCACCAGGACCGGCACGATGAAGTCGATCATCGCCGACAGGGGGTGGAACTGTCCGTGGAACACCCGCCCGGTCACGCCCCACACGACCAGCAGCATGCCCGGCGCGATCAGCAGGCTCATCAACGCCGCCGCCAGCCAGGGTCGTTCAAGCGGATCGGCCCAGCGAAAGGCCACGGAGGCGCACAGATGGCCCCAGCCCGCCCCGCCGATCATCATCGGCATCCAGTAGGCCAGACGCAGCCACAGGGGCGCCTCGATCGTGCGGAAGGGGCCGCTCAGCGACAGGAACAGGCCCACCACGGCCCCGATGGCCAGGGCCTTGCCAAGCCTCAGCCAGGCCGCGCGGTCCATCAGGCCTCGGCGTCGTCGCCGGCCATGCCCATCATGTGGAAGCCGGCGTCGACGTGGATCACCTCGCCCGTCGTCGACAGGCCCAGGTCCGAACACAGCCACAGGGCGCAGCCGGCCACGCCTTCCATGCTGGTGTCCTCCTTCATGGCGCTCATGTCGCGGCCCTTGGACAGCATGCCGCGACCGCCCGAAATGCCGGCCAGCGACAGGGTGCGCATGGCGCCTGCCGAGATGGCGTTGACGCGGATGCCCTTGGGGCCCAGGTCGCGGGCGATGTAGCGGGTCGCCGCCTCCAGCCCCGCCTTGGCCACGCCCATGGTGTTGTAGTTCGGAATGGCCCGTTCGGCGCCCAGATAGGTCATGGTGATCATCGACCCGCCGTTGGGCATCAGCTTGGCGGCGCGCTTGGCCACATCGACGAAGCTGAACACCGAGATGTTCATGGCCAGCAGGAAACTGTCGCGGGTGGTGTTGTCGACGAACGACCCCTGAAGCTCGTTCTTGTTGGCGAAGGCGACCGAATGAACCACGAAGTCCAGCGTGCCGAAGGTCGATTCGATCTCGGCGAAGGCGGCGTCCATGCTGGCGTCGTCGGTCACGTCGGCCTGGACGATCAGCTTGGCGCCGACGCTTTCGGCCAGGGGGCGCACGCGGCGCTCCAGCCCCTCGCCCAGATAGGTGAAGGCCAGTTCTGCGCCCTGGGCGGCCAGCTGCTGGGCGATGCCCCAGGCGATGGAGTTGGCGTTGGCCACCCCCAGGATCAGACCCTTCTTGCCCTTCATCAGGGTTCCGGTCGGCATGTTCCAGCTGGATTCGGCGGCCATGGGGTGTCTCCGTTCGTCGTTGCGCGCAGACCTAGCAGGCGGCGGCCATGGGGGAAAGCGCGACGCGCAGACGATGACATTTGATCCGTAAACGGAATCATAGACTTGAAATCACTAGGAAAATTTCACACTCGACCAACCGCTCATTAAGCCGCGCCGCCTAGCGTCCGTCGCGCAGGGAGGCACCATGGCGCGGATCGGCGACTATATCGAAGCGGCGACGCCGGTCGGGCCGGATGCGCCCGGCGCGGCCGTCTATGAGCGGTTCCTGAACGAACCGAACACCATGGTCGTGCCGGTGGTGGATGCCGGGGGGCGGCCGCTGGGCCTGATCGAGCGCAACGCCTTCTGCCTGAAGATGGCCGCCGCCTTCGGTCGCGACCTGCACGCCAAACGCCCGGTTTCCAGTCTGATGAACGCCCGGCCGATGATCGCGCGGGCCGAGGATGGTGCCGAAGCCTTCTTCGAAACCATCGATTCGGCCGATGCGGCGGCCCTGCTCAGCGGCTTCATCGCCGTGGACGGGGCGGGGCGCTATGTCGGCGTCGGCGCCATCTTGCAGGTGCTTCAGGCCGGCAGCGCCCTTTATCGCCGCCGGGCGCGCGAGATGGCCGAACTGGCCCGCGGCCTGGCCAAGGCCGAAGCCGAAGCCCGCGCCTCCAGCCGGGCCAAGTCCGAGTTCCTGGCGGTCATGAGCCACGAGATCCGCACCCCTCTGAACGGCGTGCTGGGCGTCGCGGCCCTGGTGCAGAAGAAGCTGACGCAGGACGAACTGCGCCCGCATGTTCAGACCATTCTGGATTCAGGCCAGTCGCTGTTGCGCCTGCTGACCGACGCCCTGGACATGTCGCGGGCCCAGGCGGGGATGCTGACGCTGGAACCGGCGCCGACCGATCTGTCGGCCCTGGCGGCCGATCTGGACGCCCTGTGGCGCCCGCGCGCCGAGGAAAAGGGTCTGGCGCTGGACCTGACCGGCCCCGATGGCGCGGTCTGGGTGCAGGCGGACGGCGTGCGGCTGAAACAGCTGCTGAACAATCTGATCGGCAATGCGATCAAATTCACGCCCGCGGGCCGGATCGCCGTGCATCTGGAGGCGACGGCCGGCGCCGAGGGCTGGACCGTGGCGGGACGGGTGGACGACAGCGGGCCAGGCGTGGCGCCGGAAACGGCGGCGACCATCTTCGATCCGTTCAACACCGGCGACGCCGACCGCTCCGGGGCCGGGGCCGGTCTGGGCCTGGCCATCTGTCGCCAGATCGTCGAGCGGATGGGCGGGACCATCGGCGTCGAGGCTTCGCCCGAGGGCGGGGCGCGGTTCGCGTTTCAGGTGGCCCTGCCTTGCGCCGCCGCGCCGGCCGCGCGGGTCGATCCGACCGCCGAGGCCCAGCCCACGCCGCACGAGACCCTGCATATGCTGGTGGCCGACGACAATCCGACCAACCGCTTCCTGGCGGGCAAGCTGCTGGAGCTGTTCGGCTGCACCGTCGACATGGTCGAGACCGGGGCGGCGGCCGTCGAGGCGGTCCGGTTGCGGCCCTATGATCTGGTGCTGATGGACATCAAGATGCCGGTGATGGGCGGGGTCGAGGCGACGCGCGCTATCCGCGCCCTGGGCGGGCCGGTGACGGGCCTGCCGATCATCGCCCTGACCGCCAACGCCGATCCGCGCGACGCCGAGACCTATCTGGCCGCCGGCATGGACGCGGTGGTGTCCAAGCCGATCCAGCCGGACGTGCTGCTGAACGCCATTCGTCAGGTGATGACGCCGGACCCGGCCCGCGCGGCGGCCTGAGGCGTCAGACCTTCGACAGGATCAGCGTGCCGTTGGTGCCGCCGAAACCGAAGCTGTTGGACATGACGTGCTTCAGCTCGCCGTCGTGGCGGGCGCGCAGGATGGGCATGCCCTCGAACTCGGGGTCCAGGTTTTCGATGTGGGCGCTCTGGGCCGCGAAGCCGTGCTTCATCATCAGAAGGCAATAGATCGCCTCCTGCGCCCCGGCGGCGCCCAGGCTGTGACCGGTCAGCGACTTGGTGGAGCTGATCATCGGCAGGTCGTCGCCGAAGACATTGCGCACCGCGCCCATCTCCTTGGAATCGCCCACCGGCGTCGAGGTGCCGTGCGGGTTCAGATAGTCGATGCGCGGATTACCGGCCATCTCCAGCGCGATCTTCATGCACCGCTCGGCGCCCTCGCCCGAGGGGGCCACCATGTCGTAGCCGTCCGAGTTGGCGC
>ENA-UOUJ01001259-UOUJ01001259.1-activated-sludge-metagenome-genome-assembly--contig:-NODE-1259-length-13851-cov-4.381125_pt1 | contig 13851 bp, 11 predicted proteins | sample MGYA00249839_ERZ747224 | MGnify/ENA primary metagenome ERZ747224 (study PRJEB28782, sample SAMN03220277) | activated sludge metagenome | biome: wastewater; feature: sewage sludge; material... | reverse complement strand
AGCGGCCCCTCGGAGACCCGCCGGGAGCCGCCTCTCGGAGGCCCGCCGGGAGCCGCCTCTCGAACGGCCCCTCGCGAAAAGGCCCGCGGGTGGCGCGCATCCAGCGCACGCCGCCCGCGGGCCGCAGTTTCCGGTTCGGCGGACAGATCGGGTCGAGCCGCCGAAACCTTGGCGAAACCTCAGTGCAGAACCACCGGCGTCTGCATCAAGCCCTCGAAACCGCTGAGGAAGGCATCGACTTCCTCGATCGACGGTTCGCTGTCGATCAACTGCTGGACGCCGTCGCGAAAGTGCTCGGCCATGTCGCCGCCGAGGTAGATCTCGCGGCGACCGAGCTTGTCCAGGATTTCGTAACCGCCGAGCTCCCCTCCGGAATCCCGGAACTCGACGACGCAGTAACTGGGGCTGTTGTAGATCATGTTCATAAGCACCTCTCGCACTGCCCAGCAGATGGTGGTGTACCCATGATATTTCAAGCATGGATCGTGCCTGGGCACGATCCGGGCAGAACAGCGCTGATCAGAGGTCGAGCGGCAATTCCTTCCGGACGCCGCCGTGCCGGTCGACGCCTCCATGCTGAGCGATCCGGCCCGGAAAGCCAGCGATTCCCTGCGGGCGGTGTGCGATAGGCGCCCGGCGGCAAGACGATTCAGCGTCGCCAGAACGTCGGGGTCAGCACGACGAAGAAGGTCAGCAACTCGAGACGTCCGGCGATCATTGCGATCGCCAGCAGCCAGGTCTGCAGATCGCTGAGCGCCGAGAAGTTCGATGCGGGGCCGAACCGACCGTACGCCGGGCCCAGGTTGTTGACCGAGGCGACGACCGAGGAGAACGCCGACTCGAAGTCCAGCCCGCTGGCCATCATCGCGAAGGTCAGCATCGTTTGTGTGGCGCCCCACAGCAGCATGTAGCCGAGCACGGCGAAGATGATCCGGTTCTCGACGACCTGGCCGTTCAGCGTGAGCGGCGCCACCGCGCGCGAATGCACGAGCCTGCGCAGTTCGCGCGCCGCCTGCCGCAGCAGGATCAGCGTGCGCACCATCTTGATCCCGCCGCCGGTCGAGCCTGCCGAGGAGGCGATGCAGGCCAGGAACAACAGCCACATCGGCGCGAATACCGGCCAGGCGGCATAGTCGACGCCCATGTAGCCGGCGGACGTCCCGACCGAGACGGCGGCGAACATCGCATGGCGCAGCGCCACGTCGAAACCGTCGTAGATCCCTTGCAGGTACAGGTAGACGGCCAGCATCAGGCCGCTGCCGAGCAGCACGGACAGCACGGCCCGCGACTCGGCGTCGGCCAGGTAGATCAGCGGCGAGCGCGCGCGCCAGGCGCGGAAATGCATCGTGAAGCTGAGTACCGCGCACAGCATGAAGGCGATCATCACTGCCTCGATCAGCGGCGAATCGAAGTCGCCGACGCTGCCGTCGCGGTTGGAGTAGCCCCCCAGCGCGAGCGTCGACAGGCCGTGGCGGACGGCGTCGAACCAGTTCATGCCCGCAAGCTTCAGGCTCCCGATGCAGGCGGCGGTCAGCGCGATGTAGATCAGCCACAGGTATTTCGCCGTCTGCGTGATCCGCGGCGTGAGCTTGCTCTCCTTCATCGGCCCGGCCATCTCGGCCTTGTACAGCTGCATGCCGCCGACGCCGAGCATCGGCAGGATCGCGATCGCCATCACGATGATGCCCAGCCCGCCATACCACTGCAGCGCGTGGCGCCACAGGTTCACCGACTGCGGCAGCGTGTCGAGCCCGCTGAGCGTCGTCGAGCCGGTCGTGGTCAGGCCCGCGACCGACTCGAAGAAGGCATCGGTGAACGATAGCTGCGGAATCTCGAGCGACAGCGGCACCATCGCCGCAAAGGCCATCACGATCCAGCCGAGCACGACCAGCAGCGGCCCGTCGCGCGGCTCGAGCTCGCGCCGGAACCGTCGCGTCAGCAGCCAGGTCGCGCCCCCCGTCGCCAGGCAGGCGATTGCCGAAACGACGAAGCCGGGATAGGCGCCGTCGCCGACCGCCAGCGACCACGCCAGCGGCGGCACGAAGGTCGCCGAAAAGACCATCAGCAGACCGCCCAGCACGTGGGCGACGACGAGCAGACGATTCAAGCTGGGCCGGCGCGAGAGGCCCCGGACACCGGGGCGCGGATGGCTGCATGGTACCCGCCAAAAAAAAACCCCGCATTGCGGGGCTTTCCTCCAGCTCCTTCGAAGATCAATACAGCACGTTCGGCAACCAGAGGCCGATGCCGGGGAACATGTACAGGATCGCGATCGCGACGATCTGGATCACCATGAACGGCATCATGCCGAGGAAGATCTGATTCAGCGTGACGTGCGGCGGCGAGACGCCCTTCAGGTAGAAGGCGGACATGGCCACCGGCGGCGACAGGAACGCCGTCTGCAGGTTCAGTGCGACCAGCAGCCCGAAGAACAGCGGGTCGATCTGGAAATGCACGAGCAGCGGCAGGAAGATCGGCATGAAGATGATGATGATCTCCGTCCACTCGAGCGGCCAGCCGAGCAGGAAGATCACGACCTGCGCGAGGATCATGAACTGGACCGGCGTGAGGTCCATGCCCATCACCCACTGGTTGATCAGCTCCTGGCCGCCAAGCAGTGCGAAGGCCGCCGAAAAGATGCTCGAGCCCACGAACAGCCAGCAGACCATCGCGCTGGTCTTCGCCGCCAGGTAGACCGATTCGCGCACCATCGGGTAGTTCAATCGCCGATAGGCGGCAGCGAGCAGCATGCCGCCGAAGGCCCCCAGCGCCGCTGCTTCGGTCGGCGTACAAAGCCCGACCACGATGCTTCCGAGCACGGCCAGGATCAGCAGCGTGAGCGGAAAGAACGAGCGCAGCAGCATCTTGAAGATCTCGAGCCGCGCGAAGGTGAGCATCGCGTAATAGGCGAGCAGCGCGACCCCGAAGACCACGAAGCTGACCCAGAAGCTCATCGGCGCGGCGCGGCGTTGCGGCTCGTCCGCTTCGGCGGCCTCCTGCGTGGCGCCGTCGGCGGTGACCGATGCGGCAGGCTCGGCGACGCCGGCGCCCGGAGGCTCGGCCAGCCCGCCGGCCCCCGGCGGTTCGGCCAGCCCTCCGACGCCCGGCGGCTCGGCGAGGCCGCCGAAGCTGTCGTCCTCATCATCGAAGGAGCCGAAGCCGCCCCCCATCTGTTCGAGGCCGAAATCCTGCTCGACGACGGGCGAAGTCACCGAAACGTAGCTGGCGCCGATGGCGAGCGCGAACACCATCGCAGGCAGTGCCGCCACGAACAGGTTCTTCAGCAAGGTCGACATCGGCACATCGGCGTTGGCGCGACCCTTGATCGCCATCAGCATGGCCGGAACGGCCCGGTTTCCGACCGTCTCCTTCAACGTGGCCGCGAAAGGCGGCAGCGGGACTCGCCGCTCTTCCTCGGACAGCGGCGGAGCGAGGCTGGGCTTCAGTTTGGCGAGCAGGATCACGTACAGCATGTACATGACCGCCAGCATCAGGCCCGGAAAGAACGCACCCGCATACAGCTTGACGACCGAAACGCCGGCCACCGCCCCGTAGAGGATCAGCAGCACCGACGGGGGCAGCAGGATCCCGAGGCAGCCGCCGGCCGTGATCGAGCCGGCAGACAGCTGCACGCTGTAGCCCGCACGAAGCATGGCCGGCAGGGCCAGCAGCCCCATCAGCGTGACGACGGCCCCGACGATGCCGGTCGCGGTGGCGAACAGCGCGCAGGTCGCGATCGTGGCGACCGCCAGCGAGCCCGGCACCCGCGCCATGGCCAGGTGCATGCCCTGGAACAGGCTCTGGATCAGGTTGGCGCGCTCGACCAGGTAGCCCATGAAGATGAACAAGGGGACGGCGATCAGCACGTCGTTGGTCATCACCGCATAGGTGCGCAGGACCATCAGGTCCAGCGTCTGCTGGATCGCCAGGTCCCAGCCCATGTTGCGATAGGCCAGCAGCGTGAAGATCACGCCCATGCCCATCAGCGTGAACGCCGTGGGAAAGCCGAGCATGATCGTGACCACGATCAACGCCAGCATCAGCAGGCCCAGATGGCCGTTGGTCATGTCGGCCGGAGCCGGCATGAAGATCGCGATGCCGAGGACGACCGCGACGAGAATCGACAGGCCGAACCAGATTTCCTTTCTCATTTGCGGGACCCCTGGTCGTGTTGGCCGGTGACGTAGACGTCGAGCTTGTCGATGTCCTCGCTCTTCACCTGGACCTGATCCATCAGCTTGTCGACGTCGACCTCCTCCACGTCTTCCTCGCGCGACGGCCAGTCGCCGTTGCGCAGGCAGCTGATGCAGCGAACCACCTCGACGACGCCCTGCAGCAGCAGGCAGAAGCCGGCAATCGGGATGATCGCCTTGAACGGATAGATCGGCGGCCCGTCGGCCGTGATGTTCGAGTGCTCGTTGATCGCCCAGGACTCGGCCGCGTAGTAGTAGCCGGCCCAGAACATGGCGATCACACCGGGGAAGAAGAACAGGATGTACAGTGCGAGATCGAGTCCGGCCTGCAGCCTGGGGGGAAAGAAGCCGTACAGCACGTCGCCGCGGACGTGGCCGTTCTTGGACAGCGTGTAGGCGCCGGCCATCATGAACAGGCCGCCGTACAGCATGTTCATGAAGTCGAAGGACCAGGCGTGCGGAGCGCCGAGCGCGTAGCGCGAGAAAACTTCATAGGTAACGAACAGCGTCAATGCCAGTACCAGCCAGCCGAACAGCTGGCCGATCCAGGTGTTGAACCGGTCGATGGCGACCAGGATCCCTTGCATGGTGGTCTCGATCTGCTAATGGGGAACGGTGAAACGCAGATGCGGAAACGGCCGGAGCCGGGCGCGGCGTCGATGCTGAAGCCGTAACCGGTCCGACCGTTCGCGAAGCGGGAGAGATACGACCCGCTGCCCGCCAGCGGGCGGCTTGCGCCGCCGCCGGACGGGGCAGGCGGGGGCTCAGCTCTTCTTCTGGCCGAAGTAGTGGTTGTAGGCCAGGCGACGGTTGTTGTTGGTGTCCATATCCCAGGACATGGCCCGGGCGGCGAAGGCGCGCTGCGATTCCTCGATCTCTTTGAACAGCGGGTTCGTCTCCGCCTTCTTGGAGACGATCCGGTCCCAGACGACCAGCTGCTCGCGCAGGATCGAATCGGGCGTCTTGTAGAACTTCACGCCGTCTTTCTGCAGGTTGATGTAGTCCTGCGAGTAGCGATCGACCGATTTCCAGGACATGTCGGCCGACGCGGCCTCGACGGCATTGGCGATGATCGCCTGCATGCCTTTCGGCAGGCCGTTGAACTTGTCCTTGTTGAAGATGATCTCGAAGGTCTCGGCCGACTGGTGGAAGCTCTGCAGCATGCAGACCTTCGACACGTCGGGGAAGCCCAGCAGCCGGTCGGACGTGGCGTTGTTGAACTCGGCGCCGTCGAGCAGGCCGCGATCGAGCGCAGGCACGATCTCGCCGCCGGGCAGCGCATTGACCGCGGCGCCCATCTCGGTGAACAGGTCGATCGCCAGGCCGTTGGTGCGGAACTTCAGGCCCTTCAGGTCTTCGGTCTTCGTGATCGGCTTCTTGAACCAGCCGAAGGGCTGGGTCGCCATCGGGCCGCTCAGGAAGGTAGTGACGTTGCCGCCGATCGACGCGTAGAGCTTGTCGAGCAGTTCCTTGCCGCCGCCGTACTTGTGCCAGGCAAGGATCATGTTCGCGTCCATGCCGAAGGCCGGACCGGACGAGAACAGCGCCAGCGCGTTCTGCTTGCCGTAGTTGTAGCCGAGCACGCCATGGCCGCCGTCGAGCGTGCCCTTGGACACGGCGTCGAGCAGGCCGAAGGCCGGGACGACCGCGCCGGCGGGCAGCATCTCGAGCTTGAGGTCGCCGCCGGTCATGTCGTTGATCTTCTTGGTGAAATCGACCGCGAACTCGTGGAAGATGTCGACGGTCGGCCAGGTGCTCTGGAAGCGCATGTTGATCGCACCCTGAGCGCGCACGATCGCGGGGAAGCCCAGCGTCGAGGCGGCGGCCACGCCACCGGCGGCAGCGGAGCAGGTCTGGACGGTCGGCTCGGTAGCCGGCTTGGGAGCTTGCTTCACGGGGTTGTCTCCTAGGGAAATTCGGTTTCGTCGTCCGGCCGCTCGCGTCTGGGAGCCTGCACGAGATGACGCCCGTGCGAGAGGGTATAGAGCCCGTTTCGGCCCGTCAACCCGATGCACGGCCCCAATGCACGGCCGCGTTCCGCTGGATGGCATTCCGGAGCTGCGCCCCGGAATGCCGATCCGCCGCGAAAGCGGCCAGGCCGCGGGTGCTCAGGGGTGGACCGCGATCGCCGCGATCTCCACCTTCACGTCCCGCGGAAGACGCGCCGCCTGGACCGTTGCCCGTGCCGGCGGCGCTTCCTTGAAGTATGTAGCGTAGACGCCGTTCATCTTCGTGAAATCGTTCAGGTCCTGCATGAAAACGGATGTCGAGACGACGTGATCCATCGTCAGGCCGTCGGCGGCGAGCACCGCCTTCAGGTTCTCGAGCACCAGTTTCGTCTGGTCTTCGATCGACGCATCGGCTTTCAGTTCGCCGGTTTTCGGGTCGATCGGAATCTGCCCGGCGAGAAACACCATCTTGCCGGTCTTGATCGCCTGCGAATAAGGACCGATCGCCTCGGGCGCGTCCTTGGTCGAGATGACCTTCTTGGCGTGGTCGGCCTGCGCGAAGGCCGCGGAGGCGGCCATCAGGCTCATCGCGGCGGCGGTGGCCAGGATCGTCTTGTTCATTGCTTGTCTCCGTACGAAACCCGGCGCGCAGGCCGGGGGGCTTCGGTTCATCGGGCGTATCGCCGATCGTGCCGGCGATACGCCCGGTGGTTCGGGATCAGACCGGCGAATTCAGCTCGTTCGCGGTTTCCCACATCGCGTCGACGAGCGTGTCGACGTCGTCGACGTTGTGCCAGAGATGGGTCGAGATGCGCAGCGGATACAGGTTCTGCGTATGCCCGAGCGCCGGCACCGTCGTGTTGCGGACGCCGCAGTTTTTCTCGCGCAGGCGTGCCACGAACTGGGCCGACTTCTGGGACGAGTAGATGTCGTCGTGGTTCCTGAAGGGATTGAACGAGGTCAGCGCCGACAGAAGGTCAGGATCGCGCGGCGAATAGAGCCGCTCGACGCCCCACTTATCGACGATCCTCTCCTTCAGGTACAGGCTCAGGCCGAGCACGTAGTCCTGGATCCGCTCCCTTCCGATGCCGTCCCACATCTGACAGGCTTCGGTCAGCGCACGGAACATCGGCACGTTCAGGCTGCCCAGACTCTGCACCGCGTTGCCGATGTTGTAGGTGGCCGTTGCCCCGGTCGCGCGATCGTGCCAGGCGGGCGGTGCCGGGTTGAAGCTGCTGCTCGTGACCGGGTGGTAGCGCGGCAGCGGCAACGGGTTCGACGGCCGGACCTTGTTCCTGATGAACAGGATGCCGGTCGACCCCGGCCCGCACTGCCACTTGTGGCCCGCCGCCGCCATGAAGTCCATGCCCAGCTCGCGGTAGTCGTAGGCCATCATGCCGGGCAGGTGCGCGCCGTCGACGATGCTGATCAGCTCGTTTTCCTTGCAGACGCGCATCAGTTCCGGAATCGGCAGCATCGTGCCGGTCAGGTAGGTCGGCGACGACCACATCAGCGCACGCACCCGCTTGCCTTCGCTGCGCAACTGGCGCACCCGATCGGAGAACGTCTGGTAGTACCAGGCGGCGTTGTGCGGCGTGACGCCGTCGGGCAGCGTCTCGCCGGTCGGCAGCGCGACCCGATCCACGACGATACCGTAGCGGTCGACGGCAATGTTCAGCGGCGTATTGCCGCCGCCGTGTTCGTGATTCGTCGTGACGACCACGTCGCCCGCTTGCCAGTCGAGGCCGAGCAGCGACTGGCACATGCCGTCGGAGGTGTTGTACGAGAAGACCAGTTCGTCGGGGTCCGCACCCAGGCCCTCGGCAACGAGGGTCCGCTCGGCGCTCAGGTTGCCGTAGCCGCCCGAAGCGCGCATCGCCGCGTCGAGGTTCTCCTGCTGATAGCGGTCGAGCACCGGCTGCGGCATCGACCCCGAGGTGCCGACGTTCATCAGCGCAGTGGATTGCGGGAACACGAACTTGCTGCGGACATCGGCCCAGAAGGCCGAGTCGAGCGTCAGATTGTGGCGCATCTCCTCGAGCGGCGTGGCGGCGTTCGACGAACTGCCGCAACCGGCCAGCGAACCGAGGGCCACCATGCCGGCGCCCCCACCGACGGCGCGCATGAACCCGCGTCGTCCGGGATAGATCAACGGCGAACCTCCGGCCGATTCACCGCGAGTCGCGGGCATCGATTCGGAACCGAAATCCAAACGGCTTTCCATGACTGCATCTCCTCCAAGAATGCGGACACCGATGGCGCCGGCACGAACCTGAAGTCCCGGAATCGTTGCTTATGGGTTCGAAAGTCGAACCGCGGGAACAGGTCTTGCCTTGCCGGCGACCCATCGCGCCAGTGCACGCGAAAGGCCGCGTCACACTACTGTAAAGATGTCAAAACTGTCTACAACTATCAAAAGAAACCGACACTGACCTGGAACAGGGCTTCTATTTTTGGAATGATTCGTCGGTTTTCGACAAAGATGATCAGGTGGTCGCCCGATTCGATCAGGATGTCGTGATGCGCGATGATCACTTCGGCCGGCGCCTGCACGCGCGCCGCGCGGCGCGCCGACAGCAGGACGTTCTCGGCGGCGGGGCGCACGATCGCGCCGATCGTCGCGCCTCTCGGCAGGTCAACCTGTTCGATGCGCCGGCCGACGACCTTCGACGACTTCGCGTCGCCGTGCGCGATCACCTCGAGCGCTTCGGCCGCGCCGCGACGCAGCGAATGCACGGCTACGACGTCGCCGCGTCGCACGTGCGCCAATAGCTGCCCGATCGTCGTCTGCGCCGGCACGATCGCGACGTCGATCCGGTTGCCTTCGACCAGGTCGGCATAGGCCTGGCGGTTGATCAGCGCGATCGTGCGGCGCGCCCCCATCCGCTTGGCGAGCATCGACGACATGATGTTGTTCTCGTCGTCCGAGGTGACGGCCACGAACAGGTCCATCTCGGCGATGCCCTCGTCCGACAGCAGGCTCTCGTCGGTGGTGTCGCCCTGCAGGACCAGCGTGCTCGCAGCAACCTGCGTGACCAGGTAGTCGCAGCGCGCGCGGTTCGTCTCGACGAGCCGCACCTGGTAGTCCTCGCCCAGGCTGCGCGCCAGGCGCAGGCCGATGTTGCCGCCACCGGCGATCATCACCCGGCGCACCGGCTTGTCCATGCGCCGCAGATCCGACAGCGCGGTGCGGATGTGTTCGCTGGCGGCGAGCACGAAGACCTCGTCGCCCGGTTCGATCGTCGTGTCGCCTTCGGGCCGGATCGACCGATCGTTGCGAAAGATCGCGATCACGCGCAGGTCGATGTCCGGGTGCCGCGCGCGCAGCTCGCTGATCGGGCGCGAGACCAGCTGGCCGCCCTCGTAGGCGCGCACGGCGATCAGGCTGGCCCGGCCGCCGGCGAACTCGAGCACCTGCAGCGCCTCGGGAAACTCGATCAGCTTGCGCACGTAGTCGGTCACCGTCTGCTCGGGACAGATCAGGTGATCGACGTAGAAGCCGCCTTCGCCGGTGATCTCCGGATGCGCCTGGAACTCGGGCGCGCGGATGCGTGCGATGCGCGTGGGCACGTTGTACAGGCGCGCCGCAATCTGGCAGGCGACGAGATTGGTTTCGTCGCGGGCCGCGGTCGCGATCAGCATGTCGGCATCGTCGATCCCGGCCTGTTCGAGCACCGGCGGATGCGTGCCGTTGCCGGCCACGGTACGCAGGTCGAGCCGGTCCTGAAGCGCCTTCAGCTGCGTGACGTCGATGTCGACGACCGTGATGTCGTTGCGCTCGGAGACGAGGCTGGCGGCCACCGAAGCGCCGACACGGCCGGCGCCGAGGATGATGATCTTCAAGGCGGCGCGGCCTCAGAGCCTGCGAGGCAAGCCGGGCTCAGCCGCCGCCCTGTTTGCGCCAGGCGCCGCGCGACAGGTCGATGCCCAGTTGCTTGAGCTTGCGGTACAGGTGCGTGCGCTCCAGCCCGGTGCGTTCGGCAACGCGGGTCATGCTGCCGTTCTCGCGCGCGAGATGATGTTCGAAGTAGGCGCGCTCGAAGGCATCGCGTGCCTCGCGCAAGGGCATGTCGAGCGGCAGCTCGCGCAGCGTGATCGACGCGGCCAGCGATTGCGCCGGCACGCCCCTGCCGGCAGCGCCGAAACCGGCGGCCGGTTCGCCGTTGGCCGGCGCGCCCGTGGCCAGGCTCTCGGCCGGCGCCGAGCCCGCCGGCGGCTGCCCGGGCGCCGAAACCGGCATCCAGGCCGTGACGGTGGGCGCCGACGCCGCGCCGTCACGACCCGTTGCCGGGGCCGCGGCGGCGGGCGCGGTGGCGCGGGCACGCTGCAGTCCGGTTTCGACCGCGCGCAGCAGCTTCTGCATCGTGATCGGCTTTTCGAGGAAATCGAGCGCGCCGATGCGCGTGGCCTCGACCGCGGTATCGATCGTGGCGTGGCCCGACATCATGATCACCGGCATCGTCAGCTTGCCGGAGACCGCCCATTCCTTGAGCAGCGTGACGCCGTCGGTATCGGGCATCCAGATGTCGAGCAGCACCAGGTCGATCTGGTTCTCGTCGCGCAGTTCGCGCGCCCGGCGCGCGTTTTCGGCGGTGAGAACCGAATGACCTTCGTCGCCGAGGATTTCGGAGAGCAGCTCCCGGATGCCGATTTCGTCATCCACTACGAGAATTTCAGCCATGCCGCTGGATCGCCAGTCTCAATCGTGTTGCGCCTCGGCCAATCGGCGATTCTCGCCGCTTTTGGCCAGCTTCGTAAATAGCACGACAATGCGCGCGCCCACCGGCTCACCCTGCGCATCATGCAGGTTGCCGACCTCGATGCGCGCACCGTGCTCGTCGATGATCTTTCGAACGATCGCGAGCCCCAGGCCGGTGCCGCGCGCCTTGCTGGTCACGTAGGGTTCGAAGACCCGTGCCAGCGCCGCTTCCGGGAAACCACCGCCATTGTCCGCAATGCTCGCGCGCACCGCGATGCCGCCGTCGGCACGCTCGATGCGCTCGGTGAGGATCTCGATCTGCGCGCCGGCGATCTTCTCGGTCGCCTCCTGCGCGTTCTTGACCAGATTGTGGACCACCTGCCGCAACTGGGTCGGATCGCCGAGGATCTTCGGAAGGTCGGGCGCCAGGCGCGCGGTGATCGCCGCACGCCCGTCACCCGACGGGTACAGGCGCAGCACGTCGTCGACCAGCGCATTCAGGTCGACCGGCTCGAACCGTGCGGCCGGCAAGCGCGCGTAGTCGCGGAACTCGTCGACCATGTGCTTGAGTGCGGCAACCTGGTTGACGATCGTCTGCGAGCTCTTGGCGAGCAGCTCGGCGTCGGCCGGCGGCAGCCGGTCGGCGAGCTTGTGGCGCAGGCGCTCGGCCGCGAGCTGGATCGGCGTCAGCGGATTCTTGATCTCGTGCGCGAGCCGGCGTGCCACCTCGGCCCAGGCGACCGCGCGCTGTGCCGAGATCACGCCGCTGATGTCGTCGAATACGACGACGTAACCGACCCGGCTCTCGGGCAGGATCGAGCCGCGCGCGAGGATCGTCTGGTCGATGCCGCCGGCACCCGTGGCGCCGGGTGCGATCGGAAAGAAGGTCGCGGCCTGTCCGTTGGCGGCGGCGCTCGCCGGACGCGGCAGCACGAACTGGCGTTGCCAGCTCGCGTCGCCGGCGGCCGCCTGCTCGTCGAAGGCGGCGCGGATCTGCTCGGCCAGTTCGTCGAGCCGCGGGACTTCGGCGATCGCGCTGCCGAGGTGGCCGGCCATCGATACGCCGAGGATGCGCTCCGCGCCGGCATTGGCCAGCACCAGCCGGAAATCGGAATCGAGCACGAGCACGCCGCCGGTGAGATTCGACAGCACGCTCTCGAGCCGCGCGTTCGCGCGCTCCAGCTCGCGCTGGTTCCGTTCGACCAGCAGGCGGGCGTCTTCGAGCTGCCGCGTCATCACGTTGAACGACTGGGTCAGCACGCCGAGTTCGTCGCGGCCGACATAGTCCTTGACCGGCCGAAAGTCGCCCTCGGCAACGGCCCGGGTGCCGGCGGCAAGCATCGACAGCGGGCCGGTCAGCCAGCCCGACAGCAGGAACGACGCGGCGACCGCGGCGAAGGCCGTCAGCAGGAAGATCAGCGTCAGCGTGACCCGGTACAACTGCAGCAGCGCCTCACGCGACAACTGCAGTGCCTGGAAATCGCGCCGGCCCCGATCGACGGCTTCGGCATTCGCGGCGAGCGCGTGCGGCACCGGCTGGGTCAGTTGCAGGTAGCGGCTGTCGTCGGCGAGCGGGCGCTCGGCGCCGATCACGAGGATCACGCGAAACAGCAGCGACTCCGGCGAGCCGTCTTCGCCGGGCTCGACCGCCGAGTATTCGCGCGCCTGTCGCGCGCGGCGCAGCGCTTCGCTGGGCGGGGGATCGGGAATCAGCCGCAACTGGGTGCCGCTGGCGGCGACCAGGCGCCCGGTTCCGGAGACGATCAGCGCGTCCTGCACGCCGATCTGCACGCTGAGACGGTTGAGCACGGCCGGCCATTCCTGCTGCGGCAACTCGACCAGCTCGGCGCTGATCGCCCGCGCCTTCTGCGACAGGTCGGCCAGCATCGCGTCGAGCGTGGTGCGGCCGAGCGCGATGCCGGATTCCAGCGCGCGCTCGACCGGCACGGCGAACCAGGATTCGACCGAACGGCCGACGAACTGCACGGCCACCAGGTAGATCAACGCGACCGGCACAACGGTCATCAGCGTGAACGAGGCCGCCATTCGCGCCATCAGCCGTGTGCCGAACAGGCCTCGCCGATAGCGCTGCACGAGCCGGCGCAGCAGTTCGAGCACCAGCACGAACAGGCCCGCGGCCACGCCGAGGGTCAGCCACAGCAGGGTCCGGTAGTGGCTCTCGAACAGGCGCGAGTTCGCGGTGACGCTGGCCAGCAGCACGAGCAACACGACGGCCAGCGCGACCGAGCCGATCAGCGCGAAGCGCAGTGTCCGGCCTACTGCGCGCTTTTCGCGGTCGCCATCGTGAACGTGAAGTTCATCCATTCGGACTGCGGATTCCACTCGCGATTGGTCAGGCTGCCGACCTGGAACGGCTTGGGCAACTGGGAATTGTCGAGGCGCAGGCGCACGCGAGCCTCATATTCGATCCCGGCGGACAGCGCCGTGGCCGGCGCGACGCGCCAACCGCGGACCCGGGACAGCGCGCGTACGGCTTCGTCGAGGGTCTCGAACGGCTCGATCACGCCGTCGGAAATCAGCCGGTAACTGCGTGTCAATGCATGATAGGCCAGCCGCCAGGTGCGCGTTTCCTCGGCGACCTCGGCGTCCCACCACCACCATCGCGGCCGCCACATCTCGAAGTCGGCCGCGAAATACAGCGGGACGCCACGCGCGACGGCGTCCTGCAGCGCCGGGGTGAGCGGGACGTCGAAATCGACCGACAGCACCCAGGCGCTGCCGTCGGGCGAGAGCTCGAGCAGCGGCGCGCGAAAGCCCGCCTCGAAGACAGTGGGGCCGGCGTCCGGGCGGCCGGCGTCGGCGCGAACCGGCGACGCGCCCAGCAACGCCGCCGCCAGGGCCAGCGCCACGGTGATCCGGAAGATCACCTGCACTTCTCCAGCAGCGCGTAGAAGAATCCGTCGTGCTCGTTCATCGGGGTAACGGAGGGCAGCAGTTGCGCGATCGGGCGCTCGACGCCGCCCAGGCGCGCCCGGATCGGAAGCCGCAG
>ENA-UOUJ01001258-UOUJ01001258.1-activated-sludge-metagenome-genome-assembly--contig:-NODE-1258-length-13855-cov-6.054493_pt1 | contig 13855 bp, 10 predicted proteins | sample MGYA00249839_ERZ747224 | MGnify/ENA primary metagenome ERZ747224 (study PRJEB28782, sample SAMN03220277) | activated sludge metagenome | biome: wastewater; feature: sewage sludge; material... | reverse complement strand
AAGAACGCGTTATCGACGAAAAAGAAATTCAGGATAAACTCAAGCAAACCCAGGCTAAACTGGCCGGCAATACCGGCAGGGGGAAAAGCGCTAAAGCGAAACTCAGAAGAGCCAAGCGTGAAGAAATGGCGGAAAAAACAGGCCTGGAAGGAGATAACAATAAACTACAGGTAACCGAGTTCGTTACCGTGAGTGAACTGGCCGGCTTAATGGATGTAAGTTTTGCCGATATCATCAGTAAATGTATGAGTCTTGGCATTATGGTGTCCATCAACCAGCGCCTCGAAGCAGATGTGATTGAACTAGTGGCATCTGAATTTGGATTCGAAGTAGAATTTATTGGAGTGGATGATGCCGGAGATCTGGAAGAAGAAGAGTTTGTAGACGATCCCGAAAACCTCATCCCACGTGCACCTATCGTTACCATCATGGGTCACGTTGACCATGGTAAAACATCCTTGCTCGATTATATCCGCAATGCTAATGTAATTGCCGGTGAAGCAGGTGGAATTACCCAGCACATCGGTGCTTATGAGGTAACAACAAAAGATGGCAGAGCCATAACGTTCCTTGATACACCGGGCCACGAAGCATTTACGGCTATGCGTGCCCGTGGTGCTAAAGTTACCGACATTGCCGTGATTGTGATTGCTGCCGATGATGCTGTGATGCCCCAAACCAAGGAAGCTATTTCCCATGCACAGGCAGCAAGTGTACCCATGATTTTTGCGCTGAATAAAATGGATAAAGACGGTGCCAACCCCGAAAAAATTAAAGAGCAATTAGCCGGTATGAATATATTGGTGGAAAGCTGGGGTGGTAAATATCAAAGCCAGGAAATAAGCGCCAAGAAAGGAATGAATGTAGATTTGCTCCTCGAAAAAATATTGCTCGAAACCGATATCCTCGAGTTGAAAGCAAATCCGAGCCGCCCCGCCAACGGTACAGTTATTGAAGCATCACTCGATAAAGGTCGCGGCTATGTGGCAACCATCCTCGTACAAAATGGTACACTGAAAACCGGCGATATGATTGTATCTGGCCAGTTTTTTGGAAAAGTGAAAGCCATGTACAACGAACGCAATCAAAAACGCGATGCGGCACCGCCTTCTACCCCGGTATTGATTCTGGGATTGAACGGTGCACCACAGGCGGGTGAAACATTTAAAGTGTACGAGAATGAGGCAGAGGCAAGAGAGATGGCGTACAAACGCGGACAAATCTTACGCGAACAAGGTATTCGTTCGAAGAAACATATTACACTCGATGAAATCGGTCGTCGTTTGGCTCTCGGAAACTTTAAAGAACTGAATGTTATTATTAAAGGGGATGTGGATGGTTCCGTAGAGGCCCTGAGTGATTCACTGCAAAAACTCAGCACGGAAGAAATTCTGGTGAAAGTGATTCACAAAGCCGTGGGTGCTATCACCGAAAGCGATGTTACACTCGCCAATGCATCGGATGCCATTATCATCGGCTTTAACGTAAGGCCCTCTATTCAGGCTGCACGATTGGCTGAAACCGAATCCATCGAAATTAAAACATACTCCATCATTTACAACGCCATCGAAGAAATTAAGAGCGCGATGGAAGGTATGCTGGAGCCCACTGTGGAAGATAAAGTACTCGGTAACGTTGAGATACGTGAAACCTATCGCTTCGATAAAGCAACCGTGGCAGGATGTTATGTACTCGATGGTAAAATTGCCCGCAACAACCGCGTGCGTTTAATCAGAGACGGCATCGTTATTTACACGGGTGAACTGGCAAGTTTGAAACGCTTCCGTGATGATGTGAAAGAGGTATCTTCTAACATGGAGTGCGGTTTGGTAATACGCAACTACAACGATATAAAAATCGGCGACATTGTAGAAGCATTCGAAGAAGTGGAAGTTAAACGTACATTATAAGATAACGGAACACATGAAGCAATCTTTTTTAACCCTGTGTATTATCCTTGCTGCAACTATGTTGTATGCTCAACCCTATAAAGTGGTGGCAGACAAAATCATTGCGGTGGTAGGTAACAAAGTGATACTGCAAAGTGATGTAGATAATACCATACTGGATATGCAGCGACAAGGTGTACCGGTACCCGAAAATGCCGAATGTTTGGTGCTGGAACAATCTATGGGGATGAAAGCATTGGTGCTGCAGGCTGAAAAAGATTCTATTCCTGTTTCAGAAGAAGAAGTGGAAACATCTATCGAAAACCAGATCAGGGGGTTCATCAATGCCTATGGTTCAAAAGATGAACTGGAGCGCGTAGCAGGAAGGTCTGTGTATCAGATTAAAGAAGATTTTAAAGAAAGTTTTAGGGAAAGAAAACTGGCAGAATCCATGCGCAATAAAATTGTGGATGGTATCCGCATCACACCACAGGAAGTGAAGGCATATTTTGATAAAATTCCAATCGATAGTTTGCCGTTGTATGAAGCGGAGCTGGAGATCGGGCAAATCATCATCTTCCCCAAAGCATCAAAAGATGTGGAAGAGTATGCCATTGAACAATTGAGTGATATACGCAAGCAGGCAGAAGCCGGAAGAGATTTTGGCGTGCTGGCCAACATGCACACGGAAGATGGCGGAAGTAAAGACCGTGGCGGAATGTATGAAATCAACCGCACGCAGCGCGATCTGGATCCGGTTTGGTTGTCGAAAGCATTTACACTCAAAGAAGGCCAGGTGAGCCAACCGTTTAAAACCCGTTTCGGTTACCACATCATTAAACTGGAAAGCCGTATGGGCGATGAGGCTGTGGTAAGGCACATCCTGAAAATTCCTAAAGTAACCCAGGTAGAGATTAAGGCGGGAATGGAAAAAATGGACAGTGTCCGTTCGATGCTTATTGCAGGAACCATTGATTTTGGTACGGCTGTAGCCCGATACAGTGAAGATGATATGCACAAGTTTACAGCCGGTATGCTGATGGGTCGAAATGGGTCTTTTTTAACGATTGATGAACTGGATAAATCCATGATTCCGGTGATTGCAACACTTCGGCCCGGAGAATTTTCTCAACCTGTGGAATATACCGATGAACGCGGCCGCCGCGGTGTACGTATTGTGTATCTTAAATCGAAGAGTGAACCACATGTTGAAAACCTGAAAGATGATTACAGCAAGATTGCACAGAGGGCTTTGGAAATTAAAAAGGATGAAGCGCTTGATAAATGGTTTTCCGAAAAAGTGAAAACCTATCATATCATGGTGGATAAGCAATATCATAATTGTGAAGTGCTTCAAAAATGGCTGCCACATGAAACGGCAAAACAATAATCAGAAATAAAACGAATTGTAGGCGTTCCGGTAATTTGGAACGCTTTATTTTTATATCCTCATAACAGGAACAAGTTGATAGAAAAAAAGGCACATATACAAAAAGAGGAGCGCGCCATTCTGGTTGGTATGGTGAAGAAAGATGAAACCGAACAACAGGTACAGGAATACCTGGATGAATTACAGTTTTTAGCTGAAACTGCCGGAGCGGTTACCATTAAACGGTTTACGCAGAAAATGCAGCGGCCCGATAGTAAAACTTTTCTCGGGAAAGGTAAGCTGGAGGAAATCAAAGACTATATTATTAAGCGTGGAGATATTGATTTGGTGATTTTTGATGATGAACTTACCGGGGCACAAATCATCAACATTGAAAATGCGATTAAGAAAAAAACAATTGACCGTAGTGATTTAATCCTCGACATATTTGCAAGCCGCGCCCAAACCGCACAAGCCAAAACGCAAGTAGAGTTGGCACAGTATCAGTATATACTGCCCAGGTTGCGTGGTATGTGGAAGCACCTTGAGCGGCAGGGAGGTGGTGTAGGTACGCGTGGTCCGGGTGAAACGGAAATTGAAACCGACCGTCGTTTGGTGAAAGATAAAATCAGTTTGTTACGGAAACGGTTAGCCGAAATTGACAAGCAGGCATTTACACAACGCAAAGAGCGCGGAGAATTTATACGTGTAGCATTGGTGGGATATACCAATGTGGGCAAATCCACTTTAATGACATTACTCAGTAAGAGTGAAGTATTAGCAGAGAATAAATTATTTGCCACACTGGATACCACTACCAGAAAAGTAGTGTTGGGGCAAACCCCTTTTTTATTGAGTGATACGGTAGGGTTTATCCGAAAATTACCCCATCATTTAGTGGAGAGTTTTAAAAGTACTTTAGATGAAGTAAGGGAAGCGGATATATTAATACATGTGGTAGATATTTCACATCCGCAGTATGAGGAGCAGTTGCAGGTGGTGAACAAAACGCTTGCTGAATTAGGTGCCGGAGAAAAACCAACCATTACGGTATTCAATAAGTTGGATCAGTACGAACAGGTTACGTTTGATGAATGGCTGGAAGAAGATGTAAAGCAGGATATACTGCGTGAATTAAAATCGCGTTGGGTGGAGGAAACTAAGGGGAACTGTGTGTTCATCTCCGCCACGCAAAGAACGAATGTGGATACGTTGCGCCAAACCATATTAAACAACGTGCGAGAAATGTACAGGGTGCGTTATCCATACAAATCAGAATATTTTTATTGATGGAACAATGGTATAAGGTAGCAGAGTCTCGTGCGGAGTTGTTTCAGCAACATCCCGCGGCGCTTCAGGTGAAGGGAAAACACCTTTGTATTGCGGTGCATAACGATGTGTTATTTGCATTTAATGATAAGTGCCCACATGCCGGAGGAAAATTATCAGCCGGTTATGTAGATGCCTTAGGCAATATTGTTTGCCCGTTGCATCGGTACAAGTTCACCATGAAGAATGGCTACAACTGTAGTGGTGAAGGTTATTTCCTCAAAACCTATCCCGTAAAAGAAGATGATGGAATATGGGTGCAGGTGTGATCATTTCACATTACTCGCGTGGATATGCAGCTGAGGCTGTGTAAAGTAGCGTATCAGTTCATTATTTCAAAGACGAGTGTCAGACAGCCTTGAGTGCGGGCTTTGTGGCACTCGCCGTATGTTATTGTATAAAGCATAGTTCCGCAAAGTTTTATATTGCAGATGAACATGCGTCATATCCCAATGCTTCATTATTGTGAATTGGCGGATGTGAGTTTGACAGAAACGTTGACCACACTGGCGCGGATATGCGACTAAGATTATGCAGCTTAGCATATCCGTGCCATAGTTAATTTGTATGTGTTCCGGTAAAACGAAAAGCCACATGCCGCTGTTGCGTCTTGAGTGTATGACTAGGCGCGCAAGCAAGAGACCAACAGCAAAACAAGCCAACGCACAACGCCTTGATTGAGACTCGGCTATGAAGAAAGGGAGATTGCATTCACTGTATTTCGAAATATTCATCGTGCGCAACAAGCTCATGCGAATCGGCTTTGAAACGAATCAATAAAAGTTAAACGAAATCATTATCTCACCACTCCGGGATCGGTTTAGTGAATACGACATTTTGTGTGATAGCATTTGGTCAGGTTTCCTATCGCTTTTATTGAAGCATAAAACAAAACAATTTTGTACCCGATTTAACCCTCATCTGGGGAATTGACATGAAGCAACATTTTTCCGAACTTTGAAACGGGCTTGGGGGTATGCCGGCCCTAGGGAAAAAATGTATAATTGAACATTAGCACATCGTATAATCTTCCCCGTTAGGTTAATTGCTTCTTTATTTATTTGGTTTTATGACACCCCTTCGGGGTTGGGCATGTATCTTTTCCTTATAGATGTTATAATCATGCGATCCCTTCGGGGTTAATGAAGTTTCGATAAAACAATTGAAGTGTATTTCCTGTTGTATTCTTTTTGTATTTCTCACCCGAAAACTCCCCATTCGGGGAATTGTATGCATCAACATTTTTTTCGAACTTTAAAATGGGCTTGGGGGTATGTCGGCCCTAGGGAGAAGTGATTTATGTACGTAAAAGTCTAATCTTCCCAAACCATCACCACTTTCCCTCGTGTGCGCATCGCTTCAATATAACGGATAGCTTCAGGGATTTCTTTAGAAGAGTAGGTCTTTTCGATATGCGGAGTTACTTTCTTTTCCCTGATGAGTGATGCAAGTATGTTCAAATCGGCGTGATTGGCTTCGGCAGTAAACTGTGTTAGTGGGAACTTGCTGATTCCTTTCCTGAATAACAATGAAAACATATGCCCCAGGGTTGTAAAACCAACCACCACACCCCGCCGGCCCATTCGCTTAAAGTCTTTATGGAAAAGATTACCGTTTATATCTACAACGAGGTCGTATGTACCCTGATGAGTATAAATACTCTCCTTATCGTATGCAATTACTTTGTCGGCACCTAAACCTTTCACAAAGTCAATGTTTTTACTGGAACAAACAGCGGTTACCGTTGCTCCAAACGATTTGGCAATTTGTACGGCAAAATGTCCAACACCTCGGGACGAGCCATTAATTAAAACGGATTCTCCTGCTTTCAATTGGCCATGCGTTTTGAGGGCCTGTAAAGCAATTAAACCGGCCACGGGCACGCTGGCCATTTGCGGGAAATCGATCTCCGGAGGCATTGCTGCACAAACGGTTTCAGGCACATGCACATACTCTGCAAAAGCTCCTCCTGTAAGTGTTTCGCCAAATACACGATCGCCAACAGCAAACTGTGATACACCCTTTCCGGTTTCAACTACAACACCGGCAAAATCTGCTCCTGGAATTTTCTCTTTGGGTTTAAACAAACCCGTGATAAATCTTGCAATAAAGGGATTACCTCTTAGTATATGCCAGTCGGCTGGATTTGCTGAATTGGCGAACACCTTCAACATATGCATACCGGAAGTGAGATAAAAGATGTGAATGTGTTTTTGGCAGGACTGGACATTATGTTTGAAATGGCCCGTCATTTTGATACCCTTGAATTTATTGACATGGGCAGTGGGTTTAAAGTACCCTACCATGTAGATGAAGATGAAACCAATGTGCATCTGTTAGGGAATCAGGTAGCAGAAGCTTTACATACATTTGAAAATGAAACCGGAAAAAAATTAGAGGTATGGTTTGAGCTAGGTAAGTTTTTGGTAAGTGAGTGCGGGTACTTTTTAGTGAAGGCAAACATCATCAAACAAACTACTGCTACAGTTTTTGTGGGAGTGAATAGTGGCTTTAACCATTTAATCCGGCCCATGTTTTACGACAGTTATCATCACATCGTAAACATCAGCAATCCTGAAGGCCCCGAACGCATTTATACTGTAGTGGGAAATATTTGTGAAACCGATACGTTTGCATGGGATAGAAAATTACCGGAAGTACGAGAAGGTGATGTACTTGCCTTTATGAATGCCGGTGCGTATGGGTTTGAAATGTCGAGCCATTTCAATTCACGGCTAAAACCGGCTGAAGTGTTGGTAATGAATGGGCATTCTGTACTCATTCGTTCACGTGAAACGTTTGAAGATTTGCTTAAAAATCAAATCGAAGTTTTGTAATCAATAACCGGCCATTGCCAGTTTGTTCGCTGCCTCTTCCAGCACCTCATCCTTCTTGCAAAAACAAAAACGCAATACATGGTGGTTGGGTGGGTTGCGGTAAAATGCGGCAACGGGTATAGTAGCTACTCCGGCGGTTTGTATCAGCTTGACAGCAAAATCATTTTCAGATTCTTTGCTCATAGCATTATAACTATACAATTGAAAATAACTGCCATTACTTTTCATGGGTGAAAAACGTGTCGCCTTCATAAAACCTTCAAGCTTTTCTTTTTGAGCCTGCATTTTTTTAGCCAGTTGCGTATATGCCTCGGGCACAGCCAGAAAATCAGCCAGAGCCACCTGCATAGGGGTGTTGCAGGTAAAGCAGTTGAACTGATGGATTTTTCTAAACTCTTTCATCCATTCATCCGGACCCACAACATATCCCAGTTTCCAGCCGGTACAATTATATACTTTACCAAAGGAGTACACCGCAAAGCTGCGCGCCGCCAGTCCAGGATATTTTAATACTGATTCATGTGGCAGCCCGTTGAATACAAGGTGTTCATACACTTCATCACTTATAATCATGATATCTGTATCCTGTATAACGGCTTCGAGTGTACGCATATCGTTTTCTGTTAACACCGCACCGGTAGGGTTATGGGGAGAGTTCAGGATGATGGCACGCGTTTTATCATTGATTTTACTACGTACTACATCCCATGGAATAGTATAATCGGGATAGCTGAGCGGGATAGACACTGCTCTTCCACCGTTGATTTCTATGGTAGGGGTATAGCTATCGTATGCCGGTTCAAACACAATAACCTCATCGCCCGGATGCACCAAAGCTGTGATAGCAGTATATAAAGCGTATGTACCGCCGGGTGTGATAGTAATGTTTTTATCGGGATGCACCTGCACGGAGTAAAGAGCAGCAATTTTTTCGGCGATGCGTTCGCGCAACAAAGGATAACCATTCATGTGCGTGTACTGGTTCAGGTTATCTTTCATGGCCTTGTGTACACCTTCTATCAAGGCTTCGTCCATCGGAAAATCCGGAAACCCCTGTCCTAAATTGATGGCTTTATGTTTAGCCGCAAGTTCGTTCATTACGGTAAAGATGGTAGTGCCGGATTGCGGCAATTTACTCCTCATACAACGTGTGTTTATTTAAGTAAAAAAGTTGCAAAAGACTGTAGAAACAAGATTGAATTTACGAGACTTTGGGTTGAAAACCTAAGTGAAGGTATTCTATCGGTCATGGATGCAGTTCGTCATGGCAGGTATTGCATACAGATTCAAGCCATTCGATTGGCTCCTTGCCTATGTTAACTTTCGCATATCTTTTATGATGCACCTGAGTAGCCCGGTTGCCACAATACACGCATTGCCAGTTATCGCGCCTCAGCACTACATACCGTTTACGTTTCCAGGCATCGGATTTCAGGTACACATCACGATAGTAAGTTTTTCTGGGTAGTACCGCGCGCAAGAATGCGTCTGAATAAATGTGCTCTTTCTTTTTATTCGTATGCCTCTGACTATACCGTTGAACGTTGCCGGGCATGGATATCAACAAGTATACCAGCACAAATAAAAACAAAATCAAAACTTCCACATTCCGACAATTTAAGAAAACAAATGTGGCTTACTGATTTCTACAGTTCACCGGAAGCATTTCGTTTATACGTATATGTTATCATCAACTAAATATACTTATCACCTTTATTGCGTTTGATTTCGTTCACATACTCCTTGATATCCTGTTCTTTGTTTTTTCGGCAGATGAGCAACACATCTTCTGTATCCACCACAATAAAATCATCCAGCCCCTGTAACAGTACCAGTTTTTCATTTGGTACATGGACCATGTTGTTGGTGGCATCAATCACCATTACATTATTCCCGGCAACCGCATTGCCGAGATAATCTTTATCGAGGGTTTCGTAGGCGCTGGCCCAGGTTCCTAAATCACTCCATCCAAAGGAAGCCGGTATTACATAAACATTATCTGCTTTTTCCATGATGCCATAATCAATGGAAATGTTTACGCACATCGGATAAATTTTTTCGATGGCGGATTTTTCATTCGTTGTATTGAAATCGTTTTTACCTGCATCGAATACATCGTGTAATTCTGGCAGAAATCGTTCAAATGCTTTAATGATATTTTTTACCTCCCATACAAAGATGCCGGCATTCCATAAAAACTCCCCGCTGGAAACAAAGGTTACAGCCAGTTCCTTATCCGGTTTTTCTGTAAATGTTTTCACCTTGAATACATTATCGGAAACCGGGAAGGGTTCAAACTGAATGTATCCGTAACCGGTATTCGGGTTGGTGGGCTTTATACCCAGTGTGAGTAAAGCTTTAATGTGAGAGGTGAAATGCAATGCATCTGAACACACTTGTATAAATGCATCATTATCGAGAATCAGGTGATCAGCCGGTGCACAAATTAGATTGGCATGCGGATTCAACTGGTGCAGCTTGTATGAAATATACGCAATGCAGGGTGCTGTATTTTTTCGGGAAGGCTCACACAAAATATTTTCCGGTTTCAATTCCGGAAGTTGTTGCTGTACGATGTGTTCATAGCTTTCTGCAGTCACCACAAAAATATTGTCCTTTGGAATGAAGGTTGCGAAACGGTCATAGGTACTTTGAATGAGGGTTCGTCCGGTATTCAAAATATCGAGAAACTGCTTGGGGTATTCGGTTCTGCTCATAGGCCAAAAACGGCTTCCGATTCCTCCCGCCATGATGGCCACATAATTATTTTTATTCATGTTGTTACTACAGTTGCTTTAAATAATACCCTCGCGAATAATTTCCTGCAAGTGCACTATGCCGTTATATTGTTGCTGCTGATTGACTACCAGCAATTGATTGATATTGTGTTTGCGCATCACCTCCAGGGCTTCAGCCGCCATTTCATCGGCAGCAATGGTTTTGGGAGTTTTAATCATGATATCTCCTGCGGTAAGGCCCGAAATGGAATCATTATTCTCCAGCATCCGGCGTACATCTCCATCGGTTATAATGCCGGTCAATTCTCCCTGAGCATTTACTACGGCCGTGGCACCCAAACGGCTGCGGGTCATCTCCACAATAACCTGCTTTATGCCCGATTCCGCTACCACAGCAGGTTTCTGGCTACTCATCACATCGGCCACCCTCAAATACAGGCGCTTTCCGAGTGAGCCCCCGGGGTGAAAACGGGCGAAATGTTCCTTTCTGAAACCTTTCAAGTCCATCAAACAAACGGCCAGGGCATCTCCCATAACCATTTGTGCTGTTGTGGAGGTGGTAGGTGCCAGGTTATTCGGACAAGCCTCCTGAGATACAGTGGTATTCAATACCTTATCGGCATTTTGGGCCAGAAACGATTGCATGTTGCCCGTCATGCCCACCAGCAGGTTTCCAAAATTCTTTACCAAGGGAACGAGAACTTTGATTTCGGGGCTGTCGCCACTTTTACTGATAACCATCACAATATCACCGGGTTGAACAATACCCAAATCGCCGTGAATGGCATCGGCGGCATGCATAAAAATGGCCGGTGTGCCCGTGCTGTTGAAAGTAGCTACAATTTTCTGCGCTATGATAGCGCTTTTACCGATTCCGCTGATAACCATTCTGCCCTGCATTTGAGCGATAGCATGTACTACCTGTTCAAAAGTGTCATCCACAAAACTCGTTAAATGGCGGAGGGCATCAGCTTGTAAGTTGATGGTTCGCAGCGCGGTTTTTATGATTTCAGACGGTTGCATCCGGAGGCAAACCTAATTCAATTGATGGAAAAATAAAAGCCTGTGGGTGTGATAAAAACAGATTAGAAAAATAATGAATCGTGAATTGAGAAAATTATTGTAACTTATAATGATTAAAGATTTGCAAAATCTTAAAACAGCACGGCAAGACTGAGTTAAATGAGGTGATTTGCAGTAACTTCGCTACCCCTTCAAAAAGGGTTTCAGCAATTGATTGTTGTTAAGTTCTATTTGTATGACTAAAGTAAAATCTATATCCACTAAAAAATCTGCTACGGTTTCCAAAAACAAACACGCGTACGATCTTTCAACCGCATTACAGGACATGTTCGGGTTCAGCCAGTTTAAAGGCGATCAGGAAGCGATCATCCATAGCCTGCTGAACGGAAACGACACTTTTGTAATTATGCCCACCGGCGGCGGAAAAAGTATGTGTTACCAACTGCCGGCCATGCTGCTGGATGGTGTAGCCGTTGTTGTTTCACCGCTCATTGCACTGATGAAAAATCAGGTGGATTTAATCCGTGGTTACAGCAGCCAAGACAATATTGCACACTTCCTCAACAGTTCGCTGAATAAAGGGCAACAAAAAGCCGTTAAAGCTGATTTGCTTTCCGGTAATACCAAACTCTTATACGTGGCTCCCGAAACCATGACCAAGGAAGAGAATATCAGCTTTTTCAAAGACCTGAATATTTCATTCTTTGCAGTGGATGAAGCACACTGTATTTCTGAATGGGGACACGACTTCAGGCCCGAGTACAGAAGGCTCCGGGAGATGATGGACAACATCAACACATCCGTTCCGGTGATAGCACTAACGGCTACGGCTACCCCAAAAGTGCAGAGTGATATTGTGAAGAATCTTGGTTTACGTTCCCCCAATATTTTCATCTCTTCGTTCAACCGTCCGAATCTGATGTACGAAGTGTTGCCTAAAATAAAGGTGGATGATACCAATAAAAGTATTGTCCGTTTTATTCAATCGCACAAAGGAAAAAGCGGTATCATTTATACACTCAACCGCAAAACCACCGAAGAGCTTGCGGATATGCTGAAAGCCAATGGAGTTAAAGCCGTTGCGTATCATGCCGGTTTAGATGGAAAACTGCGCGCTACTCGTCAAGATCAGTTTTTGAATGAAGATGTTCAGGTAATCGTTGCCACCATTGCTTTTGGTATGGGTATTGATAAACCGGATGTTCGTTTTGTTATTCATTACAACATTCCAAAATCTATCGAAAATTATTATCAGGAAACCGGACGTGCCGGCCGTGATGGACTTGAAGGAAAATGTATCCTGTATTACTCACATAAAGATGTTTCAAAACTTGAACATTTCATGCGCGATAAACCCCTGAGTGAAAGAGAAGTGGGGGCGCAACTCATCAATGAAACGGTATCGTATGCCGAAAGCAGCGTGTGCAGGAGAAAAACGTTATTATATTATTTCGGAGAACATTTCGACGACAGTACGTCTTGTGGTCATTGCGATAACTGCCTTCATCCGAAAGAGAAAGTTGAAGCACGGGATGAAGTAATCACTGCTTTGAAAGTGATTAGTAAACTGGGAGAAAATTTCAATATTGAATATGTCATCAACATACTGATTGGTAAGCTAACCCCGCAGGTGCAAATGTACCGTCATGAAAACCTGGATGTGTTTGCTTCGGGAAATGATCAGGACGCCAACTTCTGGAACAGTTTGCTGCGCCAGATGTTGTTACACGAGCTACTGGAAAAAGACATTGTTGAATATGGCTTATTGAAACTCACTAAAAAAAGTAAAGCCTTTCTGAAGAAACCGGGTTCTTTCAAAATTGTATTGAACAACACTTTTGAAAATGCTCAGGCTGATGAGGATGAAGCAGCGCAGGCAACACATGCTGCGGGAGCTTTGGATGAGGCGCTTTTTGAAAGTTTGAAAACACTTCGAAAGAAAGTGGCCACTGAAAAAAAGTTGCCGCCTTTTGTGATTTTCCTGGAATCATCGCTGGAAGATATGGCTACGATGTATCCTACAACCATGGAAGAGCTGGAGAAAATCAGTGGTGTCAGCAAAGGCAAGGCCATCCGTTATGGAAAACCGTTTCTTGATTTGATTCGTGCCTATGTAGAAGAGAATGATATTATTCGTCCGGATGATTTTGTTATGAAATCGGTTGCCAATCGTAAGAACAACAAAATATTTATCATCCAGAACGTTGATAAGAAAATTCCGCTCGAAACCATTGCCAAACAAAAAGAATTGAGGTTGGATGAGTTGTTGGAGGAGATGGAAACCATTGTGGCAAGTGGCACCAAATTAAACCTGAACTATGCCATTGAAGAAATGGTAGATGAATACGAGCAGGAAGAGATTATCGATTACTTTAAAGGTTGCGAAACTTCATCGTTGCAGGTAGCACAGGAGGAGTTGGCCGACAGCAATTTCAACTGGGAGCAATTGAAGTTGATGCGCATTAAATTTCTCTGTGAATACGGAAACTAAATCTTCCGGTATTCGCCTATTTTACTAAAATAAACGCCTGATTTGTATCGAATAATGCAAAAACCCCTTATTTTTGCTCCCCGAATCAGAAGAGTGTTCAAACAACCTCAGACGAATTCACGATAATGGTGCGGTAGCTCAGTCGGTAGAGCAAAGGACTGAAAATCCTTGTGTCGCCG
>ENA-UOUJ01001257-UOUJ01001257.1-activated-sludge-metagenome-genome-assembly--contig:-NODE-1257-length-13874-cov-9.149577_pt1 | contig 13874 bp, 11 predicted proteins | sample MGYA00249839_ERZ747224 | MGnify/ENA primary metagenome ERZ747224 (study PRJEB28782, sample SAMN03220277) | activated sludge metagenome | biome: wastewater; feature: sewage sludge; material... | reverse complement strand
AGGTCGGTCTTCTGGTTGAGCGGGTAGCCCTTGATCTGCTCCGGGCTCATGTAGGCCGGCGAGCCCACGCCCATGATGAAGGTCGAGTCGGTGTCGAGCTTCTTGTTGATGTTGAGCGCCAGGCCGAAGTCGGTGATCTTCACGTTGTCCTGCTCGTCGACCAGGATGTTCGCCGGCTTGATGTCGCGGTGCACGATGCCCTGGCGGTAGGCGTGGTCGAGCGCCATGCAGCACTTGAACACGATCCCGATCGTGCGATGGATGGGGAGCAGGTTCTGGAAGCCGCAGTAGCGCTCGAGCGAGCCGCCGGGAAAGTACTCCATCACCACGTAGGCCTGCTCGGGCTCGATCGAGGCATCGTGGATGCGGATGATGTTGGGGTGGTCGAGCCGGCCGGACACCACGCGCTCGGCCTTCAGCAGCTTGATCAGGCGGCGGTTCCACTTCGCCTCGTCGCGCGCCTTGTCGTCGAAGCGCACATGCTTCAGCGCAACCGGCTCGGGGTAGTCCGGGGTCTCGGCGAGATACACCACCGCAGTGGCGCCGCGGCCGATCTCCTTGATGATCCTGTACTTGCCGATACGTTCGGGAATCCGGTTCATGCTTTCTTGCAGGGCTGGTGCGCCCGCGCGTGCGGCAGGCCTCGGCGCGATTGTTGCACGATCCGGCGCCGGCGTGCGCCTGCTCCACACCCCCTGCCATGCAGGATTGTCCGCCCCGGCCATGCATGCTTGAATGCGAGCCACCGCAACCGTATCGGCAGGAGCCCGCCTTGAGCGAAGCCATCGACCTTCTGATCAACACCCGCTGGACCGTCCCGGTCGTACCCCGCGACGCCGTGCTCGCCGATCATGCGGTGGCCATCCGCGGCGGACGCATCGTCGATGTCCTCGCCCAGGACGAGGCACGCACGCGCTACGTCGCGTCCACGGTCGTCGACCTGCCGCAGCACGTGCTGATCCCCGGCCTGGTGAACCTGCACACGCACGCTGCGATGAGCCTGCTGCGCGGCATCGCCGACGACCTGCCGCTGATGCGCTGGCTGCAGGAGGCGATCTGGCCGGCCGAGAGCCGCCATGTTTCGCCCGCCTTCGTGCGCGACGGCACCCTGCTCGCCGCAGCCGAGATGATCCGTGGCGGAATCACCACCTGCAACGACATGTACTTCCACCCCGAGGCGGCAGCGGAAGCTTTCGCCGCCGCCGGCATGCGCGCGGTGGTCGGGGCGGTCACGCTGGAATTCCCCACCTCCTATGCAAGCGACCCCGAGGACTACCTGCGCAAGGGGCTGGCCGCCCGCGACCGCTGGCAGGGCCACCCGCTGCTCGGCTTCTCGATCGCACCGCATGCACCCTACACCGTCTCGGACGGGAGTTTCCGCCACGTACAGACGATCGCCGACGAGCTCGGCCTGCCGATCCATGTGCACATCCACGAGACCGCGCAGGAGATCGTCGACTCGCTCTCCACCCATGGCTGCCGGCCGCTGGCTCGCCTGGCGCGCCTGGGAGTGCTCGGCAGCGACCTGATCGGCGTCCATGCCGTGCACGTGGACGACGCCGACATCGAGCTGCTCGCCCGCCACGGCTGCAGCGTCGCGCACTGCCCCACTTCGAACATGAAGCTCGCCAGCGGAATCGCACCGGTGCCGCGTCTGCTCGCCGCCGGCATCCCGGTGGGCCTGGGCACCGACGGCGCCGCAAGCAACAATCGCCTCGACCTGTTCCAGGAGATGCGTCATGCCGCCCTGCTCGCCAAGGTCGGCAGCCTCGACGCCACCGCCGTACCCGCGCATGCCGCATTGCGGATGGCCACGCTCGAGGGCGCACGCGCATTGGGCATGGACGATCGGATCGGCTCGATCGAAAAAGGCAAATGCGCCGATCTTTGTGCGATCGATCTGTCCGCTCCGCAATGCCGGCCCTGTTTCGACCCGGTGTCGCATCTCGTATACGTTTGTGGTCGCGAAAATGTCTCCCACGTCTGGATCGGCGGTGAAACCCGCGTGGACAAAGGCGTCTCGCTGTTGCATATTAACGACACCGAATTGCTCCGGCTCGCGTCGATGTGGCAAACTAGGCTCGGTAATTGAACTGGATATACTGGTACAAACCGACACGAAGACGGCAGATTCGCCAGTCTTCATTTCGTTCAGTGGCAATTCCGGCGACTCGCCCTTCAAAGAGGAAACCATGATCAAACAATCCAAGAAGCAGATGCTCATGCTGGCCGCCATCGCCTCGATCGGCCTGTCCGCCCCGAGCGCTTTCGCTCAGGTCAACGACGTCGTCGTCGCCGGCAAGGGTGAAATTCCCTACGTGATCGATGCGCGCAACGTCGTCGCCCGCAGCGGCACCGGCCTGTGCTGGCGCACCGGCTACTGGAGCCCCGCCGCCGCCTCGACCGCGCTGGCCGGTGAGTTCCCGGTCGGCTGCGCTTGCGACAAGGACATCGTCCCCGCCGACAAGTGTGTCGTGAAGGCCGCCGCCCCGGCGCCCGCTCCGAAGCCCACCGCCGACAAGGTCAAGCTGTCGGCCGACGCCCTGTTCGACTTCGACAAGGCCGTCCTGAAGGCTGAAGGCAAGGCCAAGCTCGACCAGCTCGCCGCCCAGGCCAAGTCGCTCAAGCTCGAAGTGATCCTCGCCGTCGGCCACACCGACCGCCTGGGTTCCAACGCCTACAACCAGCGCCTGTCCGAGCGCCGTGCCGCCGCGGTCAAGACCTACCTGGTCTCGAAGGGCGTCGATGCCAACCGCGTCTACACCGAAGGCAAGGGCGAAACCCAGCCCGTCACCGGCAACAAGTGCGACAAGGTCGGCGGTCGCGCCGCGCAGATCTCCTGCCTGCAGCCGGATCGTCGCGTCGAAGTGGAAGTCATCGGCTCCAAGTAATCTCCGAGTCGGTAACCCGAAAGCCCTGCCTCGGCGGGGCTTTTTCGTTTCTGCCGGGTGCGCAAGCACCCGGCACGCGCAAGCAAGGACCTCGATCGCCATGAATACCGTCAACGCCGACCCCGCCGAACTGCAGAAATTCAGCGACCTCGCCCACCGCTGGTGGGATCCCGCCTCCGAGTTCCGCCCACTGCACGAGATCAACCCGCTGCGCCTGGGCTGGATCGATGGCAAGGTGGCACTCGCCGGCAAGCAGGTGCTCGACATCGGCTGCGGCGGCGGCATCCTTGCCGAGGGCATGGCCTCGCTCGGCGCCGAGGTCACCGGCATCGACCTGTCGGAGAAGGCGCTCAGCGTCGCCCGCCTGCATCTCTTCGAGAGCGGCCACAAGGTCGACTACCGCCACATGAGCGCCGAGGCGCTCGCCGACGAACTGCCGGGTCGTTTCGACGTCGTCACCTGCATGGAGATGCTCGAGCATGTGCCCGACCCGGCCAGCATCGTCGCAGCCTGCGCCCGGTTGGTGAAACCGGGCGGCCACGTGTTCCTGTCCACGCTCAACCGAAACCCGAAGTCCTACCTGTTCGCGATCGTCGGCGCCGAATACCTTCTCAAGCTGCTTCCCGCCGGCACCCACGAGTACGCCCGCTTCATCAAGCCCTCCGAACTCAGCCGCCATTGCCGCAATGCGCAGCTGGACGTGCAGGAGATCATCGGGCTGTCCTACAACCCGCTCGCGAAGACCTACTCGCTCGGCCGCGACACCGACGTGAATTACCTGGTGCATACCGTCGCCGCAGGCTGAGCCACACCCCGGGGGCGCGACAACGGCGTGCAAGACCCCTCTCGCACGAGCACGTCGGCAAGACCGCACGTTAGTGCATGCGCACCAACCGTGCGTGCATTAAACTGCATGAGAGCGATTCCTCCCCGGGGAGCACGGCGATGAGCTTCCGCCACCTGAAAAGCCTGTTCAATCCACGTTCGATCGCGGTGATCGGCGCGAGCGCGCGCGAGCGCCGCATGGGCAACGTGCTCATGCGCAACCTGCTGTCGGGCCAGTTCGCCGGCCCGATCATGCCGGTCAACCCCCGCCGCCCCTCGGTGGCCGGGGTGCTCACCTACCCGAACGTCGCCGCGCTGCCTCAGACGCCCGACCTGGCGATCATCTGCACACCCGCGCCACTCGTGCCCCGCCTGGTCGAGGAACTCGGCGAACGCGGCACGCGCGCGGTGATGGTGATGGCCAACCAGCTCGACACCACGCTCGGCGCCGATGGCCGGCCGCTCGAACGCAGCATCCTCGAGATCACCCGCCGCCACGAGATGCGCCTGCTCGGCGGCAGCACGCTGGGCATCCTGGTGCCCGGGCTCGGTCTCAACGCGACGTTCTCGCAGATCTCCGCGCGCCCGGGCAAGCTCGGCTTCGTCTCGCAGCGCGACACGGTAGGCACCATGGTGCTCGACTGGGCGCTGCGCAAGAAGGTCGGCTTCTCGCACTTCGTCTCGCTCGGCGACAGCCTGGACGTCGGCTTCGGCGAGGTGCTCGACTTCCTCGCCGCCGACTCGGGTACGCGCGCGATCCTGCTCTACATCGAATCCATCCAGGATCGCCGCGCCTTCATGTCGGCCGCGCGCGCCGCCGCACGCAACAAGCCGGTAATCGCAATCAAGGCCGGGCGCTCGCCCAACAACCCGCTGATGGGCGTCTCCGACCCGCTCTTCCTCGAGATGCCCAACCTGGTCAGCCACGACGACGTGCACGACGCCGCCCTGCGCCGCGCGGGCATCCTGCGGGTGGACCAGCTCGAAGAGATGTTCGGCGCTGCCGAGACCGTGCTGCGCGCCCGCCCGCTGCGCGGCAACCGCCTCGTCGTGCTGAGCAACGGCGGCGGCGCCGGCCTGATGGTGGAGGACAGCCTCTACCTCGCCGGCTACAGCGTGCCGCCGCTCAAGGAGCAGACCGTCGAGCGCCTGCGCCGCTTCATGTCGCCAGGCTGGAACGGGCGCAATCCGCTCGAGATCCGCGTCGACTCCGAGCCGGCCTGCTACGAGCGCCTGCTCAAGATCCTGCAGGAAGAGCGCGACGGCGACGCCGTGCTGCTGATCCACACCCCGAACGCGCTCTCCAGCAGCATCGACACCGCGCAGCAGGTGATCGCCACCGCGCGCGAGACCGGCATCAACCTGATGACTTGCTGGGTGGGCGACGAGAGCGTCGAGAAGGAGCGCAACCTCTTCATCAACGCCGGCATCGCCACCTTCGACTCGCCCGAGCACGCGGCCAGCGCCTTCCTGCACATGCACCGCCACCGCATCGCCTCGGAGGTGCTGATGGAAGTGCCGACCTCAGAGCCGGTGGCGTTCAAGCCCGACGTCACGCGCGCACGCGCGGTGATCCAGGGCGCGCTCGCCGAATCGCGCGCCAGCCTGACCGAATCCGAATCCAAGGACGTGCTCGCGGCCTACGGCGTGCCGGTCATCCAGACCCACCTCGCCGCCAGCCCGGAAGAGGCCGCTCGGATCGCCAGCCGCATCGGCCTGCCGGTGGCGCTGACCCTGATGTCGCGCGACATCCGCCGCAAGTGGGACGTCGGCGGCGTCGCGCTCAACCTCGAGAGCACCGATGCGGTCGAGGTCGCCGCGCGCGGCATGATCGAGCGCGCCGGGCGCGCCGAGCCGCCGGTGTCGGTGAGCGGCTTCACCGTGCAGCGCATGGTGATGCGCGGCCACGCGCGCCAGCTGCTGATCGGCGTCAGCACGGACCGCCTGTTCGGACCGGTGATCGTGTTCGGCGAGGGCGGCCGCGCGCTGGAGATCTTCCGCGGCCTCGCGGTCGGCCTGCCGCCGCTCAACAAGCCGCTCGCCGACGACCTCATCACCCGCAGCAAGGCGGCGGCGCTGCTCGAGGCGCGCGGCCACCTGCCCGCGGCCGACCGCGACGCGCTCGCGCTCACCCTCACCAAGGTCTCGCAGATCGTCGTCGACCATCCCGAGATCCACGAGATGGACATCAACCCGGTGTTCGTCGACGAGCACGGCGTGCAGGCCCTCGACGCCCACATGCGCCTGCGCCCGGCCACCGCCCACGAACACCGGCTGGCGATCCAGCCCTACCCGAAGGCGCTCGAGGAGCCCTCGCAGCTGCGCGACGGCCGCCCGATCCTGCTGCGCCCGATCCGCCCCGAGGACGAGCCGGCGCACTACGCCTTCCTGTCGCGGCTCACCCGCGAGGACTTCATCTACCGCTTCTTCAACTACATCCCCGAATTCCCGCGCCGCGAGATGGCGCGCCTGACGCAGATCGACTACGACCGCGAGATGGCCTTCATCGCCACCGCCACCGGCCCCGACGGCAAGCCCGAGACCCTGGGCGTATCGCGCGCGGTCGCCGACCCGGACAACCACACCGCCGAGTTCGCCCTCGTCATCCGCTCCGACCTCAAGCGCCAGCGCCTGGGCTCGATCCTGATGGACAAGCTGGTGCGCTACGCACGCGAGATCGGCATCCAGCGCCTCGTCGGCGACGTGATGGGCGAGAACGAGCCGATGCTGGGCCTGCTGAAGCACCTCGGCTTCAAGCTCAAGGCCTCGGAGGAGCCAGGGGTGGTGCGGGCGATCTTCGAGCTCCAGCCTCCCTCGGCGGGGTGAAGGGAGGCGAGGATCGGCAGCATCTGCAGGAGCGGGGCCCGATTCCTGCTGCGGTCCCTACAACGGCCTCGTTCGCGCCTTGCGGCGCGCCTACATGAAACCGAAGCGGTGCCGCCGCCCTGTAGGAGCGTCGCAAGGCGCGCATGCATCGCTCGCGCAAGCGGCACGGAGCCTGGAGGCGACGCGTCGCGCTGCCGGGCACCACCCGCCCGCTCAGGCGTCCTCGATCACCAGCACCAGCAACTCCTTGGGCCCGTGCGCGCCATACGCCAGCGTCTGCTGGATGTCGGCGGTCTTGGACGGACCCGAAACCAGCAGCGCGTTGGTCGGCAGGCCGTCGGTCCAGCGCTGGGCGTGCATGAGCTCGAAGAGGTTGTCGCGCACCTCGCTCGCGTTCAGCAACGCGATGTGCAGGGGCGGCACCAGGCTCATCAGGCGCGGCTCCTGCGGGCTCGGCCACAGCACCAGGCTGCCGGTGGCGGCGATGCCGCCTAGGGTGGCGGTGAGGCTCGCGGGCGTGCCGAAGAAGAGCTCGTCCTTCCACGCTTCGACCGGGCGCTCGTAGCCCTTCAGCCGCAGCACCGCACCCTGTTCGCGCACGTGCTCGGCCAGGCGGCGGCCGTGCGCGGTGGCGGGCGATACCAACAGCTCGTCGATGCCGCGCACCGCGAGCGCCTCGAGCACGCGCTGCGGCCACTCCGCCGCGGTGGTCACCCGCGTCTCGCCATGCACCGCCTCCAGCATGCGGCGTAGGCGAGCGATGCGCTCGTCCGCCGCATAGCGCCAGGGATCGGTGACCAGGCCGATGTCGTAGTCGTCGGCGACCGGGGTCGTGCCCGCGAGGCTCGCGCGCAGCTTGCCGAGGATCCGTTCTTTCGCATTCATGGGGGTTGCGCTCCTGGCGTCGTTCATTGCTCGCCCAGATGCTCGCGGGCGAGCTCGTGCAGGCTGCGGGCGGCCGGCTTCGGCGCGCTGCGGTAGCGGGTCCACGGCCCGATGTCGGCCGGCATCAGCCCGCGCAGGCGGGTGCCGGCGTACATCGCCACGCGGTACAGGCCCGGCGAGGTGTTGAGCGCGCGCCACGCCTTCCACACCAGGGTCTCCTTCTTCGAGTGCTTGGCGCCCTGCCCGCGCATGTGATGGGGCTCGGCGGCAGGCGCGCGCACCGCCTCCTCGCGCAGGCGGCGCAGCAAGGAAGGGATGGGGATCTTCACCGGGCACACCTCGCCGCAGGCGCCACACATCGACGAGGCCGTAGGCAGGTCGCGGGTGGTCTCCAGGCCGAGCATGTGCGGGGTGACGATCTTGCCGATCGGTCCCGGATACACCGTGCCGTAGGCGTGGCCGCCGATCCGCGTATACACCGGGCAGTGGTTCATGCACGCGCCACAGCGGATGCAGTTGAGCGTCTGGCGCAGCTCGCCGTCCGCGAAGGCCTGGCTACGGCCGTTGTCGAGCAGCACCAGGTGGACCTCCTGCGGGCCGTCGAGCTCGCCGGGCTTGCGCGGGCCGGAGATCATGTTGACGTAGGTGGTGATCGGCTGGCCGGTGGCCGAGCGCGTCAGCAGCGACAGCAGCGGGATCACGTCGCGCAGGCTCTCGACCACTTTCTCGATACCGGTGACCGCAATGTGCACCGGCGGCACCGTGGTCGACATGCGGCCGTTGCCCTCGTTTTCCACCAGCAGCAGCGTACCGGTCTCGGCGATCGCGAAGTTCACCCCGGAGACCCCGATGTCGGCCTCGAAGAAGTTGCGCCGCAGCGTCTCGCGCCCGACCTGGATCAGGCGATCGACGTCCTCGGTGTATTCGACGTCGAGCTTGTCGTGGAACAGTTTCGCGACCTGGCCGGCGTTGAGGTGGATCGCCGGCATGATGATGTGCGAGGGCTTCTCCTCGCGCAGCTGCACGATGAACTCGCCCATGTCCGACTCAAGGCAGTCGACGCCGCGCGCACCGAGGTAATGGTTCATCTCCATCTCCTCGGACACCATGGACTTGCCCTTGATCACCTTCTTCGCCGCGTGACGCTCGGCGATGCCGTGCACGATGGCGTTGGCCTCCTCCACCGTCTCCGCCCAGTGCACCTGCACGCCATTGTGGGCGAGATTGGCCTCGAGGCGTTCGAGCAGGTCCGGCAGCTTCGACAGCGCGCGTGCGCGCACACGGTTGCCGAAGGCGCGCAGGCGCTCGAGCTCGTCGCCGTCGGGGAACTGGTTGCGGCGCTTGTCCATCAGCGAATCCATCGCGCCGCGGAAGTTGCGCCGCAGCTGCGCGTCGGCGAGCGCCTCGCGCGCGTTGCGGGTGAAGGCGATCGGCTGCGCGGGGGTGTCGGCGAGCGTGCTCATCGCGCACCTCCCGTGCTCGCCGAGGCCGTGCGGCGCAGCAGGAAGCTCGCCAGGTGTTCGCCGCGCAGGGCGTCGCCCTGCTTCTCGAAGCAGCCGTTGATGTTGAGCAGGCAGCCGCAGTCGGCGCTCACCACCTCGGCCGCGCCCGAGCCCTTCAGCGCCGCGGTCTTGTCCTGCACCATCGCGCCCGAGATGTCGGGCATGCGCACGCTGAAGCTGCCGCCGAAGCCGCAGCACTCGCTCTCGTGGTCGTGCTCCACGCGCTCGACCCCCGCCAGCTGCGCGAGCAGCGCGCGGCCATGCACATGCGTGTTCATCTCGCGCCGCGCCGAACAGGAGGTGTGCAGCGCGAGCTTGACCGGCGCGCCGGTGTGCTCGAAGCGGACCTTGCACACCTCGAGCAGGAACTCGGCGAGCTCGAAGGTGCGCGCGGACAGCGACTCGACCTGCTTCAGCGTCTGCGGCTCGTCCTTGAACAGCTCGAAGTAGTGATGGCGGAACATGCCCGCGCACGAGCCCGACGGGATCACCACCGGCCAGTCGCCGGCGAAGAGCGCGAGCTGCGCGCGCGCCACCTCGCGCGCCTCGTCGGTGTAGCCCGAGGTATAGGCCGGCTGGCCACAGCAGCTCTGCGCCTGCGGGAAATGCACCCGGATGCCCTCGCGCTCGAGCAGGCGGATCGCGTCCATCCCCGCACCGGGAAAGAACACGTCGATCACGCAGGTGCCGAACAGATAAACATCGGCCGGCTTGGGCGGGTAGCGGCGCGCGGCCTCGAGCGGCGGCGCGACGCGCGTGGCGTTGGCGGGTGCGGAGGACAGGGGGCTCATGGGCTTGGGCTCCGGGATTGCAGGGTTATGGATTGCGCTGCAGCCGCGGCCCAGCCGCGACTGCAGGAGGGACGGCCGCGCGGGGGATGCCGGAGCGCCCCCGCAGCGGCGCTCAGCCGGCGGCGAGCAGCGGATCGGACACGCCGAGGACGTAGATCGCGATCATTGCCACCGCGCCGGTCATCAGCACGTAATAGACCGTCGGCCAGAAGGTCTTGCGCAGGATCGCGCCTTCGCGACCGAGCAGGCCCACGGTCGCCGAGGCCGCCACCACGTTGTGGATCGCCACCATGTTGCCGGCGGCCGCACCGATCGCCTGCACCGCCACGATCATCGCCGTGGACACGCCGAGCGAGGTCGCCACGCCGAACTGGAACTGGCTCAGCATCATGTTGCTGACCGTGTTCGAGCCGGCGATGAAGGCCCCGAGCGCGCCCACCGAAGGCGCCAGCAGCGGATACACGTTGCCCACGCTGTCGGCCACCCAGCGCGCCATCGCGATCGGCATGCTGGGCAGGTCGGCGGCGTTCACCCCCGAGTTGATCAGGATGCGCACCATCGGCACGGTGAACAGCAGCACGAAGCCGGCGCCAAGCAGCACGCGCGAGGACTCGCCCACCGCCTTCACCAGCGAGCGCGCATGCATGCCGTGCAGGAACACCGTGATCAGCACCACCGCCACCAGGATGCCGCCGGGCAGGTAGAGCGGCTGGAAGTCGGCCTTGATGCCCTTCTCGCCCAGGATGTCGGCGAACACGATCACCACCGACTTCATCGCCCCGCCGATCTCGGGGAACACCCGGCTCAGCACCAGCAGCGCACCCACCAGCACGTAGGGCAGCCAGGCGCGGAAGATGCCGATCGGCTGGTGACGCGGCAGCTGGTCGAGCTTCATCTCGATGCTGCCCATCCACTCGCTCGGCCACTCCTTCGGGTCGGCGAAGTCCCAGGTCTTCTTCGGCACCAGGAAACCGAAGCGCGCCGCGCTGGTGACGATGGCCAGGCCCACCAGGCCGCCCAGCAGCGAGGGGAACTCCGGCCCCAGGAAGACGCCGGTGAAGGCATACGGCACGGTGAAGGCCAACCCCGCGAAGAGCGCGAAGGGCAGCACCTCGAGGCCGGCCTTCCAGCTCTTCTCGCGGCCGAAGAAGCGGGTGAGCATCATCACCATGATCAGCGGGATCACCGTGCCGACCATGGCGTGGATGATCGCCACGTTGCCGGTGATCACCTGCAGGAAGACATCCCAGCTCGAACCCTTGGCGGCGAGCTGCGCGCCGATCGTCGCGCTGTCGAGGCCGCTATTGACGCCGATGATGATCGGCGTGCCCACCGCACCGAAGGACACTGGCGTGCTCTGCACCAGCATGCCGAGCAGCACCGCCGCCAGCGCCGGGAAGCCGATCGCCACCAGCAGCGGCGCGGCGATCGCCGCCGGCGTGCCGAAGCCCGACGCGCCCTCGATGAAGCAGCCGAACAGCCACGCGATGATGATCGCCTGGATGCGGCGGTCGGGGCTGATCGTGGCGAAGCCCGCGCGGATCGCGGTGATGCCGCCCGAGTACTTCAGCGTATTGAGCAGCAGGATGGCGCCGAAGATGATCCACAGCACCCCGATCGTGATCACCAGCCCCTGCAGGGTGGAGGCGAGCACGCGGTTCAGGCTCATCTCCCACACGTACAGGCCGATGCCCGCGGTCAGGAAATAGACGACCGGCATCGCGCGCTTGGCGGGCCAGCGCAGGCCCACCAGCAGCACCGCGGCGAGCAGGATCGGAGAAAAGGCGAGGAATGCGAGCGTACCCGGCTGCATGGGAATCCCCGCCTCAGACCGGCGCGCGCATCGTGCGCGCCGCCATGAACATCGATCGAACCATCATTGCCCCTTCCCCCTTCGGATGGATTTCATGAAATCTGGATGAGTGTGCCTTCGTCTTTCCGGTCAATTGGTCTTACCACTTTACCGAAAGTTGCACCAGACTAAGGGAGCCCGCGAGGCATGTCAATGCAAATCATCAGATTTATCGATGACAACATGAGGGGGTTCGGCAGGCGCCTGGAGGGGGCGGCGGGCGGGTGTGCCGTTCCACAGAGGCGCTGGTCCGATGCTGCGCGGCGTCGAGCGCGGGGAATCACCGGATCCGGTGCCGCCTACGAACCGCACGGCGGCAAGCGCGGTCGGTTGCGTTTCAGTACGGTCGATCTGGCGAGCGAGTTGGTCGTGACCGACGCAGCGCGTTTCGCGACCACGCTTGCAGGTGGCATCGGGCGTGCCAAGGCATTCGGCTGCGGCTTGCTGTTGGTTCGGCCGCTGGACTGATTTGTTCTATCGTTCGATAGCACAAACTCACAAGGACGCAGCCATGGAAGCCTTCACCGTACGGGACCTGCGCGAGCGCACCGGGGAACTCATCCGTGGCGCCGAGGAAGGTCATCTTTCAGTCGTGACCAAGCACGGCAATCCCGTCTTCGTCGCAGTGCCCTTTGACGAGGTGCTGCTCGAGAGCGGCGTACGCGTCAGCCTGGCGCTACGCCTGTTCGACGACGGCACGCTCACACTGGCAAAGGCCGCCAAGGTGGCCGGTGTCGGCGTCGAGACCTTCATTGAACGCGTCGGGGCGGCCGGTCTCACGGTCGTGCGCACTCCCGCCGATGAGCTGGACGCGGAACTCGCGGTAATCGCCCAGCATGGGCGTAGCCGATAGTGCTCCTCTGATTGCACTCGCAAGGCTGGATCTGATGCCGCTTCTGACGAGTCGCTTGCAGCGTAATCTCGGGCGCGAAGCTGCCCCGGGTTTTCCCCGCACCCACAGGGACGAACTGCAGTCGCGCCTTCCTAAGCACCCGCAGGCATCCGCGCTCGGCGCCACCCGTGGGAGCGGGGACCCGCGCAGGCTGCACCTCCGCTCGATTCCCCAATGCCAGGAAAAGGCGCCGATCGCTCGGGCTGCTCCTCAGTGGCGATCCCGAGGACCTCCAACACTCGACACCAGCCAGGAAGACTCGGACGTGCCGAACCGAACAGCCCGGACAATCCCCTTGCCCCCACGCCCTCGCCGGACTAGATTCACACCCCGCACCACACCACCACCCAGGACACCCCCTCGATGAAACCCGCCCCGCTCCAGCCCCGCCGCCTGTCGGACAGCATCGTCGAGCGCATCGAGACCCTGGTGCTCGAGGGCAGCCTGCGCCCGGGCGAGCGCCTGCCTGCGGAGCGTGCGCTCGCCGAGGAGTTCGGCGTGTCGCGGCCGTCGGTGCGCGAGGCGATCCAGAAGCTGGTGGCGCGCGGGCTGCTGGTGAGCCGCCATGGCGGCGGCACCTTCGTGAACAGCACGCTCGGCGCCTCGTTCCGGGATCCCATGATCGAGCTGCTCGGGCGCAACCCCGAGGCGCAGCGCGACCTCATCGAGTTCCGCCATACCCTGGAGGGGGCCTGCGCCTACTACGCCGCGCAGCGCGCCACCGCGCCCGACCGCGAGCGCCTGAAGGCCGCCTTCGAGCGCGTGCAGGACTGCTACCTGCAGCAGGGGCGCATCAGCCGGGCGGACGAGGGGCGGGCAGACGCCCTCTTCCACCTCGCGATCGCCGAGGCCAGCCACAACGCGGTGCTGCTGCACACCATCCGCAGCCTGTTCGAGCTGCTCGAGCACAACGTGGTCACCAACATCGGCGGGATGCTGCCGCTCGGCAGCGCGGTGCGCGACAAGCTGCTCGCCCAGCACCAGTCCCTGTACGACGCGATCGCCGGTGGCCGGCCCGACGACGCGCGCCGCCTCGCCTCGGAGCACATGGACTACGTGCAGGAGGTGCTCGACGAGAGCCACGACGAGGTCCTGCGCATCGAGCGCGCGCAGCGCCGCCGCGAGCCGGCCTGAGCGTCGGCGCGGCCGCAGCCGTCCATCCGCCGCAAGCACGCCAGCCGGGTGGCGATCGCGACCGGCGAGCCGGCCCCATGAGGCTTGCATGAGGACCGGGTTGGGGGCTGCCGGGGCTGTGCTTGCGCCGGCCTGAACGTCAAACGACCAACTCGCTGACGAGCCGAGGGCACGCCCGAGCCCCGCCCTCAGCGCTCCGCCGCCCGCAGCGCCTGCAGCGCACGCCGGCCGGCGCGGCCGTCAGCCGGCAGGCCGAGCGCGGCCTGCTCGCGCTGT
>ENA-UOUJ01001255-UOUJ01001255.1-activated-sludge-metagenome-genome-assembly--contig:-NODE-1255-length-13901-cov-6.218330_pt1 | contig 13901 bp, 8 predicted proteins | sample MGYA00249839_ERZ747224 | MGnify/ENA primary metagenome ERZ747224 (study PRJEB28782, sample SAMN03220277) | activated sludge metagenome | biome: wastewater; feature: sewage sludge; material... | reverse complement strand
CGAGTCGGCCACGATCCGAAGAATGGCAATTTGTCAATGAACCGGCAGGAAGTTGCCGACCGGTTTCTCTGCTATCAAGGAAACATTTACAGGGCCCGGTAACCATGCGAGCGACACGCGCATGCATGAACGTGTCCCGCAACGCCGGAGGGAAATCCGACGCCGTCAGGGGGCCGTCAGCCAGATGACGCTATTAACGGTGCTCCGGCACCATGGAGGGACAGCGTGAGGAAACTATCCGGGCCCGGGGCCGGCTTCACTGGCCTTTCGGGGTTGTTCTGGACCATCGCGCTGTTCAGCGCCGTCGTTAATGTCCTGATGCTTACGGCGCCGCTCTACATGCTGCAGATCTACGATCGGGTGATTCCGAGCCGCTCGCGCGAGACGCTGGTCGCGCTCACCATCCTGATCGCCGCGCTCTACATCATCATGGGCGCGCTCGACTACGTGCGGGCGCGGGTCGCGGCGCGAATCGGCGCGACCGTGCAGGCGCGGCTCGACTCGCGCGTCTTCGAGGCGAGCCTGCGCCGCGCGGTGCTGGCGAGCGAGCGCTCGAAGCCGGCCACCGGCCTCAAGGATCTCGAGGCGGTGCAGCGGCTCGCCGGCTCGCCGGTGCTCTTCGCCCTCTTCGACATGCCCTGGGCGCCCTTCTTCCTCTTCGTGATCTACAGCTTCCACCCGCTCCTCGGGCATCTCGCGCTCGCCGGCATGGTCTTCCTCGTCGGCGTCACCGTGCTCAACCAGCTCCTCACCAAGCGGCACGAGACCGAGGCGACCATCTCGACCCTCGTCGGCGACAATTTCGCCGAGACGGTGCGCCAGCAGAGCGAGATGGTGCAGGCGCTCGGCATGCGCGGCGCGGTGATGCGGCGCTGGCAGAAGCTGCGCGGGGCGGCGCTCGACGCCCAGCTCGCCTCCGGCGACCGGGTGAGCCAGTTCTCGTCCCTGACCAAGTCCTTCCGCTTCTTCCTGCAGTCGGCGATCCTCGGCCTCGGCGCCTACGTCGTGCTGCGCGGCGAGATGACCGCCGGCGCGATGATCGCGGGCTCGATCCTGCTCGGGCGCGCGCTGGCGCCGGTCGACCAGGCGATCGGCGGCTGGCCGCTGGTGCAGCGGGCGAGGCTCGGCTGGAAGAACCTCAACGAGCTCCTCGCCACCACCCCCGAGCTCGGCGAGCCGACCGCCCTGCCCCGCCCCGCCGCCAGCATCGAGGTGAGCCAGCTCTCCGTGGTTCCGCCGGAGCAGACCAGGCCGAGCCTCCGGCTGCTCGACTTCCACATCGAGCCGGGCCAGGCGCTCGGCGTGATCGGCCCCTCGGCCGCCGGCAAGTCCACGCTCGCCCGCGCGCTGACCGGCATCTGGCCGCCGGCCGCCGGCGTCATCCGGCTCGACGGGGCGGCGCTCTCCCACTACGACCCCGACGTGCTCGGCAGCTACATCGGCTACCTGCCGCAGGACGTGGTGCTCTTCGACGGCACCATCGCCGAGAACATCGCCCGCATGGCCGAGGAGCCCGACTCGCGCAAGGTGGTGGTGGCGGCGAAGAAGGCGGGCGCGCACGAGATGATCCTCGAGCTGCCGCAGGGCTACGACACCCGCGTCTCGGCCGGCGGCGCCCGGCTCTCGGGCGGGCAGAAGCAGCGCATCGGGCTGGCGCGCGCCTTCTACGGCGACCCGGTGCTGATGGTGCTCGACGAGCCCAACTCGAACCTTGACGCCACCGGGCAGGACGCGCTCAACTTCGCCATCCGCCAGGCCAAGGCCGAGGGCAAGGCGGTGGTCATCATGGCCCACCGCCCGGGCGGCATCGCCGAGTGCGACACCATCCTCATCATGGAAGGGGGCGCCGCCAAGGCCTTCGGCCCGCGTGACGAGGTGCTGAAGGCGCATGTGCGCAACTACGCCCAGGTCGCCGGCCGGATCGGCGCGCAGGAGGCACACGGATGAACGCCCAGGTTCGCGACCGCTGGGGCCTGAAGCGGCTGATGCTGCTCGGCTATTTCACGCTCTTCCTCCTCGTCTTCGGCATCGGCGCCTGGGGCGCGGTCAGCCGCATCGCCGGCGCGGTGGTGGGCGCCGGCGCGCTCGAGGTGCAGGGCAACCGCCAGGTGGTGCAGCATCCGACCGGCGGCGTCATCAAGGAGATCCACGCCCGCGACGGCGACAAGGTCGAGGCGGGCGACGTGCTGATCGAGCTCGACGGCGAGGATCTGCATCCGCAGCTCCTGACCGTCGAGGGCCAGTGGTTCGAGATGCTGGCGCGCAAGAGCCGCCTGCAGGCCGAGCGCGACCAGATCGACAGCATCACCTTCGACGCGGAGCTGACCTCGCGCCAGGCCGATTCGGCCGAGATCCGGGCGCTGATGGCGGCACAGCAGCAGCAGTTCGCCGCGCGGCTGAAGAGCCGCAAGGAGGAGGAGTCCCAGCTCCTCGAGCAGCAGACCCAGATCGGCAACCAGAACGAGGGCCTGGTCGCGCTGCAGGCGGCGACCAAGGAGCAGATCGGGCTGCTGACGCGCGAGATCACCGGCCAGCAGACGCTGCTCGACAAGGGGCTGACCGAGGTGACGCGCGTGCTGACCCCGCAGCGCGAGCTGGCGCGGCTCCAGGGCGTGGCGGGCCAGGTCGAGGCGAACATCGCCGAGAACCGCGGCAAGATCGCCGAGATCGAGATCCAGCGGGTGCGGCTCGTCTCCAAGGCGCGCGAGGACGCGATCGCCGAGCTGCGCGAGCTCGAGTTCCAGGAGATCGAGACGCGCGAGTCGCGCCGGCAGCTCCTCGACCGGATGGCGCGGCTCTATCTGCGCGCGCCGGTCACGGGCACGGTCTACGGCAGCTCGGCGGACACGGTGCGCGCGGTGATCCGCGCCGCCGAGCCGGTGATGTACGTGGTGCCGAAGGACTCGCCGCTCATCGTGCGCACCCACATCGACACCATCCACATCGACCAGGTGCACGTCGGGCAGGAGGCGTTCCTGCGCTTCTCCGCCTTCGACCAGCGCACGACGCCCGAGCTGCGCGGGCGCGTCATCGACGTGTCGGCCGACGCCTATTCCGACGAAAGGACCGGGCAGCGCTACTACAAGGCCGACGTCGAGCTCGACGCCAAGGAGGCGGAGCGGCTCGCCCATGTGACGCTGCTGCCCGGCATGCCGGTCGAGGCCTTCATCCAGACCGGCTCGCGCAGCGCGCTGAGCTACGTGGTGAAGCCGATGGCCGACTATTTCACCCGCGCCTTCCGCGACGACTGAGCCGCTGCCGCTCGGCGCTCGGCCAGGCGATCCTCGATACCGTCGAGGATGCGCCCGGCCAGCGTGCGGTAGTCGCCGTCGAAATGGTGCCCGCCCGTCGTCTCGATGATCTCCGCCCCGCTCGCGGCGATGCCGGGGCAGGCGCTGTCGCGCTCCTCCCGGCCGTAGAAGCACTGCACCAGCGGCGGCGGCAGCCGGGCCAGGGCGGGGCCGACCGGCGCCGCATCCGACGAGGCCGATCCCAGCCAGCCCGCCACGGTAATCTGCCAGTCGGCCGTCACCGCCGGCGCGAGCAGCGACAGCTGCACCACCTTCTCCCGCGCCTCGGCCGGCAGCTCGGCATAGGCGGCAGGCAGCACCCCCGCCCCGAAGGAATAGCCCGCCAGCACGACGTGCCCGACGTTCCAGCGTTCGGAATAGACCTCGATCAGCCGCGCGATCTCGGTCGCCGTCTCCTCCGGCGTGCGCGCGGTCCAGAACCAGCGCAGCGCGTCGAGCCCGACCGTCGGCACCCCCTTCTCCTGCAGCACGCCGGCGACCGACCGGTCGAGGTCGCGCCAGCCGCCGTCGCCGGAGATCATGATCGCCATGGTGTCGTGCGCGGCCGCCGCCGGCAGCTCGACGATGGCCGGCGCGTCGCCGGTGTCGGCCTGCCGCGCGATCGTGTCGAGGAGCGCGTCCCCGAGTGCCGCCGCCGCCGGCCCGGCGGCGGTCCTGCGCGCGAAGACGGTCCCGGCCGCCGCCATCGCGTCGGCGCGCGCCGCGGCGTCGGGCGGCGCCGCATCGGTCAGCACCAGCGTGAGCGGCGCCGGCGGCGCCCCGGCCGGCAGCGCATAGGCCGAGCCCGCCGGCCCCTCGTGCCGCGCCGCCGAGGTGCAGAGCGCCGTCGCGAGCGGCGCGCCCGCCGCCGGATCGACGACGACGGCCCCCCCGAGCGTGTCGGCCGGCGTCTGGGCCAGGATGTCGAGCGCGAGCGCGCCCCCTGCCCCGCCGCCGGCGACGATCGGCGCGTGAAAGGTCGTCGCCCCGCTCTGCCGTTCGACGACATGGCCGAGCCGCTCGAAGTCCGCCACGAGATAGACGCAGTCCTTCCCCTCGCCGTCGAGCGCGGCCAGATAGGCGGGAAGGTCGATCCCGATCACCGCCGCGCCCGCCCCCTGAAGCCGCTTCGCCACCGCGGCATCGGAGTCCGACCAGCCGCCCCCGCCCGAGAAGAGGACGACCGTCGCGACTGCCGGCCCGGAGGGCGCGAGGACGACCGGATCGGGGATCTGGCCCCCGTCGAGGCTACCGCCGGGGCCGGCGGCGCAGGCCGCCGGCCCGGACGGGACGGCGGACAGGAACAGGGCGGCGGCGAGGCAGGCGCGGAACATGGCCCTCACTCCTTCGGCCCGCGGCCGATGAGCCGCCTGGCATCGAGCAGCACCAGCGCGGGGCTGGCTCCCCCGGCGACCGCGAGATAGCGCGGCCGCCAGACCGGCTGCAGCTTGCTCTTGAAGCTGCGCAGGCCCTTGAAGTTGTAGGAGGGCACGCCCTCCTCGTAGATCGCCCGCCCGAGCCGGTGCCAGAAGGGCGCCGCCTCGCTGGCCGACAGGCCCGAGAGCGGCGCCATGCCGAGGTCGAACCAGCGGAAGCCCTCGGCCTTCAGCAGCTCGCAGAGCCGCAGGAAGAGGAACTCCATCCCGACGTTGGGAATTGTGCCGACATGGCGCATCAGATCGATCGCGGCCTCCTCGCCCGTCTCCGTCGTCATCAGCGTGGCGAAGGCGACGATCTCCGCCTCGCGGCGGAGCAGCGCGACCCGCTGCGAGGCGACGTAGCCCGGCTCGAAGGCGCCGAGCGAGAAGCCCTTCTCGCCGCCGCCGCGCTCGGCCAGCCAGGCCTCCGAGATCCGGCCGAGCCGGTCGAGCAGCGGCGGGACCGCCGCCGGCGGGACGATCTCGACCCGCAGCCCCTCGCGCGCGCCGCGGCTCAGCACGTTGCGCTGGCCCGATCGCGCCCCGCCCTTCAGGTCGAAGGCGCCGAGATCCACCCGCGCCTGTTCGCCGAGCTTGTAGAACCGCAGGCCGGCGTCGGCATAGAGCGCGAGATGCTCCGGCGAAACCTGGTAGAAGGCGGCGCGCCCTCCCTCGCGCCGCGCCGTCTCCACGAAGTGCCAGACGAGCTCGGGCCAGAGATCGACCGGCCCCACCGGATCGAAGAGCGCGATCCAGGAGGCGCCGCTGCGCCCGTACATCACGAAGGCCCGGCCGTCGGCGGAGAAGATCAGCCGCTTGTCCCCCATGCGGACCAGGTTCGCCGCCGCGACCGGCTGCCGCCCGACGATCGCGGCAGCCCGGTCGATCTCCTCCGGCAGCGGCCCGGACAGCGGCCGGCGCGCCGGGCGCAGCAGCGACCAGAGGGCGGCGAGCCCGGCGACGAGGCTCGCCCCGAGCAGCGCGCGCAGCCCGCGCGGCGCCTCGGCCGAGATCTCGAAGCGCAGCCAGCTCTCCGTGCCGAACTCGACGTGGCGGAAGACGAAGCGCAGGATGACCCAGGCCGCGACGAGCACCACCGCCACCGCCGCGAGCCACTGCGGCCCGAGCCGTTGCGCGAGCAGCGTCGAGCGGCGGTCGAACTCGTTCCGCGCGAGAAGCAGCGCCAGCACGAAGACCGCGAGCGCGCCGGCCTCGTAGATGGCGATCGCCTTGACCAGCGACAGCACCAGCGCCGCGCAGGCCGCGGCGAGCGCGACCCACCAGGCGCCGTCGAGGCGGAAGGCGAGCCCCCGCGCCGAGATCATCAGCAGCGCCCCGAGCAGGGAGGCGAGGAAATGCGCCCCCTCGATCAGCCCGAGCGGCAGGTAGCGGTTGAGCCACTCGAGGTCGATCCCGCGCGCGGGCGTGACGGCGGACAGGACGAGCATCGCGCCGAGGACGAGCGCGAGCGCCGCGAGCGCCTGCGGGGCGAGCCCAGCGCCGGCGCGCAGGGCGGCGGCCGCCGGGCCGTGCTGCGCGAGCCGCCGGCCCTCGACGAGCGCGAGCCCTACCGCGGTCAGCGCCAGCGGCAGTACCTGATAGACCAGCCGGTAGAGCGCGAAGGCGGCGAGAATCCCGGCCGTCGGCGCCGCGCCGCCGAGCGCGGCGAGGAGCACCGCCTCGAAGACCCCGAGACCGGCCGGGACGTGGCTCAGGATGCCGAGGACGAGCGCCACCGCGAAGATCGGCAGGAAGGCGGGGAAGCCGACGGTGCCTGCCGGGAGCAGCACCCAGAGCGCGCCGGCCGCCATCGCCGTGTCGGCGACGGTCACCGCGAGCTGCCGCAGCATCACGCCGCGCGACGGGAGATCGAGGCTGCGCCCGCGGCCCCAGGGCAGCAGGACGCGCCGCCCGGCGGCGAGCAGCAGCAGCCCGAAGGCGGCCAGCGTCGCCAGCGCCGCCAGGGTGACGAGCGCCGGCGACAGCGCGGTGACGCCGGTCAGCGTGCGCACCGCCCAGAGCGCGCCGATCGCGGCCGTGACCGCGAGCCCGGCGCCGAAGGCCACGGTGACGAAGACCACGGCGCGCGCGACGTCGCCGGGCGTGAGCCCGAGCGGGGTGTAGTAGCGCAGCCGCACCGCCCCGCCGCTCAGCGGCCCGAAGCCCGTGGTCTGCGCCACCGCATAGGCCGCGAGGGCGGCGGGCGCGATTCGGCGCCAGGGCTGCGGCTTGCCGATCGCCGCGAAGGCGTTGAGGTCGTAGAGGGTGAGCGCGGCGAAGCTGGCCGCCGTGAAGGCGACGGCGGCGAAAAGCCGCCACCGCGGCGTCGCGAGGAGCGCCTCGACCACCGCGTCGTAATGGGTTTCGTGCGCGAGCCGCCGCAGCACATAGGCCGCGAGCACCACCATCGCGAGCGTGAAGGCGGCCGTCAGCCAGCCGCGGCGGGCGGCGGCCCACGTCGCGATCCGCGCCAGGACGCCGGATCTCTCGTCCGGCGCGCCCATTCCGGGCGCCGTCTCCGGGATTTCCGCGCTCATCCGGCCCCTCGCCTGCGGCCCCTGGATCAGCATGTGGGTCAGCATTGCGCGATGCATCTTGTGGCCGGATTACCGGCGAATGAAAGATGATTCACTGTCGCGGTCCGCTGCATCGGCTACCCTGTCGGGGCGCCGGGGCTGTTGCGGCGGGGACTCGGTCGGGCGGGAATCGCTCGGGGCGGGTCGATTGCTGTGTGCAGCGCACAACGGGTCCCTTGCGGCGGGAACGGGCTTATACTGTTATCGTGACGATTGTCGTGACGACGCGTTTCCGGGGGTAGCAGTGGAAGAATCGGTGATGGTCGGGCGGGCAGGCGGAACCGGCGCGGGCGTGTCCCCGCGGCGGGACGGTCCCGTCATGCGCCGCCGCGCCTTCCTCGCCGGCGCGGCGATGCTGCCGCTCGTCGGCGCCCCGCGCGTCCTGCTGGCCGACGACGCTCCGCCCTTCAGTCGCTCGGTCGTGCTCGAGCGGGCGCGGGCGCTGGCGGCGGAGGCCTTCGCCTGGCCCGACGCGCCGCCCGCGGCCATCGCCAGGCTCACCGCCGAACAGTACGCGATGATCGGCTTCCGCGAGGAGCAGCGGCTCTTCGTGGACCCCCCCACCGGCTTCGCGGTGGATCTGCTGCATCCGGGCTTCATCTACAGCATCCCGGTCGAGATCTTCCTCGTCGAGGGCGGCGCCTCGCGAAAGATCGAGTACGACCCCGCCCTCTTCAACTTCGGCGACGTTCCGCCGCCCGAGCCGGGGATGAACCTCGAGTTCGCCGGCTTCCGCGCGCTCACCGCGCTCAACCAGCCCGACCTGCTGCAGGCCTTCGCCATCTTCGCCGGGGCGAGCTACTTCAAGGCGGTCTCCAAGGGGCAGGCCTTCGGGCTGAGCGCCCGCGGCCTCGCCATCGGCACCGGCGAGGCCGAGGGGGAGGAATTCCCCTTCTTCCGCGCCCACTGGCTCGAGACGCCGGGCGAGGGGCGCATGGTCGTGCATTCCCTGCTCGACGGCCCGAGCGCCGCCGGCGCCTACCGCTTCACCATCCGCCCCGGCGATCCGACGCAGATCGACGTCGAGGCGACGATCTTCGCCCGCGAGAACATCGCCCACCTCGGGCTGGCGCCGCTGACCTCGATGTTCCTCTTCGACGCCAAGGACCGCGGCGAGCACGACGACTTCCGCCTCGGCGTGCACGATTCCGACGGGCTCGCCATGTGGAACGCCCAGGACGAGCGGATCTGGCGGCCGCTGCACTCGCCGCGGCTGCTGCAGATCAGCGCCTTCGCCGATTCGGGGCCGCGCGGCTTCGGCCTCGTCCAGCGCGAGCGCAGCTTCTCCGACTACGAGGACCTCGGCGCCGCCTACCACCGCCGGCCGAGCGCCTGGGTCGAGCCGATCGGCGACTGGGGCAAGGGCCACGTCGTCCTGGTCGAGATCCCCTCGGGCGCCGAGATCCACGACAATATCGTCGCCTACTGGCGCCCGGAGGAGGATATCGCCAAGGGCAACGAGATCTCGCTCACCTACCGCCTGAGCTGGGGCTGGGACGCGCCGGATCTGGCAGGCCTTCTCCGCGTCGAGCGCACCCTCTCCGGCGCCGGCCGCAACGGCCGCCGCCGCTTCGTGGTGGACTTCGCCGGCGACGCCCCGAACCCGATCCGCGCCTCCGCCGTGCAGCTGGTGGCGCAGGCCAATCCCGGCAGCCTGCACGACGTGGAGATCGCCGAGAACCCGGAGATCAACGGGCTCCGGATCAGCGCCGACCTCGATCCCGAAGGCGCGGACAGCGTCGAGATGCGCCTCGAGCTGCGCTCGGGCGACCGGCGCATCGCCGAGACCTGGATCTACCGATGGAGCAGCTGACGCTCCCCCCGCGCGACCGGACCGCCACCGCCCCGCTGCCGGCCGAGGCGCCGCTCGAGATGCCGGTGCAGTCGCTCGACCGCTACGACCGCGCCCGCCGCAGGCGGCTGCGCGGCGAGACCCCGGCCCGCCTCGCCCGGCTCGTCCTCGGGCTGACCGCGCTGGCGCTGACCGCCTGGCTCGTGCGGCAGATGTGGCTGGTGCTCTCGGTCGGGGGCATGACCAGCGTCGAGCAGGTGATGCTCGTCCTCTTCGTCATCAACATCGCCTGGGTCGCCTTCGGCGCCGTCTCGCCGCTGATCGGCTTCCTGCTCGGCCCGGGCCGGCGCGCCGGCGGCGAGGGGCCGCCGCGGAGCCGCACCGCCCTCCTCATGCCGACCTACAACGAGGACCCCGCCCCGGTCCTCGGCGCCGCCTGCGCCATGCTGCGCGACATCCACGCCCGCGGCGCCGGCGGGGCCTTCGACCTCTTCATCCTGAGCGACACCACCCGCCCCGACGTCTGGCTCGACGAGCAGGCGCTGATCGACGCCGCCCGCGGCGACCCCGACATCGGCCCGCACGTCTTCTACCGCCACCGCGGCCGCAACGCGCGCCGCAAGGCCGGCAACATCGCCGACTGGGTCGAGCGCTGGGGCGGCGCCTATCCGTTCATGCTGGTCCTCGACGCCGACAGCCTGATGGAGGCCGACTGCATCATCGAGCTCGCCCGCCGCATGGAGGCGGACGAGACGCTCGGCATCCTGCAGACCTCGCCGCAGCTGATCGGCGGCGCCACCCCCCTCGCCCGCGTGCAGCAGTTCGCGAGCCGCGTCTACGGCCCGGTCCTCTCCCGCGGCCTGCGCGCCTGGTTCGGCAACGCCGGCAACTACTGGGGCCACAACGCGATCATCCGCACCCGGGCCTTCGCCGACTGCGGCGGCCTGCCCGAGCTCCCCGGCAAGCCCCCCTTCGGCGGGCTCATCCTCAGCCACGACTTCGTCGAGGCCGCGCTCATCCGCCGCGGCGGCTACGCCGTGCGCATGGCCGACGACCTCCCCGGCAGCTACGAGCACGCGCCGCCGAACCTGATCGAGCTCGCCGGCCGCGACCGGCGCTGGTGCCAGGGCAACCTGCAGCACGCGCGCCTCCTCGGCACCGCCGGGCTCCACCCGCTCAGCCGGCTCCACCTCTTCATGGGGGTGATGTCCTACCTCGCCTCGCCCCTCTGGCTCCTCTTCCTCCTCGCCGGCATGTCGCTCGCGCTGCACGCCTACCTGGTGCCGCCCGACTATTTCCTCGACCAGTGGTCGCTCTTCCCCGACTGGCCGCGCATCGACCCCGAGCGCGCCATGCTGCTCTTCGGCATCTGCATGCTCGTGCTCTACCTGCCGAAGCTCCTCGGCGTGGCCACCTTCCTGCGCGAGCGCGCCGCCCACGGCGTGCGCGGCACCGTCTTCCTCGGCCTCATCGCCGAGATCCTGCTCTCGGCGCTGGTCGCCCCGATCATGATGATGGCGCAGTCGAGCGCCATCGCGCAGATCCTGACCGGTCGCGACAGCGGCTGGGCGGCGCAGGCGCGCGACGCCGACCGGGTGCCCCTGCCGCTGCTCTGGCGCTTCCACCGCCGGCACGTCCTCGCCGGCATCGTCCTTGCGGTCGCCGCCGGCGCCATCTCCTGGCGGCTCCTCGCCTGGATGAGCCCGGCGCTCCTCGGCCTCGTCCTGGCGGTGCCGCTCTCCTCCTTCATGGGCAGCGCCCGCGCCGGGCGGCGGATGGCGCGGCTCGGCCTCCTGGTGACCCCGGAGGAGCGCACGCCCCCTGCCCTCGCCGCCGCCGCCGAGCGCGAGGCCGAATGGCTGCGCGCGCATGCCGAGCCGCCCGCCGACATCGCCTGCCTCCTCGCCGACCCCGCCGCGCTCGCGCGCCACCTCGCCTGGCTCGACCCGCCGACCTCGCGCCGGCGCGGCGAACCCGACGCCGCGCTCGCCAGCGCGCTGCTCAAGCTCGCCGACGGCTTCGGCCCCGACGCGCTCGACCCGCGCGAGAGCTTCGCCGTCCTCTGCTCGCCGCCGACCCTCGCCGGGCTCGCCCCGAAGCGCGGCCGGCGCCCGGGGGCGGGCGGCGGCAGATGAACGATTTTTAACCCTCAGGCGAGCGCCCCGTCAGGTCCGCCGCCGATCTTCTCTGCCGACCCCCCCGCTGCGGGGGGCCGTGACACGAGCAGACGAGAGGTTTCCTTCCCATGACGCGCATCGCGACCTTGCTCAGCACCACGGCGCTCGCCGCCACGGCCGGCGCCTGGATGGCCTGGGCGCCCCTGGCCGGCGCCGAGGCCCAGATCGAACCGCCGCGCCCCGCGGTGGCGGAAGCGTCCGACGCCGTCGCCGACCTGGTCGAGCACACCAGCCCGGCGGTGGTGACCGTGCTCGCCACCCAGGAGGGGCCGGAGGCGCCGGAGATGGGCCCGATGGACTCGCCCTTCGGCCCGGGCTCGCCGTTCGAGGAGTTCTTCCGCCGCTTCGGCATGCCGGAGGGCGCGATCCCGATGCCGCCGAACCAGGGCGGTCCCGGCCAGAGCGACCGCGTCGCCCTCGGCTCGGGCTTCGTCATGGAGAAGGACGGCTACATCGTCACCAACAACCACGTGGTGGACAATGCCGAGAAGGTGAAGGTCCGCCTCTCCGACGACCGCGAGTTCGACGCCGAGGTGATCGGCACCGACAAGCAGACCGACCTCGCGCTCATCAAGATCGACGCCGACGACCTGCCGGTGCTCGAGCTCGGCGACAGCGACCATGTGCGCGTCGGCGAGGACGTGATCGCGGTCGGCAACCCGTTCGGCCTCGGCGGCACCGTGACCCGCGGCATCGTCTCGGCCATGGCGCGCGACATCTCGGCCGGCCCCTACGTCGACTTCATCCAGACCGACGCCGCCATCAACCGCGGCAACTCCGGCGGCCCGCTGCTCGATCTCGACGGCAAGGTGATCGGCGTCAACTCGGCCATCTACTCGCCGAACGGCGGCTCGGTGGGCGTCGGCTTCGCCATCCCCTCGAACACGGTCAGGAACGTGGTGGCCCAGCTCAAGGACGGCGGCGAGGTCGAGCGCGGCTGGCTCGGGGTGCAGATCCAGAACGTGACCCCGGAGATCGCCGCCGCCATCGGCCTCGACGAGCCGCAGGGCGCGCTCGTCGCCGACGTGGTGCCCGAGAGCCCGGCCGCCCGCAACCTCGAGGTGGGCGACGTGATCCTCACCTTCGACGGCAAGAAGGTCGCATCCAGCCGCGAGCTGCCGAAGCTCGTCGCCGCCGCCTCGCCGGACAAGGAGGTCGAGCTCGGCATCCTGCGCAAGGGCGAGGAGCAGGCCGTCTCCTTCAGGCTCGGCAAGTTCGACGAGACCCGCATGGCCTCGGCCGAGACCGGCGAGACGCCGTCGAAGGCCTCCTCCGACCGGCTCGGCGCCACCCTCGCGCCGATCACGCCCACGGCGCGCCAGGAGCTCGGGCTGGACGACGAGGTGAGCGGTGTCGTAATCACCTCGCTCGACGGCAAGGGCCGCGCCGCCGATGCCGGGCTCGAGGTCGGCGACGTCATCCTCTCGGTCGGCCATACCCCGGTGCAGACGCCCGGCGACGTAGAGAAGGCGCTGCACGCCGCCAAGACCGATGCGGTCCTGATGCAGATCGACCGCCACGGCGCGAAGATCTTCGTCGGCGTCAAGCTGGCGTAGCACCCTCCGTCCCGGCCCCGGGGGAGGAGGGTCCGGGACAACCGGCCCGTCCGGCTGCGACGGACGGGCCACGAAGGCCGGCGTTCACCCCTCGCGCCGGCCTTCGATCATGAAGGAGCGAGAGCGATGGCGCGGCGCATCCTGGTGGTCGAGGACGACCACGACACGCAAGACTATCTCGCCAAGGCGCTGCGCGAGACCGGCTATACCGTCGAGGCGACCGCCTCCGGCCGCGAAGGTCTGGTGCATGCGCTCTCGGGCGCCTTCGACGCCCTCCTCCTCGACCGCATGCTGCCCGACCTCGACGGCCTCTCGCTGCTGAAGTCGGTGCGCGCCGCGGGCGTGCAGACCCCCGCCATCATGCTGACGGCGATGAGCGCCATCGACGAGCGGGTGCGCGGGCTGCGCGCCGGCGCCGACGACTATGTGGTGAAGCCCTTCTCCTTCGCCGAGCTCTCCGCCCGGCTCGAGGCGGTGCTGCGCCGCCCGGCCGAGACCCGGCCCGAGGAGACCCGCCTCGCCTGCGGCGACCTCGAGCTCGACCTCATCGCCCGCACCGCCCGCCGCGGCACGCGGACCGTCGAGCTCCTGCCGCGCGAGTTCCAGATGCTCGAATACCTGATGCGCCGCCAGGGCCGCGTCGTCACCCGCACCATGCTGCTCGAAGGGGTCTGGGACTACCGCTTCGACCCGCGCACCAACGTCATCGACGTCCATATCTCGCGCCTGCGCCGCAAGATCGACGCCGAAGGCGAGCCGCCGCTCATCCACACCGTGCGCGGCTCGGGCTACAAGCTCGCCGCCCTGTCCTGACGGCGGGCGCCGGCGGTGTTCCGCAACGCCACCATGCGCCTCGTCGCGGCGCACCTCCTGCTGGTCGCCGTCTCGACGGCGCTCGTCCTCGGCTCGCTCTACTGGCGGATCGGCGGCGTCATCGACACCGAGCAGCGCGCCGTGGTCGAGGCCGAGATCCGCGGCCTCGCCGACGATTTCGCCCGCGGCGGCACGCCGGCGCTCGCCGCCGACGTCACCGATCTCACTTCCATTCGGGATGCGGTCGGGCAAGCGGCGGCGGCCTTCGGCGGCATCTCC
>ENA-UOUJ01001254-UOUJ01001254.1-activated-sludge-metagenome-genome-assembly--contig:-NODE-1254-length-13903-cov-4.047371_pt1 | contig 13903 bp, 14 predicted proteins | sample MGYA00249839_ERZ747224 | MGnify/ENA primary metagenome ERZ747224 (study PRJEB28782, sample SAMN03220277) | activated sludge metagenome | biome: wastewater; feature: sewage sludge; material... | reverse complement strand
ACCACCATCCGGCGGTGCAGGGGGGTGTCCGGGCGCCGCATGGGGTTGAAGAGCGCCGGGTTCTTGCACATGCCCACCAGCAGGGCCGCCTCCTCGATGCGCAGCGAGTCGGGCGTGGTGTTGAAATAGACGCGCGCCGCACTGTGGATCCCCACCGCCTGGTTGATCCAGTCGAAGCGGTTGAGGTACATGGCGATGATCTCGTCCTTGGTGTACTGGCGCTCCAGCCGCGCGCTGATGATCCATTCCTGGAACTTCTGGAAGGTGCGCTTGATGAAGTTGGGCGAGCGCTCGGTGAAGAGCATCTTGGCCAGCTGCTGCGTGAGGGTGCTGGCGCCGCCCTTCTTGCCCAGGAACACGGCCGCGCGCAACGTGCCGCGCAGGTCCACGCCGCTGTGCTCCCGGAAGCGCTCATCCTCGGTGGCGATCAACGCGTTCACCACGTTGGGGCTGATCCGGGCATAGTCCACCGGGATGCGGTTCTCCCGGTAGTACTGGCCCATCTGGGTGCCATCGCTGAAGAGCACGGCCGTGGCCAGGTCGCTGCGCGGGTTCTCCAGGTCCTCCGTGCCGGGCAGGTCGCTGAAGGAGGCCAGCAGAAGCATGAAGAACAGGCCCAGCACCGGCGAGAGCACCACGCCCCACCAGATCCAGACCCAGCGTCCCTTCAGCCCACTTGTCACCTTGTTCGCCATCGGGCGGTGAAATTACCGGCGCCTGATCGCATACCCGGCCGCACAGCCGGGCGACCTATCAACAACGCTGCCCATGATCGGGCCCGTATGTCCTACTTGGACCGCTCCACGCTCACCCCCACATCGATGACCCCGGGCAGCTGCTCCGTGCGCATGGCCTGCTCCAGCTTGATGGTGTAGCGGCCTGATACCGGGAAGCGGTTCTTCAGCTTGTAGAGCACATGCGCCTCGAACCGGTCGGCGAAAATGAAGCCCGTGCCCTTGCCATACCAACGCCCCGTGGGGTCGGCCAGCAGGCATTCCACCGTGTCGCGCAAATGCCGGTCATCGGGGCCGTACAGGTCCACGAAGAGGAAGAGGTCGCTGAAGGGGTAGTCACCCGTGTGGCGCACATCGATGTAGAGGTCATGATGCCGGACGGTGTCGCTGACCTCGAAGCTGAACTCGGGGGTGAAGGAACGGTCCCAGGTCTCCCCGGGTACGGGCACATCAGCCTGGAAGACCACCTCGTCCGAACAGCCGGCCAGCAGCAGGCCCACTGCGATCGCAGCCAGAACGGGTCTCATGCGGCCGGCGGTCCAGAGGGTGGAGGCGGGGCACCACCGGGGCGGTCGCCACCGCGGCCACGGCCACGGCTGCGCCGCCGGCCACCGCGTTCACCACCGCCTTCCGGGCGCGGGCCGCCCGGGGCGGCCTGGCCTTCGGGACGGGGAGGACGCGGTCCGCGGTCCCCTTCCGGACGCGGTCCACGCTCCGGTCGCGGGGTGCCGCGGTCACGGGCCTGCTGAGGCGGGCGCTGCTCGCCTTCGCCACCTGGGCGGCGCTCGCGGTCCCCGCGGCCCTTCTTCTTGCTGCCGCCGCGCTTCTTCCCGATCTTGCTGTCGAAGCGGGTCAGGTCGTCCTGTCCCACCACGTTCTCATAATCAGGTGCCTTCACCGTCTCGGCCGGTTCGTCGGCCATGTTCAGGTCCACCTCCGGCTCAATGCCCTGCTTGTTCTGCGCAATGATGTCGCGCACCACATCCACGGGGAAGCCGGCCATGATGAAGGGTTCGCCGGGCCTCTTGAAGCCATACCACATCTTGCCGGTGAAGATGTCGGTCTTGATGTGCGCCCCGGTGCCCTGCTGGGTCTTGAGCTTGGCGTTCTGGCTGGGGTAGCTCTTGATCGCCTCGATGTACATGTCCAGCTCGTAGTTCAGGCAGCACTTCAATTTGCCGCACTGACCGGCGAGCTTTTGGGGGTTGAGGGCCAGCTGCTGGTAGCGGGCCGCGCTGGTTGTGACGCTGCGGAAGTCGGTGAGCCAGGTGCTGCAGCACAGCTCGCGGCCACAGCTGCCGATGCCCCCGATGCGGCCCGCCTCCTGCCGGGCGCCGATCTGCTTCATCTCCACCCGCACCTTGAACCGGTCGCTCAGGGTGCGCAGGATGCCGCGGAAGTCCACGCGGTCCTCCGAAACGTAGTAGAAGGTGGCCTTGGTGCCATCGCCTTGGTACTCCACGTCGGTCACCTTCATGTCCAGACGGGCATTGCGGACCAGGTCGCGGGCGGCGAAGAGGGTGTCGTCCTCCAGCTTGCGCGCGGCATGCCAGCGGTCGATGTCCTCCTGGGTGCTCTTGCGCAGCACCTTGCGCAGTTCGTAAGTGTCCGTGCCCACATTGCGGCGCTCCATCTGCGCACGCACCAGTTCACCGGCCAGGCTCACCATGCCGATGTCGTGGCCGGGCGCGGCATCCACCGTCACCAGGTCGCCGGGCATCAATTGTAGACCGGTTGTGTTGCGGTAGAAGCCCTTGCGCGTGTTCTTGAAACGGACCTCCACCCCCTCAAAGGGTTGCTGTCCGCTGGACAGGGGCACGCCCGTCAGCCAATCGAAAACGCCCAGCTTGTTGCAGCCGCTGGTGCTGCAGTATCCGTTGCTCTTGCACCCGGCGGGTTTACCATCCGCACCGCTGCTGCATCCTGCACATCCCATATCCGTGTGGTTCTTCCCTGTTCCCGCTGCCGGGGTCCGGCTGCGGCAGGGCGAATATAGGACCCCGGCCCTAGCGGGCGGGCCGCAGCAGGCCCATCAGCCTGTAGCTCAGGTCCATGAAGAGCACTTTGGGGTTGGCGTTGCGCTCCACATGGCCGTGGGCGGTCTCCAGTTCCTGGCGGATCAGGTCCGCATTGCGGTCGTTGAGCAACTTGCTGAAGTTCTGCACGAACTCACCCTCCTGGCCCACCACACGCACCAATTCCGGCACCTGCTGCCATTGGAGCACGCACTGGCGGATCAGGTACAGCCCGTACCGGAGCAGGGCCTTCTGGCGTTCGCGCCCCAGCTTCTGGAAGCCCTCGGCGAACTCCACCGCGGCGGGCACCTCCTTGCGGTAACAGGCCCGCAGCCAATCGCGGAAGAAGATGAACAGCTCCTCCTCGCCCTTGCTCGCCATCTCCACCGCTTCGAGCAGGTCGCCCTCGCTGCGCAGCGCCAGCGCCATGGACTCCTCGCCCCCCAGTTCGGGGAACCGGTCGCGCAGGGCCTCGGCCAGCTCGGTGGGCCGCAAGGCCGGCACCTTCACCAGCTGGGCCCGGCTCAGGATGGTGGCCAGCAACTGGTCGGCATCGGTGGCCACGAGCAGGAACACTGTGTTCGGCTCCGGCTCCTCCAGCACCTTGAGCAGCTTGTTGGAGGCCGCCGTGTCCATCAGCTCGGGCAACCAGATGAGCATCACCTTGTAGCCGCCGCGGAAGCTCTTCAGGCTCAGCTTGCGCTGGATCTCGTGGGCAATGTCCACCCCCATGCGCAATTGCTTGTTGTCCCCCTCGAGCTGATCGCGCCAATGGTCCAGGTCCAGGTAGGGCTCGTTCAGCACCGCCTGCCGCCAATCGGCGATGAAGGGCTCGCACACCTTCACCTTGTCCGTGAAATAGATCGGGAAGGCCAGGTGCAGGTCCGGGTGCTCCAATTTGGCCACCTGCAGGCAGGACGGGCACTGGCCACAGGCATCGGCCTCGCTACGCGCCTCGCAGAGCAGGTACTGGGCATAGGCCAGTGCCATGGGCAGGTTGCCCCCGCCACGCGGGCCCATGAACAACTGCGCATGCGGCACGCGGCCCTCGCGGATGTTGCCGATGAGCTTCGCCTTCAGCGTGGCGTGGCCGATGACGGAGGTGAATAGCACGGTGCAAGTCTACGATCAATGCGGCCAAGCCCCTTGGGCATTGGGCTTCGAGCCACGGGCTGCGAGCTTGATCTCGGACAAAGCAAGCCCGTGGCTCATGGCCCAAGGCTCGGGGCCAACCTGCTATTTTCGCCGCCATGCTCACCATGGACACCTTCTCCTTCGCTGGCAAGAAAGCCCTTGTCCGCGTGGACCTCAACGTTCCCCAGGACGCCACCGGCAAGGTGACGGACGATACCCGCGCCCGCGCCATCGTGCCCACCGTGAACAAGATCCTGAAGGACGGCGGCAGCGCCATCCTCATGAGCCACCTGGGCCGCCCCAAGGGCAAGGTGAACCCCGCCATGAGCCTGAAGCCCGTGGCCGAACACCTGAGCACCCTGCTCGGCAAACCCGTGCTCTTCGCCACCGATTGCGTGGGCCCGGACGCCCAAGCCAAAGCCGCAGCGATGAAGCCCGGCGAGGTGCTGGTGCTGGAGAACCTGCGCTTCCACCCCGAGGAGGAGGGCGGCGACGAGGCCTTCAGCAAGAGCCTGAGCGAACTCGGCGATGTGTACGTGAACGACGCCTTCGGCACGGCACACCGCGCCCATGCCAGTACCACCATCGTGGCGAAGTTCTTTCCCACCGCCAAGCTGTTCGGCTACCTCATGCAGGCCGAGATCGACAGCGTGGGCAAGGTGCTCGGGAACCCGCAGCGCCCCATGACCGCCATCGTGGGCGGCAGCAAGGTGAGCAGCAAGATCGAGGTGCTGCAGAACCTCATCGGCAAATGCGACGAGCTGATCATCGGCGGCGGCATGGCCAACACCTTCGTGAAGGCCATGGGCGGCCAGACCGGCGCCAGCCTCGTGGAGGACGACCTGCTCGACACCGCGCGCGGCATCATCAAGGAGGCCGAGGCCAAGGGCGTGAAGCTCCACATCCCCACCGATGCCGTGGTGGCCGACGCCTTCGCCGAGACCGCCAACACCGACCAGTGCGCGGCCAACGCCGTGCCCGACGGCTGGATGGCGCTGGACATCGGCCCCAAGAGCATCGAGGCCTGCCGCGCCGCCATCCTGCGCAGCAGAACGCTGCTCTGGAACGGCCCCATGGGCGTGTTCGAGATGAAGCCCTTTCAGCAGGGCACCATCGCCATCGCGCAGGCCGTGGCCGAGGCCACCAGCCAGGGCGCCTTCAGCCTCGTGGGCGGCGGCGACAGCGTGGCCGCGGTGAACCAGTTCGGCCTGGCCGACAAGATCAGCTACGTGAGCACCGGCGGCGGCGCGATGCTCGAGTACCTGGAGGGCAAGGTGCTGCCGGGGATCGCGGCGATAGAGGGGTAGATCTCACCTTCAGTCAACTCCTGTGGCTTGGCGAACAGGAGAAAGCTAAGCTCAGCGAAGAGGTTGAACGGCAGTGGCTTCACCACATGCTCGCGCGTGGGGCATTCCCGAACGAATTCCATCGTCAGAAGGAGTATTGCAGCAGTATCTTCTGTGGAAGACACGGCGTCTATCCAGCAGCTAAATGGCTGGACTCCCCGCTCTGCCTCCTCCGAGGTGGGTGCATATGGGTAGACAGCCGCCACCCAGTGAAAGCCCGAAAGAACCAGAAGGCTCGCAACGTGTTTACCCACAAAGGGTTGACCGTGGCCAACGTAGCCCCCATCTTCGCGCACCGGGCATGATCATCGGCAAGAAACATATCCTCTTCCTGTTCAGCCTGTGCCACGGGATGGTCGTATCCGCTCAGGATGGCGAGCCCCAAGAGGTCGGTCCGGGGGCGAAGAAGGGTTTCATGTTCGGCCTGAATGTAGGCTACCTGATGCCCAACGACGAGCCGGCCTCGTTCTACGATGGCACGCCCAAGGAGCCGGGGTTCCTGGACCTGAATGAGTTGCTGGGCCAGTGGTTCATCCGGAACCAGGTGATCAACACCCTTGGCGATCGGGCCGCGAACTACCGGCTTAGCGAATACCCGCAGGAGTACCGGTACAACAATGCCCTGTCGATCGGAGGCCATGTGAGGTACCAGTTCAACTGGACCCACGCCGTGGTCGCTGACATGAACTTCGCCAGACTTCGCTCGGCCGGCCTCTTCGTGATCGAATACCCCGACAACACCGGTTTCACCCAACCGGTCTATGAGAACTTCGAGATCACCGGGGAGGAGGACCGGATGAACCTGAGCCTCGGATACCAGGTGGCCTTGGGCGCCTCTTCCGAATTTGGCGTGCACCTGGAGTTCGGTCCCATGCTCACTTCGGTCCGTGTTCGCAGCAATCAGGTCCGCATCGGCGACGGGACCTACAACATCCTGCGCGCCCAGACGGTGGGTCTGGCGGCCGATCAGTTGATCACCGCTCCGATCCCCACCGTGACCTCGCTCGGTGGCTATGGTCAGCTGGGGGCCAACCTGGAGTTCCACAAGTTCACCGTGGACCTGGCCCTGCGGGTGAACCTGGAGAAGATCGCGCTCTACGAGGGGCAGGAGGCCAGGTATCGCCCGAGCTACCTGCCCTTCCTGCGGCTGGTCTACCAGGTGTCGGGGAGTGGGTCCTGAAGTTGCGCGGTGCCTCCGAACTCGGCGGACCGAGGCATTCATTGCCGCCATTCTGCGCACCAAGACCCTGTTGTGGAGCGGGTGCCATCGTGGTAGCTTGAACACCAGCCAACCGCCAAGACCCGTCCATTTTCCACCCCTCCCTCCCGCACTGCCTCCCTGCGCTTATCTTCGTATCACCTAACACCCCGGCACATCACCGCGCCACCGTGCATTACGGACCCGGCAGCAGGTGACCAACGCCACATCGGTGACAGGCCAAGAACAACGCATGGGTGATTCGTTCAACAAACGCGAGCAGGAAAAACGCCGCCAGCAGAAACAAGAGGAAAAGGAGCGCCGCAAGGCCGAACGCAAGGCCAATAGCGGCGGAGGCGGGCTCGATAGCATGATCGCATACGTGGACGAGTTCGGCCGCATCAGCGACACCCCGCCCGACCCCACTAAACGCCAGGAGATCAAGGCCGAGGACATCGAACTCGGCGTGCCCAAGCGCGAGGACGAGGCTCCGGTGATCCGCACGGGCCGCATCGACCGGTTCGACACCTCCCGCGGCTTCGGATTCATCCAGGAGGATGGCACCCGTGAACGCTACTTCGTGCACGTGAGCGCCCTTCTCGACGAAGTGGGCGAAGGCGACAAGGTGACCTTCGACCTGGAGCGTGGGCCCCGCGGGCTCAATGCCGTGGGCGTGAAGAAGGCCTGACCGCCTCCTTCAGTGGTATGTACTACTGTCCTTCCTCTTCGGGAAGGCCTTGGAGGCCATTGCGCACCTCCTCCACCGCCCATTGCACCCATTTGGTCTCGCCCAATGCTGGCACCAACAGCGGCGCGAAACCACGGACCGGTGCATACAGGGCTGAGGCCTCCCGCGCATCAACAGGGGGCATGGAGCCTTCGGTGTAGCCCACCAGCAGGTTCAACACCACACTGAGGCTGAACGCGGAACGGACCATGCCGAAGACCACACCGGCGAGCTTGTTCGGAAGCCCCAGCTGCGCCAGATCGATAAGCGTGGTGAGAAAGCGGGCGAGCACGTGCACCGCGAGCAGCACCACCAGGAAGGTGATCACAAAGGCCAGTGCCGCGTGGTCGATGGCAATGCCCAGCGCGGTGGTGACCTTTTCACTGAAGCGGGAGGCCACCCAGATCCCGGCCACCAATGCCACCAGGGAAAGCAGTTCCACGATGAAGCCACGCTGGAAGCCCTTGAACGCGGCCAAGGCCAGCAGGGCGAGGATCAACAGGTCCAACCAGTTCATGATGCCGACGATGGTGGTGAAGGTGGGTAAAAAAGCGGAAGCACGACCTTTGTCCACCATTCACGAAACCCTCCTCCGACCATCGGTCTGGTGGTCCGCCCAACAAACCCTCCATGGACCTGGCCTTTGAAAAACGCTGGCGCGAACTGGTGACGCGGCTCTCCGCCCGCTTCGACGCCGGCACGTTGGACCTGAACGCCCTGCTGTTCCTGATCGGGGTGCAGGAGCTGGGCCAGGGGGCACGCGACTTCAAGAAGGATGAGAAGGTGGCCCTGATGCACATCGCCATCTGCGTGGTGCTGCGGCCCTATGGCTACTACAAGGAGCTGGGGCGCGATGCCGACGGGTGGCCGCACTTCGAGCGCGTGAAGGAGCTTCCCCCGCTGGGAGGAGAGGAGCAGGAGCGCTTGATGAAGGAGGCCGTGCTGGCCTATTTCGAGGAGGCCTGAGCCCTCACTGGGCCGGCAGGATGATCACCGTCTCGTTGTTGGTCTCCTCTTCCAGGATCTTGATCAGGCCTTCGCCGATCAGGGTGTCCTTGGTGGCGAGGATGTCCAGCACGGCAAAGCCCGACTGGCCTTGCTTGTACTCATCGGTGTAGTCGAACTCGGCACGACCTGCCGCGTCAGTAGTGGTCTCCTTGTCCAACCGGTTGGGGTCGTTCAGCGGGAAGGCGGGGGCCGCAAAGAGCTTTACCACCGCACCCGGCACCGGTGCACCATCCTCATCGACCACGGTGATCACTGCGGTGGTGGGTTCCTCCTTGTTGCAGGCCGTGAACAGCATGGTGGGGACCACCAAGGCCATCAGGCCGTGGAACAGGTGACGCGACATGGCAACGGGCATTGGGTTACTTTTGGACGCCTTGTCCAGCAGGCTTCGAGGATGTCAAATGTAAGCAAGCCCCGGATCATCGCGCAACGCACCCTGGCAGTCGTGTTGCTGTCCTTGTTCTCCTGGGTCCTGCCGGCCGCACTCCGGGCCCAGGCACGGCCCCAGGTGGAGATCCGCACCTCGCTGGGCACCATCATCGTGGAACTGTACAACGAGACCCCCCAGCACCGGGACAACTTCCTGAAGCTGGTGCGGGAAGGGGCGTATGACAGCCTGCTGTTCCACCGGGTGATCCCGGGCTTCATGGTGCAGGGCGGTGACCCGGACAGCAGGCGCGCGGCAGACGACATGCCCTTGGGCAACGGGGGGCCCGGCTACACCGTGCCTGCCGAGATCGTGCCGGGCCTCATCCACCGCAAAGGGGCGTTGGCCGCCGCCCGGCAGGCCGATGGCGTGAACCCCGAGCGGCGCTCCAGTGGCAGCCAGTTCTACATCGTTCAAGGCAAGACCTTCGCACCCAGCGATCTTGACCGATTGAACGCCCGCAAGGGAAAGGACGCCGTATCCTATACCGAGGCGGACCGGAACGCCTATGGCACCGTGGGCGGCGCACCGCACCTGGATGGTGCCTACACCGTGTTCGGCGAGGTGGTGCATGGCATCGAGGTGATCGACGCCATCTCCGCACGACCCACCGGCGCATACGACCGGCCTTTGACCGATATCCGCATGTTCATGCGCGTGATCCGATGAACCTGATCGACCGTATTGCCGCCCTGGAGGCGGACCTGAAGAACGCCCAGGCCCGCACCGCCGAGGAGGTGGAGCGCTTCCGGGTGGCCATGCTGGGCCGCAACGGCGCGGTGACGGAGCTCTTTGATGCCTTCCGCCAGGTGGCCCCCGAGGAGAAACGCACCCTGGGCCCGCGGATGAACCAGCTGAAGCAGCTGGCCCAACAACGCTTGGAGGAGCTGAAGGGCGCTCTGGGCAACGAAGCGGAGAGCGGTTCCGATGACCTGGACCTGAGCGCACCAGCGCGGACTGGCCACATGGGGAGCCTTCACCCCATCACCATCGTCCGCCAGCGCATCGTGGACGTCTTTACCCGCATCGGCTACACCGTGAGCCAAGGCCCCGAGGTGGAGGACGACCGCCACAACTTCAGCGCGCTCAACTTTCCGCCGGACCATCCTGCGCGCGACATGCAGGACACCTTCTTTGTGCAGGGTGGCGATCTCGCACTGCGCACCCACACCAGCAGCGTGCAGGTGCGGGTGATGGAGAGCGGCAAGCCCCCGATCCGCACCATCAGCCCCGGGCGGGTATACCGCAACGAGGCCATCAGCGCCAGGGCCCATTGCATGTTCCACCAGGTGGAGGCGCTCTACGTGGACGAGGGTGTGAGCTTCGCGGACCTCAAGGGCACCCTGGACTACTTCACCAAGAGCCTGTTCGGTCCGGAGGTGAGCATCCGCATGCGCCCGAGCTACTTCCCCTTCACCGAACCAAGCGCCGAGGTGGACATGAGCTGCACCGTGTGCGGCGGCACCGGTTGCAACCTTTGCAAGCACAGCGGCTGGGTGGAGATCATGGGCTGTGGCATGGTGGACCCCGCCGTGCTGGCCAACTGCGGCATCGACCCCGAGCGGTACAGCGGTTTCGCCCTGGGCATGGGCGTGGAGCGCATCACGCAGCTCATCTACCGCGTGCCCGATCTGCGCATGTACTGGGAGAACGACGTGCGCTTCCTCGACCAGTTCACCGCGGGCACCTTCCGCAGCTGATCGCGAAGGCCCACCGGCACGACGCGTCCGATGGATACCCCCACCTCCCTGCAGGCCCCCGTGTGCATCCTGGGCGGTGGTCCGGGAGGGAGCACCGTGGCCATGCAACTGGCCCGCCATGGGGTGCAGGCCGTGTTGCTGGAAAAGGCCACCTTCCCCCGGGACAAGGTCTGTGGCGATGCTCTCAGTGGCAAGGTGATGCGCACCTTGGAGCGGCTCGACCCCGCGCTCGCCGCCATGGTGAAACGCGATGGCCAGGCCATGCCCAGCTGGGGGGTCACCTTCGTGGCCCCGAGCGGCCGGTCGTTGCGCGTGCCCTTTTCGCGCGAGACCGGTGTGGGCGATGCCCCGGGCGTGATCCTGCCCCGTCTGCGGTTCGATGAGCTCCTGTTCCGGCACGCGGGGATGGCGCCTGGCATCACCGTGCTCGAAGGCACCACGGCCAAGACGTTCGAACGCACGCCACAGGGCTGGCGCGTGGAGGCACAACGGGGCGAGGAGCGGATCGCCATCACCTCGCGGCTGATCATCGATGCCAGCGGCGCCAACTCCTCCTTTGCCAGGCATGTGGCCGGTCTTCCCATGGAGCCCCGCCACCATGCCGCCGGCGTGCGCGCCTATTACCGCGGTGTGCAGGGGCTGGACCCGAAGGGCTTCATCGAACTGCACTTCCTGCCCGAACTGCTGCCCGGTTACCTGTGGATCTTCCCCCTGCCGGAAGGCCGGGCCAATGTGGGCCTTGGCCTGCGCAGCGACATGGTGCGCCAACGCAAGGTGGACGTGAAGGCCCTCTTCCACGACCTGCTGGCCACCCACCCCACCTTGAAGGAGCGGTTCTCCGCCGCCGTGGCGGAAGGCCCGGTGCAGGGCATGGGCCTCCCGTTGGCCAGCAAGCGGTATCCCCTCAGTGGCGATGGCTACCTGCTGGTAGGCGATGCGGGCCACCTCATCGACCCCTTCACGGGCGAAGGCATCAGCCACGCAATGATCAGCGGGGTGCATGCGGCCGATGTGGCTGCGGATATGGTGAAGCGTGATGTGGTCACTGCGGGCGAAGCGAAGCCGTATGAAGCGCGTGTGTGGCGCAGGCTGGGACAGGAGGTGGCCATCAGCACGCGCCTGCAGCAGCTGTCCTTCAAGCCCTGGCTGTTCAACTTCGTGGTGGACCGCGCCAACCGCAACCCGGCGCTGGCCGATACCATCAGCAGTATGTTCACTGACCTGGACCTGCGGGCACGGCTGAAGAAGCCCGGGTTCTACCTGGACCTGGTGCTGGGTCGTCGGCCGGGCCAATAGGACACCGGCCTGGTCAGCGTACCCGCCTGGCCAGCACGAACCAATCCCACGGATAGGGCTCGCGCATCCATCGCGGTGGCGCCTCGAACTCGGTGGTCCATGGGTACTCGAGCTTCTGCATCCGCTCAATGCGCATGCCCTGCTCGTTCAGCAGCACCTCGAGCTCCTCCTTGAGGTAGTGTTTCGTGGCCACCTTGTCGATCTCCACGAGCCCGAGCTCCAGGGCGCTTCCACGCAAGGCGGCCTGCTGTTCCACCTCACTGGGCTCCGTGCCGAGGCGCAACCCCCACTGCACCTGCCGGAATGCCGATAGCAGGGCAGACCCCAGCGCAGGCACCACCAGCACCAGATGACCACCACGCTTCACGCTCTTGCAGGTGTTACTGATGATGCCCATCCGCGTACGCAGATCGCCACTGAGCCAGGTGTTGATGCACAGCACCACATGGGCCTGCGGGAAGCCCTTGCGAGAATGGCTCAGGTCGGCATGCAGGTACTGGATGTTGCTCAGCTGCGGATGCGCGGCACGCGCAATGTCCAGGCACTTGCTGGAAATGTCCACCGCGTGAACGCGGCCGAAAAGAGCGGACAACAAGGGTAGTGTGCGTCCTACCCCGCAACCCAGGTCGGCCACGGTGCGGTCCGGCCCACCCAGCTCCTCCAACGTGCTCCGGATCACTCCTTGCCGGTCGTTGGCCGGCACATTGAAGATCTCCTGCTCAAAGGTGTCCGCTACCCGGTCCCAATCGTGCTCGTTCATGCGTCAGCGTAAGGGCCGCCGCGATCGCGCCGAAGGGTGTTCGTTCAATGAAAGTGGGCGATGCGTGACGGCGATATGTTCGTGAGCCGCAAGGTACCCGATCGCGCGGACCTCCTCCTTCCTGCGGAGGAGTAGGCTATCCACGATCCTTCGTTGACGCTAGGCCGGGCTCAACTTCAGCATGTTGGCCATGCCCTGCTCGGCGATGGGCATGCTGGCCACGTTCACCACCAGGTCGCCTTTCTCCACGAACCTGCGGCTGCGCAGGATGTGCTTGATGTCGGCGATGGTATGGTCCGTGCTCACCGTCTTGTCGTAGTAGTGCGCGCGCACGCCCCAAACCAGGTTCAACATGTTCAGGATGCGCTTGTTGCTGGTGAAGGCGAAGATGTGCGCCTTGGGCCGCATGCTGCTGATCTTGAAGGCCGTGTAACCGCTGTGGGTCATGGTCACGATGGCCTTGATGTCGATGGCGGCCGCCATGCGCACACTGGCCTTGCAGATGGCATCGGTCACCATGCGGTCGTTGTCCTCCAGCTTCGACTCCTCCACGTTGTACATGGTGTCGCTCTTCTCCATCTCCAGGAGGATCTTGTTCATGGCCTTCACCACCTCCACCGGATAGCGGCCCACGCTGGTCTCGGCGCTCAGCATCACGGCATCCGCATGGTCCAGCACGGCGTTGGCCACGTCGTTCACCTCGGCGCGGGTGGGTGTGATGTTGGTGATCATGCTCTCCATCATCTGCGTGGCCACGATCACCGGGCGGTGTTGGGCCAGGCAGCGCTTGATGATGTCCTTCTGCACCAGCGGCACCTGCTCCATGGGGATCTCCACGCCCAGGTCACCCCGGGCCACCATCAGGGCATCGCTCTCACGGATGATCTCGTCGATGTCACTGAGCGCTTCGGGCTTCTCGATCTTGGCCACCACCCGGGCATGCTTCTCGCGCTGGTGGATGATGCCCTTCAGCTCGATGATGTCACGCGCATTGCGGACGAAGCTGAGGCCCACCCAGTCCACGTCGTGCTCCAGGGCGAAGTCGAGGTCCTGTTTGTCCTTCTCGGTGAGGCACGGCAGGCTGATCTTGGTGTTGGGCAGGTTGAGGCCCTTGTTGGCACTGAGCGGTCCGCCGTTGAGCACACGCGTGGTCACCGTGGTCTTTCCGTCGGTGGCCAGCACCTCCAGGCGCAGCTTGCCATCATCCAGCAACACCAGTTCACCCTTCTTCACATCCTGGGGGAACTGCGTGTAGCTGGTGCTCACCATCCCCGGGCGCCCCTTGATCGGTTCGGTGGTGATGATGAGCTCGGCGCCCTCCTCCAGCATGATGGGGCCATCGGCCATCTCGCCCACGCGCATTTTGGGTCCCTGCAGGTCGGCCAGGATGGCGGTATGGAAGCCGAGCTCGGCGCTCACGGTACGGATGTTCCGGATCAGCTCCTCATAGAAGGCGTAGTTGCCGTGGCTGAAGTTGAGGCGGCACACGTCCATGCCGTTCTGCATCATGCTGCGCAACACCTCGGGGGCGGCGGATGCCGGTCCGATGGTGGCGACG
>ENA-UOUJ01001253-UOUJ01001253.1-activated-sludge-metagenome-genome-assembly--contig:-NODE-1253-length-13903-cov-5.966493_pt1 | contig 13903 bp, 8 predicted proteins | sample MGYA00249839_ERZ747224 | MGnify/ENA primary metagenome ERZ747224 (study PRJEB28782, sample SAMN03220277) | activated sludge metagenome | biome: wastewater; feature: sewage sludge; material... | reverse complement strand
GCAAAAGGCTGTGCGAAGCGAACACATAAGGCAACATTATGTTTAAGTAGCTTCCGCCAATTTTTATACTGGCATAAGCGGAACGGCGGTGGTGGTTGGAGTGAAGCGGCTTTTTGTTGCTATGCTGGGGTTGGCTTGGCTCTGTGACAACGCAGGAACGAGGATGGCACTGTGCCAAATGTGCCGAGGGTGCAAAAAGTGTGACCGGAAAAAACAACAGTGCGGTGGCTGCGGGGAGTGCTGCAAAAAGACCAGGCAAGCCACGAACTTTCTCAGGCCTTGTGGGCAGGCAAAGTGAGGGGCGGGGATTTTTGCAGCACGGGGCTGATCTGCACGAAGCGTGGGCTTATGCGTTTACCAGTATGAACTGCTTCAATGGGATTGGATGATATACCTCGTCATTGCTGTGCATTACAAAATCGCCTAAATGATCATCCCAAAGAAAACCGGGTCGGATCAAGGTAAACTCATTGTGCTTTGAAATGTCTTTTGCCAAACAATAACCCCAGGGTGACTTGTATATGATTGAGCCCTTGGCAGCTGTCGTATCAAATTCCTTTCTTTCCAGTTTTGAGATTGTGTATTTAAAGGCAGGCAGAATCCTTTTTTCAAACCAGTTCAGATTATCCTGGAATAGTGGAGCTTTATGTTTCAGTAATTCAGCTTTTTCGGAAACACCCTTTTTAAGCAAGGGATACTCTCTCTCAAAGGTGTTTGAATTTCTGTAGCCCAAATAGTGCAGACAGTTCAGAAGCATACACTTAGCATAATGCGCTTCACTCTCCTTCCAACGTATATTTAATACACACACAACCGTAGAGATCAATGCTTCATGTTGTAATTGGGATATTTTATTCCTGGTGTAATCAAATTCATACTCCTTGAAACCATAACGGATCAACATCAAAAAGTCACCTACTATGTTCAAACAGCACCCCTTCACATTATCATTGTAGTAAGGCTCTTCACCGTTAATTGGTAAATAGATAAACTGCTGTTCCTTTTCCTTCTCAACGTACTGCTCAGTCCTACCTCCAAACTCAAACATTAATTCAAGTGCAATGAGGTATTTAGTGAGATCTGTCAATGTTGGTTTGTAATCTTTGGGCTTTTCATTGGAGTACAGTAAATACTGCTGATGGTCGTAGAGGTTTTCTAAATAGGACATCAGCTTCCGCTTCTCGGATTTTAAAGCAGCCAACGAAACATTCTTTACAATGTTTACCTCTGCTTCTTCCACCCCAGATGTATTACCCAAATCTTCCTCCTGCTCGTCAACTCTTAATTCAGATTGCGTGGACGCCAAGAAGTCCTTTGACCGTACGAATTTCAAAACGTCCAATACCCGCAATGATAGCGAGGAGAACAACAAGCCCTTTTCTATGGAATGGTGGTCAATTGCTTTGTAAGCAGATAAATCATACAGCTTTTCCGGGCCATTCTTTTCAGTGGATTTAACTGGCTGTGAACCTTTGCTTGCCAATACCGTTGCAGACTCAGCCCATTCTGTTTCATCAAGGATTGCATAATGTAACAGGTCAAGTACTTTATTGAGGTCACCGCCTTGTATATCATTATATATCCTTTCAATATCCTCCGTTTTAGGATTCGGATGCGTTTTTGCAAGTAGATAATGGTCTGCTAATAACGCTTTATTGGAAACTGGCTTCTCAGTCTGCTTATCATACAATTCAACATGATGCACTCCCTGTAAAGATGCTGATGGTCTCACTTTCATTTCATGTGCAAAGGGCCCCAGCTGTAATGATTGCAAAAGCCGATTCTCATTATCAAAAAGTTTAACCAACAGTTCACCTTCAAAGGTGCCCTCTGTATACACGTACAAATCATCATACACCCATTCTGCTGAAAGCAGACGCACCTTATTTCTATTATGCCCTATGACGGAATCATAAATCGACTTCTCTTTTGTCATATTGAAAGCAGAAAGCTTTGAAGGCGTTTTCAGTTTTATGCCTAACCGATTCAAGAGACCACCATCAGGTGATTCAATTAGCAAAGAGGCTTCACCATTTGGAGTGACACCAGGCAGACCTAAACCTTCCGGAGTGACGTTGGAGCTACCAAACAGACAATACTCCTTTCCTGATGCTGTTCTGAAATGCACAATCTTTGCGTGGAGTTTGGAATTTCCAGCATCCACCTCAGCTTTTGAGTGTAGCGATCTACTGATGCCTAAATCATACCAATCATAAAAGGTATAGTTCTTGGCAAGCGCCATTTCTTCGGGAACTGAACCGGTTTCGTCTATGACAATATTTACTTTGGCTGTTGGGAATAATTTACCTAAAGCCTGAATGGCTTTGCCATTATTATCGTAGTATGGGGAAAGAGAAGTTATTTCAATGACTTTCTGATTCCCGATCAGGTCAGTTAGTTGTTGCCAAATAGTAGTCTGAGCACTGTTGTACAGGAAGGCAGCTTTTTCCTTACCAGCGGTTGTAAGAAATGCTGCCGGTGCAGGTTTGGGCAGTTCATTCAACCACTTTGCGTGGTCAATTATCCAACGTGTCGTCTTTTCCTGAGTGTAGCCTTTTGTGGTAGAACATAGTTGCTGTACATAATTCCAAGCGGATGAAAACAGTGCAGCATTCTCTGAAAATCGGATATCAAAATGGAAAGCACCCCAAATCTCTTCGTTGTTGCCATTTCCTGCATTTGTCAAATTTCCTGAACCTATAATCAGCAGCCCTTCTTTCTCACCAAATAGCATCCAAATCTTAGGATGAAATATTGATTTACCAAAAACCGGGTACAATGAATATCCCGGAGAAAGCTTCATCTCTTCACCACCTAATTGCTGCATCAATTCTGAATAATAATGCCCATCAATTAAGACGTTTACATTACGTACTCCGCAAGACCGAAGCCATTTCATGGCTTTCATTTCGAAGAAAAAGAAGTCGAAGCTAAATGTGGTAAGAATAGCAGAATGATATCTGCGACTTCCAATAAGGCCTAATATATTCTCTCTCAATAACGCCATTAAACAGTCAGTAACTTTTTATGCAATGGGGTTAACAAATTATCTTCATTAATTACATTGAGGTCGGATAGCAAATTCCACAATGCAACCATTCTTGGAGATGTGGCTCTTGGCGGAAAAGTATCAATGAATCTGATGAATTGATCTTCAATGATAAACTTGTGGGTTGACTGTGAACCATTACCCATTTTGCGAATGGCTACCATTTGGTGGCGGTAAATAATTCTGCGAAGCAGGAACTGTTCTACAAAGTTTTCCATGCTATCTTCCTCCGAATTATGCAACGCAAGCAAGCCATCCAGCATATTACCCTCCCGTATCATTTGCTTTCGGCTCATAAACTCTTTCAGTGAATGCAGCATCTCTTTATTCTCCTGGTATAACCTGAATAGCAGTAGAAAACCATTCTTAGCAGCTTCTGCAGGACTGCTATCCGGTTTTGTTTCTATGTCATTGTAAAGCGTTTCCTCATCCATCTCTTCCGCTAAACCAGAAAGCATGAGCCTTACTGAACTTTGAGGGGTTGCATTAGTTACTGCTTTGCATAAGGCCTTGGTGATTGCCTTTGCCAGCTTGTTGACAAATGAAGGAAGGTATTGGTCTTGCTGATAACTGTACAATTCTTGCAAGGTTGCCCAAAAGATTGCTCCGCAGGCATACTGATAGTATTCATTGAACTTGTAGGCATACCAACCGATCATCGTTTCTGAAACCGGATTTGTGGCAGTCCCCATTTTTGAATCATACGCCTTTAGCAGAAATACCTGCCAATCATACTCCTCTCCATTATCAATTGCTACCTGTAAAAGTTCCTGGATAGTTTCTTTTCGATGAAAAGTGACATTCTCTTCTACCTCCTGACTGGGCTCATCCTTGTCTAATAACATTGCCACATAGAGGGACCACTCCGGTGATTTAGGGTCAACCTTGTCGATGGCAAAAAATTGAATGAGTTCCGGAATGTCAGCCACATTGAGGCGTGCCTTTTTGATATTGGTATAAAATAGTTCTCTGATTTCTGGGGTAAGGGTTGCATCAAAAGCCTCTGCCAATTGCTTGCCTGATACCTTTTGACGGTCATGTGGTTGGCTGATAGAGTAGATCACATCGCCTTCATCATTAGCGGCTGCCACAACCAACGACAATGCCCGCATAGCTCCATAGTAATACTGCCCAAATGCACCTGAAGAGTATTTCCAATACACAGCCTTATCTGTGCCATCTTTATCAGCACCGGCAGCCAAGTCAAAATATTTTCCTGTATTTCCGCTTATCAGATTTGCAGCGAAATTGCTGCCCGTTATTTGGAGTACTTCTTTCCTTTCTGATTGCATGAGAATAGCAATCATCAATTCGGCTCTTCGAATAAACTTGTATTGCTCAGTAGAGTTTCCCTTCTTCTCTTTCCTAAAGTAGAAGTCCAAAAGCCAGCAGTAAAAACCGTAATAGCGCAGGCGGTTGGTCAGGTTGGAGATGCCCGGCAACATGGTGGCATAGGTAGCTTCCGATGTTGTTTGCAAGCTTAATGGGTCAAGACCGGTAATGAGGTTTACTGATGCTCCCCAAAATGGATATAGTGCTTTGCCTTTTTGTAGTACTGCCATTACCAATTATTTTCCTCTATCTATTAAGTGTTTAATTCTGTCTTTTAAGTTCAATCCGAACAAACTCCCTTGCTTTCAGTTCTTGGGATTTTACATTCGACTTGAATACTAAATGAGTTTCAAATTCTGAAGCGAAAAACACGTTGAGCCCAACATTTGACTTTGGTCGCTTTTCGACTTGCGCCTCACCTATACTATAAACTATTGAGACGAAGTAAATATTCTCTTTAACTTTTCGATCGTGTAATTTTAAATCAATCGTAACGTCAAAATGTTGTCCATTCCATTCATTCCACACATGACCAACACATTCAGGCTGTTCTTCCTCAAAAAGGGTTACTAAAAACCCTTCCACCATATTTACGTCTGTTAGTTTCTGGGCGACTTTATAACTATTGCCCAAACAATTGCCTGACTCTAACCGCACTCCCTTTAAGTCTTGTTTTATGTGTTCCGGAACCTCACCCACACTTACATTTAAATATTCATGTTCTTCAATCTTCAATTTCTGCATATTCCAAAAAATTAGTACTCCCAATCCCTGTGACTTACTGGCAACTTATTGAGTTCGTTCTTCAACTCTTTCCATTCCGGCAGGAAAAGGTTCATGTAGGTTATGAATTTGTCGTTGTGATTCCGTTCAAGCAGATGTACCATTTCATGCACTACTATGTACTCGATGCATTGAAACGGTTTTTTAGCCAGCTCCAGGTTTAACCAGATACGATTAGCTTCCCGATTGCAAGTTCCCCATTTTGTTTTCATTCGCTTAATTGCAAACTCTTCAACGGTAACGCCCATGACTTTCTCATACTTAGTAATGATTTCGGGCACCAACTGTTTCAACTGGTTTCTATACCACTCATCCATTAAGATTTGACGCTTTTGTAAATCTGTGTTGGGCCTTATCCGCATCTCAATGGTTTTGTGCTTTACAGTTATAGTGGGTGCCGCATCATGTTCAATAACTTTAAGCAGGTAGCGGCTTCCTAAATAGTAATGCCCCTCTTTGGTTAAAAACTCCCTTGGTGCTTCCCGAACCTGTGCCTGGAATTTCTGCTGTTGCTTTTTTATCCAGCTGAGTTTTGAAATGGCGTAGATACGAATGGTGTCTAAGGTCATTCGCTTGGGGGCAGCGATGCGTACCCTGCCCTTTGGCGGATATACACTGAGGTGAACATTTTTAATGTCCTTCAGTTCCACATCTACGACAATATCACCCAACCTAATCTGTTCCATCAGTATTCTGCCTGTTGCTTAATGATTGTGAAGATTCGTTCCACCTCATCAAAGTCTTTCAGTATTTCATACAAGCCCGCTTTTATCACATTCTCCCGAGGCTCATTACCACGCCAGCCATCAGGCTTAACCTGAATGATTTTATGGTGTATAGCCAACGCCAATTGTTCGTTCTTTCCCAAGTTATTGTATAAAGCTCGTTGTGCAGGAGTTTTAATAGCATCGGGTGTAGCGCCTGTTTTCCCAGCTTGTACTTTTGAAGCTATATCCGCAATTTTTTGCAGGTATTCTTCGTAGCTGATGGCGTTTTCCTTTCGTTCTTTGATAACAGCATTTAGTAGTGTACTCATTTCTTCAAAGAAGGCCGGGTCAATCAAATGGTCTTTTATGATTTTCTGCCTTACGTTGTTTTCAATAGTTTCTGCTACGGCCTGCTTGCTGCCTTTGATTCCTTTAGGCATACTATTGATGGCATCAGCTATACCACTCTTTACAATCAATTCTATCAACGACAAATCACCAAATGGTGAAATTTGTCTTGGATCATCAGCCTGGATGTAGTTATCAATCAAGTGCCGCATATCGGCCTCGTAGGCTTTCATGTCCAATACCTCTCCACTGGCCATGCGTATTTCTTCACGCAGCTTCAGATAAAAGTCAACCTGCTTCTTAATCTCCTCCTGCTCCTGGGCAGAGTATCCTGCCTCATCCATTTCAGCCGCAATATTCGCATAGGCTCTTATCAGGGCTACAGCAGCTTTGTATAATGCCGTACGCCTTACTTCGGTATTCTTTAAATCTTCGGGTATTTCTGTATTGCCGCAGAAGTAATGCTGGTAATCGAGTTTGCTCTTAGGTGGGGGCACCGGCTCGCAGAGCAGGGCTATTTCTTCAATGGCATTATCCAACCGTTCCCTTCCCTTCTTCAAGCGATCTTGGAGAAGAATATCACAGTCTTCCTTTTTAAACTGGTCGTAATCCAATTCAGAAGTATAGACCGCCACGGCATCTTCCACTTTTTTAAAGAGGTCTTTATAGTCAACGATATAACCGAACTGTTTATCTTCTGAATCCAGTCGATTTACACGGCAGATAGCTTGAAATAATCCATGATCCTGCATGCTTTTATCAATGTACAAGTAGGTACAGGATGGCGCATCAAAGCCGGTTAGCAGCTTGTCCACCACAATGAGCAACCGCATCTTTGCTGGTTCCTTTACAAACTTGTTTTTGGCGTTGTCTTCGTAAGTTTCTGTTTTGGTTTTTCCCTGCGAAGGCACCACATCTTTCAGCAAGTCGGTGTAGATTTTATAGATGTACTCCTTCTCAGTTTCTGTGTTGGCACCCGTATCTTCTGTGGTAATGTCTTTGGTTGCTGGATTGTAAGAAGTGACAACAGCACAGCGATTTTTAAATTCGGTTTGCTGAAACAGCTCGTAATATTTGCAGGCTTCGTAAATACTTCCCGCTACAAGAATGGCATTGCCTTTAGAAGAACTCAGGCGTGGTTTTACACTGAAATCAAAGACAATATCACTTACCACTTTATCCATGCGGGACCGTGAACTCAGCACTTTTTGCATGGTTCCCCATTTCTTTTTCAGCTCCGATTTCTGGAAGTCATTCAGCCCTTTTGTTTTGGCATCGAACCAGGCATCTACCTTTTCAGGAGAGGATAGCTTTTGATCAATATCACGGGCCTCATATACAAGGTCGAGCACTACTTCATCCTCTACTGCTTCATTGAATTTATAGGTGTGGATATACTTCCCAAATACTTCCAGGCTGGTTTGCTTGTCGGCTTTTAGCAGTGGGGTACCGGTAAAGCCTATGAACACGGCATTGTGCAACATGGCTTTCATTACCTTGTGCAGTTTTCCACTTTGGGTGCGGTGGCATTCATCCACAAATACAAACAACTCCCCAATGGTTTGGGTGGGTCCACTGCGCAATTCTTCTATGAACTTGTCGAAATCATCCACATCCTTTTTGCCAAACTTATGAATGAGTGAGCAAATGAGGCGTGGCAAGGGTTGGCTGAGTTGTTCCATCAGCTCCCTGCCACTGGTGGTACGCTTCACTTCTTCTCCGGCATCATTGAAAACTCTTTCTATCTGTTTGTCCAGCTCGGTACGGTCGGTTAATACCACTACACGGGCATTGGGGTTATTCTTCAAAATCCATTGTGCCAGCAGTACCATCACAATGCTTTTGCCGCTGCCCTGGGTGTGCCAAATGATACCGCCTTCTCTTCTGCGTACATGCTCCTGCGCTGCCTTGATGCCAAAATACTGGTGGTAGCGGGGTAATTTTTTAACACCACCATCAAACAGTACAAAGTCTCGAATGATTTCGAGCAGACGATGCTTGTTGCATATTTTCGTTAGGTACTTGTCCAACTGCAACATGCTATTGTCTTCCACATCTTCCTTCCAACGGAGGAAAAACTTTTCAGGCGTACCAATGGTGCCGTACCGTAAGCCTTCGGTATCGTTGCCGGCCATCACCAATTGAATGGTGGGGAAGAACTCCTCAATAAACTCCTTTTGCTGGTTCACAATATTCTGCCGAATGCCATCGCCTATGGAAACCGTGCTGCGTTTCAATTCCAATACCCCAAGGGCAATGCCGTTTACATACAGTACAATATCAGGCCGCTTCTCATGGTTGCCATGAAAGGTGACTTCTTCTGCAATGCCAAAATGATTTTCTTCGGGCTCATCCCAGTTGATGAAATGGATGCGCTGGTAGCGTTCACCGGGTCCGGCAGATACTTCCACGCCATAACGCAGCATTTTGTACACTTCCTTGTTGTTGTTATACAGGTTGCGATCGGCAGTGTTGGCTTCGGTCTTTAGCAGGTAAATGGCCCGCTTGGCCAATGCTTCCGGATAGCCTGCTTTTTTGATAAGGTAATCTTTCAGGTAGATTTCCTCAATATTGCTATTGTTGGGATTATCCTCCCAATTGCCCAAGTACTTGTACTGCAAGTGTTCCCTGAATAGTTTTACTATCCGGTTTTGGGTGTGTCGTTCTATTTGGCCTACATCATTCATACAGTTTGCCTAAAATTGTTTTTGCTTCAGAATGAATATTTTCAATTTCATCTCTGATAGATTTTAAAGAAGGTGAATCGCCACTATGGGCAATTAATACCGACTTATCCAATGCCCATTGAAGTCTTTTTTTGAGTTCCAATAACCTTTCCACAGTTACTTCACCCTCAGGCATATCAAGTATTTCATTGATCCTTTTGTTCCTTTCCACAGCAGGAATAACACTCTCAGTTTCTGCTAATAGCCTATCAATTTTCTCTATTAATGAATCTATGCTCATACCAACCTCGTTTTACCCGTGAGCAACTCCTGCATCATGCCCTGCTTGAGCATTTTACTTTTTTCAAGCTTTTTTTCCAGCAATATGATTTCATCATCCATATCCGAGAGAATAGTTGCTATCTCTGATTGTTCTTCCAGTGATTCCGGACAATTAACAAGCACATTTTTTACAATCTCCTTGTTCAGGTTTAGTACACTACTACCTGATGCCATAGCCCGATACTGGACAAGTATTGATTCTGATCCTAATACATAATATAAAAAGCCACGATCAAAATGATTCGTATAGTTCTGTATAACCAGCCAACCGTCATGAATGCACCCATTTGTTTTCAAAATGTATGGCCGTCCAAAACTCATCGAATTGGACAATAAGAAATCGCCTTCATTTACAAACCGAGAACGGGAGATGCCTTCGGGTATGATTTTTTCTTCAGTGCTCTCTATGTATTTGGCAAACTTTCCAACGTCACCAATCTTTATCCAGTTTATACCATCTGGGTCATTCGTTAAAAATCGTTCGATAGGTCTTGGAGAACCACCTCTAAAAATATCTGCTGAATCCCCCAACTTCTTCACCACCCACCCCTCTTTCGGCTTCAGCAACTCCTGCATAGCCCCTTGCTTGATGGCTTTCTTTTTGACTATCAGTTGCTCCAGCCCGGCTATCAGGTTGTCCATATCGCTGAGGGCGGTGGCAATGGCGGTTTGCTCGGCTTTGGTGGGGGGAAGTGGTACTAAAAAACTTTTAAGGTCACCAACATTGATGTGTTTCATTGTCGTGCCTGTTTCTATTTCTTTTAATCTTGATCTACCGGTTTGAGAATTGAAGTAATAGCTGAAATATTTTGGAGTAAACAAATCCTTCTTAAAACGGGTAATTATCAAAGCGTGGCAGTTTGAACCTTCTAATTCTTTGGGTACTATGGTGGTCAATCCTACATCTCCTGTTTGAATAGTTAATAGATCATTTTCTTGCAAACAGGATTTAATATGTTGTCTGTGAAAAGCTTTTGTAACATACTTAATTCCAGTAAAGTTGAATCTATTCTCTTCTACATTATAACCTTGTATATATAAAATATCGCTATCATTATCGGAATAATGGGATGTTGCTGTACCTACAAAACCGTTTGTCATTAATGAGGTAATGTCACAAAGTGGTTTTATCTCCCAGTCTTGTGGAATAATGCCAACTTCCGTTTGCTTGAATCCTTCCCTTAATTCCATATAAATCCCATTTTAACCAGATGAGCATTTACTTTTTCTTCCAAGGCTTTTACCTCATTCAATTGCAAGGGCAGCGGTGTTTCGTAACGGTCGGCCAGTTCTTTAATGCGCTGGGTGAGCCGTTGGCTGATGCGCTGCATTTCAGTACGGATGGCATGGTCTAATACCGGTATCCATTTGTCGTCCACCACCAGTACAATGATTTCATCATCTGAGAGAACTTTGTACTTGTTCCACACCTTGTTCTCCAGTGCTTTCTGCTGCTCCTTTATCTTTTTGTTCAGGTCAGTTTGCTTATCAAGCAGCTCCATATACCGGGTAATGAGTTTGAGTTCGTCTTCAAAGTTTTTATCACCTTTAATGGCTTTCATGCGTTGCTGTATCAGCTTCTTGGTTACTTTTTCTTTCTCGGTTTTTTCACTCTTTGATTTTACAAAGGCCAGCAGGTCTTCTTCTTCGGTTTGTTCATCTTCTATTTCCTGCATTTGGGCCTTGATGTTTTCCAGTTCCGTATCCAAAGCCTCCAATGCCTGTTTCTCTGCTAAAAAATAGCGGTTCACAATCAGGTCGGGGTTCATCAGTTTGCTCTCTATACCCTCAATACCCTCCACCTGCTTTTCTTTGGTGTTGCCGTTTTTGTCCTTGCTGGTTTTGATGATGCGGTACACCTCACGCCCAGCCTGCCAGCCATTATCCGAAATCACATACACATCGTCCTGCATCAACTCGTTCCAATAGCTCATTAAGTGTTGATAGGCATCATACTTATCAATCAGCTTCAGGTTGCTGAACGTAGTCAACAGGTCTTCGGAAATCTGGTGAATGAGTTGTTTGGGTTTTACGCCTTCCTTCAGGGCTTTTAGCACCGGTACGGTTCTGCCTTTCCATGCATCGTACACCTCAAATACTTTTTTGCTGTAGCCGGTAAATTCAGGGTGCTCAAAAATGGTGTTTTTGATTTGGGTCTTTTCGATGTTTAGCAGACTGTAGCCTTGCCGCTGGTGGGGAGCAAACAGCACGCTGTGCAAAGAAGGATATACCTGCCAGTAATTATTCAGCGCCTCAATATCTGCATTGGGAATGCCACCCTTCAGGTGGGCTTCAATATCCTGAATGTCTTCCGGCTCCTGGCTGTCGATGTAGCGGGGAATGTTCAGGTTGTACTCCTTTTCTTCAATTTCGGTAATGGGTACAATACGGCTGTATTTGTCCACTTCATCCTGCTTATTGAACGTGTCCACAATCTTGTGGATGTCCTGATCCCGAAGGCGATTCTTGGGGCCGTCTTTCATATAGCCCTTGCTGGCATCCATCATAAAGATGGCCTTGCGGTTATCCGCATTCTCTTTATCAATGATGATGAGACAAGCCGGAATACCTGTACCGTAAAACAAGTTGGCAGGCAAACCAATAATGCCCTTGATATAACCCCGTTTAATCAAGTTCTTTCTTATCTCCGCTTCTGCATTACCACGGAACAATACGCCATGCGGAAGGATAACGGCTGCCTTTCCTTTGCTCTTGAGAGATCGGATAATATGAAGTAGAAAAGCATAGTCGCCATTCTTTGCAGGTGGAATACCAAAGCCTTTGAAACGACCATAGTCACGACCATTGGCAGGTATTTCAGCGGTGGCATCTCCATCGGTATCATACACGCCATTGCTCCAACTTTTCAGCGAGAAAGGCGGATTGGCTACCACAAAGTCAAACTGTTTTAGTCCTCCATTGTCATCGGTGAATTGCGGATCACTTAGGGTACTGTTGCCGGTACATTTAATCAAAGCTGTGGGGCAATCGTGCAGTACCATGTTCATTCGTGCAAGACCTGCCGTGGCACTTTCTTTTTCCTGTCCGTAAATAGTAATTTTTCTTTCCGCTTCATCAGCCACTTTCAGCAACAAAGAACCCGAACCACAAGTCGGGTCATAAATAGTGGTATTGGCATTGGTACTTTGGCTGTTGATGCCAATGATCTTTGCCATGATACGGCTTACTTCTGACGGGGTGTAGAACTGCCCCTTACTCTTGCCGCTTTCGGTAGCAAAGTTCCGCATCAGGTATTCGTAGGCATCGCCCAAGATATCATCACCCTCTGCTTTGTTCTTGCTGAAATTCAGTTCCGGTTTTTCAAAGATGGCAATGAGCTTGGTGAGCCGTTTTACCTTTTCATCACCCGTACCCAGTTTTTCAGGGTTGTCAAAATCCACCTTGATGGAGCCCAGCGATTTATTAGCCTGTTCAATGGGACCAATGATTTTCTTGTTGATGTCATCACCAATGGTGTCTTTACCCTTCAAGGCTACCATATCTTTGAAGCTGGCACCTTCAGGCACCGTAATAGGTGCATAGGGCACACCGGCATACTTATCACTGATGTATTTGATGAAGAGCATGATGAGTACATAATCCTTGTACTCGCTGGCATCCATACCGCCCCGCAGCTCATCGCACATTTCCCAGAGGGAAGAATAGAGTTCAGATTTCTTAATCGCCATTATTTCTTTTTGCGTTTTGACTTGTTTAATAATTCATCATGGGCCACTTCCATTGCTTTGATGGCTAACGGTTCATCTTTGATAACATTATAAAGCTTACCAATAATCTATATGAATCAGCAATCCCCCATCAGCCTTAAGTATTCAAGCCCCCAAACCCTCCTACCACCAGTACAACTGTTGATAATCTCATCACAGGCACTTTCTATCATAAACTGCTTTCCTACAATAGCTTAACTGCCAGGAAACTATTGCCAAATATAACTAAACAATGTAAAGTCTCCGCCCTCTTGCACTGAAGGTTTGCCCGAAATGCTGCTGGTATGCGGTTGTAGGGCTTGCCGGCATGAAAAGTAAAGCTATTACCTTACTTTATTTGGATATTAGTTAAGCTATCACTTGACCAAATTGCTCATGTATGCTTCACCGATATTTTGTATTGGGTGTTGCAGGAATAAATCTAACACCGGCGGTTTCTGTCTGCTTCGGGATACCGGCACGGAGCAGGTGCAAGGCATAAGCATTTACTCTCTAAGTCAACAGGTAGCTTACCCAATCTTCCACACTTTTGTATGACTTTGAATCTTCCAGGAGAGTAATTTCTTGCGATAGGTAGTGAAAAGTGCTACTTTTTGCAAATGTATTCTCTTGTAAATCATTTGCTCTATGTAATAAAATTCTTACTATTCTAACCCGGTGTAAGCAGTTCCCTATTTCCCGATACAAAACTTCCCGAATATCGTTCCCAGGATGTCGCGGTCTATTTCTACTCGGCCCGTGATTTCACCGAGATAATGCAATGCGCGGCGAATGTCGATGGTGAGTAAATCGCCACTGATCTTTTTTTCGATACCTGCCTGCACCGCCGACAAACTTTCTTCTATCTTCTTCAGCGATTCAATGTGACGCGCGTTGGTTACAATGCTTGCCTCCGATTGTATTTTTTTACCTACAGCCTTTTCATATATCCGCTGTTTCAATGCCTCA
>ENA-UOUJ01001252-UOUJ01001252.1-activated-sludge-metagenome-genome-assembly--contig:-NODE-1252-length-13922-cov-3.453090_pt1 | contig 13922 bp, 10 predicted proteins | sample MGYA00249839_ERZ747224 | MGnify/ENA primary metagenome ERZ747224 (study PRJEB28782, sample SAMN03220277) | activated sludge metagenome | biome: wastewater; feature: sewage sludge; material... | reverse complement strand
GCTCACGCAGTACGAGTTCCTCCTCTACGTGAAGAAGAAGTACGAGCTGTATAGCAGCCTGGGACCCACCCGCAGGCATTGAGCGGTGCGGGGAATGGCGATGGAGATGCTCCCCCTCTGGACCGGTGTCGCCACCTGGTCCCGCCGGGCGGTGCTGATGTTCTGCCTCTCGCTCGGTCATGCGGCGACCGCACAGCCCGATACCCTGCGCCTGCAGGTGACCCTGGACGAAGTGGTGATCAGCGCCCAGGCACAGGGCTTCGATGTGGAGGCCTTCATCCGGCAGGTGCAGGAGGATACCACGTTCCACAAGGCCTTCCTGAACACCCGCTTCCACCAGAACAGGGTGCGCAGCGGGCTCCGCGTCCACAACAAGGGGCAGAAGGAGACGGCTTCGCTGCAACGGACGGCCCGGCTGCTTCGCCTGGGGCAGCAGGCCGTGATGGAGATGGACAGCTCGGTTGAGCGTGGAAGGTTGCGCGACCGCAAGGGTGAGCACCGCTACCTCACCGTGGAGATGTACGACGATGTCTTCTTCCCGCAGGGCGTGTTCCAAGCCAACAACACGGTGGCCGCGCGCCGCCTGGAGGTGGACCGCGGCAGCCGCTTCGAGAAGTACAAGAGCGAGCTGAAGAAGTTCATGTTCGATCCCGGTACGGAGATCGCCAGTGTGCCGTTCATCGGGCACAAGCTGGCCCTCTTTAGCCCGGAGATGGCGCGCTTCTATCAGTTCCGGGTCTGGAGCGATGAGCGCAGTGGGCGGCCGTGCTGGGTGTTCAGTGCGGATGCGCACCCCGAGTTCCGGGATGGTCGTACGGTGATCAAGACGATGGACACCTGGTTCGACCAGGGCTCGGGAGTGGTGTTGGCGCGCGAGTACCGCATTGCGAACAGCTCGGTGTTCCTGGACTTCGACATCACCATCCGGGTGCAGAACACGGTGGTGAATGGCGAACCCGTGCCGGTGCGTGTGGATTATGACGGGAACTGGGACATCCCCTTCCGTGGACGGGAGATCGTGCGGTTCTGGTTAATGTATGACGATTGGCAGGTGGTGCGGTGAGCCCTGGAACGGGAGGACCCGGCGATCCGCGTGGAAGGCCGGGTCCCGAAAGGGGGAGAACGATGTTGCTCCGGTACGTCCTCCAACCCCTGATTCAACCGTTCAGGTGATGGTGCATGATGAACAGGGCGCTGAAGGCGACCAGTAAGGCGAGCCACCACAGGAGGTTCCGCAGTCTTGATCGTTCGCTCGCTTCAGGCATGGTCCATTGACTTGTGCGCGAGCACTCCACTGAACACCGTGCCGTGCAGGTGGATCGAAGCAACTCGTTGGTGATTGATAACACATCCTTCGGAAGGTTACCACCGGCTATCTTTCCATCGCCCATGTCCTCCCCCCTGCAGGTCCCTGCCGAGGCCGCCCACGCCTGGTACTGCGCGCTCTACAAGGAGCATCGCGGGGCCTTCGTGCGCTGGGCCTGCCAGCAGTACCACGTGCGGGAGGAGGAGGCGACCGATGCCTTCCAGGAGGCGGTGATCATCTTGTACCGGAAGGCGCAGGGCAATGGGCTGGCCGATGTGCAATGCGGGCTGCGCACCTACCTGTTCGCGGTGGGGCGGAACCAGTTGCTGACGCGTCTGCGGGTGCTGCGCCGGAGGGAGGACCTCGACGAGGAGTTCCATGGTATCCCGGACGAGGCCTTGGCTACCAAAGGCATGGACGAGCAGGAGAAGGAGGCCACGGCGGAGCTTGTCCGGCAACGGTTGGCCGAGCTGAAACCCGACGACCGCCGGGTGTTGGAGTTGTACTATCTTGAAGGAAGGGACATGGATGCCGTGGCCGAGGCCATGGGTTTGAAGAACCGGAACGTGGCCAAGAAGAAGAAGCACTTCGCCCTGCAACGTTTGATCCACCTGGTCCGCTCGGCCAGCATGCTGCTCCTGTGATGGAAGGCCACGAAATGGACCCGCGTCTGGAAAGGACCATCCGCTACGTGGAGGGCGATCTGTCCCCTGCGGAGCGCGAGGATGTTGAGCAGCAGCTGCTGCACGACGAACAGCTTCGGGAGGAATTGGCGGCCGTACGCAGCACCCTGGGTGCCCTGCGTCATTTGGGGGAGGAACGCCTGCGTGAGCAGCTGCGCCGGATGGACGGTACCCCGAGCGCGAAAGGAGGTGGAAGTGGAAGAGGGGTGTGGTGGGCGGCTGCGGCCGTACTGCTCCTGGTGGCGGGCTGGTGGGGTTGGTCCACCCTGCATGCGGACGAACGGCTGGCGGAGGACTTTGCCTTCCAGGAGCCGGGGTTGCCCGTGCTCATGGGACCTGCGCAGTTGCGGATGGATGCCATCATGAACGCGTACAAGCAGGATGACATGACCACAACGGCGCGCTTGGTCCAGGAGGCCCTCGCCGGTTCACCCGCGAACGACACGCTGCTCTATTTCCAGGCCGTGGTCACTGAACGGGTCGGGGACCATCGGTCGGCAACCGAACAGTTCAGGGTCGTGCCCGCCAATTCGGTGTTCGCCGACAGGGCCGCCTATCAGCTTGCGTTGATGCACTTGCGCAGCGGGGACAGGGTACAGGCCAAAGCGCTGTTGGAGCAGCTGGGTCAGTCCAGTGATGCCCCTGTCGCGGACCGGGCCGTCCGCTTGCTCGAGCGCCTGTAAAGGACGATCCCCAGCAAGGCGAGCGATAGCGCGGCGATGTAGCCCCAGGGCCACCGTCCTGTCGCAGGCTCCAGTACCACCTCGCTTCCTGCATGGACGATCCCCGCCCAATGGAAAGGGTGTGCGAGACCGTCGTGCTGATGGGCTTCCATATAGCGGACCTTGGCCTGCTGAAGTGCCGTGCTCAGCGGAAGGCCATCGTTCAACCCTTCATACATCAGTTCGAGCACCTCGCTCGTGGCCCTGTCATCCACAGGCCAAAGAGTGTGCACCACCGCCGAGGCGCCGGCATCCAGGATGGCGTTCCCCATGCTGATCACCCCCGAGCCGATGTAGACAGGTCCATCGCCGCCGGAGCAGGTGCTGAGCACCACCAGTTGCCGCTGCACCTGTGCGGCTTGCAGGTCCGCGGTGGTGAAGGGGTCGTCGTTCAGGACCAGGTAGGGCAGGGCATCCGGTAGGTCCGGGGCATGGGCATGCGTGGCGATATGCAGGAGGCCGGGGCAGCGGAGCAGGCTGTCCAACACCAAGCGCCCCACACGATCGTGATGGTCCAGCTCCGGCAGCCATTGGCCCAGTCGTTCCACCAGCCGTGATGCGAACGGCAGTGCGGCGAGCGTATCGGTGGAGACCAGCGCGGCTGCCGCACGTGCGCGGGGGACCTTCCGCAGGTCAGCCAGCGCTTGCTGCAGGTTGGATGCATGGCGGATGGTGTGGGTGGAGCCCAGATAGGACAACGTGGACCAGTTGTTCCCGGTCGGTGAGGTGCAGAGCACATCGAAGGGCAGGTGGGCGATATGGCCGTCCGGAATGATGATCAATTCCTTTTCCCTGCGGCCTTCCAGGATGGGTGCGAGCAGCGCCTGGTAGTAGGCATGGGTGCTGGAGGCGAAGGCAGCCGGCCCTTCGTTGAAACTCGCCACATTGAACTTGTTGGGCCTCCCGTAGCCGCGCCAGAGCTCTCCAGGAAGTTCGGGCAGCTCGATCACTTCAACGCCTTCCTCGGAAATGATGTGCGCCAGGAACTTCCAGCCCAGATGGTAGCTGATGATGAGGGTGCCTGCTTGCGTACATGGTGGATCGGACACACGGGAAGCGGCCATCAGCAATGGCGCTGGACCTCCCTTCTGCATCCGCGCCCGTTGGTCCACGATGTTCTTGTGGCGTTCGCTGGCCAGCAGCGAGGCCACGGCATCCTGCGGGTCCTTGTTGAGCCAGTAGCGTTCGGCGAGCATCACGCTCCTGTTCTTGAACAGGAAATGTCCGTACGACCCCACCACCTTGTGGAAGGCCGCGCTCCGGTATTCGCGCAACATGGCATCCCAGTAGGGAAGAGCGGCATCACTGGTGCGGATCGCCTGGTGCAGGTATTCCTCCCGCCCGGTGGTCGCGTACAATTTCAAGAGGTCCTCCCCGCGGTAGTGCATCAGTTCCAAGGCCTGTGCGCGGTTCGGCTGACGCTCCACGAATTGCACCGGATCGGTCACCGGAACGGAACCGCCGCATCGCGCCAGATGCAGCAGGGCTTGGTCGAATTCGCGGATGACCTGTGGCAGGCTGTCCAGATCGTAGGCGTACCCATAGAGCAGCCCGAGCGTGAAGTGATCCATCATCGAGGCCTCCGAAGGAAGGAGCCCCGTGCGCTTCAACAGGGACAGGGATCGGCCGTAGTGGTACCGGGCCTGCTGCACCACATCCCGGAGCCGCGCTGGATCGGACCGGACCAGGTTCGCCAGGTCGGTGTAGGTGTTCCCGATATCGTGGTGGAGTTGGGCCATCCAGACCGTATCACGGTACGTGGTGGCCAGTTGCAGTGCTTCATGGAACAGCGCACGCGATCGGACCAGGTAGGGATCCAGTCCGAGACTGTGGACCCAGTTCCTCACCTTGTACGCATAGGCATGTTCGCGCAGGATGGTGCAGCGCTCGTGTGGGGTGATCCCCGTCGAACTGACCGACAAGCGTTCCATCGCGGAATCGGCCATCACCAGCGCCTCCCGCTGATGTTCGAGCTGGGATGCGGCCATGTAGCTGTGGTAGCGCGCGCGGTAGGCATAGCCCACACCGGCTTCCGGGGAGCGGTCACCGAAGTACCGTACACGCAGGTCGAAAGCGCGTTCCCACCACTGGAAGGCCTCATCGATGTCGTAGAGCCGGTGGTATTGTTCCCCCAAGGTTTCCATGATACGGGCCCGCTGCATTACATCTGACGTCAGACCAGGCTCCTGGAGCGCCTGTTCCAACCGCGCGATAACACCACGGGCATCACCCCGCAGCATGGCGCGTCGTTCCTGCTCCAGGTCCACCTGGGCCGCGCACGGTGACCATGCGAACAGCAGGAGGATGAGGAACAGGCTGCCGGGCCGGAAGGGCATGGTGCGAAGTTGATCAAGGCCGGCCGACCGATCGGATCATCTGGTCCGTGTTGATCAGGTTGGTCTATAGATGATAGCTATATGGCAATAGGTTGCGATAAACAGTAGCGGGGTAGCTTTGCACCGTCCAATCAAAACGGATCGACCCATGGCACACGAACATCATCAGGGCGCCCCGCTTGAGGGCGTCACCCCACAGTCCACCGGCAAGTGCCCCGTGATGCACGGCGCCCAGGCCCTGCCCGTGGCCGGTCGCGGCCGGCGCAACAAGGACTGGTGGCCCGAGCAGCTCGACCTGAGCATCCTGCACCAGCACCAGCCGGTGTCCAACCCCATGGACCCGGACTTCAACTACCGCGAGGCCTTCTCGAAGCTCGACCTGAAGGCAGTGAAGGCCGACCTCACCAAGCTGATGACCGACTCGCAGGAGTGGTGGCCGGCCGACTGGGGCCACTACGGCGGCCTCATGATCCGCATGGCCTGGCACGCGGCAGGCACCTACCGCACCGCCGATGGCCGCGGTGGCGCCGGCAACGGCAACCAGCGCTTCGCCCCGCTGAACAGCTGGCCCGACAACGGCAACCTGGACAAGGCGCGTCGTCTGCTGTGGCCCATCAAGCAGAAGTACGGCAACAGCATCAGCTGGGCCGACCTCTTCGTGCTGGCCGGCAACGTGGCCATGGAGAGCATGGGCTTCAAGACCTTCGGCTTCGGCGGTGGTCGCGAGGACATCTATGCGCCTGAGGAGGACATCTACTGGGGCAGCGAGGGCGAATGGCTCGCCACCAGCGACAAGCCCAACAGCCGTTACAGTGGTGAGCGCCAGTTGGAAGCTCCGCTGGCCGCTGTGCAGATGGGCCTGATCTACGTGAACCCGCAGGGCCCGGACGGCAACCCCGATCCGGTGGCCAGCGGCCGTGATGTGCGCGAGACCTTCAAGCGCATGGCGATGAACGACGAGGAGACCGTGGCGCTCACCGCCGGTGGCCACACCTTCGGCAAGATGCACGGCGCTGCTCCTGATTCCCACGTGGGCCCCGCCCCCGAAGGCGCACCCATCGAGGAGCAGGGCTTCGGCTGGAAGAACAGCTTCGGCAGCGGCAAGGGCAAGGACACCATCACCAGCGGCCTGGAGGGCGCTTGGAAGCCGAACCCCACCAAGTGGGACAATGGCTAATTCGACGTGCTCTTCGGCTATGAGTGGGAACTGGTGAAGAGCCCCGCTGGTGGCTGGCAGTGGCTGGCCAAGGACGTGAAGCCCGAGCACATGATCCCGGATGCGCACGACCCCAACGTGAAGCACCGCCCCGCGATGACCACGGCGGACCTCTCGCTGCGCTTCGACCCGATCTACGAGCCGATCAGCCGCCGCTTCCACAAGGATCCCCAAGCCTTCGCCGACGCCTTCGCCCGCGCCTGGTTCAAGCTCACGCACCGCGACATGGGCCCCAAGAGCCTCTACCTCGGTCCCGAAGTGCCGAAGGAGGACCTCATCTGGCAGGATCCCGTTCCCGCCGGCACCAAGCTGGCCGACAGCGATGTGGCAGCCCTTAAGGGTAGCATCCTCGCCAGCGGTCTCAGCGTGAGCGAGCTGGTGGCCACGGCCTGGGCCAGCGCCTCCACCTTCCGCGGTAGCGACAAGCGCGGTGGTGCCAACGGTGCCCGTGTGCGCCTCGCTCCCCAGAAGTTCTGGGCGGTGAACGATCCCGCGCAGCTCGGCAAAGTGCTCGGCACGCTGGAGAAGATCCAGGCCGAGTTCAAGGCCAGCGGCAAGCAGGTGTCCATCGCCGACCTCATCGTGCTCGGTGGTTGCGCCGCCGTGGAGAAGGCCGCCAAGGATGCGGGATTCAACATCACCGTACCCTTCAGCAGCGGCCGCGGCGATGCCAGCCAGGAGCAGACCGATGTGGAGAGCTTCGCCGTGATGGAGCCCCATGCGGACGGCTTCCGCAACTACCAGAAGAAGGCCTACAGCGTGCCGGCCGAGGAGATGCTCGTGGACCGTGCGCAACTGCTCACCCTGAGCGCGCCGGAGATGACGGTGCTCGTGGGCGGTCTGCGCGTGCTGGGCGCCAACACCGGCGGCAGCAAGCACGGCGTGTTCACCGAGCGCGTGGGACAGCTCACCAACGACTTCTTCGTGAACCTGCTGGACATGCGCCATGCCTGGGCCCCGAAGGCCGGAGAGGAAGGCATCTACGGCAGCCACGACCGCAAGAACGGCGAACGCAAGTGGACCGGCACGCGTGTGGACCTCGTGTTCGGCAGCAATTCGCAACTGCGTGCCATCGCCGAGGTGTACGCCCAGAACGATGCGAAGGAGAAGTTCGTGAAGGACTTCGTGAAGGCCTGGGTGAAGGTGATGGAGCTCGACCGCTTCGACCTGAAAAAGTGACCTCCATTGATGCACGCACGATGTTCACATAAGAACTGAACTGCACGGAACGAATCAGCCCCCGGAGCGATCCGGGGGCTGATCCATTTACGACGTGCGCGTTCTGTTCTACCGCACCTGCACCGTCGCGGTCACCGATCTTTCGCGTCTGCCCTTGGGGTCGCTGCCGGTGATCAGGACCCGCTGTACCACGGACAGGGGCCAGCCGGTGGCCTCCTCCAGCACGATGACCATCGAGTTGGTGACCTCGAAATCGAGCTCGGCGATCTCACGCTCCTGACGTTGCAGAGTGCTGTCCGCAGCACCGAACGAGCTGCCCATCTTGCGCATCATGTCCGTCATCATCGCCTTGAATCCGCTGAGGTCCAGCAGCACCGTGCTATGGATGTCGCTGCGGCCACCGCTACCGTCAGGGTCATGTAGCCAGGTCAGCGTAGTCTGGCTCACACTATCGCGCGGGTTGAAGGGATTCGGCGCCGTTTCCACCATGCGCAGCGTGTCGCCCTGCACGAAGTCCTTGCCAAATGGGAAGAGCAGGTAGTTGATCTCCGTGGACATGTATGCTTCAATGTTCTCCTTGCTCTCGAAGGCTGCCTGGATGGGGGCGAGGACCAGCGAGAGGAGGGGGGCCAGGTCGGGGTCCTTTTTCTTGACCGTGGTAGTGATGGCCTTGATGCCCTTGTCCATGAAAGCCTTTGCTTCCTTCCAGTTGGTCAGATCCGCCTCGCCGGTGACCTTGTCCACCCTGTACTCAAGCACGAGGTCCTGGTAGGCCTTCAGTTCTTCATCGATCCGGTCATGGAACTCGGCGGCCATGCGCATCGCCACGTTCGCATAACGCATCTCCAGCAAGTAGCTGTCGGCATCCTCGCTCAGCACCTTGTAGTGGGTGTCTATACTGAACGTGGTATCCTCCTCCACTTCGCCGTACTTCATGTCCACCTCGTGGCGGGTGGTGGTGGCGGTGCGCTTGTCGCCCACCTGCCAGTGGGGGGCGAAACGGGTGCTGGGTTGTGCACGTGCTGTTGATGAGCACAACACCAAGGCGAAAGCTGGTAGCAGTAAATTACGCATGGGGAAAAGGGGGGGCAGCCTGTGGGGACCGATGCAGGGCTCCTGATTCACAGAGCTGCTTATGGCGAAGGTAGACAAGGCATTGTGGAACGTCGTAAAGGCCTGGGTGAAGGTGATGGAGCTGGACCGCTTCGACCTGAAGAAGTAAGTATCAACTGAACCTGCGAGCGAGGAGGGCGGCCCGGAAGGGCCGCCTTCTTCATTTCACGCTTGTTTTGTCCTTCGCATGGACATCCTGATCCGTTCGTTCATCACGCCTCTCGGCGAACTGTTGCTGGGCTCGTACCACGGAGCCCTGTGCTTGTGCGACTGGAAGGAGCGTCGGTCGCGTGATGCCGTGGATCGTAGGTTACAGCGCGGGATCGGCGTGCGTTACAAGGCGGGAACATCTCCCGTGATCGAGCAGGCCATGGACCAGCTGAGCGCTTATTTCGCGGGTGGTCATCGGCCATTGGATGTCCCGCTGCACATGGTGGGCACGGAGTTCCAACGCCGGGTCTGGGAAGCCTTGCGCGGCATTCCTTACGGTGCAACGGTCAGTTATGCAGAACTCAGCGACCAGGTGGCCGATCGTACAGCGATCCGAGCTGTTGCTGCAGCGAATGGGGCCAATGCGTTGTCCATTTTCATTCCATGTCATCGGGTTCTGGGAAGCGATGGTGACCTGGTAGGCTATGCTGGGGGAGTCAAGGCCAAGCGCTTCCTGTTGGAACTGGAAGGTGCCCTGATGCGGAGCGCACCGGGGTTGTTCGATGGACCGGGACCGATGTGAAATGCACAAGGCCTCCCGCAATAGTGCGGAAGGCCTTGCTATTCCTTGGGTTGGTCAGCGCGTTCAGTGCTTGCCCTGTGCGGCCAGCCAACGCTCGGCGGTCACGGCCTGGCGGTACACCTTGTCTGCGCAGTCACCGGCCACGAACACGCCGGGTACCTTGGTGCTGGTGCGGTCCGGGTCGTGCTTCAGGTAGCCGGCCTCATCCATATCGAGCCAGCCCTTGAAGATGTCCGTGGCGGGCTTGTGACCGATCGCCACGAAGAGGCCGGTGACATCCAGTTTGCGCTCCTCGCCGGTCTTGTTGTTCACGGCGAGAATGCCCTCCACGGCGTGTTCGCCCAGCACGTCCTTCACTTCGGTGTTGAAGAGCACCTCGATGTTGGGTGTGTTCTCCACGCGGTGCACCATGGCCTTGGAGGCGCGGAACTTGTCGCTGCGCACCAGCATGTACACCTTGGGGCAGAGCTTGGCCAGGTAGGTGGCCTCCTCGGCGGCGGTATCGCCTGCGCCTACGAGCACCACGTTCTGTCCGCGGTAGAAGAAGCCGTCGCACACGGCGCAGGCCGTTACCCCGCCGCCGATGTCGCGCAGACGGATCTCATTGGGCAGGCCCAGCCACTTGGCGCTGGCACCGGTGCTGATGATCACCGTGTCGGCATGGATCTCCTCCTTCTCATCCACCCACACCTTGTGCACAGGCCCGCTGAAGTCAACCTTGGTCACCCAGCCGTTGCGGATGCGGGTGTCGAAGCGCAGTGCCTGCTGCTTCAGGTCCTCCATCATATCGGGGCCGGTGCGGCCCTTGGGGTAGCCGGGGTAGTTGTCCACCTCCGTGGTCTGGGTGAGCTGACCGCCGGGCAGCGGGCCCTCGATCATCAGGGGCTTCAGGTCTGCGCGTGCAGCGTAGATGGCAGCGGAGTATCCGGCGGGGCCCGATCCGATGATCAGGCATTTGACGTGTTCAGGTGTCGAGCTCATGGAAGATGAAGGGCGAAGGCCCGTTGAGGGTTCGGATAAGAGCCGCAAAGGTATTCGGCGTTGCGGGTGTCGCTGGTGATGGTGATCACAGCACCTGCGGACGCGCTGGTCGCAAGGTCGTGCTTCACGGGGTGCATACCACCACGTGTTCACGGATCCCCCAGCCGCTCCACACGCCCAGCCCCCCGTTCACGTTGCTGATCACGTTGGCCGGGTTGCTGAACACATCGCCCGCCGAGGCCACGTTGTTCTGGAAGGAATTGTAGAACAGGTAGGAGGCCCGGTCGATACTGGCCAGCTTCACCACCACGGTATCGCCCCGCTTGAAGTAGCCGCGCTCCTCGTTCTCGTCATCATCCGCATCACTGAAGGGTGTGGAGCCCCGGTTGAAGTTGAAGTCGAAGACGAGCCCGTTGACGTAGCGGTCCTCGAACACGGAGAAGAAGGGGGCCACGAAGTTCCGGTCCTTGGGCTGTCCGTCCGTGCCCAGGTTCGTGCGTCGGGCCAGCCAGCGGTAGTGGTTGCCCATGGTGTCGGGGTCCGAGAGCCGTGCCCAGATGAAGCCCAGGCTGTCGTCGTTCGGCTGTTGCAGGGCCAGTCTGAACCAGAGCGAATCGAGCTCCACGGCATGGGGGATGGTGGTCGTGGCGTTCAGTGAGCGGCCATCCGCCTGCACATCGAGCCGGTAGGTGAGGCCTTCCACGCCCACGAGGCTGTTATCCAATTTGGTCCATACACAGATGTTGGCCTGACGGAGCAGGTCCGGGTCGATACCCAGCAGGGCGCCGGCCTCATCGATGAGGGAATCGGGGATCAGCTCGCTGCAGACCCGGTCCAGCGCGTGGGTGGTGATGCCGTCGTTCACGGTGACGATGGCCTCGCTGACAAAGGTCGCCGCGATGGAGTTGATGTCCGTTGGATCGAAATAGCCCTGCGTGCGGCTCAACAACACAAAGGGTGCACGCCCGGTCTCGATGGTGCCTTCCACCACGATGCGGGGCTCGGTGCGCGGCAGGTCCACGGTGATCTCCTTCTCGCAGGCGGTGAGCAGTGCGCCTGCCGCGATGAGCATGAGGTTGATGGTGGGCTTCATGCGTCAGAATTGGAAGTTCCAGGTGACCGAGGGAAGGATCGAGAAGAGGGAGACCTGCTTGGCCACCACTTGAAAGCTCGCGTTGCCGGGGTTCCCTTGCGCATCGAAATAGATGAAGTAGGGGTTGGCCCGGTTGTAGGCGTTGTACACGGCGAAGGTCCAGCTGCTCTTCCAACGGCGCGCCACCTCCTCGGTCTCCCCGGTCACCTTGTCGGTGCGCAGGCGCGTCCGCTTGTTGTGCAGGGTGGCGGCCAGGTCGAGCCGGTGATAGGGCACCATGCGGTAGCCGTTCCGTTCGGTGTACTCGCTCACGACGCGGCCTTCGATGAAGTAGCGGTTCACGGGCAGGGTCACGGCCTGGCCGGTGGCATAGATGAAGGTGGCACCGAAGGTCCAGCGGCCACCGGGTTCATAAGCGAGCACCACACTGACGTCGTTCCGGCGGTCCCAGCGACTGGGGAACTCGCGGCCCTGGTTGATGTAGTCGAACTGGCGCATGGTGCGGCTCCAGGTGTAGCCCACCCAGCCGTTCACCTTGCCCGTGCGTTTCTTGATGAACAGTTCAGCCCCGTAGCTGTAGCCCTCGCCGAACACGAGCTGGGAGTCGTAGTTGGTGTTGGCGTTGTTCTGGGGTTCGGCCCCTTCGGCGTATTCGATCAGGTTGTCGAAGTCCTTGTAGTACACCTCCAGGCTGGTCTCCACCACACCATCCAGCAGGTCGCGGAAATAGCCGGCCGCATACTGGGTGCCGATCTGGGGGCGCACATTGGTGCTGCTGGGCACCCACACGTCGGTGGGGAGCGGGGTGCTGCCAAAGCTGGCGAGGTGCACGTATTGCTGGCCCCGGTTGTAGGAAGCCTTCACACTACCCTTACGGAGGCGGTACCTCATGGAAAGACGGGGTTCCAAGGCGGCGTACGATGCGATGGTGCTGCCCTGGCCGAATTCCTCGGTGCCGGTGGAACGACCCTCTTCGTCCATCAGGTACAGGGTGTAGGGCCCCACATGGGCGAACGTGGACAGGCGTAGCCCCGCATTGATCCGCAGGTCATCCGTCACATCGAACTCGTCCATGGCGTAGAGCGCGGTCTCATGCGCACGCAGCAGGGGCGGGGTGTCGATGTTGAAGTCGGTGTCACCGCTGCTCACCTTCACGGTGCTGGTGGTGTAGATGTGGTAGGTGTACTGGCCGCCGTACTTCAGCCGGTGCCGCGCGCTGGGGTAATGGCCCAGGTCCACCTTGAGGCCGTAGTCCTTGATGCCGCTGAAGAGCTCGAAGTTGAACTGGTCCTGGTCGGCCTGAAAGGCGAATGAGTAGTCGCTGAAGGTGGCTGTGGCGTTCATGAACAACTTGGGACCGAACACGTGGTTCCAGCGCGCGGAGAGGGTGGCATTCCCCCACGGGATGCGGAAGTCGGGGTCGCCCTCCTGGGTGCCGGCAAAGGCGAATACATCCCGGCCGAAGTAGCCGCTCAGGAAGATACGGTCCTTGTCACTGATGCGGTAGTTGGCCTTGGCATTGAGGTCGTAGAAATAGTAACCACTGCCGGAGAACGCGCTCTCCGGGTTGATGAAGGGCTTGGTGACCACATCGATGTAGGTGCGGCGGCCACTGATGATGAAGGAGCTTCGGTCCTTGACGATCGGGCCTTCGAGCGTGAGGCGCGAGGAGATGAGACCAATGCCTCCCTGACCATGGAAGGTCTTGTCGTTCCCATCCTTCATGGTGATGTCCAGCACCGAGGAGATGCGCCCCCCATAGTTCGCCGGCATGCCGCCCTTGATGAGCTCGATGTTCTTCACCGCGTCGGCATTGAACACGCTGAAGAAGCCGAAGAGGTGGCTCGCATTGTACACCGTGGCCTCGTCCAGCAGGATGAGGTTCTGGTCGGGCCCTCCGCCCCGCACGTAGAAGCCGCTGTTGCCTTCGCCATTGCTTGCCACGCCTGGCAGGAACTGAATGGTCTTGAGGATGTCCACCTCACCGAGCAGGGCGGGCAGGGTGTTCAGTTTCTGCACATCGAGCTCCACGGTGCCCATCTGGGTGCCTTCGGTGTTGTTCTGCTTGCGTTCCTCCACCACCTCGAACTCCTTGGCGATGATGGCCTTGGGCTGGGCCTCGATGTTCAGCTTCTGGTCGGCGTTCACCGTCACGGTGCGGGTCCATTCCTCATAACCGATGTAGCTCATGACAATGGTCCAAGTGCCTGGCTCGAGGTTCAGGACGTAGTAGCCATAGACGTTGGTCGCAGCCCCGCGCATGGTCTCCTTCACGTAGACGTTGGCACCGATCAGCGCTTCACCGCTGGTGGCATCCTTGACATAGCCGCTTATGGTGACGGACCGCTGCGCCACGGCCATGGACGCGAACAGCAGCAAGGGAAGAAGGAGGAGGCGCAGGGGCATTCGCGAAGAAATGGGGCGCAAAACTACCGCCCTGATGGGGCCGGATACGAACCGTTCATGGATGCGTTCAGTCGTTGCTGGACGGCTATGCACAGGTGTTCTGTGGAAAAGTGAGGCAACCTTCATGTAGTCTTCATGAACAAACGAGGAGCGC
>ENA-UOUJ01001251-UOUJ01001251.1-activated-sludge-metagenome-genome-assembly--contig:-NODE-1251-length-13925-cov-8.432733_pt1 | contig 13925 bp, 14 predicted proteins | sample MGYA00249839_ERZ747224 | MGnify/ENA primary metagenome ERZ747224 (study PRJEB28782, sample SAMN03220277) | activated sludge metagenome | biome: wastewater; feature: sewage sludge; material... | reverse complement strand
CATGCGCACCTGCTCGGCGGCCGGGGGCTCGGGCGGATGCTGCCGGGCTGAGCGCCGCCGGCCGCGCCTTGCCGGGGCCGCCCGGCTCGCCTACATCGGGGCGATGAAAAACCCGCTCGATCTCTTCCGCGCGCCCTTCCGCGGGCGCGATCACGTCACGGTGCTGCGGCTCGAGGGCGTGATCGGCGCCGGGCCGCGCTTCGGGACGCCGGCGCTGACCGATGCCGGGCTCGCGCCGCTGATCGAGGCGGCCTTCCGGCGGCGCAGGCCGAAGGCGGTGGCGCTAGCAATCAACTCGCCGGGGGGCAGCGCCGCGCAGTCGAGCCTGATCGCCGCCCGGATCCGCCGGCTGGCGGACGAGAAGGGGCTGCCGGTGCATGCCTTCGTCGAGGACGTCGCCGCCTCGGGCGGCTACTGGCTGGCGACGGCGGCGGACCGGATCCATCTCGATCCGAACAGTATCGTGGGCTCGATCGGGGTGATCTCGGCTTCCTTCGGCTTCCCGGATTTCATCGCCCGGCACGGCATCGAGCGGCGGGTGCATACGGCGGGGGCGGACAAGAGCCTGCTCGACCCGTTCCGGCCGGAGCGGGCGGAGGACGTGGAGCGGCTGAAGCGGCTGCAGGCGCAGATCCACGACAACTTCATCGCGCAGGTGAAGTCGCGCCGGGGCGAGCGGCTCGCGAGCGGCGACCTCTTCACCGGGGAGTTCTGGGTCGGGCAGAAGGGAGTCGAGCTCGGGCTCGCCGACGGCATCGGCCATCTCGTGCCGACGATGCAGCGGCTCTACGGCGACAAGGTGCGCTTTTCGGTCATCGCGCCCCGGCGGCCACTCTTCCGGCGGCTCGGCCTGCCGGGCGTGCACGAGGTGATCGACGCGGTCGAGACGGCGGCGCTCTGGAACCGCTACGGGCTCGCGGCGCGATGATCGGACGGATCCTGCTGATCGGGCTGGCCGTGGTCCTGCTGCTGGCGATGGTCGGCAAGCTCCGGCTGCCGAAGGCGCCGGGGCGGCGGGCGGTGGAGGCGGCGCGGAAATGCCCGGGCTGCGGCGCCTGGGTGGTGGAGGAGGGTCCCTGCACCACGCCCGGGTGCAGCGCGGGATGAGGGAGGCGGCGCTCGTCACCGGCGGCGCGCAGCGGCTCGGGGCGGCGCTCGTCGGCGCACTGGCCGCGCGCGGGGCGGACGTGGCGATCCACTGCCACGCCAGCCGCGAGGCGGCCGACGCGCTGGCGGCGGAGGCGGCGGGCGCGGGGGTGCGGGCGGTGGTGGTGCCGGCGGACCTGCTCGACCGGGCGGAGACCGCACGGCTGGTGCCGGCGGCGGCGGCGGCGCTCGGCCGGCCGCTGACCGTCCTCGTCAACAACGCGTCGATCTTCGAGTACGACACCATCCGGACCGCGACCTGGGAGAGTTGGGACCGGCACATCGGCTCGAACCTGCGCGCGCCGTTCGAGCTGATCCAGGCCTTCGCGGCGCAGGCGCCGAAGGCGGCGCGCGACGAAAACGGCGAGCCGCTGGCGCGCGCCTCCGTCGTCAACATGATCGACCAGCGGGTGCTGAAACTCACCCCGGAGTTTGCAACTTATACGATTGCCAAGATGGGGCTGTGGGCGCTGACGCGGACGGCGGCGCAGGGGTTGGCGCCCGACGTGCGGGTCAATGCCATCGGACCGGGGCCGACGCTCCGCGGCGTGCGCCAGTCGGAGCGGCATTTCGCCGCACAGCGCGCCGCGACCGTCCTCGGCCGCGGCGCCTCGCCGGCCGAGATCGCCGCCGCCCTCGACTTCATCCTCGACGCGCCGGGGCTGACGGGGCAGATCATCGCCATCGACGGCGGCCAGCACCTGGCCTGGCAGACCCCGGATGTGCTCGGCGTGGAGTAGTCTTCCGCCGTCCGGTTGCAGGTCTCAGCCTTGACTTTTCCACTTCCGAGTGGCCGTCACGAACCCGTGTTGATTCTGTCAATGATTCCATAAATTTAAACTAGGCCGTCGGAAAAGCCGAGTGATTTCAGATCGTTGGAATATCTGCCCAAAAAATCGCCAAACCGAAAAAGACTCCTGTTTTGCAGGGGAATCGCGGCGCGGGGCCTGTTTTTGCACATGGTTATCCACAGATCTCGTGGACAGGTTCGGGCTTGATTTCGGTTGCGGTTACCGGCAGCGCGGGGGAGAATCAAGGCATGGGCGACAGCGACATAATCGGCGGGACCGCGGTTCCCGCGGCCGGCGGCTTCGACGAGGAAGGGATCGCCAGGGGGCCGATGCGCGCCGGCCATCTGGTGATCCGCGACTACCTGAAGCGGCTCGACGACAAGCCCGGCGTCTACCGGATGCTCGATGCGAAGGGCGAGGTTCTCTACGTCGGCAAGGCGCGCAGCCTGCGGAAGCGCGTGGCCGCCTATGCCAAGCCGATGGGCCACGACGCACGCATAGGGAGAATGATCGCCGCGACCTGCTCGATGATGTTCCTGACCACGGAGAGCGAGACCGAGGCGCTCCTGCTCGAGCAGAACCTCATCAAGCAGCTGAAGCCGCGCTACAACGTGCTGCTGCGCGACGACAAGAGCTTCCCCAACATCCAGGTCACCGCCGACCATCCGTTCCCGCAGATCCGGAAGCACCGCGGCGCCCGCAAGGAGCCCGGCCGCTACTTCGGGCCCTTCGCCTCGGCCGGGAGCGTGAACCGCACCCTCAACCAGCTGCAGAAGGCCTTCCTGCTGCGCTCCTGCTCGGACGCGATGTTCGCCTCGCGTACGCGGCCCTGCCTGCTCTACCAGATCAAGAGGTGCAGCGCCCCCTGCGTCGGCTACATCTCCGAGACCGACTATGCGGCGATGGTCGAGGACGCCGTGCTCTTCCTCTCCGGACGCTCGACCAGGGTGCAGGAGCAGCTCGCCCAGGCGATGGCGGAGGCGAGCCGGGCGATGGAGTTCGAGCGGGCGGCGGCGATCCGTGACCGCATCCGCGCGCTGACCGCCGTGCAGGCCAACCAGGGCATCAATCCCGAGGGGGTGGCGGAGGCCGACGTGGTGGCGCTGCACCAGGAAGGGGGGCAGGCCTGCGTGCAGGTCTTCTTCATCCGCGCGCACCAGAATTGGGGCAACCGCGCCTATTTCCCGCGTACCGGCGGCGCGGAGCCGGGCGAGATCCTCGAGGGCTTCCTCGGCCAGTTCTACGACAACAAGAGCCCGGCGCGAATGATCCTCGTCAGCCACGAGCCGGACAATGCCGACCTCTTGGCCGAGGCGCTCTCCGGCAAGCTCGGGCGCCGGGTGGCGATCGCGCGTCCGCAGCGCGGCGAGAAGGCGGGGCTGGTCGAGCAGGCGGCGCGCAACGCCCGCGAGGCGCTGGCGCGGCGGATGGCCGAGAGCGCCAGCCAGGAGCGGCTGCTCGAGGCGCTGAGCGAGGCCTTCGGCCTCGACGGGACGCCGGAGCGGATCGAGGTCTACGACAACAGCCACATCATGGGCACGAACGCGGTCGGCGGCATGATCGTCGCCGGGCGCGACGGCTTCATGAAGTCGCAGTACCGCAAGTTCAACATCCGCGGCGCCGACCTCACACCGGGCGACGACTTCGCCATGATGCGCGAGGTCTTGACCCGGCGCTTCGCGCGGCTGGCGCGCGAGGATCCTGACCGGCAGTCGGACGCCTGGCCCGACCTCGTGCTGATCGACGGCGGCGCGGGGCAGGTGGCGGCGGCCTGCGCGGCCTTGCAGGAGCTCGGTATCGACGAGGTGGCGGTGGTCGGCGTCGCCAAGGGCGTCGACCGCGACGCCGGCAAGGAGGAGTTCCACCGCCCCGGCAAGCCGCCGATGGCGCTCGGCCACCGCGACCCAGTGCTTTACTTCGTGCAGCGGCTCCGCGACGAGGCGCACCGTTTCGCCATCGGCGCCCACCGCACGCGGCGGGCGGCGCAGACGCGGGCAACGCCGCTCGACGAGGTGCCCGGCGTCGGCGCGGCGCGCAAGCGGGCGCTTCTCGCCCACTTCGGCTCGGCCAAGGCGGTCACGCGCGCCAGCCTCGCCGACCTCAAGGCGGCGCCGGGCATCTCGGACGCGCTGGCCGAAACGATCTACGGCTTCTTCCATGGCGAGCGGTGAGAGAGTATATGGCGCGGAGGCCCCTTCGAACCGAATGCAGGCGATGACCTGGACGATCCCGAACATCCTGACGGTCATGCGCCTGCTGGCGGCACCAGGGGTCGCCTTCGCCTTCGCGGCGTTCGACCGGCCCTATGCCGACTGGATCGCCTTCTTCCTCTTCATCCTGGCGGCGCTGACCGACTATGTCGACGGCCGCCTGGCACGCGCCTGGAAGCAGGAGACGAACTTCGGCCGGATGATGGACCCGATCGCCGACAAGGCGATGGTGGTGATCGCGCTCGCCGTGATCGTCGGGCTCTGGGGGATGAAGGCGCTCATCCTGGTGCCCGTCGCCTTCATCCTCTTGCGCGAGGTCTTCGTCTCCGGCCTGCGCGAGTTCCTCGGCTCGAAGGCCGGCAAGCTGCCGGTCACCTATCTCGCCAAGTGGAAGACGACGGCGCAGATGGTGGCGATCCCGGTGCTGCTGCTCGCCGGGGTCTTCGAGTACGACCGGCGGCACAATGCCCCCTGGGTCAGCGCCTGGTTCCACGACTGGATGGCGTGGCTGCTCTCGAACGGCGGCCTGATCCTGATCTGGGTGGCGGGGCTCCTCACCATCCTGACCGGCTACGACTACCTGATGAAGGCGATGCCTTTCCTGCGCGACCGCAAGCGATGAGGCTGCGCGTGCGCTACTTCGCCTGGCTGCGGGAGCGGGTGGGCGCACCGGAGGAGACGGTGGAAACGGAGGCCGCGACCGTGGCGGCGCTGGTCGAGGAGCTCCGCGCGCGCGACGAGGGCCATGCGCTCGCCTTCGCCGACCTCCGGGCGGTGCGGGTGGCGCTCGACGAGGAGCTCTCCGATCTCGACGCGGCGCTCGCCGGCGTGCGCGAGGTGGCCTTCTTCCCGCCGATGACGGGCGGCTGATGCCGGCCCGGGTCCAGCGCGAGGATTTCGACCTCGGGGCCGAGCTCGCCGCGATCCGCGCCGGGCGCAGCGACATCGGCGCCCTCGTCAGCTTCACCGGCCTCGTGCGCGACACCGGCGGGCTCGAGACGCTCGAGCTCGAGCACTACCCGGGGATGACCGAGAAGGCGCTCGCGGCGATCGAGGCGGAGGCCCGCTCCCGCTGGCCGCTTCAGGCCTGCCTCATCATCCATCGCTACGGGCGCCTGTCGCCCGGCGCGCAGATCATGATGGTCGCCACCGCCTCCGCCCACCGCGGCGCGGCCTTCGCGGCGGCCGAGTTCCTCATGGACTACCTGAAGTCGCGCGCCCCCTTCTGGAAGAAGGAGGCCGGTGCCGCCGGGGCGCGCTGGGTCGCGGCCTGCGCCGACGACGAGGCAGCCCTCGACCGCTGGGGCATCACGGGGTCCTGAACGCGGCAACGATGCGGCTTGACGCCGGCCCGCCGCCCGGGATAGGCGAGCCGCGAGTTTCGTCAACCCAAGGATGAAAGCCCATGGCCGAGACCAAGATCGCCCCCGCCGCGAAGCGCCGCGAAGCGGCGGCGCCCGTCCGCCCCGAGCCCGTCCGCCCCGAGGTTGCCGTCGACGAAGCCGTCTCGCGCGCGACCGAGGCGGCGTCGGTCCAGGCCGCCGAGGTACTGGCGCAGGCCGAGAAGGCCAACGCCGCGCTGGCGGCGAGCCTCGCCAACGCCGAGGCTGTGATCGCGCGCATTACCGCCGAGACCGGCGCGGCGCTGAAGGCCCGCGACGCCGCGCTCGCCGAGATCGCCGCCGCCGCCTCCGCACGGGTGAAGGAGGCCGAATCGGTCGCGAGCAAGGTGCTGAAGGAACTGAACAGCGCGGCGGACGTCGCCGGCGAGAAGGCCCGCGCCCGGATGGGCGACGTCCTCGCCGCCGCCGAGGCCAGTTACGAGCGGCTCGCCGCCCAGGTCGAAGCGAGCCGGGCGATCGCTGAGCAGGCGGCTGCGCGCGCCATCCCGGCCGCCGGCGTCGCCAGCACGGCCGTGGCGGAAGGCTTCGGGCGCGTCCGCAAGGAGCTGACCGACTTCCTCTCCGAGCGCATCCGCCAGGACATGGCGACCCAGGCCGAGCTGCTCGGCTGCCGCAGCATCGGCGAGGTGACCGAGGTGCAGGCCCGCTTCTTCCGCACCGCCGTGCACCAGTACGGCGAAGGCGCGGCGCGCTTCGCCCGGCTGAGCGGCGAGATGATGACGCGGATGACGCCTGACTCCACCCGCTGAGGCGGTTGTAAAAACGGGGGCGCGCTGCCAATCTCCGGCGGCCGAGCCATTTTCCGGCCGACAACCCGGAGCGCGCCCTTGCCCCTGACCTCCGCCGACGGGCTGATCGTCATTGACCTGCAGAACGACTTCTGCCCGGGCGGTGCGCTGGCGGTCGCCGAAGGCGACCTCGTCGTCCCGCTCGTCAATCGCATCGCGCCGCGCTTCGCCGTCACCGTGCTCACCCAGGACTGGCATCCGGCGGAGCATATGTCCTTCGCTGCCAACCACCCCGGTGCGGCGCCCTTCAGCTCCATCGCGATGCCGTACGGGGCGCAGGTGCTCTGGCCGGTGCACTGCGTCCAGGGCACGCCCGGCGCCGACTTCCACCCTGACCTCGAGACCCGGACGGCCGACCTCGTGCTGCGCAAGGGCTTCCGCCCGGAGATCGACAGCTACTCCGCCTTCTACGAGAACGACCACAAGACCCCGACCGGCCTCGCCGGCTACCTGAACGACCGCGGGGTGCGGCGGGTCTGGCTCGCCGGGCTCGCCACCGACTTCTGCGTCTCCTGGTCGGCGATCGACGCGCTGGCGCACGGCTTCGAAGTGGTGCTGCTCGAGGACGCCTGCCGCGCCATCGACCTCGAGGGCTCGCTCGAGGCGGCCATGCGGCAGATGCGCTCGGGCGGGGTCCGCATCACCCGGACGGACGAGCTCGCATGACCGACATCGCAACCCGCGTCTACGACCACACCTGGCGGATCGACCCCATCGTCCGCTCGCTGCTCGACACCGACTTCTACAAGCTCTTGATGCTGCAGACGGTCTACCGCCGCCATGCCGACGTCAGGGTGAAGTTCAGCCTCATCAACCGCTCGAGCAAGGTGCCGCTCGCCCGCCTGGTCGACGAGGGGGAACTGCGCCAGCAGCTCGACCATATCCGCGGCCTCAGGCTCCGCCGCGCCGAATCGACCTGGCTGCGCGGCAACACCTTCTACGGCCGGCGCTGGATGTTCGGCCCGGACTTCATGGCCTGGCTCGACGCCTTCCGGATGCCGGAATACCGGCTGGAGCGGGTAGGGGACCAGTACGAGCTGACCTTCGAGGGCTCCTGGCCCGAGGCGATGATGTGGGAGATCCCCGCCCTCGCCGTCCTGATGGAGCTGCGCTCGCGCGCCGTCCTCGCCACCATGGGCAAGTTCGAGCTGCGCGTCCTCTACGCGCGGGCGACCGCGCTGCTCTGGGAGAAGATCGAGCGGCTGAGGAAGCTGCCCGACCTGCTCATCTCCGACTTCGGCACCCGCCGCCGCCACTCCTTCCTCTGGCAGGACTGGTGCGTCGAGGCGATGATCGAGGGTCTCGGCGACAAGTTCTCCGGCTCCTCGAACTGCCTGATCGCCATGCGCCGCGACATCGAGGCGATCGGCACCAACGCGCACGAGCTGCCGATGATCTACGCCGCGCTGGCCGAGGACGACGCCGCGCTGGCGCTCGCCCCCTACCGGGTGCTCGAGAACTGGCACAAGGACTACGACGGCAACCTGCGCATCATCCTGCCCGACACCTACGGCACCAAGGGCTTCCTCGAGCGCGCGCCGGAGTGGCTTGCCTCCTGGACCGGCATCCGCATCGACTCGGGCGTGCCGGAGGAGGGGGCCGAGACGGCGATCGCCTGGTGGGAGAGCCGCGGTCAGGACCCGCGGCAGAAGCTCGTCATCTTCTCCGACGGGCTCGACGTCGAGCGGATCGAATCGCTCTACCACCGCTTCCACGGTCGCGTGCGGCCGGCCTTCGGCTGGGGGACGCTGCTCACCAACGACTTCCGCGGGCTGGCGTCCGGCGACGCGCTCGCCCCGTTCAGCCTGGTCTGCAAGGCGGTCTCGGCCAACGGCCGCCCGACGGTGAAGCTCTCCGACAACCCCGCCAAGGCGATCGGCCCGGCGGCTGAGATCGAGCGCTACAAGCGCGTCTTCGAGGTGGGCGAGCAGGTGGCCGAACCGGTCCTCGTCTGAGAAACCCCTGCGCAGGCGCCGTCAACCGACGATGGCGCATTAGTCTTGGTGAAGATTCGATGAAGTTTCAGATTTATATGATTAATTTCAGCCGCTTGCCCTCTGTCTGGCACGCAAGACACTCGTGCCGATGGCCGCCGCGACCGGCACGGCAGGCGTGTCGCGGGGTCTCTTTGCCGGCGTCCCGGTGATGCGGCGCGCCCTCCGCGGCCTGCTGCTGGCGGCGATCCTGGCGCCGCTCGTCGTTCTCTTGCTCGCCGTCGAACGCCGGCCCCTCGTCCGCGACGCCGGCCCGCCCGACGCCCGGTCGGCGGCGCAGACCCGCGACGTGATCGACCGGCTGCGGCTGATGGTGAACGCCGCCGGCGCCGTGGCCGGCTTCTCGGCCGACGAGGAGGAGATCAACGGCGTCCTCGCGGCGGCGCAGCGCGTGGCCCCCGGCGTCGCGGGCGAGGCGCGGGTCGAGGCTGGCGGCGTCCGGCTGGCGGTCTCCGTCGGCGCCCCGCTCATGCCCGAAGGCTACTGGCTCAACCTCGCGGGCGAACTCGCCCCCTCCGAAGGCGGCATCGCGATCGCCTCGGCGCGGGTCGGGCGGCTCCCGGTGCCGCCGGCGCTGGTCCTCTGGGCGGCGCGCCTCGGCCTCGACCATGCGCTCGGCGACGGTCTCGGCAGCACGCTCCTCGCCGGCGTCGGGCGGATCGAGGTGGCTCCACCACGGGTCTCGCTGACGCTGGCCGGCGATCCGGCCGCCCGGGCGGCATTCTTCGACCGGCTGAAGGCGCGTGCGATCGACGGGACCGGCGACCGGGTGCGCCTCGCCGTCGACGAGGAGATCCGCCAGCTGCGCAAGGCCGCGCGGCGGGGAGAGCTGCCCCGGGACGGCTCGGTGCTGCCCCATCTCGAGGCCGCCGTGCGGATCGCCGCCGGTGCCGAGGGCGCGGGCCCGGAGGAGATGCGGGGCGCGCTCTACGCGCTCGCGCTGGCCTGCGGCACGCCGGCCTTCGGCGAGGTGATCGGCATCCAGCCGGGCTGGCAGGCGCTCGACGCGGTCGGCTGCGGCGGGACGACGCTGGCCGGGCGCGACGACCTGAAACGGCATTTCGTGATCTCGGCCGGGCTCTATGCCGCCACCACCTCGGGACGCTTCGCCTTCGGGGTCGGCGAGCTGAAAGAGCTGCTCGACTCGGCCGAGCGGGAGGGCTTCAGCTTCGAGGACATGGCGGCGGATGCCGCCGGGATCCGCTTCGCCGCCGCCTTCCTCGCGGCGCCGGTTTCGGCCTGGCCGGACATGCTGGCGGCGATCGAGAGCGAGGCGGACGTGATCCCCTCGCTCGACGGCCTCGCCGAGGGCCTCGACGCCGCGGCCTTCACCGCCCGCTACGGCGGGATCGGCAGTCCTGAGTATGCCGCCGTCGTGGCCGAGATCGAGCGGCGGGTGGCGGCGCTGCCGCTCTACGCCGCGCCGCCCGCGACCAACTGAGCCGCCTTGCCACCCGGCCGCGCCGGTTCCATACCTTGGGCCAGCCTGAGGGAGGAAAAAAACTTGACCGACCAGCCCACCAAGACGGCGACGCTGCGCTCGCGCGCCTGGTTCGACAATCCCGGCAACCCGGACATGACCGCGCTCTATCTCGAGCGCTATCTCAACTACGGCCTCAGCCGCGAGGAGCTGCAGTCGGGCAAGCCGATCATCGGCATCGCCCAGACCGGCTCCGACCTCTCGCCCTGCAACCGCCACCACCTCGAGCTCGCCAAGCGGGTGCGCGAGGGGATCCGCGACGCCGGCGGCATCGCCGTCGAGTTCCCGGTGCACCCGATCCAGGAGACCGGCAAGCGCCCGACCGCGGGGCTCGACCGCAACCTGACCTATCTCGGGCTGGTCGAGCTGCTCTACGGCTACCCGATCGACGGGGTGGTGCTGACGATCGGCTGCGACAAGACGACGCCAGCACTGCTGATGGCGGCGGCGACGGTGAACATCCCGGCGATCGCCCTCTCGGTCGGGCCAATGCTGAACGGCTGGTTCCGCGGCGAGCGGACGGGGTCGGGGACGATCGTCTGGAAGGCGCGCGAGCTGCTCGCCAAAGGCGAGATCGACTACCAGGGCTTCGTCGACGTGGTCGCCTCCTCGGCGCCCTCGGTCGGCTACTGCAACACCATGGGCACGGCGACGACGATGAACTCGCTCGCCGAGGCGCTCGGCATGCAGCTCCCCGGCTCCGCCGCCATCCCCGCCCCCTACCGCGACCGGGCGGAAATGGCCTGGCGGACGGGCATGCGCGCGGTCGAGATCGTGAAGGAGGACCTCAAGCCCTCCGACATCATGACGCGCGGCGCCTTCATCAACGCGATCCGGGTCAATTCGGCGATCGGCGGCTCGACCAACGCGCCGATCCACCTCAACGCCATCGCCCGCCACCTCGGGGTCGAGCTCGCGATCGAGGACTGGCAGACCTACGGCGAGGAGATCCCGCTGCTCGTCAACCTGCAGCCGGCCGGCGAGTATCTCGGCGAGGACTATTATCACGCCGGCGGGGTGCCGGCGGTCTTCGGGCAGCTGATCGAGCAGGGGCTGATCGACGAGAGCGTGATGACGGTGAGCGGCAGGACGGTCGGCGAATGCTACCGCGGCGTGGTCAGCATGGACGAGAAGGTGATCCGGCCCTTCTCGCGGCCGCTGAAGGAGCGGGCCGGGTTCCGGGTGCTCTCGGGCAACATCTTCCACTCGGCGGTGATGAAGATGAGCGTCGTCAGCCAGGAGTTCCGCGACCGCTACCTCTCGAGCCGCGAGCATCCGAACGTCTTCGAGGGGCCGGCCGTGGTCTTCGACGGGCCGGAGGACTACCATCACCGCATCGACGACCCGGGCCTCGGGATCGACGAGAACACCATCCTCTTCATGCGCGGCGCCGGCCCGAAGGGCTATCCGGGGGCCGCCGAGGTGGTGAACATGCGCGCGCCCGACTACCTGCTGAAGCGGGGTGTCTCGAGCCTCGTCTGCGTCGGCGACGGGCGGCAGTCGGGCACCTCGGGCTCGCCCTCGATCCTGAACGCGAGCCCGGAGGCGGCCTCGGACGGCGGCCTGGCGCTGGTCGAGACCGGCGACCGGGTGCGGCTCGACCTCAACGCCGGGCGGCTCGACCTCCTGGTCGACGCGGACGAGCTCGGCCGGCGGCGCGAGCGGCTGCTGGCCGCCGGCGGCTACCAGGGGCCGGCCGACCAGACGCCGTGGCAGGAGATCCAGCGCGCCATCGTCGGCGAGCTCGAGACCGGCGCCGTCCTCGAGCCGGCGGTCAAGTACCAGCGCATCGCCCAGACCAAGGGGATCCCGCGCGACAACCATTGAGCCGGGAGGCGCGGGGTGGGCGCACGTGCCCACTCGGACAAGTCATTGTTAAGTCAGGGTGAATCTGCGCGCGTCAACCCGGTGGCAACCTTCGTGAACGAAAGGTTGAGGGCCGGGCCTCAGGCCTGGGCGGTCGACTGGCGGCGGGCCAGCTCGGCGCGGTAGAGCGCGAGGAAATCGACCTGGTCGAGGTTGAGCGGCGGGTAGCCGCCGTCGCGGGTGACGTCGCTGACGATGCGCCGGAGGTAGGGGAAGATCAGCCGCGGGCACTCGATCATCAGCAGCGGATGCAGCTGCTCCTGCGGCACGTTCTGGATCAGGAACAGCCCGGCATAGTCGAGCTCGAGGATGAAGACCTGCGCCTCGCCGACCTTCGAATCCGCCTTGACCTTCAGCGCTACCTCGTAGTGGTCGGTCCCGCGCTTCTGCGCGTCGATGTTCACCTGCACCCGGATCTCGGGCTTGGCGTCCGACACCACACCCTTCTGCACGGCGATGTTCTCGAAGGAGAGATCGCGCACGTACTGGGTCAGGATCTGCAGCCGGGGCTGCGCCGCTGCGGCCGCCTCGCCGTTCGACGCGCCGTTGGTCTCGTCGGCCATGGGTCTTCGTCCCTTCGTCTTCTGGTCGCGGGGCGGTCTAGCACGCGCCCCCGCCCGCCACAACGCGGCTCAGTGCCGCCGCGTCCAGCCCGAGCCGCCGTTCCGCGGCGGCGGCGCCTCCTCCACCACCTCGTAGTCCGCCTCGATCGTCTCGGGCGGCGGGCGCGTGCCCGGCCGGGGTCCGGACCGGCGCACGTAGGTCGCCGCCTGCACCGTCACCCGCGACGCCCCGCGCCGGATCAGGAAGCTGCGCACCGGCGGCAGCAGCAGCAGGAGCCCGACGCAGTCGGTGAAGAACCCGGGCAGGACCAGCAGCCCGCCCGCCACCAGGATCAGCGCCCCGTGCGCCATCGGCCCGACCGGATCGGAGCCCGGATCGGCGCCGCTCTCCATGCTCGCCCGCAGCCGGTCGAGCGCCCGCAGGCCCTGCCAGCGCATGATGGCGACGCCGAGCAGGGCGGTCAGGAAGATGATCGCCAGCGTCGGCAGGAGCCCGATCGCGCCGCCGACCTCGACGAAGAGCGCGATCTCGATGATCGGCAGCACGAAGAACAGCAGAATCAGCCAAAGCGCCATGCGCTCCTCCGCTTTTGGCGGCCGTCTCATGGACTCCCCGCCCCCGAGCCCTTACATAAGGCCCACAACCATGGGCCGCCATCGCCCGGGGCGGAAAATCGAGAGGGCTGCCCCGATGGGCTCGCAGATGATCCAGATCATAATCCTTGCCGGTATTGCGCTGTTCCTGATCTTCCGTCTGCGCAGCGTGCTCGGGACCCGCGAGGGCTTCGAGAAGCCGGCCGAGACGCCGGCGCCGCTGCCGCCGCGCCCGCGCGACCGCCCGTTCGACGTGATCGAGGGCGGCACGGTCGATCCCGACATCGCCGATTTCGCCGATCCCGAGAGCCCGACCGGCAAGGCGCTCGCCGACATGAAGCGGATCGACCGCAACTTCACCGTCGCCGACTTCCAGCACGGGGCGCGCGCCGCCTACGAGATGATCGTGATGGCCTACGAGAACGGCGATCTCGACACGCTGCGCACCCATCTCTCGCCCGAGGTCTACGACCCCTTCGCCGCCGCCATCGAGGCGCGCAGGGCCAAGGGCTACACCGTCGACGCGAGCTTCGCCGGCGTGCGCGAGGTGAAGCTGGTCGATGCCCGCTTCGACCCGGCCACCAACGAGGGCGACATCACCATGCGCTTCGTGGGCGAGCTCACCTCGGTGGTGCGCGATGCCGAGGGGCGGATCGTCGAGGGCGCGCCGGGCGAGCTCAAGCAGCAGAAGGACGTCTGGACCTTCACCCGCAACATGGCCTCGGACAATCCCAACTGGCAGCTGACCGGCACCGGCGGCTGACCGCCGGAGCCGCCTCCCGTCATGCCCCGCCGGCGCCGCGGCCTCACGCCCGAGGACCGCAAGCTCTGGGAGACGGTGGCCGCCACCGCCACGCCGCTGCATCCGCGCTCCGCCCCGGGCGAGGCCGGACCCCGGCCCGAGCCGGCCGGGGCCGCCCCGCGTCCGCCGGCCGCCGCCGCGCCCGAGCCGCCCGGGCCGCCCGCGTGGCCCGGGGTCAGGCTGCCCGAGCCGCCGCGCGTTACCCTCGATCTCGCGGCCGACCCGCACCGCGCACTCGACCGGGCGCATCCGCACATGGACCGGCGGCGCTTCGACAAGCTCCGCCGC
>ENA-UOUJ01001249-UOUJ01001249.1-activated-sludge-metagenome-genome-assembly--contig:-NODE-1249-length-13931-cov-9.820842_pt1 | contig 13931 bp, 16 predicted proteins | sample MGYA00249839_ERZ747224 | MGnify/ENA primary metagenome ERZ747224 (study PRJEB28782, sample SAMN03220277) | activated sludge metagenome | biome: wastewater; feature: sewage sludge; material... | reverse complement strand
GGCGGCTTGGTCATCAAGTCCGGCATGGCGGACTATCCGGCATCCGTGATCTTGGGCGCTTTGACCCTTGCGGCCGGCGCGCTCAAAGGGCCGAACGCTGACGCCACCAAGGCGCGCTTTGAGGCGGCAGGCGATGAGGCTTTTTCCGATGATGGAGAGGACGGCGGCAACCGTTCCTAGCCGTCAATTTCTACCTGACAGAGAGGTGAAGCATGATGGATTTTGAATATCTCTTTGCGAGATTGTGGGCCGCCGTTGTGGCGGTGTTTTTCGGGGCGTTCGTGTTGTCTTTGGCGAACACGGCGCACGCCCGCGTTTTCCCCGAATGCAACCCGGCGGCCGAAGCCGGAAAACTCTACGGAGCGGCCGACGCTGACGCCTGGGTGAAGCGCATTTGTGACGCGCAGGAATCGACCTATCGGACGTGGGAAGCGAACCTGCAAAAGCTCGACATTGGGCAGCAGGATTTGTCGATGGCGACGAATGCCGGAGACTGGAACGCCTACCGCGCCAAGTGGGCCGAATTGCTGCCCGTCTTGAAGGAAATGGAAGCGGCCGCGCTGGCAAGCCGGAACGCCGTTGGTGCGGCGAACATCCTTAGCCTGTATCGTGCTGATCTCGGCCTTTTCTTGCAGAATGCCGGCCTCGGAACAGCGGCGAACCTGGACGATTTCAGCGCCCGGATTTCCGGCGGTCTGGACGGCCAGCGCCCGGCGGCGGCGGCGACCGCCGGCGTCAACGTGGTGCAGCAGTCCGTGACGCGGGGCGTTGAATTCGTGAAGGGCCTGGCGGCTGCGGAAGGCGACAAGGTTCTAGCGGAGTATCGCGGCCAGGTTGAGCAGAAAGCCGCGACGCGCCGGGAGCAGCTTTCAGGCAACACGGCAAGCGGCTATTTTGGTGGCTTCGCCCGGCGCATCACCGAAGTTTGGGGCATCTTCTTCTTCGTCCTGTTTGTGCTGATGCTAGTTGCGGTCGTGGTGGCCGTGAAGCGCAAGCAAAACCCGATCACGCTGGCGGGCGCGGCCTCGCTCGCTTACCTGTTGCCGGGGTCGGCAATGGTGCTGGCGTTCGTGTTGGTTCCGTTCCTGCCTTCCTGGGCCATGATCGCGGCAACCCTGGTCGGCACCTACGCCATGTATGCACAGGGCGGCCGCATCTGCGGCGCGCTGGCGTCCAAGCTCGGCGAAGGCTCCACCCTGGGCCATCGGCTGCGCGTCCTGGGGGCCTGGCTGGACAATCTGCGGGCCGGATTGCAGGGCGAACCGGGCGGCGCTGCCAGCATAGGCGCGGCCGCCGTTCAAGCCGCTTCCACGCCCGGCGCGCAGCCGGTCACGCATGGGTCGGCCAGGTGGGGCACGGTCGCAGAAATCCGCCAGGCCGGGCACCTGGTCGCGCCCGGCAAGCCCGCCGGTTTTGCCCTCGGCCGGGTGGCAGATGCGCCCGCCGGCCTCGATCAGCGTTTCCGCTTTACCGGCCACGTCGTGACGGTCGCCCCGACCGGCTCCGGCAAGGGCATTGGCGCGGTAATTCCGAACCTCCTTGACTATCCCGGCTCGGCCCTGGTGCTCGACGTGAAAGGCGAAAACGCGGCCGTGACGGCTCGCGCCCGCCGGACGCTCGGCCAGGCCGTGCATGTGGTCGATCCGTTCGCGGTCAATGGCGATGGGGGCGCGGCCTTCAACGTGCTTGACCGGCTCGACGTGTGGAACCCGGATTGCGTGAGTGAATCGGCCATCCTGGCCGATGCCCTGGTGATCGCCGAAAGCAAGGGCGACGGCGTGCATTTCGATGAGTCGGCCAAGAACTTCCTGCAAGGCTTGATGCTGCACGTTGCCGGACTGGATGACGTGGAGCGCCGGAACCTGGGCGAGCTGCGCCGACTGCTGACGGCAGGGGAAGCGGAGTTTTTCGACCTCCTGGGCATGATGGCCGCCGACGAAACGGCCGCCTTCGGCATCCCGGCCAGGGCGGCAAATACGCTCATGGGCATGGCCGACAAGGAACGCAGCTCCGTGCTTTCGACGGCCCGCCGGAATACGGCATTCCTGGATGATCCGCGCATCGCGGCCGCGCTGTCGCGCTCCGGCTTCGACCTGTCGGAAATCAAGGCCACGGCCATGACGGTTTACCTGGTCATGCCAGCCAACCGCATCGGCCCGAATGCCCGGTTCCTGCGCCTGTTCATCAGCTCGGTGATTGCCGCGATCACCTCCAGCAACGTGCAGCCGGCGCACCGGGTCGCGTTCCTGCTCGATGAGTTCGGCCAGCTCGGCTACATGAAGCAGATCGAGGACGCGGTTTCCCTGCTGCGCGGCTACGGCCTGGCCTTCTGGGTGTTCATTCAAGACCTGTCGCAGCTCAAGGGCCCCTATCCGAAGTGGCAAACCTTCCTGGCGAACAGCGCCAAGTCGTTCTATGGAACGGACGACTACGACACGGCCAAGTACATCAGCGACAGCCTGGGCAAAGCCACGATTGAGTTTGAGACGGAGAACACCGGCCGCAACAGCGGCACCGGCGTTTCCGGCGGTGGCGGCTCCCTGAACCGGGGCAAGTCCAGCGGCTCAAGCCAGCAGTTCGCCGGCCGCGAGCTGCTGACGCCGGATGAGGTCATGCGCCTGGGGCCGGAAAAGCCCATCGTTCTGGTGAAGGGCGAATATCCCTACCTGCTCGACCGGCTGAACTACCTGGCCGATCCCGAGTACGCCGGGCGGTTCGATGCGAACCCCTACCATAGCTGACGGGCGCAGCCATGTGGGTTTTCGTCGTCATCGGTTATTTGCTGCTGGTCGGCTTGGCCGCCTGGTTCGGCGGCGGCGCGGTGATGACGGTCGCCGCCGGCGGCTTCGTCCTGGCCGTGGCGCTCTGGCTGCTCGATGGCCTGCTGGCCGATCTGCTGCGCGGGCCGATGCGGTGGCTCTCCAAGCCCTTCCGGGCGCTGGCCTCGGCCCTGGGCGTCTTGATCGTGCTGCCCTTCGTGCCGGGCATTTTCCTGGGGTCGTTCCTGCTCGAACTGTTCCGGAGACGGCAGCCCGGCCAGGCACCGGCGACGCCAATGCAGGCCGCTGGCAGGCGCACGGCGGACGTGATCGACTTGGCGGCCTTCCGGCAGCGCCGCAATGAAAACACCAAACAATGATTTGGTGTTTTACGATTTTGCGCTTTAGCGGCTAAAATTCCCGCCCCTCAAGTGTCAATAGGCCGCCGGAACGTCGGCCCTGGAGACTCGCCGGGGCCTGCATCGCCACCTCTGACGATGGAGGATCTAGCCGCCCGGTTTGACACTTGAGGGGCGGCCAGCCCGGCCCGGATCACTTGCGCCCCTTGGTCGGGTTGCCCGCATCCGGCTTCGCCTCGGCCGCCGGTGCCAGACGCGCCAGGATTGCGGCGGTTTGTTCCTGGTGGGCTTGGAGCTGGCCGACGAGCCGGGCGGCTTCCTCGCGGGCCGCGCCTGCCTCCTGCCGTGCCTGGTCGCGCTCTGCCTGGGTCGCCGCCAGTTGTTCGGCGTGGCGCTGGGCGTCGGCGGCCGCCTGCTGGCGCTGTTCCTGGTGCGCCTGGTCGGCGGCCTCTGCCCTGCCCTGCACCTTCGCCAACTCGCCGCGCACCTGGTCGAGCTGGGCGGCCGTGGCCTGGTTGGCTTTCTGCTGCTCCGTCAGAGTCTGGCGGGCCTGGTCGGCGTCCTGGTGCGCCCTGTCCAGCTCCGTGCGCAGCTCGCCGGCGCGGCGCTCGATCTCCTGGGCGCGTGCCTCGGCGGTGTGGGCTTGTTCCTGGGCTGCGGTCAGGTTGGCCCGCAGCTCGTCGGCTTCGCCGCGTGCGGCCGCCTCGGCGGCCTCGATGGACGCCAAGCGGGATTGCAGCTCTTCCACCTGGGCGGCCAGGCGGTCGGCTAGCTCGGTTGCCTCGGCCCGGTCGGCCTCCAGGTCGGCGCGGGCCTTCTCCAGCGCCTCACGCTCGGACGCCAGGCGAGCGTTTGCCAGTTCCAGGGCGATGCCCCATACCTCGGCCCCGACCTCGGCCAGCCGGTCGGCGACGGCCTGGGGCGCTGGCTCGCGTAGCGGCTGCGCTGCCGTGGCCTGGCGGGCCTTCCATTCGTTGAGCGCCGGGGAAATGGTGGTGTAGCTCCCGCCTGTGATCTGCCGGATTGCCTCAAGCGTGGGCTTCTGGCCGGCGGCGGCCAGCTCGTCAGCGGCGGAAAGAATCTGCTCTTTGGTGACTGCCATGATGCGCTCCTGTAAAAATGTAGCGTGTAGTATGTTGTATGATACTACTACATACTACATACTACATACTACATTCTACAAGCATACAGGCGAAATACTACGCGCCCGCCCGGCCAGGTCGACCGCCGCGCACCTGGTCGGTGGATTCCGGCCGCATAGGAGGCCCGTAGAGGCGTTTTTCGAGGGTCGGACGCCCAACCCCCCGGCCTTGGGCGTGATCGTGCGTTCTGGGCGCGCTCCGGCTGCGCAGGGGGCCGGTTCCCACTTTGGCCAGCCTCGCCATTTTTGACGATGCCAGATCCAGGTCGACCATTTGACTCTTGAGGGGCGGCCCCCTCTTCTTGGCGTTCAACCTTGCGGCCTTTCGTCCTGTGACGCTGTTGGATCAAGGTGCGGGCGGTCGGCCTGCTCCCCATCTTGCTGACTGCCTTTTGCGGCCGTTGAGCTGCTGGGATGCTTGATCTTGGCGGAAGCGGTGGAGCTACGGCGGGGGGGCTGGTAGATCGGCCCCCATGGGGGGGCCTCGATGAACGGGAGGGGGGGCCACCGAAGGTGGGGGAACCCCGGAGGGGTGCCCCGGCCGTTAGGCCGCTGCGGCGTTTCGTTTCGTGCTGCCGGTCGAGTTTTCCACTGATTGGCGCAGCCAATTACCGGCAATAAATTTATAGGAAAACCTTAAAGGCATAACCGTACCGGTTTAGGGGGGGGGCGATTTCACGAACCTGGGGGGGGCGATTTCACGTGGATAAGTGCGGCTATCCACAGGGTTTGTCCCCAACGTGGCCTGGCCTGGCCAGGGCGTGGCCTGGTAGCTCCAGAAACGACGCGGCCGCCTCGATCTCGGGCGGCCGACGCGGCGCAACGGGGGGGCGATTTCACGAAGTTTAGCTAAACCGTGGGGCCGCCCTTGTAGGGGATGGGCGGCGGCGATCCCATCAGAAGCACGCCGCCGGTGACGCGCTTCACCTTGGCCTGCGGATAGACGGCCAGCACCTTCTTGAGCGCTGGCAAAAACTCCCCCTTGAAGTCTTTGTCGGGGTCTTTGCCTTGGTACTCCTGGGCGAACTGCTCGCGCAGTGCCTTCCAATGCAAGATCACGCCTCGACCATCGATGCGGTGCAGCCGGTGGGCCAGCCACGCATACACGTCCAGGGCCAGCGCGGAGCCTTTCAGGGCGTGCAGGGCGCGATTGTCCAGCGGCACGGCGCTTTCGATCAGCGAGCCGTAGTAGTCCTCTGACAGCACCATGACGCCAGGCCACAGGGCGCGCTGCTGCGTGTCCTTGTTCGACACCCAGGCATCGAACTGCTGCACCGGCTGGCCGTTGTAGGTGCGCCCCTTGAACCCGAGTTGCAGGCGGGCGGCGGCAAGGGCGTGCATCTGCTTGCGCAGCGTCGTATAGCGGCGGCCGTCGCTCTCCATCCCCATGAGCCGCAGGAACTCGGCGGCGCTGTCGCCGATGGGAATTTCCCGCTCCTTGTTGCGCACGGCGAAGGTGGAAACCCACGCCAGGCCAAGCCGGGGCATGACGCCATAGGGGATAGGTTGCAGCACCGGTCCCTTCCCTTCGTCCAGGTAGCCCGCTTGGACATTGACCCATGCCGCGCCAGACTGGCGCATGAACTCGCGGCCCTCGACCTTGGCGCGGGGCAATCCGACCTGGCAGAGCACTGCATGGGTGAAAGCCATGTCCTCGCCGGTTGGTGGGTTGGTGGCGATCTCGGCGGCCACGTCCAGCAGCTTGCCCGCTTGGGCGCTGAGGATCAGCCCGGACGATTCGGCCTTCTTCGCCGCCGGCGGCTTGGCGGCCGTGGCCTTCTCCTCGATGCCGCCCACCAGGTCGCCAATCTGCTGCGGGCCGTTGTTGCGCTTGGTCATGTGGTTCCCCTTTACTTGCTGGGCCGCCGCCAGGGTGCCGTGCCTATTGGCTTCACTCGGCCAGCGCCAAGCGGCACCAGCCAAATACCATTGAGGCGGAACGGCTCGGGCAAACCTAGCCGGGCGTTTTCCTCGGCCGCCTGGGCCAGATTCCGCCCTATCCGCTCGGCCTTCTTCGCCTTGACTTTAGCGGCTAAAGCGTCGCAAATGCTCATTTACGATTGTCCGTATTTCTGCAAAAGCAGCTCGCGCACCTCGTCGGCAATCTTGGTGCCACGCATTGCGCATTGCGCCTTGATCGTGCGATGCAGGCTTTCCGGCACGTCGATGGTGAGGCGCTTCATCGGCTCCGGCTCGTCGTTGCTGCGGCTCTCCACCCACGCATCGGCTGCGGCCGGGGCGGGCTTGTTGGTCGGCTTGGTGCCAATCTGAACTTTCTTTGTGCTCATCGTGCGAACTCCATCAGCTCGGCCGTCACGGCCTCAATCTCGGCCGCTGCCGGCCCTTCCTGGTCAATCTCATGCACGGCCAGGCCCTGGGCCGCTGCCTCGGCGAAAACCACGCGCTGGGTGATGGTGGCCACCAGCGACGGCACCGGGTATGCGGCCAGGGCCTCGCCCACGTCGCGGCCGATTGCCGTATTTGCGATTTTGCGATTAACCACAAAAGCGGCTTTCAGGCCATCTTTGTAGACGCGGGCCTCGTCGATCAGCTTCACCACTTCGTCAGCCGCCCAAATGTCGTAGGGCGAAGGCTGCACCGGGATCAGCACCACGTCGGCGGCCATGATGGCCGACCGGGCCAGGTCGGTAACTCGCGGGGGGCCGTCGATGATGATGTGGTCGTAGCCGTGGCCGATCTGGCCGATTTCCTTGTGGACGGTCGCCCTGGGCAGGCCGACCACGGAAAACAGCGGCTCGCCCTCGCGGGCTGCGGCCCAATCCAAGGCGCTACCTTGTGGGTCGGCGTCAATCAGCAGCACCCGCGCCCCGGTACGTGCCAGGCTGGCCGCCAGGTTCACGCTAAGGGTGGTTTTGCCTACCCCGCCTTTCTGGTTCAGAAGTCCGATAATCATGTTTTCATCCTTTCCGCGTTTGCGTGATTGTGATTTTACAGAAAATCGTAATTCATGCAAGCGGGTTAGGACTGGTCTTTTTCAGTTCGCCGCCGGGCCAGCTCGGCCCGCATCCAGGCGGAGGCCTCGGCCATGTCCTGGCGCAGCTCGGCCAGCTCGCCGGGGGTCAGCGCCCGCACCCGCCGGCGCTCGCGCTCCTGGTCGGCGATCTCGCCCGGCTGCAAGGCCAGCTCGTCATCGGTCATGCGTGCCAGCACGTCGCGCAGGCGGATGGTGCAGGGGATGGGCGGCGGCTCGAACTCGTAGCCGGCGGCGATCATTTCGGCCGCGATTTCCTCGGTGATGAAGAACGGTTCTTCCTGGTCGCTCTGCGTCATGCCTTTGCCTCCTGGCGTTCATCCTGGGCGGCCGCCAGCGCGTCGGCCTCGGTCAATGCGTCCTCGGCGAACGCGCCGCGCCGGCGGGCCTCGGCCTGGCTCACTTCCTCGCTGCGCTCTAGTGCCCGGTAAAGGGTCGAGCGATGCACGCCCAGCAGGGCGGCCGCTTCCTTCACGGTGCGCCCGTCCTGGTCGATCAGCTCGCGGGCATGGGTGATCTGCGCCGGGGTGAGGGTAGGGCGGGGGCCGAACTTGACCCCTCGCCGCTTGGCCGCCTCGCGGCCGCTCCTGGTGCGGTCGATGATTAGGGATCGCTCGAACTCGGCAATGCCGGCGAACACGGTCAGCACCATGCGACCGGCTGGGGTCGTGGTGTCGGCCCACGGCTCGGCCAGGCTGCGCAGGCCAGCGCCGGCGGCCTGGATGCGTTCGGCAATGTCCAGCAGGTCGCGGGTGCTGCGGGCCAGGCGGTCAAGCCGGGCCACAGTCACAACGTCACCGGGGCGCAGGTGATCGAGCAGGCGGGCCAGCTCGTTGCAGTGCGCCTCGAGCTGGTCGGCAAGGTCACAGGCCCTGGATCTCGGCTTCATCCCGGTCGTGCCGCCGCTGAAGACACGCGTCGAGCCGTGGGAGTATGACCGTGCAATGTACAGGCGCCGCAACGAAATCGAGCGCCTGTTCCGGCGCCTGAAGGGCTACCGGCGCATCTTCTCGCGCTTCGAGAAACTCGACGCAGTGTTCCTCGGCTTCCTCAGCTTCGTCCTGGTGGCTGATGGGCTTCGCGGTTTGTGTTAACAGACGAGCGCCGGGAGACCGGCAAGGAGTAGGCGGTGCAAGTCCGCTGCGATGAAGGAATAGCGATCCACATCGGCCCCGAGCCGTGCGTCACCACCCGCGAGGGTGAGGGCGAAGCGTCGGCAGGGGAACGTGCAGGCCAGCCATTGAGCCGCGATAGAACATCGTCCCGGGTGCCGACGCCGTGTCTGTGGCGGAAGGCGACACGGACGGGTGCGCTCCCGCAAGCACCCGGACGACCCGGCGTGGTCGTAGAACCTGGCATGCACGCACGCTCCTTGTACGGGAACCGGGAGATCTCGGATTCGACCAGCCCCAATGCCGGGCTGGCCCGCGTCGGGAAGGCGAGGAGCCGTAGCCGATGATGCACGGGTCCGAGAAGTCTGACTCCGCCATAGTAGCGTTGAAGCCCGCGAACAAGGCCGCCTCGGTGGCTGCGGAGTGGGTGGAGCCAAGGGCGGGGACCAAGGGGAACGCGGAACAGCCGCGCACGCAACGGACACAGCGCCGAGCAAGCGTGTCACCGGGGCTGGACCGCGTACGGCACGCTGCTCGGCAGCGGAAGAAGGAGAGGTTCACGGCGCTGCTGCACCATGTCACGGTCGATTTGCTGAGGGATGCGTTCCTGGCGCTCAAGCGCCGTGCCGCGCCCGGGGTGGACGGAGTGACGTGGCAGGACTACGAGGCGGACCTGGAGGGTAACCTGCAGGACCTGCACGCACGGGTCCATCGCGGCACGTACCGGGCGCAACCTGTTCGGCGGCGGTTCATACCCAAGCCGGGCAGTGACAAGCAGCGCCCGCTGGGCATCGCCGCGCTGGAAGACAAGATCGTGCAGCGCGCGGTCGTCGTGGTGCTCAATGCGATCTACGAGGAAGACTTCCTCGGCTTCTCGTACGGGTTCCGACCCGGGCGGGGGCAGCATGACGCGCTGGATGCACTGTCGGTGGCCATCTGCGAGACCCCGGTGAACTGGATTCTCGACGCCGACATCCGGAACTTCTTCGACGGGCTCAGCCAGGACTGGCTGGTCCGCTTCTTGGAGCACCGGATCGGCGACGAGCGCATCATCCGTCTTGTGCGCAAATGGCTCAAGGCGGGCGTCCTGGACGATGGGGAATGGAGCGTCAGTGAGATGGGGACTCCGCAAGGGGCGGTGGCATCACCGCTGCTGGCCAATGTCTACCTGCACTACGTCTTCGACCTCTGGGCCCAGCAATGGCGGCGGCGAGAGGCCACCGGCAACGTCATCTTCGTGCGCTATGCCGACGATATCGTGGCCGGCTTCGAGCACGAAGCCGATGCGAGGCGCTTCTGGGATGCGATGCGAACGAGGTTCGAGCTGTTCGGCCTCGCGCTTCACGAGGAGAAGACCCGACTGCTGGAGTTCGGTCGCCATGCGGCGGCTCGACGTCGGCGGCGCGGTCTTGGGCGTCCGGAGACCTTCGCGTTCCTGGGGTTCACGTTCATCTGCGGCACGTCGCGGCGGGGAGCTTTCCAGCTCCAGCGCCACACTCGACGCGACCGCATGCGAACTGTCCTGCGGGGACTCAAGGTCGAACTGCGACGGCGCATGCACGATGCCATCCCTGCACAAGGTCAATGGCTGCGTGCGGTGGTGTCCGGCTACTTCGCCTACCACGCGGTGCCGACGAATGGGCGCGCGCTGTCTGCGTTCCGCTACCACGTCACCAATCTGTGGCGGCGCACGCTCCGGCGTCGCAGCCAGACTGATGGCCTGACGTGGGCTCGCATGACGCGGATTGCTGCCGCGTGGCTCCCGCCCCCTCGCATCCTTCACCCATGGCCAGCACAGCGCTTCGCCGTCAAACACCCAAGGTAGGAGCCGTATGCCCGAATCGGGCACGTACGGATCTGCGCGGGGGGTGCCCGGTAACGGGCATCCCTACCGCAAACCTAGTCGCGCCGTGTCTGCAGAATTGGTCAGTCGGTTCGCTGGCACACCTGGGGCGAACGGGGCGCTGCGAGAAGTCTCCGCCTCTCAACATGCCGAAGCAGTTCCGCGACTTCCTCGCGTCACTATGCCCCGAAACTTACATGTGCCAAGAGCGTAAGGAAGAGCATGAGCAGCAGGATTGCCAAAACGAATTCGAACTCCACGTCCACAGGAAGATCGTCCTTCTCCTCATCTACGTCGGCTATGTCGCCCGGAACAAGGGAAACAATCGTCCGGCGCACCGCACCACGTTTCCGAACCTCATAGCCTTTCAGATGAGACCTCAAGTTAAACCAACTCACTGAAGACTCCTTAGATCAATACCCGCCTCGCATGAGACGGAGCATCGAGGTGTCCATTCAGATTGGACCATGACAGTCCGTGTCTTGGAAGTCCCGATAAGGCGCACAACGTCGGCACATCATGCCGCCACCTGCGAGGAGGGGGCGAACGCGTCGCAGAAGAAGCGCGACGGATCGAGCCCGTGGCGCTCGAAAGCCTCGCGCGCCGTGGCGACCATCGCCGGTGCGCCGCAGGCGTAGACTTCGTGGCCGCGCAGGCTGGGCAGGTCCTGTAGCACGGCCTCGTGGAGCCTGCCGGTTCGGCCAGTCCAGGCGTCCCGGGATGATGGGGCGGACACCACCGGCACATAGACGAGCCCGGGGCGTTGAGACACCCAGCGTTGGGCCAGATCATGCCGGTACAGCATTTCGGGCGTGCGCGCGCCGAAGTACAAACGAATGGGCCGATTCACCTGACGGCGCAGCATGTCCTCGATGATCGATTGCACCGGCGCGAAAAATCCTGGCAACACGACGACCCGCCCATGACTTCCAGCGAATCCCTGCCTACCTACGAGGACGTGATCGCCGCGGCCGCCCGCATCCAGGGCCACGCCCACCGCACGCCGGTCATCACTTCCCGAACCGTCAACGAGGAATTGGGCGCCGAAGTGTTCTTCAAGTGCGAAAACCTGCAGCGCATGGGCGCGTTCAAGTTCCGCGGCGCCTTCAACGCGCTGTCGAAGTTCACGCCCGAGCAGCGCAAGGCGGGCGTCATCGCCTTTTCCTCGGGCAACCATGCACAGGCCATCGCCCTCGCGGCCAGGCTGCTGGGCATTCCGGCCACCATCGTCATGCCGCACGATGCCCCCGCAGCCAAGGTGGCGGCGACCAAAGGCTACGGCGGCGACGTGGTGGTCTACGACCGCTACCAGGAAGACCGCGAGCAGATCGGCCGCGAGCTCGCCGAGAAGCATGGCCTGACCCTGATTCCGCCCTACGATCATCCTGACGTCCTGGCTGGCCAAGGCACCGCCGCCAAGGAGTTGTTCGAAGAAGTCGGGCCGCTCGATGCCTTCTTCGCCCCGCTGGGCGGCGGCGGCTTGCTGTCCGGGTGCGCGCTTGCCGCGCGGGCCCTGGCCCCGACCTGCAGCATCTATGGGGTCGAACCCGAAGCGGGCAACGACGGCCAGCAATCATTCCGCAGCGGGAACATCGTCCACATCGAAACGCCCAGGACCATCGCCGACGGCGCGCAAACCCAGCACCTCGGCCATATCACCTTCCCCCTCATTCGGCGCGACGTCACCGACATCCTCACCGCCAGCGACGCGGAACTGGTGGAGTGCATGGCATTCATGGCCTCCCGGATGAAGCTGGTGGTGGAGCCCACCGGTTGCCTGGGATTCGCCGCGGCGCGGCAGATGAAGTCCAGGCTGCGCGGCAAGCGCGTCGGCGTACTCGTGAGCGGCGGCAACGTGGACCTGGCGCGGTTCTGCAGCCTTGTGGCTTCCGCGTCATTCATCGCTTGCTGACGCTGCACCGCTGTCAGGTCACCGCCTTGCGCTGACTGAACTCCGGCGCCTGCCAGGCCCCCGACTGCATGATGTCCTTGAGGATCGCCACCGCGTCCCACGCATCGGCGAAGCGCAGGTACAGCACCGCGAAGCCGAACCGAAGGATGTCGGGTGCGCGGAAGTCGCCGATGACGCCGCGGGCGATCAGCGCCTGCATGATCGCGTAGCCCTGCGGGTGCGTCAGCGCAACCTGGCTGCCGCGCTCGGCCGCGTCGCGCGGGCTCGCCAGGCCGAAGCCGAAGCCGGCGAGTTCCTGCTCCACGAGGCGGATGAACAGGTCGGTCATCGCCACGCTCTTGCGCCGCAGCACCTCCATGTCGACGCCGTCGAAGGCATCCAGCGCGGCATCGAGCGCGATCAGGCTGAGCTGGGCAGGCGTGCCGACCAGCAGGCGGCCATGCCCCGGCCCGGAACGTAGTCGTCGCTGAAGTCGAACGGGCGCGCATGACCGAACCAGCCGGTCAGCGGCTGGTGCACGAGTTCCTGGTGGCGCCGCGCGATGAAGACGAAGCCCGGCGCGCCGGGGTCGCCATTGAGGTACTTGTAGCCGCAGCCCACGGCGAAATCGGCCTGGCAGGCGTTGAGGGCACAGGACATCGCGCCCGCCGTGTGGCACAGGTCCCAGACCACCAGCGCGCCGGCGGCATGGGCGCGGCGGGTGATCCCGGCCATGTCATACATGCGGCCGGTCTTGTAGTTGACGTGGGTCAGCGACACGATGGCGACACGCTCGTCGATGGCAGCGGCCACCGCCTCCGGTTCGAGGGCGACGAACTCGACATTCATCAGTTCGGCCGCGCCGCTGGCCACATAGGCATCGGTCGGGAAGTTGCCGCGCTCGCCCAGGATGCGCCGCCGGCCCGCGCGCATGCGCAGCGCGGCGGCCAGCACCTTGAACAGGTTGATCGAGGTCGAGTCGGCCACGATGACCTCGTCGGCGTGCGCGCCGATCAGCGGCGCGATGCGGCCGCCCACCCGTTGCGGGGCCGGATACCAGTCGGCTTCGTTCCACGAGCGGATCAGGCCCACGCCCCACTCGTGCTCCACCGCGCGGGCCACGCGCGCGAGCACCGACCTGGGCAACGCGCCCAGCGAGTTGCCGTCCAGATAGATCACGCCGGGCGGCAGGGTGAAGCGCTCGCGGCAGTGCGCGAGCGGGTCCTGAGCGTCGAGGCGGGCGGCGTGTTCGAGGGTCGGGGCGGGCGTCATCGTCGGCTCCAGGGGTGAGGCGTGGGCGGAGCGTTCATCGCAGGCCCAGCCTCAGACCCTAGTATCGTCCGGCTCGCGTTCTCCAAGGCCGCCGTTACTCGGCCCGCATAGCGCTCAGAGGTGGTGACGGCGATGGGCTTCATCTGTCCGCTCTTCACGTGCGGCATGAGCGAGAACATGGGATCGATCAAAGAAGGTCGCTCACCTTCACAGCTCGCAATTGCGCAATGCGCAAACATGGCTTGTGCAGACATAGGCGTCAAACCACACTTCGGTTCGTCGAGCGAAGGCTGGTGACCCCGCCTCTGCGGCGCAGACCAAGTGTGTTGCGGGCCAAGAGCTCGCGAGGCCCAAGGAACCTCACCGGCCGGACCAAATCGGCCAACCCAGCAACAAGACGGTCGGCTTTGGGCCGACAGAGGAGCAATGAGTGGACGAGCACAAGGTTCGATGGAAGCATGACTCGAATGTGAGGGTGCCCTTCGCGGTGTACTCCGATGAAAACACCGCAGCGCGCGAGCAGGAGCGAATCTTCCGCGGCGCCACCTGGAACTACCTGTGC